>Ga0179593_1307382_pt1 | contig 10939 bp, 14 predicted proteins | sample CZODoug2_1_08_16_FD_185931 | JGI IMG/M metagenome (GOLD analysis project Ga0179593, IMG submission 185931) | Vadose zone soil fungal communities from Angelo Coast Range Reserve, California, USA - CZODoug2_1_08_16fungal (PacBio error correction) | ecosystem: Environmental > Terrestrial > Soil >...
GGCCAACCTCTTGATAGAAATTGGTAGTAAGTTGAGATGGGGGCTGTAAGTTGGAAGGGGCGAGATAGAGAGACCCTATCTCAGGAATTTTGACAAAAAGACACCTCACGGGGGTCGCAAGGAATTAGCGGCGTCTGAAGCCACCGCCGAGGTAGCAAGATACCGAAAAGGTGCGTAGATTAAAGAGGTTAAGGGGCCCTGCAGTGACACCAGGGGGAGTGACTAGGGCTGGAGGGAGAAAAGAACGTACCGGCACATTCCGGGACCATACTAACTTACTCGAGCGATCAAGGAAAGGCTCGATGGTCCTCAGGGGAAACGCGAAAGGCCGAGTCAAAAAAAAAAAAGGGGGTACCTTAAGGCATCAAGTCGAGTCGACTTAACACTCAGTTTTTATGGGTTCTGAAAGCTTACCTCTGATTGAGGGGGTGGACTGAGGATACGGGGGTAAGTAATCTCGAAATCCGGGGGATCATCATCTGGGCAGAAGCAGCGCATATCCGCTGGGGGGGGTAGGAACAAGACTCAGCCTTATTCCAAGAGGGGGGCTTGAAAGCGATTTAAGATAGAGCAAAGTTGTCCATTAAACCAGGGATCTGACAGATATTAGGGCTCTTCGAGCGGCCGAGTGGAGAGTCATTAGTTGGAATGCTTCGGCCATTTCAAAGCGCCAAAGGGGGCGGGAGGGCAGGAACCGAGCTAACTTGGAAATAAAAATCGATGATGCGGCCGAAAACGTCTTTCAGCGGCTGTGAATCAAATCTCCGGCTAAGTCATCCATGAAGGGGGGCGAAAGCATGGCCGCGTTCTCTGGGCAGGGGGGGGGGGATCAAGGGGTTCATGGATAAGCACCCCCCGCTACTAAAGTAAAAGCAAGGGTGGACAAGGCCTTTCCTGTGTGGTTCGGAGTAAGTAAACTTAGCAGAAAGTCTGGAGTTCATAATGAAAAACGCGGTCAAAACATTCAACCGGAACAGGGCGAGCTTGTGTTTCCCGAATTTGTCGGCAAAAAAGAAGAACTTTAAAAACGAAACGGGCATCGTTCAGAAGGAAGGTGACAGCAGAAGAAACCAGAAAGAATGACGAGAGAACAGGAGGGGAAAAGGCATCTATCCTTCTGAAGATGAGGGTAATGCGACAAGAAAAGGGAGGATGACGCGGTCGCGGCCAGGCGCATCGTACAGCGACCGGTTGCTCCGCGACACCAATCAAGTTCGTGCAGCCGGTCACAGTTGTCCAAGGGTAACATCGAGTGAAGGATCCGACAACCTAACGAAAAGAAAGAAAATATCGTTGGAAAATTGGTCCAGTGAGGAGGGGGAGGGTCTGGGCGGACTGGTGCCGGCGGAGGTCAGGCGCGGTGACCTGGGTCATGGGGTTCCCGGGGGGAAAAACGGGTTGGTTTTTGTGACTCTCGGGAGGTAAAGAAGAGGGGGGGGGGGTAACAGTTTCAGGATGGGCCTTCTGGAAAAGGGGGCTGATTGCCTTGAAAAAAGAAGAAAGGTTAGTTATAGAGAGTCGGGGGGGGCGGTAATTGGGCTTAAAGTGGGGGGGGGGGGAAGGAATGGGTTTGCGGCAGGTCGCCGCGTCGTTGTTTCAAGGGGTGGCGCTGCGGGTGAACGCAGAGAATTCGTCGTAAAAAAGGAAAAGGGGACCAGCATTGAAATCTTATGGTTGGCACCGGTGCGAGGAGGGAGGAGGGCTTGACCAGTGGGAGGACTGGAAATCAAAAGCGGGGAAAAACACTTAAAAGAAAAAGGCTGCAAGGGGAAGGAAGGAGAACACAAAAAATAAGAACGAGGGGAAAGCTTACGAGGACTTCTTTAGCCGTATCAAGCGGCGTGGTCCAAAAAAGGAGGGGATTAGCCACAGCGACTCTTCACTTGATGGGAGAGAAAAATTTTAGTGGGACTAGGGGGGAAGCGTCTCAATCCTTACACACAACGATAGGGAGAAGATATTCGCGGGGAACATCAAGTCAATCACGAGAGATTTGGACCTACAAAGGGATCAGACAGGGAAGGAGAGACTTTTGGAAGCACCACGCGCAAAAACTGGAAGAAGAGAAAAGACAGAAATTTAAGCCTTTCCAGCAAGCTTATTTGGTGGAGGAAAGAAGGATTAGTGAGAGGGACTTTAGTGGCATGTCGCGGAGCAAAAAAAACCACGTTATGCCACGAGGAAGGAGCGAAGCGGGCGGGTTACAAAATTCAGGGAGGTCGGCTGCAAGGTCGTTGCCAAGCGAATTTCGTTCGGTACGAAGAAAGATGGAGGAAAAAAAAAACTCTATCTGCGAACAGCGCCAGAAAAACGTACGTAACCCAACATGGAGCAGAAAACCCATTAACCCGCGAAATCAAAGAGAGTGCAAGTTGAGAGACCGGGGGGAGGTCCAACAACCTGCTGAAAGGGGAAACAACGTCAAAGAACGAAACGAAAAGGGACCCACAAGGCTGCGCCAGACTTCTCTCCGAAAACCAACAACAACACTATCAAATTGTAAACCAATGAACTCAACCTAAGACAGGGGAAGAAGTCCTACTCACCTGAAACAAAAGAAAGCCGGGAGATCGTTTCCTCTCGGGTGCGCCCAGATGGTTTCTATTGGGAAGCTCAGGACTACAGGGAGCTCTCGAGTTAGGGGGGACAGGAAAGGCGCAGGGAAAGGTCTTTGGTCTATGCTATCGAAAGAATCAAACAGCAGCCGGATTGCTGGGAAGGGAGGGAATATCCTTCTCGTTTAAAAAGGAGGGCGACGTAGGAATAAGATGCTGGGGAGAATGTAGACAAGGTCAGGCTGTGACCCGTGCGAGTCATGGGTACAACAGTAAGTAACAACGGAGAAGAGAGGAACTGCCGGTGGTCAGATGAAACAGTCCGAACGTCTGCGTCATATGCCGGAAAAATATAAAAAAATACCAGGAATGGGGAACATCATTCAAAAGTACGCGGAGGCATCCGGCCCAACGCCGAACACACGCACATTGACGCCAGGAAACGCTTCAGCTTGCGCAGGAAGGGGGGAAATACAGCAAAAACCCTCGCCGACGTCCGTTACAGAATATGGGGGTCTAAAAAAAGCAAGCGGCTCGGTGCGGGGAGGGGAACCTACGCATCCGGAGAAAAATGCTGCAGTTAAAATACAACACAGAACTCGGACAGGAATCACGCCTTGCGAGAAAAAGGACTGGGACAAGGTGAAGTACGGGCAATGTGCCTTGAGAACCCTCGTGGAACAGGCAGCGGTGGCTGGTGAGCGAAACAGTGTCTCCCAGGCAAGATAGGATCCCGCGCTCCGAAGGCAAAAGGACATTGCCGCAAAAAACGCTTGAGGATGGCCTCGTCCCCCCAAGCTGTAAGGGGTCGACGGCCTGCTGATTTCAAAGGGAACGGTTTTGGCCTCGGATGAGAGGGGGAAAAAAAAGTAACAGTCGTCTCGCAAGGCCCGGGCATCAGGGATTAAAGGGAGGGGGCATTCCGGCAACGGGAACTGAAAAACGAACCTGGGGACCGGGTGAAAGGTGGGAATGAAAAAAAAAGGGCCCCCTCTGAAAATATAAAGAAAATGAGAGGGCTTTGGTCTACGCTGCGTGGAGGAAAGAACGTTCCGTCAGAAAGTGAGGGGGGGAGGACCCGGGAGCAATCAAGGGGGAAAAAAAACTATCGCCAAATGAACCCAAAGATCAACTGTCGCCTCCTCCGTAGAAAAGATGTAAAGGGACATTGCAGAATCGCAGTGACTTCGCCCAAACTGAGGGCCGGAATCTGTCCTTAAAAACGAAGGTCAGAAGGCCGACTCGTGAGGAAGTCATCGTCTCCTTTAATAAAAAAGAGGAAGGAGGGGGCATCGGATTGGAAAATGAGCGGAAGTTCAGCGGGGGAGGGGCTTTACCAACTCGCAGGCGAGGGTGCTCATAGGAGAAATGGGAAGGTCATGCGAAAGGGGATCGCAGGGAAAGACGATGCAGGGAAACAAGACAGACTCTAGGAAAGAAGAGAAATCGAGAATTCATGTCTACATGGGGGACAAAAAGCTACGGCAGAAGGGTTGACGCCGGGTAATTTGAAGGAGTGGGAACTTTAGAAGCCCTCCTAGGAGGGAAGTAAGTAGTGCTGCGTTTACCTCTGGGGGGAAAAGAAAAAAAAAAGAGGTGCAATAAGACTGCGGGGGGTCAAAAGGTAGACCAGGTTCGTGCAAATTTCAACTGGATGGGAAAGGCTCAGATCTCTCAACCGCCAAGTAAAAAAATGGGAAAGGGGGGGGGGGGATTGCGAATCGAAAAAGTACATGGGGAGTGAAAGGGTCACGACCGGCGCCCGTGTGACCGCCAAGGCGGTAGAAGGTTTAGACCGATGAACCGCGCTGAGACGGTATGAGTCGACTTTACCAGAAGAGAGGGGGAAAAAGGAAAGGGGTCTCTCGTTAAGATATTGACTAAAAAGGGGGTGACGGAAAGCACGCAGAAAAAGCGTCGAGCTATCCTCTCAAACAAAACAAAGGGGGGGGGGGGGGGGGAAGATGACTAGCGTAGCAGTGACTAGATAGGAAACAAGGGAGGGGCTTCACCAAAGGCAGAAATGGTAGCATTCATAGAAAGGACCTGTTCGTATGTAAATAAATAAGAAAAAAAGGGAGAAAACGACGTGCAATCCGGCAAAACGGCTCCAAGACGGAAAGGAAAAAGGGGGAGAACGCGCCAAGGTAGGAGACTCCACGCAGGAGGGAGATGAGTCGACCAAGAAAGATGAAAAAAAGGCGCAATGGAAGGCGGTGGGTGAGATCCGGGTCTAAAGGGAAAAGAAATTGCAGAAAGGGATACAAAGAACTCATAAAAGAAAGCGAAGGGAGGGGCTTCAAACGCCGCGTCCTATGACGTTAAGGAGGAGGGAGGACGCGGATCATTTACAATAATAGGAGTCCACCCATGGAAAGAAACCGTATTATTTCTAAGATGAAGAGAAAGAAAGGAAGGGGAGAATCGGAGACGTGGTCCTCTATCGGAAAGGTCTACATGAACGGGACCTACGCGATCTCCAAACCGACGACAGAGTCGCGCTACAAAACAGATCAGAATGAGAGTACTTCAGCTATCCGCTTGAACAATCTCTCCCGTCAGGATCAGGAAGAGGGACCTCTCTTGGGATAAGAAGTGACGTGAATCCGGGTTGTACTCAGAGGGAGGAGAGATCGTTCCTTCTATATTGTCAAACCTGTTTTCTTGTTTAGCGAAGGAAGTCTCTGCAGGACACCATATGCGAAAGCAGGAACGATTAGGGTTCGGGGGGGTTCAGGGTCATGCCGGTTCTAGAAGCACAAGGAGATCAATCAAAGGGTCACCCCACGGGATGCACGTCTGAATAAGAGATCAGTGGGGTACTAAAAGAAATGGACCATAATCCCGCAGAGTGACGGAATATTATCTCTCTGGACCCGGGGAAAATGCATCATTAACCCGTGAACAGGGGGACAGCTTAGGGGGGGTCGATGAAGGAGAAACGGGGTCACTTAAATTACCGCTCAAAGAGCCTTACCTATCATACAAAGGGGAAAGGCGCGATTCAAGGTAGTGAAAGTGACCAACAAGGAACCACTTTCGGGAGGGACAGAAGGGAATTAGAGAACTTAAAAGGGGGGTGATCCTCTCCGAAGGGAATTAGGATCTTTCCCGGTTGCCTGTGTCTCTCGGGACGAAGGGGAATATAATCTGGCAGAAGAAAGACATGAAACTGTGTTGGGGGACGAGAAACAGAACCACCTCCTGGGTAAAGAGGGAGGTATTATAAAGCATCTGTGAGCTACCTTGTCGCCATTCCAGGAAAGTGTTTACGAAGGAGATTGACTAGGCGGGAAGTACGGAGGGGTGTGTGTCTGGGGACTTCCATTGCATTGAAATCTAGACCAGGAATGCGTGGTCGGATGGTAATAGGTGCGCGACTTTGTCAGTTGGGGAAAAAAGCAGGATGGAAAGAAGGCTGGACGGGTACGAGCACTCTGCGAGCTTCGGGAAGGGAGAATTCCAGGAGACACTGGCAGATCAGGCAAAACTGAGAGAAATAGTAAATCTTTTAGACAAAGGGGGGAGGAGGGGCAAAAGAGACTTGCTGGTGAACTGGAAGTACACTGAAGGTGAAGGGGGTTGTTTGGAGTAAGGTCGACGGACGTGTGCGGTCGGGGGACGGGAAATAATGAAACTTATCAGACCGGTCAACCGGGGAAGAGGTTCCGTTTTTCTTACTATTGTGAACAAACTCCGAATCAAAGGGGGAAAAGCAAGGGGTATGAAAGAAGGAGTGGCTCACAAAAACTCTTATTGACACGTAGACGATGAGGGTTAGGAGGGGGAATACAGAGAATATCGGGGATCATAACGCAAATGAGCTCGAGGAAAGGATAGAAGGGACGTCCGCTGATCTCTAACCATCAACAGGAGGGGAAGAGACGCGCCATCAGAGAAGGGAAAGAGGGTTGCTGTGACCTCTCTCTGGGGGGAGGAAAAACACCGGGGAAGGACGAAAAAAACACTATATCCGGTAACTTTTTTTAAGGCTTTTCTGGTAGATGGGGGTATGGGGGGCAGGAAAGTCATCCCGGGTCTTCTTTCAGCGATTAATGGTGTGAGACTCCTGTGAGATGGTGGGTTGGTTAGAGCCGAAGTAACATAAGAGGGGGGGGGGTTGTCACGATACTTTCTGACATGGGGACGAGGTTAAAAATTTAAAAAAGGGGGGCCTTTGACACATAGAAAGTAAGGGGGGAGGTGGGGGCAAAAGACGGCTATTGTTGGAACGGTAATTGAGGTTTTGAAAAGGGGGGGGGATTTTCTTGGCGTTCGCTAGGGGGCTGGGGTTGCGCAGGGCCGGGGGAAAAGACATTATCGTCAAAACAAAAGGACATTGACACAAGAGAGAAAGTGTGGGTCAACAACAGGGCAGCTATCGCCGGAACGAAAAATCACAGGGGGTTGAAGGGAAGATCAGGTCCATTCCAAGTCGGAACCAAGGCAGTCGAGGGCGACCGAACAAATACGAAGGTACGGGGGGACTGTAGTCCGGACCTGATGTCGTACGGAAGTCAGGTTGGGTTTAAAAAAAGATGTGCCTACTCTCAAAGCTCGGAATTCAGGGAGAGAAAGGGGGGGACTTCTATGGTTAAGGATTGCCTCGCGGAAGGAAGAAAAAGACAACAAAAAAAAAAAGGAGAGGAGTCAGAATAGAAAGTTCACCTAATGAGAAAAGCTCGGGTACTACAATTTGAGAAAGAACAGGAAAGGGGATGCTTTTTATCTGGCGCCATCGAGTTCCAAAAAGCAAAAGGGAGAAGAGAGAACAAGTTAACCGAGGAAAGAAAAAGACCTTCGTTTTTAGGGTTGAGCGAGATCCTTCAGAGGGAACGCTTGGAAGTGCATGTAAAAACGGATACAACTGGCAAAAAAGGGGGAAGGAAAGGGCCACGTCTCAGAATCTACTTTAGTAAGCGGAAAGATTGCATTTCTTGTTGAAAAGCGAATTCTCGTTCAGTAAAGCTAACGAGAGGGGCAAACTCCCCTATGATCAGCAAACCGCGCCAGCCTCAAGATCAAGGAAGAAGGGTAGGGGGGGGTAGAGAGGAAAGGGAAAGAGGAAAAAAAACAAGAAAGAAGGGGGGGGGAAGGAGGAAGAGCGAGGAGGAGAACAGGGAAAGGGGGGGAGGGTGGAAGGAAGATTGTCGCAAGTGAAGACGAAGGGATAGGTAGATAGAGCAGGGAGGGAAAAGGGCGCAGCATAGGTAGGGGGGGGGAAGGAGGAGAAAGGGAGGATGAAGAAGAGATGGGGAGGAGAAGCGCAGATAAGGCAAATGGGGGGGGAGAAATACAATAAGGGAGGGAAAAGAAACGGAACGAACAGAAGGGAGGGAAAGGGGGGGGATCGGGGGGGAGTGGGGGGAAGGGTTGGGGCGGGAATGGGGGTAAGGTAGAAGGGAAATGGGGTAGAGGGAGGGGAGGAAGGTAAGGGAGGTGGAGGGAGTTTGGGCAGTGGGGCCAAGGGAGAAAAGGAGAATAGAGAGCTAAGGGTAAAAAGAAAGGTGAGGGGAAGGGGGGATGGAGGAGGGGGACGGGGAGGAAGAGAGAGAAAGGAGGAATCGGTGAGCGGGTGTGGGAAAAAGAAGGGCAAGGGGATATAGAATCTCAGAGGACAGGAGAGGCGGGAGGGGAGGTGAGGAAAGAGGTATAGATTATAGGGAAGAGAAAGGAGGGGGGCGCGAGGTGGGGGGTGAGGGGTGGTGGGGAAAGGGGGGGAAAGGAGTGAAGGGGAAAGGGGACGGGGGGGAGGGAGAGGGGGGAAGAGAGGAGAAAGGAATAGAGCAGAAAAGGGGGGAGGGGATAAGAAGAAAAGCGGATGTGGAGAATGGAAAAGTAAAGGAAACGGGATAGGGGAAAAGGACAGGGAAGAAAGGGGGGGAAAGAGGGAGAAAAGCGGGGGAGAAGGGGGAAGAGGAAGGGGGGACGGGGAAAGGGAAGGGGGCGATAGGTTGAGTGAGGAGAGTGGGAGGGGAAGTGAGGGGGCCAGGTCCATAAGGAGTAAGAGGGAAGGGTGAGTAAGAAGGATAAGAGGAATGGAAGAGGGGGGAAAGAGAGCAGAGCAGTCGGAAGAGGAATGGGAAAGAGGCGGGGGGGGGATCCCCCCACTTCAGGGGGTCAACACAGGGAAAGAAAAGTTACACAAAGAGATAGTATGCAATTTTATAACACTACCCGTAATTTAAGTGGGGGTCAAGGCAAAAATGACGGAAAATTGGAAAAGACCGGGAACAGGTCGACGCGCGGGGTCCAAACACTCTTCTTCGAACGACTGAGGGGAGCCTGGGGCACAAACAACAAGCGAAAAACGTGAACAACCATGAGGGCGAAGACCTCGCTCCTGAGAAAAAACAGGCCCTTCCCTCAAGACTACAAAAAGGAAACTAGACTCAGGAGTACCTCAATCAAGGGTGGAAAGGGGTGCCTGTCAACGTTAGAAAATTCAAAGAGGGCAAACGTGATGGTGGCGCGGGCAGTTCTGCGGGAGAGGCGATCGTAGACAATCAATGCAGGACCAGAGCGAGGGGACCAAGGACAGCATCTTCAATCTCTCGATTACTAACCGAGAGGGAGAGTGAGGGAATAATGAGTCATGGTACCGAGGAAGGACAGGCATCTCTAATTGGAAAGGGGCACGAAATGTTTCCGGTTGGGGGGCCAAAAATTGTAAGAGAAAAAAACGGCAAGTCGTAAGGGTGAAGGTGGGAAAGCGGATGAACAGTCAATGAAAGTCTTCTTCAGACTTTCCGGATGAAACTACCCACCGGCAAACCTTGAAAAGGCAGTGGGGATACTCATGCGCTCTTCTTCATACGAGATAAACGAACGAAGCAACGTCCATTATACAGCAGTATTAGGATCCAGCCTGTCTCGGATAAAAAAGAGCGATAATCCATTTGAGAGGCAAATCCCATAGAATTTGTATCCAGTCAATGTAGATAGGCTCGTGGGAACTGGACTCATCCGGGAGCTGGCGGCAAAAGGTCCAGGGGAAAAGCTTTCATAAATACGCGAAAGACGTCAATGGCTCCTATCAAGGTCGCTAACGATCCATTAGGGCCGTGTTCAAATCTTCAATATGAAAAAAGGGGTATAACGCGATTAATACGAGGAGGGGGCTGGGGAAAATCTACCACTATTACGGGGGCGAGATTCTGCCAGATGATGCCTTCAACTTCAGGGGCGATCCACGTAAAAGATCAGAGCACAATAAGATGGAGAGGATGTAATAATCCTCGCCCCAGCGTGAGTCGCTCTCAGGAGGATGACCAGAACGCAAACGGGTTTTTACTCGTCTGGAGGGGGAGGTCGGACTAAACAGCTGAGCCGTGTCCAGGCTCGCTCGGTCAGGTCGTGGCTGGAGCTGCAGGGGACAGGGGAAAGGTCGGATTGCGAGAGAACCGCAGTCAAGGGGAAAATTTTTTGAAAAAAAGGGGATGACAGGGCCCCCGAAAACAAACAATAGGGAGTCCGAGCAGGGGTGGATAAGAGAGTAATTCCGTTTCAGAAGGTTATTGCTGAGAAAAAAGGATAGATGAAGGGGGAGGAATCGAAGAAACCGAAAGGACAAAAATCTCAACTAAGATGAACGCAGCAAGATGTCACGGACGTGTCCATGAAGTAGCCATCCGGAGAAGTAAAAATCATCGAACGCGCAGGAATCTAGGGTCATCATATCCGAAGGAAGAGGAGAACGACGGAGAATTCATCGGCAACTGATTAAAAAAACTCATTCGCGAAGGGGACTTTGATCGTCAGGAGATGCAGGGAAAAGGAGGAGTTATTCTTTCCTGGATCGAAGGGAGAGGGAGCAGCTATGCTGAAAAGGTGTGACGGCCTGGGATAAGCGTAGGCGCCGAGCACGTAGAACACTCAGGAGAAGGAGGGATGAAAGTAAAATCGCCTCCTTGAGGGAGATCATCTGATCAAAAAAAATCGGAGCATCAGCCATTGTTGGAGAGGGTTGGGGCATTATTTGGATGACGGGCGTAAAGGGGCAGGGCCGAGCGGACCTGGAGTTTATGGGGTGGACAGAGAGGTGGACAACACAGAAATTCGACTTGCTCCCTAGGTTATGAGGAGACCAGTAGAAAAATTTGGGATTAAATGTGGGACGGAGATCGGAAACCGCCGTCCCCTTCAACTTTTCATTTATGGGAAGGTTGGAAGGATCGGCAAAAACAGGAGGCTGGCTGATGAGAATAAACGGGGAGAACGTGTTTCCGCGCTTTGAGGCGATACAGGAGCCGCGCTTGTATCGTTGTGACTTCTATTTGGGAAAGAAGAGAGGTAAAATGGGGGGGAAGGGATCTCCCTGATTAAGAAAGAGTGAATTTGGGGGGTTATCTAAAAGGTTCGCATCCCGCGACACTGCGGCTAAT
>Ga0179593_1393284_pt1 | contig 10939 bp, 17 predicted proteins | sample CZODoug2_1_08_16_FD_185931 | JGI IMG/M metagenome (GOLD analysis project Ga0179593, IMG submission 185931) | Vadose zone soil fungal communities from Angelo Coast Range Reserve, California, USA - CZODoug2_1_08_16fungal (PacBio error correction) | ecosystem: Environmental > Terrestrial > Soil >...
GGGGAGGCAAAAACAGCCCAAAGAAGAAAGACCCGTTGGGAAAAAAAACTGACAGAGAAAGGAAACACCAGCAACAGTCATTCCACACAAGCAGACTGGTGAAAAGAAAGAGCGAGAGTGAGGGCTAGCCCCCAGAAAAAGAAAAGAACAAGGGTTTCTCGGCAAAATCAAAAGCATTCACATGAAAGTGTGCCCAGCAAAAGTGAAAAAAGAGAAGAAAGTTGCTTCACAAAGGCATCGCAAAACTGACGCGAAAAAGGGCTGGAGGGGGAACCTCAAACGGAGGTGAAAATCCGGAAGAGAAACAACCAACAAACCGCAGAAGTATGCGAAGATAGCAACCGATAAAAGGAATCGTGCAAAAAAAAACGGTATAAATAAGTAAAAGACGTTCTACGGTGAGCAAATCAACAAAAGCAAGCGAAACACGGGTGACAGAAGCAGACCTGGGCCCCAGTGGAAGGGCAGGGACCATCAAAGACCACGAGGGGGTCTCAACGAGACGAGTCAAACGCTGGCCCAAAACCCCTTCCGACAAAGAAGTTGGGAGCAGGTGCGAACCAGAAAAAACTCGGAGCGTAGGGGTACCAGAACAAATTGACGTTTCCTGAATACACCGCCCTGGTCCCACCACCACATAATGTACAAAAAACCAACCAAGGTGAAAAAAAGGGGGGTTCGGGCGAAGAGCGGACCTGACGACTAAACGCACAAGCAGAGAGTTGGGGGGGGGGGGGGGGGGCGACCTCCCCTGAGAAAACGTTCATGGGGGCTTGACTCAAAAAAAAAAAAAACAGGGGGGGGCGGTTTTTTTCCACCTGGCCGACTTCGGAAAAACTGAATTAAGACGTAAATGATGCGAGGGGGTGGTCGTGCCCGGCACCGCCAAAATAGAAGAAGGAGTCGAGGAGTCAACAAAGATGACCTTCGGGATTCACGACACAGAGGAATTTGGGGTGCCTTGTAAGAGGTGGGGAATCACCAATCCTCGCTAAGGCTACTTTACATGGGGGGGGGGGGTGGACGTTTTTTTGTTCCCGATGGTCAAACGAGAAAAACAACATCTGTGTGTCGTTGGCTTTCCGCGGAAAACATCCAAGGCAAATTTTAATGGCATCACACGAAGGGTTGATGCCACGGCCTGGTGCCCTTGAAAAGGAAAAACGGGGGTCGGCCAGGGGTTCCGGTACGCTTGAAAAATAAAACCAAAGAGACGAGAGGGGCGGGGCCGAAGAAGGGGACGGGGGACTTTCTGCTCAAACGACGCCGGAAAACGGAATATCTCAAAAAAGAATTGACGGGGGGGTGCCCAACAGGTAGGTGTGGGGGGCGGGAATGAAAGGGGGGGAGGCCACTCCAGGAAGGGAAGGACGGATGTCCCAGCGGGGGGGAAAGGGCGCCAGAGAATCACATAAGGGGAGCAAAAGCTGGTTGGGAGGGGGGGGGGGGGGGGGGGGGGGGGGGGGGGGGAAAGATCATTAAATGACTTTCGCGAAGTGTTTTGTGGGGACCGGAGGGATCACAACATTTGGCCAAAGCAACGCCAACTCGCTGGTGAAAGGTTGTTCGCGGGGGAGGAACATTGAGAAAGGGGGGGAAGAACCAGAAACACAAAGACCCACCGCTTCGTATCCAAGGCGAAAGATCAAAGTGGGCGGGGGGAAAACTTCTTCGGGGGGATTGGGGGGGGGGAGAGGAGGGGGTGAACATCTTGGGTGTTTGAGGGGTGGGATCGGAAGGGAAAGGGGAAAAACCACGCTCCAGAAAAGGGGGGGGAACATAAAACAAATATGACGAAACCACGAGAAGGGCCTCTTCTATACCCGGGGGCCGAACCACTAGTCGTCACAAAGGAGGGGGGGCAAACAACAGAGATTGCAATGTAATCAGGGCAAGGGGGGGTTCAGTTTCCTGTTGAACTGCGAAACAAAGTGGCCTTGGGCCAAGCACAAACTCAGAAGGGGACGAAAGCCCTTAAAGAAAGTGAGAAGCAAAAATGCAAGGGTCCACAAAAACGGGTATGCGGGGGGTGGGGTTTGTCCGATGTCCAAAGTTGGGACAAAGACATTGAGCAAGTGCCTAGAACAAGCTGAAGACACAGAACTATACCATAAGAAACGGGAGCTTCATGGATGGACTCAGTTGAATTGGGGGATCATCAATATGCGAAAGGGGGCAAACGTCGATGCGTTTTTTGGAAAAACGAGCACCCCAAAAGAAAAAAAAGGCACAAAAAAATGTTGACCCGTGAGAAAAATTACTTAACGGTAAAAAAACGCGGGGCGACTGGGGGGACGGCCCACAAATGCCAATGGAATCCCTGGAGAAAACCATGCCACTTGACGAAATAATGGGGTTGACACGACGTTAAAGGAAGGGGTTAAAAGGATGGGGGGCGGAACTGGCAGACGAAAAAGAAGAGATCGCGTGCGCAAACAAAAGAAAATCAAGGAAACTCACCTCGCGCCCAAGCAAAAACATAGGTCCAACTAATGTCGGTCCCGGGCCGAGAGGGAGCTGTGGGGACTGGTTTGCCAAGGTGTTTTGAATCCAACAGGCAAAGAAGAAGCGGGGGGACCGGGAACAACTCGGAAAGAAAGAGTCCCAAAGCAGAACAAGAAGAAACGTACAAACAAGCGTTGGGTTTTTGGGCATGCGCAGCCGCAGCCAGGATGGCAAGCCAAAAGGGGGGGGTCCAAACAAAGTTTGGGGGAAAAAAACTGGGACAAACCGAAAACGACATAGATGCAATCAAGAATATAATCGGGGAAAAAACAAACAGTGGTAAACAACGCACTGGCCGCCGGCTTGCCAACCGACGAAAAAATACTGGATCAAAAGGAAAAGACGGAAAGAATCCAGAAAACTGTGACCGCAAAATAGTCAAAAAACGCGCGCAACGGAAATCGTCAGGGCGAAAAGATCTTTTGACCCCCACCAGAGGGGGGGCGAATTGGGTGTCGAAAAGTACGGGCAAGAAGGAAAAAAATAGAGAGAAACGAAGACATCACGGAACGGGCAAAGCCAGGAAGAGTCGTAACGGTCAAGCGACAAAGTGAAGGGAAAGGGGTGCATCTGAGCGGGCCTTGGGTGGTCGGGTATGGAAGGAGTTTTTTTTCGACGATAAAGAACAGGGGCAACAGGGTCGGAGAAAAAACAAAAAGGAGGAGGAAGTGAGAAAGAGATGAAACGGTTTCTTGGGATAGCAATGACAACCCAGAAGGACAGACGAGAGGACAACCCAGGGAATACTCAAATAAGGGGAGGAAAACTTCGGGACGGGACTCCTGGGGGAACGGTAAAAAGCTGGGTGTGGCAAACGTCCGAACTGGGGGGGTCAGGGGATAACGAAAGTACCGCACAGCAAAAAGAAAAAAACAATCTGGAAACGGGGTATGCGACAGATATCGCACAAATTCAAAAAAAACGGCAACAGGCGCAGCGGGAAACGCGAAAAAAAAAGTTGGTAGGTTCGTATCAATATCGTGGCAAAAAGGTGGGAAAGGGGCGGTGGGGGTGCAGGGGAGACGTCCAAAGCCAAGGCTGGTTGGGGATAAGGTTTTTCATAGTAGGTCCCAAAAACAGGGAAAGTCGGTCGACAGAAAATTCAGCACAACAGGGGGAAAGGGGTCAAGGGAAAACGGGGTGTGCTCTGAAGGGATGCCTTGAACATAAAAGAGCACGGCTGCACGACGATGGGGTCATGGAGGGGGGCCCTGGGGGCGAAGGAGTCCAGGCCCATGAAAAGGGATAGTTCCGTGATCAAAAAAGTGATACAAACCATGCCAGTTAACAGCAAAATCGCGGCGCGGCAGAAGTGAAGCCGGGGTAGAGGGAGCAGGATCAGACACCAGCAGAAGAGAAGTAAAAGCAAAAAAAAATCGACAACAAATTGGTCCAGAAAACCTGCGTTCAACGGAGGAAGGAATACAGCAGTTGAAGGACTTTGGGGTTGGAAGGTCAAACCAGTAAAGACTGGGAATGGGGCGGGCTGGAAGGTTTACAGAGCGCAGACGCACAAGAGGGGGGGTCAAAAAAACCTCCGTCGCTGTTTCATTTCAAGGGGTGAAGCGGGGGGGATGCAAGAATAAAGGAGGGGGAAGGTTGAAGAATCGAGTTATTCACAAATCAAAGAGGAAGAATACACAAATAGAAGTGATGCCAAAAAGAAGCTCCAAAAGTCAAAAAAAGAAAAAAAAAAAAATGGAGGGGGGCGAGTCGAAAGACAAAGGCCGAAAAAAGAAAAACCAGGGGGACATAGAAGGGCCCAACACGCTTCAAAGACTTGAAGAACGCGGGGACCCAGAGGCGTCATTCGAAAAAAACAAGACCCGACGATTACACTCGCAAGAGAATGCTGGGGGGCGAGAGGGACATGAAGACCGGAACGGCACCAAACGAAAGGGGAGCGTCGCCTGGCACTCCTCAATAAACCAGCGGAAGGTAGAGAAGTGAGTTCCGAAACATACCACTTCAAGGACAAAAAGTAACCAGCACTAGGATAACAAACGAAATAGCACCAAATAAAGACGAAAGAAAAGCAACACGGACAAAATATGGAGCAGGGGCCAGGATAAGAAAGGCGGGCTAGGTAATCCATTCAGACAGAACGCACGGTCAAAAGTCAATGGCTGAAGGAAATGGGAGGCAGAAAGGGAGGGGCAAAAAAACATCGTCGAAGATCAATCGGGGGGAAGAAAAGAGGGCCCATGCGGGGAACTTTGAGGGGCGTGTCTCAAGGGGGCAATGTTTAATAAAAGAAATGGACTCCACCAAATAAAAGAATTCAAGAAGCAACAAACATTCAAGCAACAAGCAGCACATGGGGGGCATGATTTCCATGAAAATAAAATGCAGGGTGTCGGACTCAGAAAAAAACGCGCTTCTTTTGGGGCAAAAACCAAGGCTGAAACGCTGGGGAAAAGCAAAACGGAGAAAGGCACGACATATCGTTTGTCTTCAAAGAAGGGAAAGCCAAAGCAAAAAACGGAGAAAACCGGATGGATCACGAACCATTTGCCAGGGGTCCGGTCAGGAAATGAAACACAAAAGAATCAAAAAAAAAGCTCGTTGGGTTGAAATCGAGGAAAGGAGGACACCATAATATCGATGGAATACGCCAAGGCACCAAGGAAGGACAGAAACGCCGTTGGGCCTGACATCGGTCAATGGGGACCAACTCACAAAACAAAAAGAGAGACGGGTCAAAATGATCCGAGACAGTGGTGGAGAGATTGATCAAACGGCACGAAAACAAATTCGCATTCGGGAAGATTAGGGGGCGTAGGATCGCAAGGAGGAGAAACGAAACGCAAACCTTAGCAATAAGGAAATAGTTGAGAAGGACAAAGAGGGGCAGGCCAAAAAAAAATCGTCTGCGCAATGCGGAACAGAGGCAAAAAAAAAGGGCATTTCCTGCGTAAAGAACAAGTGCACATGAAGGAAAGTCAGGGCTAAGCGGCACGGGCTAAACAAAGAAGCTTGAAGGGGGGGCAATACGCATCCGCCGGCGTGTCCTGAAGAGACGAAAGAGAAAAAGCAAGGGGTAGGGGGGGGGAATGCATCGGTGGCGGCGGTTAGAGCCAACGGGAAAATGTATGCTGCGAGGAGACAAGTGCGGGGGGGCAACTTTTGGTTAATTGAACTCAACTAAGACGCGAAAACGGAGGGCGGTGGTCTTGATAAAAAAGGCCCCGGAGAGCAAGGTTGCGATAATCGTGCAAATCATCCTTCGGAAATGATGGGGAGAAAAAGGGAGGGAAATCAAAGCAACGTTTGATGGTGAACAAGAACCTTTCGCAGGCACTTTGCCGCGGATTGGTTGACCCGGCAAAACAGGGGACCGGATGGCACTGTACGCTGCTGGGAACAGGCAAAGGGGAAAAGATCGGCACTGGGTGGGTTTCCGCTTGTCCGGAAGGGGAGAAAAGGGGGAGCCCTAAAACATGGCTACCAGAGCATATGAGAAAACAGCGCGGGCTTGGACTATGAAAACCAAAAAAAACGTCGTACAAAATAACTCTTAAAAGGGGAGGCTGGGGAAGGTCCACGGAAGAAAGAGCTCCACAACAACGAGGGAGGAGGGGGATGAATCAAGCAAGCCGTCAAAAACCAAAACCGGAAAAAGGAAAAGCAGGTCACCCAAATTCTACGAGGAATCACCTGTTTGCCAACCGTGGTCAAGCAAAACACGACCTAAACAGAAAGAGCCGGGAATTGACGGGCGACCAGGGGGAAAGCGACAGACGGAACGTTGTCAAATACAAGAGACTACACCGGCCAATGGCAGCAACACAAAAGAAAAACATAAACCTACTTTGCCGGTCAACACAACAAAGACGGGGAAACAGACTCGAAAGGGGTCGAAACCACGGGTTCAAACAACACACGCGTGGGGGATCTTTAAATTCACAGGAACCAAACGAGAAAAAAGAGGATAGACGAGATCAAAAACCAAACAGGGAACCCTAGGCCGGTAGAAAGTATTAAATAAAGACAAACGCACTAAAAAAACTACCCGTGGGGCGGCGGCGGGTTGGAGACAATCACAAGCAAGACCGTCACGAGAGGAACGCACTTCAACCAGGTAAAAATGGGACAACACCCAAAAAGTGGGAACAAGAATAAGAGGACGACCCACCAGCGGCACGCCGGACCCTCAAACCACAAACAAAAACCTTCAGGTTGGAGACTTCGATACACTAAAGGAAAAAGAGGAATAAAAAGAAGGGGGCCGAGCCTAAGGAAAAAACGAACCTGGTAAGGTTGGAACGAGGCGAAGGGGAAAGGAGGGGCCATGGCCGGCGAAAAAAAAGAATGCCGCACTGCGGGACTCAAACACCAAAGGGGGGGAAACGACATCGATCCTTATTCCCCAGGGGAGAACGGTATGATCTTCGAGAAAAAGTGGGGCATGTTGTAAAAAAAAAAAAAAAACTCAAAAAAAGCCTACGTTTGAGGCCTAAGAGGGACGTGAATGGAAAAAAAGTTATCGTAAAAGGAGAATTTTGGTCGGCCGGATGCGAAATAGAAAAACTGAGAGGAGGGAAGATGGCAATCATAGGTGAGAGCCTTGAAGAGTCAAAAGATCACAATCAAAAGGTGGGGAAGAAAAAACAAACTGGGAACAGGTGCGTTAAAGAAGCCAACTCGGGGGGGGGAAGATTGAACTGTAACCTAACCCAAACAATGGGGAAAAAAAACCGTTTCAAAAAGAGGACAGCTCTTGTTTGTCGTGGGCAAAATGGGCGGGAAGACAAAAGCAAATTTTGCAAAAACTTGTTAGGGTGGGGAAGCGTAATTTGTTCCAAGTGAGGGAAGGGGATATGGTCCGGCGGTGTCGCCGGTCGGATTAGAAATGGGAAGCAGTTACAGGGGGACCAACGGGGTCTGGAACTCTGGGGGAAATAAACGTAAAAGGCCGTAAAAATAAAATGCGGACATGGGGGGTCAAACCCTATTTGGCGTGAAAAAGGGACTACAGAAGGAGGGGAGGGGAAGGGAAGGGGGGACATCGGGATGCTTGGGTCTGCCAGGAGCCAATCAAGGGGGGGAGAATCCACGGAGAAAAATGGAAAAGGGGGGTGGGTTGATATTGCGGAAAGATTTGGGGGGGGGGGGCAAGTAGAGTCACAGCTCGCGACAACAACTCGCTGAATCACCAAGTTAAAAGGTTGACGGAACCGTGCGGGGGTCCACAATGAGAAGGAATTGACCGAAAAAAAAAAACCAGGACGGCTCCCGGGGCCGACAAGATAAGGGAGTTGGCTCCTTTACAAAAAAAAGTCCCTTATGGTGAGAATGCGGGGGGAATCGTCCGGGTTATGGTTGGCGGGGGAAGGGTAGGCCCGGGGAAACGAATGACTCATCAATGTCAGCAGGAGGAAGCGAGGACCGGGGGAACCGAGTGGAGCCTAAGCGGGAAAACACGAAAAAGCGGGTCCCAGAGCGGGCGGTCAAGCAATGAAAACAGATATGGAAAGAAAGTGTATCCGACGAAAAATGGTTGGGGTGACTTTGGTCGAAAGGGCCAGGGACTGTGGGCAAAAAAAACAGAGCACGCAAAACAGTATCGATCCCGTGTGGAGGACGCAGAAGTCAGCAAAGTAAGATTAGCGGGTAAGGCAACATTGTTTTGACAGGTGAGTAGCCACGAAGAACCGCACTGAACCCTTGAATGGGGGGGGAGGGGGTCAGATTAAAACTTTTCTGGAAAAAGAGTGCCATTTGAAGGGGGTCCAAGGAGAGGACCGGAGAAACCAAGTGAAAAAAAGGCTGTACGAACCATCAAAAAAATTGGGGGGACACCGGGAAAACCCGGGGGAGGGGAACCGGTGAAACAAACCGACTACTCGGGAAAAAAAGACAGCCCAAAACATGGGAAAGTCAGGTTGAAAGGGGGAAGAAAAAAGCGACGGGAATAAAAAAAAAAAGAACCGATGTCTGAAGGAAGGACATGGTTTTGGGGAAGGGGGGGGTCAGTCGAGTCACTTATGGAAAGCTTTCCCTGACGGAATCGGGCGATAGGCTCCATTGGGGGGGAAAAAAACTCTTTGAGAAAACACTCCGGGAACACTCCGAAAAAAAGGCAAAAAACTGGAGGGGTATGGTGGGGTTGCGTGGTGCAAATCCAAAAGCAATAGAGGGGGGAAAACGGCATGACCTAAACATTAACAGCAATCCTAAAGGGGCCAGCAGGAAAAAAAAAGTCGCCTCAAAATTTTTTGGTGGAAACTGAATCAAAAAAAAAGAAGCCAGGCGCACAAGGTTCACTGGGGGGGGGAAACAAACACCAACCTTTAAAAGGGTAGATTTATAGACATAGGTCTGAACAAAACTGTGAGAACAAGGCAAAAAGGGCAACCCCCTTAAACGGCGACGTCCAAACCCCAACATACAAACCGACAAAAGAGGAAAAGAGGGATCGAGACAAACTTTTCGCAAAAACCAAGACGAAACAGCTACCGGAAACGCAGATCGAGGGTCATCAAACAAGGGGCGGGTCCAAAAGAACGGTGGGGGGTGCGGGAATTGATTGTGTCGCCGCAGACCGGGATAAACTAAAACATCAAATGCTGTGGCAAACAAAACGATCCCGGGGCAGGACAATAGAAATTATAGGTCACAAGGGTTTTTCACTGGGAAGTCCGTGGGGGCCTGGGGGGTTTTCCTGGTAATCTTGGGGGTTAGACAAAAAGAACTGCGAACCATTAGACTCATCACAAAAAACAAGAGAGGAAGGGGGAGATACGGTCAAAGACAATGAAAAAAACCAGATCAAATCGGCAATCGGGAACAAGCGCAAAACAGAAGTACGCATGGGGCGGATGAAATTCAACCCACTCCTTCGACGGAAAAAGGAGATCGGGGAGGGAGGGGGACGGCTCTTGGGGTCAAAGCGTGGGAAAAGAAAAGACCCCCTCTCGCAAAAATCTACAAGACAAAGAAAAAGGATGACATGCAGGGAGAACCTCCGACGGAAGGGGGAACCGACCCTTCGCGCGGTTGCGCAAGCTGTGGCTTTTAGAGGCAGGCTCGGGCAACGGGTTAGGAAAGGGAGGAGCCGGAAAAAAAACCAACGGGGGTATAAAACTTTGTGGGGAAAAAGGGGGCGATGACTTCACGAACATCGGACAGGGAAAACAGGTGGCAAAGGGGACCACCGTATGGGGAAGCCATCCGGCTGCAGGGCCCGGAAGCACAAAGGAATCTTGGAGAAAAGTTAAAAGGACTTGGGGCACTTGACGAAAGTGGTCCAATGAAAGTTCCAGCCGTAGGGACGGTGAGGGGCAAAAAAGGACATCAAACAATGCCAGGGAAACACGAATCGTGGGCGGCGGCAGAAGGGGAAAAAGGTTTGGCCAAAGATAGGAATCCACACGAGGATCGCGGATCGAGGAAAGGAGACAAAGCTAATAATTCACGTGAGAAATCTTAGGGGGAGGTTCTTCAACCAAAGGAAGGGAGAATCAGGGGGTAGGCGAAAAAGCGTCGCTAAAAAACACCAAAAGAAGGGGGGTTCACCTTTCCGGGGTCCGGCCATGGGTCAACAAACCAAGCGGTGGTTGCTAACGGAACCAAAGGATCGGATGTGACCTGGAAAAAGACACGAGAGGGGGAGAGAATCAAGAAAACAAGAGGGCAAAAAACCATGAAGAGTTTGGACCTCGCGAGAAGGAACGGTCAGCCGGTCAAAAAAAGGGACGTGCCAGAGGGAGAAACAAAAATTGCAACTGACCAACGGGGAAGGAACCTAGAAAAATCCGTTTGCCCCCAAACGGGAGACGGGAATCCTAGGACGAAAGCCAGGTTCGGAGAAAAAAAAAAAAAAAAAAAACACGGGGACACAGGCCGCGACAAACCAAGCGGATTAAAAAGGGGAAAGGGCTGCAAATTCTGGACGACGAGTGCGAACCGGAAGAAGGAAGGACACTCTTTTCCAAGTACCCCGCCGATGACACGACAGTGCCTTCAAGGGCAAAGGGGGTAAAAGGAAAGATAGGGGGACAGAACGATAAATTGAACCAGAACCCGCACGATAAAACACAAAAGAAAGACCATAAAGAAAAGGACGGGACGGGAAAAAAAAGGTTCAAAAGGGGGGGGGAGAACAACAATCGATACAAAAACGGTTAATGTAGCAGGGAACAGCACGGTCGAAGTTCAAAAAAGGGGGAGGAACGAGGGGACTTTTCAAAGTGAGGAGCTACACCAAAAAACAACATCGTTCGGAAGCATTACAAAAAAAAGACGGAAAAAACGACCAACCAGTCGCATGAGTGATGGAGCGCACTGGAGAGTTAATCCAAGGTCCATCGAAAAGACACGGGATCAATGGAAAAGAACGCAAAAAAAAAAAAAGAAAGAAGGACCGCCCAATGTAATGAGTGCAACGATAATGGCGTTTTACGGAAACCTCGACACACGCCGAAAAGGGTCG
>Ga0179593_1441237_pt1 | contig 10939 bp, 11 predicted proteins | sample CZODoug2_1_08_16_FD_185931 | JGI IMG/M metagenome (GOLD analysis project Ga0179593, IMG submission 185931) | Vadose zone soil fungal communities from Angelo Coast Range Reserve, California, USA - CZODoug2_1_08_16fungal (PacBio error correction) | ecosystem: Environmental > Terrestrial > Soil >...
ACGGGTCAAGCGGTCCGAAGGGTAAATCACCGTGGTCAAAAAAAAGGGCAACCGGCCGAACCCGATAAAAAAGGACGGGTTTGGAGTGTGGTCGAGGGGGGGTGCCGACAAACCTAATCCCATCCTTTGTTGCCGTGATTGGTCGGGGCCTAGGAAAAACGGGTGTGGGCGTGGGGGTCGGGGGGAATCCCGGCGGTCCCGGTAAAAAAATACTATGCAAATAATGATCCCGAACGTACTCATGGAGAAAAACGCGGCCACAAAGGGCGTGGTTACAACGGGGGGTACCTTGAAAATGTGCTCTAGATTCTAGGAGACGAAAAGCAAAAACGTTGTGAAGGGGGTCGGAAAAACATAGCTCTGAAAATTGGAAAAGACGAGACGCAATGAGGAAGGAACGGTAGGCAAAAATGAAAGGGAGTACTGAAATAAGTCATGTCAGGGGGTTACAGAGGAAAAGGTCAAGAGTTAGAGGCGAAGAAATCCCCAGAGACGGTAATGGACCGTGGGGGGGGAAAAAAGGAAAGAACGCGAAGCAAAATGGGGTTCCGAGTTGTTCAGGCCAGGGTGGGGGGTATCTCTACGTGCAAAAACGGATAAAGGGTTCCTAGGAAAACAGCCAAAAAAAAAAAAAAAAAGGATCTCCTTCAAAGAACGGGCCTGCCCACAAACCTATCACTAACGGGGTCTAAAAAAAAAAAAGGTCTTGCCGGGGACACGTGGAAGAAAATCGCTGGAACGGACTCTCCTCCAGAAGGAAATCTAACCAAATCACACGAAAGCCCACACCCAAACAAAAACTCCTAAATCGCCGAACAAAAAAACCGCTGAGGCCGAAAAGGGCAGCACACTGTCGCAAAACGTAAAAAATGGCCCTCTTCCAGGAACGCCTCTCCGGCAAGGGGGAAACGGCGTCGCGCCAAAGCGGCACCCTTTCCTGGAAAAAACGCCTGGTTCCCGGGGGTGGGAACGATGTGGGAAAGAAGACGAAGAACCTTCAAAAAAAACACGAAAAAGGGCTGAGAGCGCCAGGAAAAAGAGAACACTGGCAAGAAAAAAGGAAAAAGCCGCGACAAAAAACTCCTGGCTCAGGGGAACTGGGGAAAAACCGCAAAAAAAGAACTTCACTTCTGGGAGCCGGACCGAGAAGAGACCTAGGCACCTAAAAAAACTTTACAAGAGGGGGGTCCTCAACAGGAGGGGACGATTGCCCGGAGAACGGGGAAGAGAAAAAAAAGAGGATAGCGCGCCTAAAAAAAAACTGTTGCTGCCGAGCAAGGGACTATACTGGGGAGGGGCTTCACGGCCATGGGCAGGTTGGGTAGGGGGTGAAGGCAGAGTGTTCCAAGCGGGAAGTGGCCGGGAAATAAAACCCGGTCGCAACAAAAAATGCGAAGAGTGTGCACGCCAAATCAGAAAGGTACCATTTGGCGCAGGTACCGCAACAAGAGAGGAAGGGCTCGAGCTCTAAAAGAAGGTTTAAAAAAGGAAAACAGGCCAAACAGGGGAACGCTGTCGGCAGGTTCGAAAAGGCCAGAAATACCTCGCCCCCAGGGGGGGATCAAGGGACGAGAAAATCAGCCATAAAAAAAAGTAAATCCGGATTCAACAAAGAAAAAGTTGGAAAGAGAGAGATTGAGGAGGGAAATGCGGAATCTCGGGGGGAACTGTAACAGCCGTCGGCGAAACGGAAAAAAACAAGGAAACGACGAAGAGGGGAGTCTCTCGAACGCCCGACAAGTTGGGCCGAGCGCGATAAAAAGCGGGAAGGGGGAAAGGTCAAAAAAAACGGTTGGGGAGACAAAAAAAGTCGAAAAACAACAGTGAAGAGCGAAGGGCAGGGGTAACCCTAGTAGCGGGAAAAGGGGAAAGCGACCAAGCTTCCTGAAAGCACCGAGGAACCTGTAAAACCAGAAAAAACAGGACTCAAGTAACTAAGGCCCGACACGCCGGCCCGGGCCAAGCGGCAAGAACTCAAAAAAAAAACCCGCCCCGAAGACAGAATCGGCCCGCGCAAATTTGAAAGAAAAAAAAAAGGGCAGTGGGTTGCTTTGACGGCCAGGGGCTATCCGATCCGGAAGGTAATGGAAGGCACCGCTGGGTGCGCAAACCAGGGGCGGGAAAACCACGGCCACATGCCGTGAAAAACCCAGCCGGTGAAGTCTAAAGGGCCGCGCCTGAAGGAAAAAAAGGCCACGTGGTGGCACGGCCCAAGGGAGCGGACTTCCCAGAAATCGGGAAGGTGAAAAAATCATAGAAGGGTGAAACACCAGGAAAAAAAAAGAAGAGGAAAGGGGACTTAAAAACGGGTGGACGCCGTGGGTCTCGACGGGGCCCGCAACAAAAAAAAAGCTGCCGCGAACTGAGTCAAAAAGGCGCTGAAGCGGTCTAAAATTAAAAGCCGAAGACTAAACGTCCGGGGTTCGGGGAACGTGAGCCAAAAAGGAGGATACGGCCGGGAAACGACAATGGTCTGAAAGCCAAAAAAAACGCGTCGCGTCGAGGAACGCGCCAAAAAAAAAAGGGAATTCGTAAGCAAAAAATAAAGGGCGCGGGCACGTCTATGCGATGTGATGCGCACAAAAGTTGTAGCGCTAAACCGGAGCGGCCAAAGGGAGACGAGGGGTTAGACCAGGGCATCTAAACAGAACTCGGGGAAACAACACTAATCTCGCGGAGGGCTCTCGGCAAACGAAAAAAAACAAGTCAGAAAAAAGCCCGGCTTCGGGGGGGGGATTAGGTCGCCCAAAGGGGGAGAGAAAACTTAAACGCGCCAATGCAAGGTAGTCGCGGAAAAGCTGGAGATAAATCCGTATCAGACCGCTAGCAGGAGGGGGGAAAAAAGCAAAGACCTCGCGGCGTCACCAAAAACGGATAAATGGGGCCCGGGAAAAAACTGGGCCACCACCAAATAAAACTGTACGCTTGGGGAGAAGAAAAAAGCAGCAACCAGAGGTCGCAACTGAAATAGCCAACCAACCGATCAAGAACTTGGGGGGAGGGGACAAAAAACCTCAAAAACTGGACGGGCTTGGAAGTGTCCACTGCAAACACTCGACCGTAAACGGGAGCAAGATTAAAGCGGAGAAAATGAAAAAGCTGAGAAAAAACTTGCGACCTTTGTACTAAGATGGCCCGAAAGGAAACTGAAAAAACCCGAAAGAAAACCTGCGTGAGAAACAGAAGTCACCGGTCCTGTACGAAGACATGCTATATGGGAAGCAAGGGTCAATCTGACAAAAGGGGGGAAAGTCATGAAAAAAAAAAAAAACTTCAGTGCCGTATACCAGCGAGAACAAAGCGCACGGGGGGGGGTCTGTGGGTCAAAATAAAGGCATCAGAACAAAAGGAGTAATCCTTCCGCCAAAGGCCAGAAAAGACCGAATGACAGTAGGGGAAAAGAAGACTGCCTGAGAGGAAAGCGGCACGGGTCAGTGACTTAAAACTTACAGGAGGGACCGAATCTTTTAGAGAGCTGAGGGACCAACCAAGGGCTGGAACAAAAAAACTGAGAAAAAAGAAGGTTGCAGGACCTATCCAGGGGGGGGAAAGGACCCTCCAACAAAAAAAACGGACTGCGAAGGTAGTGAGACATGGGGACCGTCACGGGGTGGACAAACACGAGAGAATGGACCAAAAAGGAGGGGGGTCACGGGAAAAGAAAGTACGAAAAAATTGTACAAAAAAAAGAGGAATAAAAGGAACCGGTACGTCCACGGTGTCCACCTTACGGACAGGACATCTCTAAACCGACAAAAGGACCAAGTTCAAATGAAAGGACCGAAGACATAAGGGGAAGGAAAAAGAAGATCAACAAAAAAAGAAAAACGAGGGGAGTGGGGGGGAAGAAGAAAATATAATGAGAAAGAAAAATCTGTTTTCAAAAAAAAATTCGCTTAAACGGAAACGAGGAAAATTCCCAGAACCGCGACGAGGGGGTCAAAAGCTCAAACTGGGGAAAGGTAAAGGGACTTAACCCCGAGGGGAGGGAGGGAAATGTGAAAGACGGCGTTAAAGGGTTAACATCGCGGTCAAAGAGGGCACCCCGAAAACAAAAACGGCAACAAACCGTAAATAACAAAAAAAAAAAAAAAAGCGAGATGACTTCGCAAGAGGGGGGTACGGTTAAGAAAAAACGTAGCAAAAGAACAGCCAACAAAACAAACCAAGTGCTGACACCTGGTGGCACCCAAAGGTGGGGGGTCCGGCAACGACAAAAGGGACATTGGGCAGAACGGGACTTTGAAAAAAGCCGGAACCCACTCTTTCCAGGGCGAGGGGGGAAACGTCACAACGAAAGGAAATACCTAAGGGAAAAAGGGGGGACAAAAGTCCTCTGAAAGGACCTTGGGTTAAAAAACACCACGGGGATGAACTTGCTGAACGGACAGGATGCCGAAGAAACCACACAAAAAAGAAAACCCCTCACTAAACAAATACCACGGGGCGTGGGGGTGGTTCAAACCGGCCCCAAGGTCGATCACGGGGCCAGGGCGAATCCAAGAACAGAAAAGGCCGGCTGAAAGAGGGTCACTTGTTGGACATTTCAAAGATCAAAAAAAAGGGGGCGCGGATGAAGCCCCCACAAACTGAGGGATGAAAATGCCCTTCACAAAGGGGGGGCGGCCACGTGCCAGGGGGTAAACTACGACAGTCGCGTAATCAACCGTGTGTTCAGAGGCAAAGCGCACGAGGGGGGCCTACCCGAGATGGGGGGGGCGCCGGGTGCGGGGTTGGAACAGTGTGCAAAAATCTTCCAAAGGGAAAAAAAGTGCCTTAAAGTGCTCCGACGGGAATTCTGAAATCGGGGGGAAAAAGCCTTCCTCATAGTGGAAAAATACGACGGCACCGGACAGTGCGCTCTACGGACGGAGGAACATAAAGTCGGGCCCTTGTTACTTGGGGTGGGGGACCGGCAAAATTGCAAAGGGGCAGTACTGGGATCCCCATCAAAGCCTAGGGGGGAACCCCGAAAAGGTTTTTGAAAGGGGGGAACATCAAAAACACTCATGGGGGAGCCCAATTTCGAAGTCGGGAGGACTATCCGTTCCATGGAAATAAGGGTGTAGGCTTAAAGGGCAAAAACATAAAGGCGGAGGGTAGCGGTGTCGCAAAAAAAGGCTCGGGACCAAGGGAAGGAGGGAGGCCCCGGAGGGGAAGGGATCGTGGAGAAAAAGAAGTCGAATCTAAAGAAACGTGAAAGAAATGAGTGGAAAACTGACGGGGGTAAGGACGGTGTCAGCGGTGCTATCAAAAAAGGTTAGGCAAGAGAAAGAGAACCTGCCTCAAACTAACCGCAATCGACTACCCGCCGCGGCAACTACCCGGCTCCGGTGTTGCCGAGCCCCTGATTTCTTTCAGAGGTAAAAACGGACGACTTCTCAAAAACCGGTGAAAGGGGCCTTGTTGCAGAAGAAAGGCCGAAGGTAAGTCTCCAGGGGCAGGGATTCTCCGACGAAGGGCCAAATGACGGCCAGAAAGGGCCCTTCTTCATCCTGAAGAGAAGGAACTCGACCTGCACCGGAAACAGCACGGGCAAAAAGGGTGGAGGGGGAGATTTTCGAGCCAACGAAAAAAAACTAACCACTGGAGGAACCCCCGCTGTGCAAAAGGGGGGGGGTCGAAGAAAGGTGGTTCCCTATAGAAAATCCAACGAAAAAGAAAAACGGGGGCTGGAAGGCAAAAAAAATTCCCATACAGGAAATGGAAAGGCCACTCACCTCTCAAGAAAATACACTGCCAGCGGGAACCCCGGGAAACCCAAAGACTTTACGGGACTGGTGGGTTGCGTAAAAATAAAACGTCGCTCAACAGTTAATAAGTTCTGGGGGTTCCAGGACTCAGGGGCCTCTAAGGCCGGCATGCAAAAAAAAACAACAATGAATTGTAAAAGGGAGGGGACTCGGTGAAAGAAGGAGGTCTCCGAACTGGGGGAGTAATTTGTCAGGAATCGGAATTCTCTTGGGTGAACCGCTCAATTGGGACAAAAATGGAAATAAAGGGGAGGGGATGCCTCGTCTGAAAGATTGTTGAGCGGGGAAATGTTGCCCCGGGGTAAAGACACTCCTACCTGCCGGGTGGGAAAAAACAAAGTCAGTTCTAAACTGGAAAAAGAAAGGGGCAGAAAAATAGCGGGTCGATAAAATACGTGGGAGGGGTCTCCGTTTTATGCAGTGCTAGCGGAGGGACGAGTAGAATAACCGATGGGACGGGAAGGAAAAAAAATACTTTGCAGTGAACGGGCGGTCCATAAGAGTATAGGGGAAGGGGAAAAAAATCAGGCTAGCAAACGGAAAAGAGAATCCCTAAAAGCCACTAAGGAAATCTGCCGAACAAAAAAATGTGGTAGTAAAAGGAATGGGACAGATGGGGCGATGGTTCGGCGGATCGGTCGTAGGCAAAAAAGGGCAAACAGGGAACGCGGAAATCAGGGGACAACGTACCGATCGGAAAACAGAAAAAAATCGGTCGGGGCAGACGAAAAAATGGAAATGAAGCAAGACCGGTAGGCCCCAGGAAAGAAAAGGGGGAGGAGGAGAACCAAAGCCAAAGTAGAAGGACGTCTGCTACGCGGGTTTGAGCGGGCCCCGAACAAGTCCCGGAGGGGGCAAACAGGGACGCCGAACAACCCACCGACCCAAAACGGAGACAGGAGGAAGCCGGCGTATTCCATGAAAGGATGCAAAAAAAGCGACGAAGCGCGATCAACAGAAAAGCCCCCCATACCTTAAATCAGGAAGAACCAGACTGCGAAGGTGCATCGGAAGAAGGGGAATTTAAGAGACGAGGCCAGTGGGTGACGGGGCAGGAAGATCAAGGCCCTGGAACAAAAAAAAAGAAGAAAAAAGGGGGAAGGACCCCGAATGGGTCACGCGTTGCCCGAAGGGTCATCAAATACAGGGGAAGGCCAGGTCCAGGCAGCTGGCCAGGGTAGGGGAGTGGTAAAAAAAAGGGACAGGGGAGAGCCCGAAAAAGGGGTGCCCCGTGATAAAAAATTGTCGTAGGTGAAAAAAGAATAGCGGATGCAAAAAACATGCCGTGACCGTGACTGGTTGACTTCCAGGTGCGGAAACGTGCAAGCAAAAAACATTGAACCTGCTAGGAGGAGGGATGGTCAAGGAATGGAAACGGAAAGTCCTAACAAGGACTTTGGGAAGGTCCTAAATGCAGCGGGAGGCGAAATGGTACTCTGAAGTAAATGAAGTCGGATAGAGTTATCTGAAAAAGTAACCGAAGAAAAAAACGCGCGTTCCGGCGATAAAGCCACGGGAAGCAAAAGGAAAACGGCGAGAATAGTAGAGGGCGTCGAAGGGAGGACGCCTCTCCGGAGTACCGGGTGGGGAACCGTCACCCCTGGGAAGAGTGAAAATCTTACTAGAAGGGGAGGCCGCCCATCTGAAAACTAATCTGCCCAAGAAAAGAGAAGCCTCTCGGACTCAGAAAAAAAGGATCACAGCTGAAAAACGCAATCCCACCGTAATCTAAGGGCGTCTCAATGTTGGAAGACCTCGGGGACTGCGGGCAAAATGGTGCCGTACTGCCAGATAAAGACTAAAGGGTCATAGCACCTATCTTTGGGAAATACAAGGGAAAACCGGGAAAAAAAATTTGCAAGGTAACCTACTCGGGAAGGCAAAAGAAAGAGGACCTGAGCAATTCCCGTTAGAAACTTGAAACGTCAAAAACCTGGCCCTCTGGGGGACAGGGCAGCGAGTAAAAGCCGATGGCGGAGTGCATCAATTTAACGGCCCAAGAAGAGCCCAAAAACCTAACTCGGACGTCAAACAAGAAGAGAAAAACGGGAAAAAACATGCACCCGTCTGGGGGGAGGTACGGGGAAAAACCAACGACAAAACCGCCAGAACAAGAAGATGCCGCGGCATCTGGGCAAAAACCGGCTGCGATTGCCTTTGGACGAGGATGGACAAAACGGAACCAACCAAAAGGGGAAACGGAAAACGCGTCGAAGCAGTGCTATAATCCGGGTGGGCGTTAAAGAAAACGTAACAGGGGAGGAAAGTAATCCACACGTCAAACCCGGGGTGATCATTGCCTTAAAAGGATCAAGGAAAAAGAGGGGCAGACCAGGAAAGGTAAAGAACAGGGGTATAGATCGTCGTGGTGGTGAAAGAAGAAAAGCCGTGAAGCCACTCGGAGCAGATTACACAAACAGCCGACACAAAAAAAACACAGAAAAAGTTCGGGTCAAGAAGAATGAAAAACGAGCCCGAGGGAGAAGAAGGGGTCAAAACCGTGGCCGCTTAATCTCCCGGAAAGAGGGAAGCGTGCAGGGACTCGCACAGAGGAAAAACGAACCCCTTTTCGGTCAAAAAAACCCATTTCGCCCAAAAACACGAAAAAATGTTTTGTCCGCCGAAAATCATCGGTCAACCCTGACACGCCGAAAACAAAAAGAGCGTCATAGGGTCAATTCGACGGGCTTTACTCAGCAATGCGTCGGTCGGGAAAGCAACGATCCCGCTCCCGCACGAGCAACGTGAATCGCCCCGGGGAACGTCCAAAAAAACACCTGCAGCAGCGGAGAAGAGGGGAGGGGAGGGGAAACGAAGGAAAAGTCAAAAAAGGGCCCGTCGAACAAGCCTGTGCCGGCAACATCGAAAAAAACAAATAGGAGGAAGAAAATATATCGGGGAAAGAGGAACAGGCTGTTGGGGAAAACGTCCATAAAGTTACCAGTGAGGCCCACGGCGGACCGCGCTGCCAGGGGGGACCCGGCCGGAGAATGACCAGCGGGATGTCACGGTTCAACGGCGGGGGGCGGTACATGCGGGACGTTTTCCCGGAACGAAAGGGGGAGCCGTACCCTTCCGCCTCAAATGATCTGGGTGGGAGGCCGAGGGGGAAGAACGGGTGAATAACCCCCAGGGACAGCCCTCGAAAAAAAGGGGACACCAGGGTCTTGTGGCCGGAACTTGGTGTGGTGACCGAAAAAAAGTGAGGGCGGCTGTGTGGCCGAACCTTCGCACCTTCCCGGGGTACGAGTCCCCTTCACGGGAAGAGGGGAGAAAACGCAGGGGGGGCGAGGGCCACGTGGGGAAAAGGAAAAGGACACCGAAGGGCCCTGGGGACACACCTTTGGAAGCGAAAGGTGGGGGAGGGTAAACGCGGCTGTAAAAACACCGACGCTCCTAAACCGACCGGTCTTCTCCGGGGTACGAAAACTAGCCACGTAAAACTCTGTGCGAGTGAAAGGGGTACCTTCCACCAAAAAAACAAAAAGCCCACTGGGTGACGAGGGGACCGGGACCGATGATGCGCAAGGAAGACGCGGACTGGAAGCCAAGGGGGGAAAGCGCCATTCAAGAGGGACAAGAGAACACCGTTTGACCCCGGATACTTGCAATCCAAGCGGAAATCGACGGGCATGGCGGCCGTGTTCTTCGAGGGTGGGGGAAAAACAGGGCCCTCAGCAACACACCCACTCCTGTGCGACGGGGGGACTTGAGTGATCGACTGCGTTTCACATCAAGCACCTGAATGGGCTGGGGAAGAGATCAACTGAGGGCCGACGAAAGTGGTTTCGTGAGGGAGCAGGGAACCGAACGGCCAGGTGGAAGTGGGTGGTTACCTAACGGTACAAATCATCAAATAATGAAACCCGGCTAGGGTAGGGTGGCGAAAATCGCTGCGGAAAGTGTCAAAGAACAAAGGCAGGAACGAAAAAGAAGTCTTCTAGTGGGACACAAGAAGACGGAAATAAGCTCATCGCGGGGGAGTGCGGGAAGGGATGGGAAACCCACAATGTGCGACGTGCGATTCGAGGACAGACTACGGCCTTGCCAAGGAAAGGTTGGCGGGGGAGGGGGGGAGAACGCGTGACCCTATGCTCCGTGGGAATGTTCGCTGACGTTTATCGAAAAGCGGCGCGGTGAAAAAAAAAACCCGGGGGGGGGGGGGGCCGGGGCCGCTCAAGACTCACAGCAAGAGTCTCGGCTCGATCACATCGACCGCCATCTCCTTCGCAGAACTCTATTTCTTGGGACGCCGGGTGCACAAACGCGCCGAACGGTCGGGGGGGGCTCAGCCCTGTCCTAACTCATCCAGGGGTCTCGGGAAGGGACCGATCACAGCGTGTCAGCTCGTCAGAAACCAAGTTTAAACCGGGCTTCAAAGAACCAAAAAAATTCGGGAAGCTAAGGCCACCGTTGCAGGCCGGGGGGACGAGCCCAACAGTCACCAAAGGGGGAAAAGTCGTGGGCGGCACTTCCTTGGGGGAGCGCGAAAGGGGGGTTATTGGGGGGGCTCCTATTATACAGTTGAGGCCCTTCTCAAAGACCAGTGGGGGGGGACTTTTGACGGGGGGGGGATGTCCGTTCTATAACGTGCCAAATCACCGGAAGCATAACCTGGAAAAGGTCTGCTGCCGGGGATGGGGGCCGGTGAAAAACGAGGGGAAAAACACAGCGGTAACGTCAGAGGACCAGACCTCGGTCAAGCCGGACCAGCACCCCTGACCGGGGTCAATGCTGCGGGCCGAGGGAAGGAGGTGTTAGTCGGAGGCGGCAAGCAGTCAAAAGGGGAGAGCGGGAGGCAAGGGCTGTGCTGCACCGGGGACTGGGGAACCGGGTGGCAGGCGGTGGGGGTCAAGAGATGGTGGGGGGGAGGGTGGTACGCGGGGTGGCCGGGGCTGGGGGTTGCACCGCCCAACCTTGAAAGGGGCAACGAAGAAACAAAAAGGTCCCGCCAGGCCGGCAGACGAAACTCGCAACATTGTGGGGGGGTGGGACGATGAAGAACGTGACGGGGGCGAAAAAATGCCCTCAGGCCCATGAGTTCGCCCGGTCGGCAAGGACGTTCCAGGGCCGTTAACAGCTGACAGGGGGGCCATCAAAAGGGCAGGGGGGTCAAGACCGGTATCGCAGGCCCCAGAACGAGAACGAACCTCTAAGATATCCCGGTTAGACAGGATCAGAGGCAG
>Ga0179593_1512851_pt1 | contig 10939 bp, 14 predicted proteins | sample CZODoug2_1_08_16_FD_185931 | JGI IMG/M metagenome (GOLD analysis project Ga0179593, IMG submission 185931) | Vadose zone soil fungal communities from Angelo Coast Range Reserve, California, USA - CZODoug2_1_08_16fungal (PacBio error correction) | ecosystem: Environmental > Terrestrial > Soil >...
ACTGCTTTGGACTACAACGCATGTCGAGAGGAGCTAAGAAGAAAAGTCTCGGACCGAAAAGTAGGCTGCGAAGACCTAAAAAAAAAAGCCAACCTTGCAGGCAGGGAGGGGGGGAGGGGAAGGAACTTTAAATCAGGAAATCCTAAACGCAAGGCACACATAATTATCAAGGCGAAAAAGGATCTATAATAGAAGGGAAAGAAAAGGGGACGATTGAAGAGAAGGGGGAGGAATGCAAAATTAAAAATCGGAAAAAATAATCTAAAAAATAATGCGGAACGAAAAGGTCGCACTTAGAATGGAGGATTATAAAAACAAATGAACGACGAGAGCTAATCTGGGGTCCGCACACCATATTTGAACGGTGGGAAAGGGAAAGGGGAAAAAAAAAAAAGAAAGAGAGGAAACAACGGCATACGAACGAAAAACATCACCATGACGCACAAAGCCGGGAGGAAAAAAGAAAAGGATACGCAAGAAAGGAAATGGGAGCGATCTCGAATTTTGGGGTAGAAAGACGCTCGCGCAGAAAAACCATAACGTGGCAACAAAATCAAATCCCAAGAATAGACCAAGGGAAGGAGGAAAGAAAAAAGCAAGGGAGGCACTCGGCGACAGATGGGCGCTCTGTGGAGGGGGGGGGGGGCGACTTTCTGGAAGAGCAGGCACGGGGGAAAAAAGGGTGAGTTTGGAGGGTCGAAAGAAAAGAACCCTTCGGGGATATCGTGGCGCGGGCATGGCACAGGAAAAAGGGGAAGGAGATGTGAGGGAAGAAAGTATAGGTCGGTGAATAAAAGCGGATAAAGATATTTAAAATTCGGAAGTAGGTTAAGACAGACAATTGTGACTGGGGATAAATTCAACGTCTCTGAAAAGGTAGCGCAGAAGCATCAGGGGGGGGTCCGAAAGGGAAGAGGATAAGGAAAGGAGGTTGGGTGTTCTTGTTGTGTGCTGGTGGAAAAAAAACAGTTCTTACGCCAATCAAAACAATAAAAAAGGGAAGGAAAACCAAAGAGAAAAGGAGGGAGAAAGCCGTCAGCACCAAACCTTTCCGACAATTTTCGTTAGGCGGAAACCGCAGGAAAAGCCAATCTGGAGCAAGGAAAGGAAAAAAGAGTTGGAACAAGGACGCGGGGGTGAGACTAATGAACTATTGGTTCAAAAAACTAGGGGAGGGAAGGCTTCCCGGAAAGGAAAACAGAGGACGACGGACGGAAAAACGATGAACCAGAAGTAAAGGAAAGGGCGGACCCAGTGACAGGGGGGTGATGGAGGTGATGTTTCTTCAAATTGTCTAAGAAAAAAAAACACACGTATAGGAAAGAGAGAGTGGAGAAGAAAAGAAAAGGTATAAAGCGAAGGGAAAACTCTTCCGCTGCAGTCATGGGTAGCTCTTACCGGTCGGGAAAAGTCGCTACACGTGACGAAAAGGAGACAGTCTAGGGGAGGAAAAGGGATCACGAGATAAATGGATGACAAGGCCTGTTCCTGGTTGTTGTCTCTTCCGAGTTGAAGAACGGGGCTAAGGGGGGGTGGGGGGGGGGGAAGGGAAGAGGCCGGGGGGGGGGGGGAGGGTGGGTTGAGGAGTGGATTTAGGGGAAGTGGCTAGTATTGGACGACTTCCTTAAACACCAAGAGAAATCAGAGAAGGAGCAAGAGGATGGGAAGGGGGAAGAGCTTGTGGGGCTTGTCTGGGGGGGGAGGCATAACGCCATTCTGCGGAAATAACCACGGTACGAAGAAGGGGGAAGGGGCCAAGAAGAACAGAGGTCGCGCGCTCCTTACTATCCCGTGAGTAAATACGGGGGGCAGGGTTTTGAGTAACCATTTAAAAGAGCTATCACAAAGATCGCGGGATACCGAGGGGACCATAGGGAGGAATAAACTACTAGACCAACGACAATTGGGAAGGAGAGGCATAGGTTTCAAAAAAAAATAATCCGAATCAGGGAAAGCCGAAATGGGAAAAAGAAGGGGACAAGGTGGAAGGTCATTAGCTTAGCAGGATTAGCTGGAATTTGGGCGAGGACTGTTGGGAAAGAAAACGGGGCAAGGAGGACTGACGGACTAGTCGAGAGAAAAAGTGAACATAAAGTTCACTTGCATGAAATGTAAGGGGAGAGATTGTTGGGGGGGGGGCACAGGAATTAGACTCGGTCTAGACGCCTCAAAGAGTTTGTTTTAAGGGGAGGAGGGGAAGAAAGTCAAAGTAAAGGGGGGAGCGGAAAAAAAGCAGAATCAAAAGAGGACGTGAGAGGGTCAATAAATATCATCCACACTTGGTAAAAGGGGCCCCAACGGATGACAAGAGGGGGGGGAAAGGAAGAAGACTTGAAGGGGGGGGTAAGGTCAGTACAGCCTGTGTCCTGAAAAAAGGAAGAGCTACCAGCCCGATTAGAGCCGGATACTTACAGGGAAATCGTGTTCGAGGGAGAGAGGGATGAAGAGAAAGGGAAGGGAGAACAAAAGGCCTGTGGGACCTTGTGCACTGTGTCTCCTCGATGTCGGTATGATTCCGTGGGAGTGGGAGATGTGGGCGAAAGAAAAAGAGAAGAGGGAAAGGTGGGGGTGGGAAAGGGGAAGAGGGAGCAGAGATCTCAAAACCCACTGTAAGATAACTAAGTTGGACCTCAGAAAAGGCGTGCGGAGATTTACAAGCATTCACGGAATCAGAGGACAGAAAAGGAGCACTCAAATGAGAAAGGACGCACAAGGGACACAAACAGGCCTTGGTGGACGAACGGATTATGGTTCCATCGACGAGACTAAGAAGGGGAAAGAAAGAAGGACACGCAACGCCGCTATCATGACAAAGGGCTTTCTGAAGGATAACGGATGGAAAGAAGAAAGCGGAAAAGGGCTGAATGTGAACAATATCGGCCCTTTGATCGGAAGATGTAAACACTTGAATTCCTAAAGGTTGTGGCTCTAGACAACAATCCAGATGGCGAAAGGAGGGGGAGAGGGGTCCCTTCACTAGGATGTGGACAGGTTACGTACCTAATAAAATCCCGGAAAAAAAATGCAATCGGAGGGAGAAATAAGAAAAAAACCAAAGAAAGAGGGGCCCGGCAAAAGGCTCGAGGAACGCTGGCGATTGATCGCAACCACAATTGATAGGGAGAGTACGGTTTTCGTGAAATGGCAGGAAAGATGCCAAAAAGGGTCAAAACGGGGGGCAGGACGCGAACATGACGTAGGGAAAAGTAATGATCATATCGGGCAGGGAAACAAAAAGAGATGCCTGGAGGAAATAGAGGTGCGAAATAAGGTTAAGAGCCGAGGGGAGGATTGGGGGGGATTGACGGTGTAATCTATGGTCGAAAAGTCGGATTTGGGAACTTGAGAAGGGAAACGGAGAAAAAAGGGGTCATGATGCCTTATAGCATGCATTTACGAGAAATTAAATCTGCTTCTTGAGATGGGTTGTTGGGGGGAAAGGGGAGAACGAGGGGGGAAAAAGAGGAGTGAGTGGGTCCTTCGAATTAAAGAACGAACAATGGGCGGTGGCTTTAAATCCAAGGCAGTCGACTTCTCCTGGAGCCCAAAGTGGACAGGAATAAGAATTGGGGGAACTCTAAGAGTATGTCTGTGGTGCCGTTTTGGTGTCTACAAGTTCAGTCGGAAAAGAGAAACCCACGGGGAAAACGAACAGGGGACGATTAACCAAAACAGAGTTACCGTATAAACTCTACACTGGCAAAAACGAGAAAGAACGAGCGAGCAAGAAAAAAGCAGGGGGACAAATGGGTAACTGTGCAATGTCCTCATGGGGGAGAAAGGGGGGCGATGGAGGGGAGAGGGCGTCACAGAGTTTGACCGCACAATGCCGAGTCGACTTAAGAAAAAGGCAAAAACATTCAGAAAGGCGGAATTAAAAAAGGGGAATGGGGGGGGGAGAGAGGTGAAGAAAAATGGGATAGTGGGGGGTAGGGAATCATGGAAACTCCACACAAAAAAGAGATTGAAAAGAGGAAGGAGGAAAAAAGGGAGAAATTATAATCTACCCACCAGGTGCAACGGCATGAACGGGGTCATCGGTCCGTAGGGCGACAAATGCGGAGGATGGTAAGGGGGACCAGGAAAATCGGGGGAACTAGAGCCCTTACAGGCGAGTAGGAATGAAATTTTTTGTGGGGGGAACCGAGTTGGCTCGGCGAGGCTGGGAGAAGGAAGGGTGAAAGGGAAAGCTTGTAGGAAGGAAGGGGAGTACCGAAGAGGGAGGTCGTTCGAAACCAATTTTTTCGGGGTTGCGTTCCTGGTATAGACGAAAGAACCATGAAAAAAGCCCAAAACGGAGGACCGAGAACGGGAATGGGGGGGGGATGGGGGAAGAGGGGGGGACGGGGGAAAACGGCAAAAAAAACAAAAAAAAAAAACCACAACCCACAAAAAACAACACACACAAAAAGAAAAAAAAAAAAACAAAGCAAACCAAAAAAAAAACCAACAACACGCATTAAAGAGGGCATTTACTAGGTAGGGGGGGGGGGCCTCCGAGTTAGCGAGAAGGGAAAAAGGCCAAGTATAAGAAGAGGGGTGATAATGTAAGCGCTGAAAGAAAAAAGAATACTTAAGGGGATCCAGTGTTACAAGAGAGGGAAAGTTGGGCAGAGAAAGAAGAAGAGGTTGAATATCATGAGGAAAAAAAAAATAAAAACATCTAAAATACATAATCCTATGAAAAATCGATGGGGAAAGCGTGGGGATGGCGAGGAAAAGAAAGGAGTGGGCTCAGTGGAAGGGGGGGGGTAGAAAGGGGGAATAAAAGCATCTCGTACACGTAAAAGTACTCGACACGTGCCTGTGGCGGGCGGAACAGTAACAGCAAGAGGAAAAACGGAAATTGACGAGGAATTAGTTTAAGTTTTTATGGGGGAGGAGTCTGATTGGGCTGATATGAACAAGCGAGGGGGTCGAGGAACGGGAGGAAAAGAAAAATAACGAGGGTGGGTATTAGGTACATCTCTAATCCTCGAACCTTTATCATATGAACTGTCACTTGAGGAGCGTTTACGGAGGTCCGGATGGGCAAAGGGACCGAGAGGGGGGAAGTTTTGAGAATGCCTACTCCGAGGAAAGCCAACACCGGAGTTCCTCGATTCCTCGAAAGTCAGCATGCTCGGCGCTGTAGCCGGGAAGAAGGGAAAAGGGTGGACGGGGGTATTGGTAGGGAGGGGGAGCGTAAGCGTAAACGGTAACCAATTCTTCAAATGGATTGCCAATTTGTGGAGGCGAAGCCGCCTATTTCAAAAGGGGGGAAAGAGTCAAGGGGAAAGGCGTGAGGAGAAGGGGGACAACTCTATCCGTGAAAGGTAGGCTAAAAAAACTGAGGAAGAACTAAAGCACTACCGGCTTAATTTACCAACGGGGGCCTCACAAGGAAAAGGCGACGCAGAACGAGGAAAAAAGGTCTGGTGCAATCCCTCACCAAAGGGCGCCAAGGACTGGAAGAAGCGGTGCTTGACCGTCAAGGACGAACTTCAGAGACGCAAGAAACGCAAGGGAACTAGAGGGAGAGGACCTACGGGACAATCTGGGCCGATTGCATGAATGCCGAGGGAAGTCGAGGGGAGGGTCCGAACCAAAAAAAGAGAAGTTAGAAACAAATCTTGAAAGAGACGGAGGAAGTTAAAAGAAGAAGAAAAACAGAAAGTCCCGTTAAGGAGGCGTTACAGCTCAAAGCGGAAGTCTCACGAGGGGGAGGGGGCCGGATATCCCAGGCAAACTAAAATCCCTCTCTATTCGTCATAAAGACGTCGGAAGCAAAGAACAAGAAGAAAAACCAAGGCTAAAGAATCGACGCAAGGTAAAGCTGACGCAAAAGGAATGGAAGGAAGGGGGAGGGGGGAGGAAAAAAACGAGGAGAGAGAGGAAAAAACAAGTTAGGGAATCCGCCCCAAGCCGAAGAATGGGTTCGATCGTAAATGGAAGTGGAAGAGGGAAAGAAATCAAGGGTGAGAAACCCAGCAGGGGTTGCTCCATTTCGGAAGAGTTGAGAATAAAAGGAAAAGGGTAGGGTGTCGAATGGAGAGTCGGGTACGAGGGACAAACGCTACTTAGGGTAGCGCGTGGTGTACGACGAAAAAAGGTAAAGGCACTTTCGTGAGGAAGGGATGGGTTTAATATAAACTGAGTTGGACAGTCTTCTAGGGACGAGAACGTACTGGGGCTTAACAAGAAGTCGGCTGAGAAAGGGGGAAAGACGGATTAGCTGGTCCGGAGATGGCCAAAAAGAGTTATGGGGCGGTTGTGGAAAGGGGGGGGTCAGAAAAAAGTTTCATGAAAACATAATCTCCAACCCGGTGAAAAATTGAACCAAAAAAAATCTTTACAAATATCAAGAAAAAACGGAGCGAAAAAAGGGGGGGCAAGTTGGATGGGAAACATGGAGAGAACATTAACCATGCTCGATCCAAATTGAAAAGTCCTTGGAAAGAATAAATCCTGATCTTGAGAAATGCCCTGGCATTGGCAAATGTTGGATGATCCTCAAAGGAATCTAAGAGAAGGTAAGAAGTGTGCCTAAACATATCCATCTTAATGACACGCTGAGCGAGAATGGTGGAAATTTGGAGGGAAGGGAGAAATTTATCAGTCGTAGAACCCACAGATATGGGGTCATGGTCATCATCAAAACAACCCGCGCTTGGAGGAAGGAATAGCCATAATGGCTCCCTAAAGACAGTCCCCATCAGGAAAGGGGCTGGAAGAGGGTCATGATTCATTCTAGGATCATCAAGAATGTTAACAAATCGAGCAAGAGCTCGTAGAAGTCCCTGACGGCAGGGGGAGGGAAATTGTGGAAGAATGGATTCCCGGGCTTTCTGGTGGAGGGAATCCGCAGGGTGAAAGCAATTGGAAACCGGCATGGAGGAGGATTGGAATTCCAATGACAAGTGTTCTGGTGTTCCTTGAAGAGGGGGGGGGGTAAGGTTCTGGGGATATTTTCGAGAAAAGCTGAGGGGGGATGAAAAAAAAGAAAAAAACAAAAGAAAAGACCTAGGGGAGCACGTTCCAATCCGTTGACGCACGGCTTGGGCTAGGCTGGGGTCAGTAACGCCATGGCAGGGGGGGGGGGAAAGAAAATCGGGATGGGATGTCTAGCGAATGGGGAAAGACCGGAGAGTGGGAAAGCAGAGAGGTAGAAGAAAAAAACAACACGGTTTCTCAAATAAATTTCGGCCATGGGAAAGAAAGGGGAGCCGCAGAGAGAAGACAAAAGAATGAATTACTTTGATCCGGCCAGAGCCTTCAAACAATTGAAACATTTTAAAGGAGAAAAAATACAAGAAGAGGGAAACGAAAAATTTCAAAAGAATACCCAAGATTAAACTTAAGTATCACTCGCCAGGAAAGATGGGTAAAAGGAAAGGAAAATCTTAATTTGACGGGAGAAGTATGAGCGTTGGAGACGAGTACAGCGCCAAGTTCAAAGAGACGACGATAGGAAAAGAGAAAGGTGATGGGGAAAGATCCATGGTCGCAACTTCTAATTAGGGCCTGTCCAGAGAGGGGGTTGGAGGTCACAATGATTGGCTGATGGACTACGAGCAAGAAGAGGGTTTGCTGTCTGTTCAAACTAAAAGGAACTGTCAATACAATTCATGATCTCGTAATCAATTCGTGAGAGAAATACTACGATCGGAAACTGCAGTTTAATCGAGGTGTCAAGATCCGGTGTGCTTGATGTTGTAAAAAGAAACTACTCGAAGAAATACTGAAAGGGGAAAGAATTCAAAGAGGAAATGGGACATGTATTCTATTATCGCTGCAGTAATAATTGCAGTTAAACGGAGGGGTCTTTGAGGATAGGCGAAGAAGAGAAGGGTAAAGGGAGAAGGAAGAAAAGCATGAGACGTGTCAGGGCAATCGTTGTCCAGGGAACGGTTGAGATTCGTAAGAGGGGGGGACGAAGGGGTTAACGATAAACGACCATTAGAAAGTCATCGGTTTGTATCGGGATCCCACGGAAGGAGGGAGAGAGAGAGAAAAAGGGTGGAATAAGGAAAATGAATGCTTTAGATTTGACCACTCCTCACCATTAGGCGGACCAACGCGAGGAGACCACGAAAGATCCAGAACAAGTAAACATTCCACGCAATGCCTTGCTACCGTAATAAAAGGATGGCCAAGGTACGCTTAAAAGACAACAATGGTCAACAAAGAGTATCCGAAAGCCGAAGAGAAAGCCATTGAAAGGTAAAGGAGGAGTACTATGGAAAGAATCTTTTTATCGCCCAGAGGTAAATTCGTACATACAATTAGAGATTACCATGGCAGGAACTAATGTTAAAGAAGACTCAGTCAGTGTTACTCGCTGTCGACCGTCTCCCTTGGGTATCGGAGAGATTTAAAGGAGAAACCCGAGGGGGTAAGGGGAAAGGAGAAGAAAAAGATAACTTCCCGCTAGCCGCGGATGAGGGTCAGAAACGCTTCCCAAAAGAAAAAGGAAGAGGGGGGACGCGAAGAAAGGAAACCTCTCAAACTTTACAGAATGAAGAACAACACTGATGGTCAAAGAAGGGGTAGTAAAGAACGCTCGGAGAACGACAAAAAAACGGGGAATCGAGGGGGAGACACCACAAAGCCAAGAGAAGAAAAAATTAAGAACTCGTAGCGTTAGAAATTCCTTGGGGGAGTAGTGAGAAGAAGGGGAAAAAGGAAGGCCGCTGGAGGATGGTGGGTAAAAGGTCGAGGGGTAAACTGCACCCGAAGAAAGAGGGGCAGTTCGGAGACGAGGGGGAAAAGGGAGAGCAAAAAAGGAGGAATAGCGCGGGGCCTTTCTGAAAACCAGGGAAAACGCACTTGGGGTGGGTAGATCGGAAAAAAAGAGGACGGAAGTGGGGTCCGACTGTGTATTACTCGAATCTCTTTTGCTTCAAAAGGACTACCGTACAATTGAAGGCAATAAGGAAGGTTTGGGGCCGCGATCGTGATGTTTGTAGGGCGGGTGGCAGGGGGGGAAATCCAGGGTCTCTAAGAAAAAAAGTAGTGGGAAAAAAAAAGAAAGGGAAATGAACAACAGAGGGTGAACAGGGCAACGTCTTGCATAAACCGCGGATTTGGTCAACTGAGGCCCGTAAAGAAGAACGAAAAAACCAATCCGGGAGGAATTAAAAATGTAATCATTCCGGAAAGTAAATGGCGAGTAATAAAAATTTGAGTCCAATTTGGAAGGTTGCACATGCATTCGATATTGCATCATGAATAAAGATGAATCAGAAGAAAAAAATTCAGTGCCAAGTCCGGGAGTGACACCCTTGCATTGTATCAACATTTGGCTTCTCGGGATTAGCTCTAAAACGTAAGGAGGGTTTGAAAAAAGAGGATCTTCACATCTACTAAAAAAATCTATTCTCATTGGAAAATTGAATCGGCGGCAGGGTGGTGGGGGTTTGGGTGAAACAACCGTTGTTTCGATTTTGCCTGAAAAGTGGAAGAAAAAAAAACGTTTCGGGGAGAGAGCCGGAAGGAAGGAACAAAAACGGTACACAATAGGCAGAACACTTCGAAGACTATATTGAGGATGAAAGGAGTGAAGTCAGAGATGGATTAGGTAATGTCGAGGGAAATAAAATGAAAACGATGGCAGGATGGTTGGGATAAGGTAGAGGACAGGGGGGGCGGTGGGGGGTGGGTGGTCAGAACAGTTTGAGGGTTAAAAAATGGAGGAGGTTCGAAAGAAGAAATTGTAAATAAAAAACTTCCTAAACAATACCTCTCTCCATCACAATCGTTGCTTGGGAGAAAGAGGGGGGAGAACTGGAAGTGGAGAGAAAAAAGGTGAGGTAACACAACTGAATCACTCCAAGTCCAGATCACAAGAACAAACTGAAAGGGAAAAAAGAAGGGGGAAATGGTTTCATGTTTGCTTAAACCGGTACCCGCGAATATCTCCAACAACCTTAGATTTCACGAGGGACTTGAAAAAAGAAAGAAGGGGAAGCGCCAAAAGAAAAAGGTGGGCTGCAGGGAAAAAGCAGTCCCGAACAGAGTACATAAAAAAAAAAAAAAAAAGAAAACGTGTAGAACCTGTGCATATGGGAAAGGGAGGAGGGGACTGAGGGAGGACAGGGACGGAGGGAATTAGAATTGACCCTCGTGGGGGCGGATGAGGAAACTGAGGAGTTAAAGACTTTAGGGCAGCGTTCCGGGAAGAAGAGACGGAGGAAGGGAAGGGGGAGCGCCGGAAATTGGGGAAGATTGGCTAGCGGTGGGAGAAGAGAAGGAAGGGGTTGGAGGCAAGGGGGAAGGGCTAATTAGACCTTCAAATAGATGGTGGGAAAAGGAACTTTACTCAAATGTTAGCGAGGAAGAAACAAAGTCAACGGGGGGGGAAGTGCAAGAGGACCAGCGTGTATTTAACCCGGGAAGCATTAGCAAGGAAGGAAGGGAAAGGTAAGGGGTGATTATTCCTCAAACATAAACAGAAAAAGAAGCTGGTCTGACTGGAAGGGGAAAAGAGGGGAATTATCTTCGTAAGTATTAGTTGTTGCGCCGCCATGAGTAGGGGTATTGCGGCGGCGCGTGGGGCGAGCCATCGAAGTTAAGGGAGTCCAACAAACTTTCTTCACCTTTTGCCTAGCAATTGAAGCCGTGTCAGAAGCCGACATTCGGGGAAGATGGAAGGGGGACCGGGGGAGAGGGACAAGGCTTCATTGGCCCGATAACAGCATCCAGCTCTAAAAAAGAAAGGGAAGAGGGAGAAGGGGAGCCACTTGGAAAAGGGAAGGAGATTGAAAAAGAGACGAATTCCACTCTCGCTCGGAGAAAACGTATACCCACAGAGAATCAATACAACGAAGGCATCATTCGGTTACGGAGAAGGGACTGAGGAAGAGAAACCTACACGAAGTCACTCGCAAAGAATCCTCCTGCGCAGAAAAAGTAAAAGATGGTCGAGGAAGATGGAGAGAAGAAAGAGGAAAGTCACGTA
>Ga0179593_1454444_pt1 | contig 10938 bp, 10 predicted proteins | sample CZODoug2_1_08_16_FD_185931 | JGI IMG/M metagenome (GOLD analysis project Ga0179593, IMG submission 185931) | Vadose zone soil fungal communities from Angelo Coast Range Reserve, California, USA - CZODoug2_1_08_16fungal (PacBio error correction) | ecosystem: Environmental > Terrestrial > Soil >...
AAAAAACTTCCTTGGCGTACAGGTTCTGAGAAAAGTCGGGGGGGGGGCGCGGATTGAAAATGACGGGAGACTGGATTGGGTAAGCACAAAAGGGGGAGGTACTCAACCTCCTCGGCGGGGGGGAAAGGGACGTGATAGCAAAGGGGGCGACGGGCAAGCCAGGGAAAAAGGGGGGAACCAACCCGACTCAATCGAACAAACTTTGCAAAAGAAATAACCTCAGAATGGAAAAAACAAGCTGTTTAAAATTCCAGAAAATAAAGGCATATGACGGGTTTAGACTTCCTTCTCTTGACAAGAAAAGCCCTAGTTGGTGAAGGGGACTGTTTCTACTACTACCTGAGAGGCTTAAACATAACAAACCAAAGAGGTAACTGGTGGTTGGAAAAAAAATGTACTTTCGGAGTGCGTAATCAGGGCACCTACTGAAAATGCAACCCTCACTTAAATGGAACGACAGCGGAAGCTTTCCACCAAACCAGGGATGAGAGTGTCGGTTTTTGGGGGGGGGGCGCAGTTTGTCGTGACCGCGATCAGAAAGGGGCTCGGCCTTGGAAAGTATTCGCACAAGTAATTCAAAAACCACGGAGATTGGGGGGGGAGAGGGGCGGGAGAATTCGGTTACGGACTGGGGGACGGGGAGGCTAAAACTATTCAATTTTTTTCACGTTGAGAGGATCTTGACTATTCCAAAAGGTCCCGGGGAAGGACCAGTCCGCAGGGCTTCGCACTTCATTGCACGGCGGGAAAAGACAGGCCGCGCACGTCTGCGACGGAACATTTCTTGCTCCAGAAAAAGTCGAAACCATTACAACCAGGGGGGAGGAGACGAAAGGGCTCGTGAGAAAAGGAAGGTTTCTTGATCGGAGCAGACTCAACATGAAGGGGAAGAGAAGAACGAAGCGGCGAAGAGCGGTCCGCCAGAGTAAGGAGAACGGAAACCGGCGGCGTGGCGATCGGCACCTCTAAAGAATCGCAACGAAGAAGGGGAAGAACCTTACCGACACAAACCAGAAAAGCTAAAAAACGCGAACCAGCTGAACAAAGGGGGAAAGCGTGGATTATTCGCGTGTAGGGCGGCAAGTTGCCCGGGGGGCGTTGGGGATAGGCGGGGGCGGGGAGGGTGGAGTCAAGTGCGTTGGCGGAGGCGGAGAAGAAGCCGGGTCGCAAAGAAGGGGGAAGAGAACAGACTTTGATTTCAGGGGGGTAACATGGGAGAGGGGGTGAAGGAGCGATACTGAAATGCCGCGGCAAAAAGAAAGAGTCTTCGTAGTGAGGCTGAAACCACTAACGGGACAAGGGGGGAATAGGAGCGGCTTCAGATTAAAGAAGAGAAAAGGAGCACAGGGAGTGGCATAGCGGGGAAAAGACGATTGCGCCGTGTGTCTGGGGGTAAAGCGATGTGAAACGCAAGAAAGATGTGCCGGAGCGTAACATTATATAAACAAGCCACGCACGGATAGCCGGTTGGATGGATCGGGAAAGCGGAGGATGGGATCGCAGGGACACACGGACTTAGCGGAAGGATCAAACGGAAGACGCGGTTCTTATTTGGCTTTGTCGAACGGGAAGGGGACAAAGTCCCGTCTGGCGTCTTAAGGGTGGGTATGTGAGTCTGGTGGAAGATTTTGCTTAAGGCTTTAAAGGTCTCCATGCGGGTATCTGCGGATAAAAAAAGACATACGTGACGTTGCTAGTTTTTTTCTCCGCCCACGGACCTTTCCGGGGGTCCGGATGCAGGCTCCATTTTTTACCACTCACGGTTCCTGACCGTGCGCGTTTCTCGTGCTAAGGATCGGGGTATGAAGGGTGGATGTTGACGGAATCGACGTAGTTAGTCACCGGTGGGAGTCCTTTCAAGAACTTCTCCAGGGGGGGTTTGTATTCGTAGATGCATTACCTATCAGTGATAAAAACACATGATAAAGGAGAGGTTGAACTGTTGGAAAAGAGGATTATCGACTTCTGCAATCGAGGAGAAAAGGATAAAGGGACCATTGCAATCAATCAAAAAGAGAGGATAAAGGAACGAACGGTTTTGGCCCGAAGAGCGACATTTGCCGGAGCCGGCAGGGAAGAAGTGGGTACCTTAGTGTCAGGGAAGACTTGATTGGACGAGACCGGCGGGAGGTACGTACCCTAAAATCTAGATTTGAAAAACGGCGAGGGGGGGAAAAGTCTGGTTGTGCTGGTTCTTTGAGTCCAGGGTGAAGGGAGGACAAGGACATCGGACAATGGGCGCTGGTGACGCGAGAAAAAAAAAAGAGGGAGAAATATAGATATAAAAATCTGGCAAAAATGGAAGTGGACATGCTCCACTGCACCGGGGGCAAAACGCCAAATATCCTCCAGGCGCTTGACGCGTGAGAATCAAAACTATGCTGGAAGGAAGAAAAAAAATCGTTCCAGAAAAAACAATCACCTGCGCAGGACGAGGGCCGAGAAAACGAAAGGAAAAAGGGGAAGGAGAGGACTAAGCAGTTGAGTTCGCTCGCACCGGCGGACCCCGTGCGCGTTCCATGGAGAAAGGAGGTGGGGGCACGGGGTCACAAGCAGGTTACGACGTCGAACTCCCCATAGATGAGGAAAAAGAACCGCGGGAGGGGAAATATCCTGAACCATGCAGGGGAAAAATCGCCGGCAGTTAGGCCGATGGTGCACACAATGGCGCCGAAGGCGTCTCTAAGTCAGTCACCCCGCACCGTAAACGGAAATCAAGGCCTTTTCGCGATAAAAGGGAGAAAAGACGGCAAATAAAGTCCATGGGGCAAAAAAATCTCGACGAGGGAGAACCCTCAGCTATAAGCGTTCGGAAAAAAAAATCAATCAAAAAGAAAAATATAAGGAGTCTCCATCCAAGAAAGGAAGCCATGCAGGAAGAGGGTAACGACTGGGTGGCCAGTTCCGGAACTACCAAGCCAAAGAAAACGCGCATCGCCGTTCTTGGGGGAAGATAGACTAGCTCTTGTACGCGCAAAAAAAAAACACTCCACGACAACATGCTCGAAGGCGTTGGGGCCGCGTGTAACAACGGTTCCAGCACATAAAAGAGAGTCTTTTCCAAAGAGCGTTAACCAAAGAATCGGCGGGGGGAAAATAAAAGAAAAGGATCCTGGCAATCTGAATCCGCTCAACTGAAGAGGCAAGGTCCTAAAAGCGCGCCTGCTTGGAAAAAGCCACGCACTCACAAGAAAAGAAAGGGGAGGGTGAAGATCTGAACAACCGGAACACCTAGAACCGAGGACAAAAAATGAAAATGCGGGAAAAAACCGAAATCACAGTCGTTGACTCGATAAACAGTCGGCGTCGGAGGGAGGGGAAAGGGGAGCGCCAACTCATTTCAGAAACCAGCCATCCAGGAAACCATGAACGCACAAAGTCAAGGGCCGAACTCATCCCGCTCAAACGCGCCTAATACAGAAATGCTAAAGCTTACGCAGGGGAGAGTTAGCGTTTCCTGTGTGGGTGGAGGTATGGCTTACGTTAAATCTGTGGCGCAAGGAAGAGAGAGGTGTACGAAGAATCCTCACGCCAACGGGTTACGTCGAGGCAGAGAGGATGCAGGCGCCGCAAATCTAGGGGAATTCGGCGTGAAACGTAATTTCAGGTCGCGCCGGTACCAAAACGAGAACCCTTCCGACAGACCGGAGACTCACCGATCACGCGAAGTTTCAAGGTCAAACGGAGGGGACTGTTCTACGGTCGTCAGGGAGGGCCTAAAATTGTAAAGTACGAATACGTTGGGAGAAAAACTGGAGAGGGACGGAAACGGGCATTCCTTATACTCAGTCCGGTATACGGGAATTGTGGGTAAATAAGTCAAGCCAAGGGGGAAACGTAGAGGTGGCCCCGCCCAAAAGCAAAAACAATGCGTTACCGACTTGGGACTGTAAGAGACCACTCTAGGCCGCCCGGAAGGAAACCGAGGTCGTGGATAGACCCGATACGAGGCGGAGGGAATCTCGGTCCTAATCTCCCAAAACACTAAGAAACATCCCCCTTGTTTGTCGGAAAGAGTCAGGAATCGGCGTGAAGGAGGTATTATTTGTGGACGTTGACGTAGGGTCCAAGCTACGCTTAGACGGAGAGGCAGAAAGGGGGGTGGTAGGATTGGGCAGCCAGGGAAGGGAGGGAGGAACCACCGTTGCCAACTTTCTGAATCTTTGGGTTTCCTCACGGCCAGATGAGAACCACGTCGGACAATGTTTTTCGGACCAAACACGGAACGCGTGGGCTGACTAAAAAGGGGAAAGTTTGGCCGCGGACCCCAGCACTCCGGCGTGTAAAGGAAATCAAGGGCGATCCTCGTTGCTAGGAAGTGGGAGACGCCGAGGGAGGTGGGATAAAAAGATGAAGGAAACTTAGGGGTAGAGTTTCAAAACAAGGGGGACAACACCCAGCATGGCTCGCCTGGAAAAGAAAAGTGTAAATCGCGAAAGAAAACAAAACTGGGGAGGGGGAGGGAAAAGAGAGAAAGCCACCATTGGTCTTCAAAGCTTAGCAAAGAGTTGGGATCTTGGAAAAGATAGACTACCTACGGATTTTGGGCAGATCGAATTTTTAGCACAAGAAGAAAAGTCTGGCAGGGACCCAAATAAGAAAAATGCAGAGATAGAAGGGATGCAACGGAGAAACGGAGGGGATGGTTACCAATCAGCACACTTCAGATCCTTGAAAGGGTGGGAACTCAAAAGTCCTACTTTTTGGAATCTCCTTCAGTTTGACAAACAGATCATCGGGACCGGGAGGGGGGAGACACATTTCTCGGAAGTTACCAAAAAAAAAGAGGGGGAGGGAATTGGCGACTAACTATAGCGGTTAACGACGGAGCCAGAAAAACGAACACCGACTTACCCGACTAAGAAGGAAATCATGACCATTGGGATGGGGGAATTTTGGTGACTTCGATGTCAAATAAATGAAGTAATGGCTCTCGTGGGAGTGAAACGCAGAGGGGGAAGCATTTTGGGGCCAGCCTTTAATTAGACTGCCCCTGCGGCGAATTAAAATTGGATGTGGGAGAAGTTTGGCTGTACTTTCCAAAAGGTTCCCAGACTACCGGCGCTTATCAGGCGGGCGCCCTTCGGTAAGACAGCATACGAAAGGCACCTAAAGTTCTTAAATTGTGAGGGGGGACCTACCCGTAAGAACAGTGAACCATCATGGGGGAGTGGAAAAACGGAGGGGGGGAGCGTTGACAGTTTGCTTAAGCTCGTTTGGTGGAGAAGAAAAGGGGAAGTAATGAAGTGCACGCTCGGCCGATAGGGCGAAGTAGAGTGCGGCAGACAGACGTCCATCAAATTGCGAAAAGTAAAACGCGGGGAGGGGAGGAGTTCGGTCACATAGGATAGTAGTACGAAAAAGGCGCAGGTGGTCGGTAGTCCCTTAATACACAAACCAAAAAAAACATCTCACGCGAAACATACGTGAGCCTTGAGCAAAGGGGACGGAGGAGGGGGTTAGAGTTAGGGGGAAGCAGGGGGGGGAACTTTGTGGATATCTCTGGGATAAATGGGCTGGTGGACTCTTGCTGGCGTATTGAGAACCATATGCGTCCGACCTTGGATGGGATGAAAAGGGGTTCGTATTTCCGTAATGGGGTGGCGAGGGATAGTGTGCCATTCTCGAGAGGATGCCTTCTTCAAGGATAACGGATCGGAGGGGGAGTGGAGGCAACGGGCGGGGAAGGCTGCGACGTGCCGGCTTAAGTGGAGCAATTCCAAGGACAGGACCAAGGGCGTGGCGATTGGTCACCCGACGGGCCTTCTGGAGTACAGCCGTATGTGGAAAAAACCGCAAGGGCACCACAGAGTTGACAGACTAACTGGAGATACAACCTTCTGCCACAACGCACTGGGAGAGCGCCGGTTTGTATTTGTTCGTCTTGAAGGAGATGGGCGCGGGAAAGTGGCACTCGCTTAGGAGGACGTCTTTCACTAGGCGATAGCGCTTGATTTACTTTGGCGTGGTCAAGAAAACGCCAAGCGACCCGGCCAGAGGTCTGCGTCTGGTCGAGGGAGAGTGAGCGGGTAGAGGTTTGCGTGAAACGGACCGGGTAAGACATGCGGGATCGCGGAGGAAAAAACAGCGTGGGGCAAGTTTTGGGCCACCCGGGAATGCCGAGAGCGAGAGAAGGGGGTTCTAAGCCAGGGGGAAGAGGAAGAGTCCGTGGGACGGGGTGGGTCCTTACTTAGATAAAACGCTTCCCCACCGGAAGGGGGGGGAAAATCAACGGCAAGACAGCCGATGGGGAAAGAGTCATGCAGGCAGGCAGAATCGGGGTCCGATCCGCGTAGGTTGGGTTTCCGTTTGTCATCTAGTGAATTTCAAGGAGGCAAAAAGCTGCTGATTCTTGGGAGGGACGCAGCAAAATCCTCAGTCAATGAAGGGTAACGCGAAGGTTCCAGAGTCGGGGCTAACTTCTTTCTTCGGAAAGACGGAGATTTCCTGCAGTTTTGAGCTTCCTGATTGTAGCCGGTGATTGGTGTGGAAAACGATTACATTGTCGGGGTAGAACACAATAGTATATTCGCCGAAGCCTGAGATCGTTGTGCGTGGTGGGATTGTGCAGTACGGGAGGGACGCGCCAAGGCCAGGTGTAAGAGAAGGATGTTATCGTTTTTATCGCTCTCCAAAAAAAACACGGGAGGGAGACTAGGAATATTAAACGAAAAATTCAAGGGAAGGGGATGGAATCCGTGTCAATCCGACGGAACGTTCACCATCCCCACACGCAAAACCAGAAGAACCGCTTCGATCGAAAACGCCACCGAGACTGGGTACGACATCCGCTAACCGGGAGCTACACGCAAAAAGGACAGACTGCTATCAGGCGAAATGCCAAAAAGGGAAACGACTCCGGGGAGTCAAAAATCGAAAGCGTCGGCAATAAAATTCAGGGGGATGCGACTCCGCTGTATGGGGACCCTTTCCATCAAGAAGAAAAAGAGGGGAAGGTCTAAATCTCAACGATGAACGGAAAAAGATCCTGCTTATCAGTTGATCCCATATGCTGCCGCAGAAAGGAGGCCACACGTCGACCGTTCGTGGGAAGGATCCAAATGCAACAGGCAAGTAATTATCTCTAAGTCCCTAGCCCCAAAATCTAAATCCGATCCCTGGCTGTAGATCAGAAACGAAATAGGCACCCGCACGAACCAGGTTGGGGTGCAAAAAACTGCCAAAACTCGCTGTCGCCTCCGCCTCAAAACAGCTATCGCCCGCCAAGCAAAAACGAATCAAAAAGCGAAACTAGGAAATACCTAGCCCCGAAGACACGGCGGTAAGCTTTGGGGGACATTGGCCAACTCGACCACAAAAAGAAGAAAGCGCGAAACAGTCTTGAAAGCAGAAGAAGCTGCGTGCCATACGCTCCGCGTCCCCGGAGACGCACAATAACCGGAGAGCAACCAGGTGGCCCGCATGGGAAAGACAGGTGGCTCTCTGCAATAGAAAAGGGGAGTTAACCAAATCGCCGTTAACTAAAAAGGCCGCCATCGGGAGGTTGAAAAATCTTCCTAGGTGATCCTGGCTCTGTCAGTTGATTCCGGATCACGAAGCGGATCGACAAGTTATGGGGTATCAGCGCAAAAATGACCGAAGACGCCATGTTCGGAGCGGGATATGCGCTCGACTGGAATATCCTCGCAAAAAATTACGTACACTCACTAAGCAAGGAGGGATCATAGGCACAAGTCGAATACGCGAGAAATCCGAAGCAGCAACGACGGGGGCAACCATCCAGAAAAGAACTGCTCAAGGACGGACCACGACAAAGTCCTTCAGTGAAACAAATCCCGGAAACGCCGAAGAAAAGAATGCTAACGCGGGAAAAGAGTTCTCGTGCTGGTGGGTTGGGGGGGGAGTCAAGCCCCGTGGAGCTTGGGCGCATTAACTCTAGTAGGAGGTGACGAGATCCAAAATCGCCGCCGTTTGACGAAGGTCACGAAATTACGGAGGTCACCATACGCAAGGGAGTCGACGATTCTTGCCGGCGTGCACTTAAAAATTGCATTCTGCGCTTCCAACAAAGAGACCCTTCAAAACGCGGCTACCGAGGGGACATAAATAAAAAGGGGGCATGGGGGGGGGTTCTTACTGCTTGAGTGCGGGACTTACCTCAATTTAAAGTACGAAAACGGGGCATAAAAAAAGGGATGTCGGAAGAGGAGCCTCTTCCCGGAGAAAGGGGGGAGTCAGGTACACATTTGGGTTGGGCGAACAGTCAAGTCCATCCGAAGGTACCCGTTTCACGCCCCAGACACGGCAATGGCTTTTCGCGCGAAACAAGTGCATTAAAGCATCTGAACGAAAAAGCCCCCTATAGGAGGAGACCGAGCGGCCCTTATTAGTGATCGCGGTCAAAAACATCAAGGGCCCTCACCAACACGCATAGCCTCCCTTGGGGGGCTGGAAACGTCCGGAGCGGGATGGACTGGATTAGTTTAGGGTGCGGTGGGCGTCTGTGTGAAAAAAAAACCGTCTCATCGGCAAAGGCTGACAGAAGATCTTGTGTAGCGGGGTTGTGCCGAAAACAAATTTCGAAGTAGCAGCGCAAGCAAGAAACCGGCGAGGGCTTCTCTTTGTCCACGTCTCTGGTCCCCCCTTCCGGCATGAGGGTCTTCAAAAACGCTTGAAGGATCCTGGAGGGGAAAGGGTGGAATTGCGTGTTACCCCCCTCAAATAGAGTTGCCCGGCGCATCAAAACGCGAGCCTCTACGTCTGCAAGGGTGGCCCACCGGGGGGGAAAAAAAGACCATGCGCCCAAAAGAAATTAGGTTCGATGCCAAAAAAGTAAACAACCGAATTGTGCTGCAGAAAACAGAGGAGCTCAACAACAAAACGTCGTATGGGAGGGGACAATAGAAACCTGGCGTTCCAGTTCTAAGAGGGGGACGCAAGTTCAAAGTGGCAAAGGATCGAAAAGAAAAAGAGGGGGGGGGGTTATTACTCACAGACAAAAGGAAAAGACGACACGATGGATGCGTTGAAAGAAGGGCTATCTGGTACCACCAATCGGACAACTGTCCCACTACTTCATAAAGCCTTACCGGTTTAAGAACCTTCAAGTTGGGGAAGCCCCTTACTTGACAATAACCTATGGTCCATTGGAGAAAAGACGGCTCAGGGGGGGAAAGAGCCAAATCTACTGAATGTCTTAGACCTAGCTGGGGACCGTACGCAAAGCACAACGAACTAAGTACAAAAACTTCCAGAAGAAGACGGAAATTCCAGGAACAATGGAGGAAGGGAGGGTTGTCTGACTCCTTCCGTTTACAACAATCGCAGGGGCTCGGGCTCGGCTTCACATATCGGGCGGGAATCGGGAGGAAAGAAGAGGTGTACGAAAAATGATCCTAAGGGAAAGCCTTGGATGTGGGCGGAAACGGGCTCTGAGAGGAAAGCATGAGCCCCATGTTACAAACCGGAACTACAAACGTCGTATCAGACTGAGCCCGTCAGGAAAACCGCAGAAATAACGCTCAAAAAAAAGCTTCGAATCAAAGGTGGGGGGACTTTCCAAAAAAGCCATTAGGGAATTAAAAAAAAAGGGGTTAGAGGTGAAACGGCGGTGATCATGAGAGGTTTCGGAATTTTCTACGTTGGGAGAAAAAATCCAGAGTACAGGAAGAATCTAACGGTTCGTCGGACAAAGGGTAGAGTGCGCCACGAAGTCATAGGGTGAACTAACGTAAAGCGGCGTTCGGCTTCGTCAAATAGGGAGAGGAGTGCACGAAAAGCTAACCGGCTTGAAGCCCTTACTACCAACAAAAAAAACCGAACAGCTGAAGAAGGGGAATTGGTAACGTAAGAGAGTTTTAGCGGTGGGGTCGAGAGTACGGTGGCTTCATGGCGTCGTCGGATGGCCTGTGGAGGGGAAAGTTTGCGGCTTCTAGACAACTCAAAAGGAAGTATGAGCCGAGGGGATTAGTGGATGAGAAGACGTGGATTTCGGGAGTGGCCAGGCATTTTTGCGATTAGAGGTGTGCCAGCGCGAAGGTGATACGCTTCAAGGAACATGGCTCAAAAAAAAGTCTCTGTAAATACCCCACGGCGCAAAAAAAGGACAGGCCGGCGGAATAGCCGATTCAAGACTATTCCATATCACAGAGACTTTAGACAAACCTCGGAGAGGGGGGGGTGGGAGGGAGTAACGGAGATTCAAAAAAAAAAAGGTCAAGCGGTAACATGAAGAAAAGTAAAAAAACAGAGAGGTTGAATTTCTGAGGAAAGGGAGATGGTCTCGGAGGCCAGATCCTTCGCTTACTGAGGGTAAAAAGAAAGGGCTAGCAAGAGGGGAAAAGGGGTCTTTGGCGTGGTCGATAAGAACTATCCTCAGAACGAAGGGTCTTCTTCGCGGTGGTCGGATGCGGTTGATATTTTGTCAAAAAAGGACCGAAGTGTCAGGACGCCTCTTTTCAGGGATGCCGAAGCGAGGGGGCCTAGTTGGGAAAAAAAAAAGGGTTAACGTGCAACGGGCCGATCGCAGGAGACTTTGGATTGCTACCAACAGTTATAAAGTATCTTAGGGAAATTAGTTGAAAAGGTAGGATTCGGAAAGCCTGACCTGCGTGGAAAAGGGAATACGCCGTTTTGCAATGTACGCCAGGTGCGATATTGAATAAACTACGCGGATTGGGGCCGTCATCGGGGAGGATTGAGAAAGAGAAAGTCGTATTAGGGGAGTGCCAGGCAAATCCTCGCTGCAACCACTTACTCGACGGGTTTTCATAAGGATTGACTAGAAGTACTGCATTAAACGACAAAGCATGGCAGACGTTTGACGGAGTAGTGTAAAAAAGAGCCTGGTGGTTATGTAGGGGAGTAGTCAAACATCGTGGCGATTTCGCCTCAGAGGCAAGGATTCTGGTGTGCGTTGGGGTTCCTGTGCCGTCGGGAAGGGAGGCCAAGGAAATGGGAGGGAAAGGTGTTCTGTTT
>Ga0179593_1566770_pt1 | contig 10938 bp, 17 predicted proteins | sample CZODoug2_1_08_16_FD_185931 | JGI IMG/M metagenome (GOLD analysis project Ga0179593, IMG submission 185931) | Vadose zone soil fungal communities from Angelo Coast Range Reserve, California, USA - CZODoug2_1_08_16fungal (PacBio error correction) | ecosystem: Environmental > Terrestrial > Soil >...
CGTTAGTAACACAAATTGAAACAAGGGGGTAGAGGGGGGGAAAAACAGTTGTGGGAAAAATTGGGAAACCAAGGGGGGGGTGAAGGGAGAATCAGTGTGGGGGAAAACCAATCAAGGGGGACCCCAAAAAGGCAATCGAAAATCGAATAAAGGTGTTCCCGATTAAAAAGGTGAAACCCACGAACATAATAGGTGGTTTTCTGGGGAAATCGAAGAGGCACATGGCCATTCATCCTATTATTGGACGAAGGTCCCAGACAGGAACTGTGGATGGAAATGTTAGGGAAATAGAAAGGGGGAGCGAAAGACGGGGGAAAAAACCAACAAGCACAAACGCGGAGGGGACGAAAATTGTCGTGAACCGGTCCCAAAGCGTATTTGGAACCAAAAGAAGCAGGGCAACCCTACAAGGTGACATGACCGGAGGACAGAGAAGGGACTTTCTGTCAAAAAAGGGGGGAAAACTGGCACTAAGCGTGACAACAGGGGGGAGGGGGGGTGTTGAAAAGGACGAGTTCTCCGCTGGGTCCACAGTCACACCGTGATCCAAATGGGCAAAAAATTCGGGGAAGGGGGGGAAGGAATGGGAACAAGATGCAAAAGTGGTACCAAGAACAATACCGGCACTCTGTGTCGAAAAGAGCCGTGACGTGGGAAAAAATCAAAGTCGCAAAAGAAAAGGGTCAAAACAGTTACAAAATGCAAGTTTTACTGTGGTAAAAACAGACCCGGCGGTTTTCAGAAATAAAAAAGTCACGACGGACATCAGAAGAAAGCCTGAAGGAAAAATGGGGGAGGAACCCCCACCCCTTCGCAAGTGGTTTTGATGGGCCGCTCACACTTTTCGTAATAAAAGGTAACAAAACAAGGAGGGGAACTCAATGCGTGCAAGGCCGGCCAACGAAGCGCCAACTAGGGAACAGCGGGTGAAACTCGCTTCAAAAAAAAAAAAAAATAAGGCAAGAAGGGGCGGAGCACGGGGGGAAAGCTGAAACTCAAAATGAAGCCTGAGATGAGAAGGGCAAAAATGGCGCATCATCTGCGGACACAAGAGGGGGAAACAAGGGATTTTCAATCGAGTGGACAATATCGTAACCCAAAAGAAGGGAAAACTAGCCGGGCGTGCGGACTGGGGGGATGGACAGGAAATAACGCAGGAGAACGAGGGCGCAACACCTGGGAAAAAAAGGCGTGGGGGGGGGGACTGGGGACCCGATCGACAGCAGGACAGATGGTGTGGTTTCGGGCCGGGGAAAAAAAAATGGTCATTTAGGCGCTAAGCTCGAGACAAAAAAAAAAAATGAACAACGAAGGGGCAATGAACTTCAGGGGGGAAATGAAGAAAGATGAGCCGAAAAGAACCACTGCAATTATTTTGTGGGGGCCCCAAAGGGGGGAAAAGAAACGTGCGGCGAGGGGGTTTTGTCCTGGCCGACACGACAAGGAAAAACCAGTGAGAGAAAAGGTGGGCGCTTATTAAGAGGAGGGGAAGTTACGGGGCGGCCGTGATTCGATTCTGTCCGACCCAACACGGGTGGGAACCATACAGGGGCGACAAGGGTAAACGGCCCCGGGTTCCCTTATCGTACCCACCTGTCAGTCTAAAACAAAAAGATAGGAGGGAAAAAAAAACTTGAAAACAGGACTTTACAGGAACAGAAAAGTGAGATTGGGGGATCTCGTAGAAACGAGGAGAAATAAGAAAGGAACCAATAAAAAAGGGGACAAAACGAAGCTTGGGGGGCTAAGTCCCCCTGGGGGGACATAAAAAAAAGGATTCAAGAAAACGCAGAATTTCTTTTCGTTTGAACTCGAATCTTTTGCCCCTGAATGAAAAAAAGGGAAAAAGGGAACAGTGGGGAGTTGGGGGAGGGGGGGGTGTCACAGGACAACCGTACCGTGGGGGAAGGAAGGGGAACAACCTGATAACGGATTCTCCGACTGACTTGGTTGCCGTTTCATCCTCCTCTTTCAGGGAGACGGGATGAGGGGGGGGGGGGGGGGGGGCAAAAAGAAAAGGGGGGAAAAAAAAAAAATGGGCAGTGATAAAAACAGTCACCATGGTCCCCCGATTGGAAAGGAGAGACGGTGGTAGGGCGTCCTCGGGAAAAACAAGACAAGTGGGGGTAGGGTCAAGTAGGGTGCCGGGGGTCTTATGAACCACAAAATCCTTGTCAAATATACCAGGTGGATGGGAAAACAGATGGGGGCAAAAACAGAAAAAAAAACAGTGGGAAAAGCAAACGTGGGAGGCGTTAACATGACTCGTGAACGTGAAGAACGGCAAACGGGGGCGGTTCTGTGGTCGAGGTGAATGGCCATCCAGGGATTCTAAAGAAACGGTTACAAAAAAAATCCTGGTAGAAGAAGTAGGGGATAACAGACCTTGTAACCAGAGGTGGTTGAGGGGGCTCAAGCAGCTCTTTGAGGAGTGGTGATCTGTGAAAGGCAAGGGGACGGACCGGGACCCAACGGGTGGGGAAAAGAAAAAACAGGGGGGGGGGGAAAAAAAAATGGGGTGTGGGGTTGGTTGGGAATGGGCACGGAGCAGAGTGAAAAAACCTTGAACAGAAGGTAGGGACTTTGCCGAGGTTACTGTAAAAGAAAAAAACATGGCGTCCCTGGGCAAAGGGGGAAAAAAATAGCAAACGGGGGCGCGACAATCAAAAGCGAAACATCTTCTTAGATCAAAACAGCAAAAAGGGGAAAAGGAAGAGCGGGGAGAGGTCAGGGGTGACATCAAGGAACTATCTCTTGACGTGGCCAGAAGGAGAGTAAAAAGGAAAAAAGACGAGATAACCAGGTGGAGGGGGGTCAAAAGGTTTGCCCCCTGATGGTGACGCCAGAGCCTGAAAACAGCTTGTAACCTACAAACAATAAAGGAAACAACAAGAGGAAAAAAAAAGGGCGGGGAACTACCTCACAGAAAGCCAAAACCATAAGGACTGTAAAAATCCTGGTTTCAGGGGGATCGTGCGAAACACCGGTGGACAAACGGGGGGGGGGAGCAAAAAGGGGAAAAATATTATGAAAGCATGGCAAACGATAGTTTCTTGCGCAGGGAATTTCAACGCTTCAAGGAATCACGTTTGCCGCGGGGGCGGTAAGAAAGGTCCAAAGAAACGTCAGTTCAACGCAATAGGGTTGGGATCCATCAAAGGCAACTGAATAAGGAAAGGGAAAAACAGCTTAGAAAGAAAAATATGGGTGGTAGGGCGGAGGAGGCAAAAAAAAAACGGAACAAAACCCAGTATTTGGTCGATCCACTAGGAGAAGAAATGGGGAAAACCCCCAGTGCTACGTTCAAACAGTGCAAAGGGTCAGTGGGGGGGGCCAACAACATCCAGGGGGGGAAAAAAAATCATTCCGCATATGGGGAAATAGGGGAGGACGACTAAACGAAAAAGGAAGGCACGGGAAGCAAGTCCCTGTTAGTCGCAAAACAATCCAAAGGAAAACAACGGGGGACGAAGCGAAACAATGGAAAAAGTGGGGGACAATGTTGGGAGAAAGGACAACTGGGGGGGGGTGAAGGATAGGCCAAGAGGGGGGGGCGCGAAAAGAAGAAAAAGCCCCTGGGTGTCTACCCAGCCTTTGAGAAAAACAACGGTGTTCAGAGGGAGGGGAGGCGTCATCGAGAGGGAAAAGGAAAAAAAAATAGCGAATTGACGGGGTTAACAGGGAGGAGACGTTTCAAAGTCAAGAGCCAAAAAAGAACAAGTATGGCAGCTAAAAAAGTTACGGACTCGTTTAATCCTGTCGCAAGGGGCCACGTAAGGGGTAAAGAGAAAAGAGGGAAAATAGACCGGGAAATTGTACAATAACAATCAAGAAGAACGGGAAACGGGGGGGGGGCCGGATGAGCCCAGTAACCAACAGAGCGGAAAAATGGGAAAAATGACGGAGGGGACGCGCTGTGTTATGGGCGTGTAAAAAGGTGAAGTCGGTAGCCAAGATACGGATCAGGAATCATCGAGAAGGAGAAAGGAGATGTGAGTCCCAACGCTCATGGGGTCGCTCACTAAGGCGTGGGACCTAAGATCCGGGGGGCCAAGCGGGGGGGGCAAAATCCGGTTACCACAAGACGTCAGATTTGAAAGACGTTTTTACCACCGCAAGGGAGGTTCGGATCAGGGGTCTTACTATGAGAGTGTATGATGAACAAAGGGGGACAAATGGAGTGGAATAAAAAAAGCACTGTGAGTAGGGACGAAAATAGTTGACGAAGAAGGAAAGTACAGGTCCAAGGTCGGGGGGGGATGCGCACAGTTCGCCTAAGGTGGTGGGTCACACCGGATTGTCAAAGAAGCGGAAAAGAAACCAACAGGAGGCAAGGTGGAAAATAAAAGGGGAGGGACAGCATCGGGAAAGACGATTCACCCTTAAACGGTGGCCGAGGAATTCCGAAAGGGGGCATTGAAGAGGGGGCGGGGGGCCCACAAACAGGGATAAACGGGGGGGTATCGACCCAAAGAAAATTGCAGGAGGGGGAAGGCGCAAAACATCCCTGCAAAGCTTCTGGTTGGCGTCCATTGCAGGGGAGGGCCCAACAAAAAAAAAAAGTCTCAAAGGGGGGTTGGAATGTTAGGGGGGAAGTAAAAGACAGGTTTATGATTGCCTTGACCGGGGGGTAATATCGGAAGAAGGCGTGCCTCTTTTTGTCCGTTTTTCATGGTCTACGAGGAAACCGTCACCAGGGTTCATGGGGGGCGGGGGGAGAAAAGACGGGCCTGGGGGGGCATGGGGACAGCGGATGGGGGAAAAAGGAACAAAACAGAAAAGGCTGGTAGACTAGAGTGCAGTGCAAAGGAGGGAGTGGAATAGAGAAGGTAAGGAATGCGTGGGGCGGGGGAATGGGGGGGGCAATCGCGGGACCGGGGGGGAAATCCGGGCAGGAAACTCAGGCGACCTCTCCCGCCCTGGGGCAGATTCAGCAGGAGAAAAGGAAATGCAGAAAACCAAAACCGCGGGGAAGACAAGATGGAAGGGAATTCAAACCGGGGTTAATGTGGGGAGAAAAAAGCGAAGGATAGAAAAAACCAAGAGTGTGGTTGAAATGAGACGTGAGGACTAATCGAAGTGGGAAAAAGGTAGAAATGTAAAAAGGGGGGGCGGAAAAAACACAAGGCAAAAAGGAACGTCCGAAAGTTCGGTTTGTTCGGGGGGGAACGAAGGGACAAAAGAAGGGGAAAATGGGGGATTCCCCCTTCTACGTTTGGAAAAATACGTTGGTGTGGGGTAAAGAAAAAAACGCTAGAAACAACAAAAAAAAAAAAAAGCGAGGAAAGAGAGAGAGGAAACCACGTAGGGGGGCATAAAAACAACTAAACGCCCGGATTGGAACGCCAGGGGTCGTGGGGGCAGACAAAAATAAAAAAACAAGGAAGACAATAGATGTGGGCCCCAACGCAGTTCCTAAGAAAAAAAGGCCGAAAAGACCCGCGATGACAACACAAAAAAAATACGGGGTTTAGAGGATGGACCGAAAGGGGCACATCTTCAGCACGAAAAGAATTTCAAAAAAAGGAAATGGGGAGCAAAAAAGGGACCTGAAAAATGGTGTTCGAGACATATAACGTGGAAAAGCACACAAAGCCTGAGCATGGCGCGTCGAGGGTCAATCCAAGAAGGACCCTCCCCAAAAATTTGACAACAACAAACCAAAGGGGAAGAAAGACAAAAGATTTCCACTTCGTTCAAAAATAAGGCAAAGAAAGAAAAGCGAAGGAAAGGTGATGGCAGGGGACGAGTCACACAATGACGCTTGTCAAAATGGCACATCTCTTGTCAACATCAAAAAAAGGACAAAAACCTGGGGGGGGAAAAAGAAAAGGAGGGAAAAAGTAAAAAGAAAACGAACATCGAAGAGGAACGATTCGTGCGAGAAAAAATAAGAAAGGGCAATGGGACCAAGCAATGGGTTTCACCAAGGAACAGGAATTTGGAGCACCGGCGTAATTGGTACACGCGGAAACCAAGGGAGAAACGCAAAAAAGTGCAGGATTGGACACTGCGGGGGGACCAGGCATTACCGAAGGATTGGCCAACGACCAAGGTTTTTCCAGCACGGCGGGAACCAAGAACAGAAAGGGGAATTGCGGCACTCATGCCTGCTGAACGCCGAAAAAAAAAAAAAACGGACGGGGAAAAAATCCGAAATCAGCCTGAATGCAAAGAAGAAGGTCAAAAACCTCAGTTCCGGAAGAAAGTGGCACGAAAACAACGGACGAAAAAGCACTCCTTAAATCCAACACTGTGGGGAAGGGGACGTGAATGTCGAGATTGGAAAAAAGATATCGAAGGGGGGGGGGGAAAACTATCCCGGTAAACAAACCCCACGGGAACTCACTCGGTCAGAACGGAAGAAATGTGGGAGGTTTGGGAAAACCAAACTACGGCATAGGAAGGGCACGGCCGAAAGACGTAGGCGGAAGCTCGAAAACAAATGACAGCAAGGGAACAGGGGTGGGGTGGACGATCGGCCCGATAAAACAAGTGGGAAGAGAGAAGGGAGAGGAGACACCGGTACGAGCATTGTTAAAGCAACTGAACAGAAGGACGAGTTTGTCATGAACGTCCAAAGGCATGGAAATGGGGAAAAAGGCCGGGTAGCTCTTCGCTCAAAGAAAAAGAGGTAAGGGGGGGTAAAAAATTTTGTACGCTTGCGCGATGGGTTGTGGGTAGGGAAAAAAAAAAAGGGTTCAAAAAAACGGGGAGGAATTTCTGTGGGGTGAAAAGTATTCGATATGGGGGGGTTTGGGGAAATAAGGTGAGTCAGATGTAAAGGGGTGATCTTTGTGAAGCACTGGTATGTCGCCCATACGGAAAAAAAAGAAAAGATTAACGACGGCATATCCGGAAACAAAAGGGAGAAAAAAAAAAGGGCCGAAATCAGGCCGTACCCAAAAGGGGAGACTGTGCAACCGAAGGCGACAAAAAAAAGGGCACGGGGAATCCCCAGGGCCAGAAATGCGCGAGAACCTTTAGGTCTGAGGATGAAGAGAAACAGACAAAGCGTGCACAACCGGGGTTTTACGTCGGAGCAGGGGGCTGGAACCAAGTGGAAAGCGAGCAGTAATGAGCACGGGATAAGACTAGACTCCCTTCTGGGACACGGGAACTCAAAAAAATGACAACGATGCCGCTAGCAATAGGGGGAAAAAAAGGGGATTTTTTCGCCTCGGACACGACAAGGGGGGGGCCGCTGGGTGTCGAATGGGGGTGGGGGGGGATGGCGCCTACCAGACGTATCTGCCAAAGAAACTAAAAGGGTGGTGCAAAAGCAAATCACGATCCATCGGCAAGGGTGGATGGGGGGGCAAAAATACACTGAGCAGGGGGGACTCACCTGGGAGGCCCGTCCAAAGGCACGACTGTACTTGACTCAAAAGTTCCTGGGTCAACGTGGATTGTGGGGGCTGCGGCGCCGTAAGCACTAAATGGCACGACATAAGACTAGCGTCCCACGGTAGGGTCGCCACAAAAAAAGGGAGGTGTAGGTGCGGGTCTCGAAAAAAAAGCGGCCGAATTAACAAACGGCAGCCTTTGGGACAAACTGAAGACAAAGGGGGCCAAGTGCAAATGGCAGCAAACGTTATCGGAATGAAGCTGGGAACGGGCAGATACAAAGATAAGGGCACTAAAAGGGGTAAAATTGAGAGATTTAAAAAAGACCGATGTATCAGGGCACAAAGTGCGGAAAGGTCGCAACGAGGAAGTCCGTGGGTGCGGAAGATACCAGATTAAGGGGGGGGAATCAGCCAGTCACATATTTTCCATTACTGGTGATTGAATCAAAGGCTTAAAGGAAAAAAACGGTCGGGAGTTACTTGTTTACTTTTGTAGAAAAGGGGGCAAGGATGATTCGAGCAAAAAATTTTGCAACGATGACGGCAATTAATCCAAGGACTTGGTAACGCGGGTGAAAGTAGGGGGGGGACCAAAACTGACACTCCTTGAGCAAAGATAGCAGGGGGGACAAGTCGACACTACAGACTAAAAGAAGACGGAGAGCGGTCATACAACCAAAAAAAACAAACAAAGGAAAGAAATAGGAAAAGGAAATAGAACAGAAAAAGGGGGAGTAAGTGTTCGCAGCCATTCTCATGCTATTAAGCGTGCGAACCAAGGGAAAAAGAATATTCCTAAGGATTAGTACAGGATAGTGAGTGGCAGGACGAGGGGTAGGGGAAACAAGGGAAACAATAAAGCTCACTCGGCCGCTTGAAACAAAATGACTCGCTAGGCCCCGACTGGCCTTCGCACCGAGGCAAAAGCCAGATGAAGTGAGGATGAAACAGGGGTTGAACTCTGGTTTCAAGGGCCCGCGCGAAAAATTGAGTCCTTGTAGGCTGGCCGGGGGGGGTAGAGAAATCGATTGAGGTCATAAAAAAATCGCTGGTAACGAGTGACGACAACTGGCGATGAACGACAAGGATATAATCTTTGCTCTTCAACGGTCGGACAGCCTTGGTCATTCTGCCTACAACGAAAGATCGAATACAGGACCATTTAACTGCGGGGGACCATACACAAAGAATGTTAAAAAACTGCGTTTTTAACAAAAACAACGATTAAAGCCCGTGCGGGTTGAGAGAGAGAGTCGTATAAAAGAGGGAAAAAATCGGCGTGGTAATAAGAACTCGAGTGTGCTTATTGGCACACAAGGGCAACGAAAAGCGCCTTAAAAAATTCCACGTATTCAAGGAGGCCACAGGGGGGAATCGATACTTTGTGACCCAACCCGGGGAAAAGGTTCGAACACAAAAAAGGGGCCTGATGGCAAGGGATGGAACACAACAGAGTAAAAGGAAGCTGAGAATAAAGCTAAAAGAAAAAGAAGACAAGGGGGAAAAAAGGAATCAGGGACCCGTACGGGGGGTTACATATGGGGGCAAAAACCAACCGAACCGACGAAGCAAACAAGATGTCGTTCCGGGACAAAAAGCCTGAGTTCAACGTGCCTAGGGGTTTTTGATGAGAATCAAGGGCAGGAAGAGAAAAGAAGAGAACAATTTTTACATCGGCCTACAGCCACATATAGGATCCCACGGGTGGTTAATCGCCACCAAGACTTTCAAAAGATAGCAACCTTTTTAGTAAAAAAGCGGTGGGATGGGAATGTTTTTCATCAGAGGAAAGACCTCAGGGGAACGCATGGGCTGGGGTACCAGACGCGCGTCACATTATTGGTATGGAAGGGAACCACGGGTAATATTTGGGAAAAAATATCACTCGTCTTTACGTATGGTGGAGCCGGCGTATGAAAAAACAGGAGATCAAAAACGGTGAAAACACGGGCGCTGACAACGGACGAGATCGAAGGGGTATTCAACATAACAATCGAAAATAATTAACCGCAAGAAAGGGCAAGTAGAGGGGGCTGAAGAACCGGTTACAACATCCAAAAAAAAAACAGAAGGGGTTGGGGCAATTCAAGCTCCAGACAATATTTGAGGGGGATCAAAGGGCCGGGGCGGGCAATAAAATGAACGAGTAGTGGAGCTCTCCGTAGTAACAAGAATCGCCTGGGAGAGCTTCATGGGGGCTGTGAAAAAATCCGGGGGGCAAGCGCCGAATATAAACGGGGAACCACTTTATTTCCCGCCCAGGGAGTATAGGCGGGGGTCTAAGCCAACATAAAGGGGGGGCAGAGGAGGGACGACCTGGGCTCACACCGAAAAGAGATGGAACACACGATTCTTCAAAAAGGAACGGAGTTTCCTCTAGCCCACAGATACGAAAACTGTGAGGCACGTCCAGATACATGCGTTGCGTACATTTCTTTCAAAAAAAAAACCCGCAAAAAAAAATAGGTAAATCAGGAATTGGGAATCGGGAACAAAGGCAAGCGGGGACAGAACCAGACGAAATAGGCATGTGGGGGGGGGACGTGCTGAGATGCGGCAAAGCCAAGGGCGGACAATCGGATCAAACCCAACCCAAGTAAAAAAAAACCGCTTGGCCGTCGATGTGCTTAACGGGGCAAGTGCCGTCATTGAAGTTGACCACACGATGTGTCATACAAGAAAGCTAAACAAATTGGGGGGACGGGACCCTGCACACGGAAATTAATGGCGGGCGAGGACCAAAAATCCCCATCACTGCAAAGAGGGGAAATCAGGGAACCCAACCGTGGGGGGCGGGGTAACCACACAAAATGGGAAGCCAGGCGGGAATCAAGGGGGGAACTCTCGGAATAGCGGGGGAAAGGGAAGCGAAATTGTGGGCAACGTGCTTAAAATTTCCACGCAGGCGCCCAAAAAAAAAGGCAGAGGAACTGGTGGGGAGAAACGAGGGTGCCGATAAGTGCAAGGAGGGGCCCATTGTTTCCCAAAACACAGCACCAAAGTAGGGTTTGCGCTCCAGCGAAAAAGTGAAAAAAAAAAGCAGACATCGAAGCTGAGACGTCAGTGCAACAAAAAGGAGAACACAAGTTTGTCCACGCATGAGAGGGGTGGCAGTGGCAGGGGGGGGAAAAAAAAAAAGTGCGGAAAAAAAGAAATGAGATTACGGCGGGGGGGGGTTAACTGTGTTGGACGCACGGCGAAATGAATCGTGCTGAAACTTCCGCTGCGAACGGTGGCACAGATCGGGGAAGAAAAGGGAAAACTACGAAACAAAACAGATGAAAAGGTGACCTTCTGACGACGAAAAAGTAGTCTTGAATATGTGCGGTGTACACCGTTTCAACACTGAACAGTCCAAGTTATGGTGGGAGGCGCCTAAGGTAATCGAACCGGTTCGAAATGGGACGTCGGGGGGGAACATAAACAGGCCCAAAAAAAAAGTGGCGGTTTTTGGGCGGACCCAGGGGGGGAAAAACCCTGGGGAAAGCACAAGGGGGGGAAAATGGGGACACATTTTTCTACATGACATTCGAATACGTTGTTCAGTTCCTGGGCTTCAACGAAAAACTGAAGACCCCGTGCGTCTACG
>Ga0179593_1674923_pt1 | contig 10938 bp, 16 predicted proteins | sample CZODoug2_1_08_16_FD_185931 | JGI IMG/M metagenome (GOLD analysis project Ga0179593, IMG submission 185931) | Vadose zone soil fungal communities from Angelo Coast Range Reserve, California, USA - CZODoug2_1_08_16fungal (PacBio error correction) | ecosystem: Environmental > Terrestrial > Soil >...
CCCTCTAATCGAAAAGGGTGCACTTAGGCAGAGTCCACGCTGAGGGAGGGGGAACCGCCGGAAGGTACGGCTGGAAGCACGGAAAGAGGGAGCTTCTCTAATATTAACCCGCACGGGGAAAAGCACTACAAGAGGTAAGAATGAAAACCTCGATTTGCTGGTCATCGCCTCAAAGGTTTGCCAACCCGGGTCTCTTCGTGCGCTACGACGGTTGAGCTGGAACACATACGGTAAGAGAAGTCGACTAAAAAGGGGAAAAGGTAATTCACCATTTAAAGAAGGGTTTCTTCCAAAAAAACACGTCAGGTGGCCGAAGGAAAACGTCCTGCAGGAAAAGACACAGCAAGGGCAGAGAAAGGGGGAATAGAAAATCTTCCATTAATGTGTGAGTGGGGGCCATTCTAAACGAAAACAAAATTGCAGACTTGAAGAAAAAAATGACATGCCCATAGGCTTTCCAGGAGTAAAAACGGAAATGGCTGCAACAGTTGAGGTTACTGACACCGCCGACCAGCTCAAATCGTGAAGAAGCCGAGAAAAGGGACTCCTTGCCAGAATGGAAAAGAGAGGAAGACCGAGAGAGGGTTTGAAATTGTGCACAGCTCCCACGCTGTGGGCACTTGATAGTCTCGAGGACGCGAAGGAACGTCCATGTCGCGGTTAAAACGTCTTAAAGGGAGAAACGGGAGAACACTCCGCGCAATTTTAAAGGGGGTAGCACCCCTGACAATGTCAAGAATGGCGAACGGTGTTCGAAAAAAATGAAAAGATTCTCTCCGCCCTGCACGGGCGGAAACCCAGGGAGGGGGGAAAAAAACGGCACCCGGCGAAAGTGAGGATGCAGTGCGATGAGTTCAAAAAAAAGGAAAGAAAGGCGGAATATCCGCTATCAAAAAGCGGGGGGAGGGGGGTGGAAGGTTCAGGATTCCGGAAGCCGACTGACGCAGCCAAAACTACCGCTTAACAGCATTAAGTCGGGAGGGCGCACGAAGAGCCCGTCATCAACATTGTGGGGAAGACCTGGGGGGGTGTGTCCTTGAGGTTACCACCAAATGCAGAGAGAATCCACGGGGTTATGTGTCGCGCAGGGTGGGGTGAAAACAAAACAAAGTCTCCATTCTGCCGGAACGGGAAATCTTCTGGAGGGGGGGAGAGATCGTTGAAAAGAAACGGTGACTATGTTCGCAGTGAAAAGAAAGCTATTTGATATGGGATAGGGCCCGAAAACAAGGTTCATCACAAGCGCGCAAAAAAAAGGAGGTCGCTCTTATCTTCCACCCGAACTAAGGCTGGAGGTTGCTTGGAAAGGTCGAGAAACGCCTGGCGGATTGAAAAGCAGGGGAGAGGAGTTTTTAGTCCTCAAAGGGATAATGGCGGAGAAAAAATGGAGATGGCCGTGATTAAAAGGAACCGGCTGAGGCGACCAAATCTTCTCTTCAAGCCAGGAAGCCGTTAATTTAAAAAAACGACAGGCCAGTCCGAGGGGGGTCCACAATACGTTTGGAAAGTCGCGGAAGCTATGTCCTCTAATAATACGGAAAAGAAACGAAGCATTTCGGGAAAGGGGGGTCAAAAAGGAATCACCTCAGGAGCAGGGGGCAGCGCAGAAAATTATACTACACTTTCCGGATTGGGGAGGAAGATTAAAGTTCTCGGCACGCGGGGAGGGCCAAATCGCTCCAGGTGCTATTAATGGGAGTAGGACAGAGGACCAATAATTTCGGGTTTTTTTTGAGAAAGCAGGGGATGAAAGAACCGAGGGGCCCAACGCATAGGGTGACCGACAAAAGAACTTGCGAGGCGGCCAGCTTCGACTGGGAGGTCCGAGAAGAAAAGCCTGCGTCGTGCCGGGGAAAAAGGTCAATGACCTTCTGCAAGGACGATAGCCCTGGAAGTAATCACAAGGGAGTCCGGAGTGAGATCAAGGGTGAGAGGCGCGGAGACCGCATTCCGAGGGAAAAGATGGGCGGACATCGGGTAAGGGAAAAACCAATTGGGCGGAGAACCTTTTTTGAAGAATTAGAAAGAAAGAAATTTCCGAGGATTTCCAGTATGAGACCAAGTCAGGCGTGACGGAAGAGCCTAGAGGGGGAAGCAAAAAAACCAGTCCACTATTGGGAGGAGTGAAGAAATCAACGGGGTGGGGATTCAGTCAGGGCACAGGAAGCGGGAAGAATGTTTGTCCACACAGGTGCAAAGAAATCCGCGGAGCCCTCTCTCAAAGTTAGCTTTCTCGTGACGCAGAGTTGCGTTCAATGGCAAGAAGGCGAAGGGGAAAGGAGGGGGAGGGGAGGGGGGGTTGGGCAAGAAGGGCGCGGAAAAAAGGAAAGGGAATCTTGCAAAAAACCAGCAGACTTGACGCGATCGCGAGGAAGGTAAAGTACCATCAGAGAGCAACCTAAGGTTGAGAAAAAGCACCCGGTACACGCAGAAGAAGGGAAAGTTGTCTTTTCCAAAAACCGTTTGAAAAGGAAGCCGTGAAGGGCAATGGGAAAGCAAAGGCCGTCGATGTCAGGTTTTGAGGGAGGCTGGTTCTCGGCTCAAATGCCCTAAAAAAAAGGAAAGAGTAGGGAGCAGGCAAAAAGAAGGGAAATGGGGACTCCGGCCATGTGAAAGCGGGCGCCCGATTTCCTCCATCGGAGATCGAAGGGGGCTCAAAAAATGTCCCCAAAAGATGGCTCTAGGCGTCGAAAAGGAAAAAACGCTCGTTATTTCCATGCCGCCAGGGAAAATCCTACTAGGTCAAAAAAAAAAAGGTTTCGAAAAAAATCATCGTCAAACAACAGGATAGGAAAATAAGGCCCGTGGTGCGGTCAACACAAAGGCAAACGAAAATAGTCGTTTGGAAAATCAGGAAGGATGGAACCAAAGTGGGGCGGTGGACGTGCGAAGGAGAGAATATTTGGGAGGGATCGCTTTATTAATACTGCAGAGCGGGAAGTGGAAAATTCAAGGGGGGGGGGCTTTGAGACGGTCCTGCTACCGACAGGAAAATGGATCACGGGAGGGAGCGCGCAAGTTTCCACGGCCTACACCAAGGCTCAGACAGGACTAACAAGGACGGGACAAAGGTAAAAAAAACTGTTGTTTGGCAACAGGAGGGATCCCGCTCTACAGGGAGAAACTATGGGTTGCGAAGACGGGGGGGGATGGGGACCGGGACCATACTCGCGAAGTCGCAAGGGGGGTTGAAGCCATGTATTACAGAGAAAGCCCCGCAGAAAGGACGCACCTTCTGAATCGCAAGGACTAAAGCCAGCTGCATTGCCATGGAAGCAACTGTCCTAAAAAGCGAACGGAGAGGGCCGCAGTCGGAAGGGCAACCGGTGATACTCCGCAAAAGGAGCAAGAGAAAACGATGGCCGGGGGCCCCGCCAAGCAACAATTTGCCGATGGAGCGTATGGCCAAAAATAAGGGAGAAGTGGAAACGTCAGGGGGCCGGACCAAGGGGATTAAAAACGGAAAAGCGGAAATCAAGAAGACGAATTCGACCTGGGTGACCAAGGGGACCGCAATTGGTAGGGATTTTAACGAAATGAGAAGATGCAAGCACTCAACAAACACTGAAGAAAAAAAGAAGTGGCGGGGGCAGGGAAAAAGGTAACTGGGGGATCGCGTGGCAAATAAAAAAGGTGCAGAAAAAGATTTACTTGGAACGAAAATGAGGCTGTTGACTTGAAGCTAAAAAAAACGGCAATAAAGTCGCATCAGCGAACGAAAGTTTCTTGTGTAGTATGGAGTTGGGATGCACCCACAGAGTTGAAGGACAAGAGGGCTTCACCCACCAGCCTGGCTCTAGAGGCAGCTCCGGAGGGGCGATTAAGGGGGGGTGCAGAGACAATCCGAGTTTTCTCGGAAACTTTGCCATCGGTCCCAGTCCTATTCACTCGTAATAAAAAAAAAGAGTGAGAGGCAACGTTTTCCAATAAAATTGATGAACCTGAGGGGGGAATCATGAGTTCTTTGGGATTGAGTTCCTCGGAAGAGAGAGAGATTCCGGTCTAATAAAGGGGGGAGCCTCAACTTTTCCTGTAATGGAAATTCCCTTATTAAGGGAATTTAAGTTGCATATTTAAGCGAGGGGGGGCGACAAAGTTTCCAATCCCGGGTAATTGCGAAAGGCCCATTGGAGACTGAAAGGGGAGGAAATGAATCATGCGGTAAAGTCCACCAAAACCCTGACTGAAAAAGAGACGCAAGTGGGGGAAAAAAGCGTTGATGACCGGCACGAAACAAAACCCGGGGATAAAGCTGCTGACCTGAAAGATAGCTCACAACGGGGGCTGCATGCAAGCACACAAAAGCTAACAAGTGGTCACCAAAAGATCCAAAAGCAAGTGGCCGCGATGAAAGAAGCATCTCTGGTAAAATGAAGGGAGTCTGTGAACACCGCTAGTAGCATAAAGTGAGTGAGCGCAATGGCGCTGTTAAAAATTTAAAAAAAACACCCTATGCAGGCCGTGATTACCAAAAGATCAACCGCAGGGGGTACCTGCTTTTAAGGTAATGGGGAGGCTTTTCGTCGGAAGGAACTAAAAAAAAGAACCGCTTGTCTTATCTAAGGAATATGGGGAAGGGGGATGTCTGGTTGGGGGGAAACTGGGAGCGCACCTGACGCCTAGGTTGCAAGGGTTGCCGATCATGTCCAGGGCGAAGGGCGACGAAAAAGGGTCAGCGCGAGGAAGGAGTTGTCGAACGGGAGCAATCGGGGGGCTCAGTGGAAGGGGGACTCTGGAAGAGAACCCATTTAAAAAGTGGGGCAAGTGGCTCAAAAGGCCGTGGGAGAGTTACGAAGATGAGAACCGCTCAGAAACGAAACGAAATATAAAGAGCATAATAGGCACAAAGCTAAACTGGGGGGGGGATGAAGAGTTCAACGCGTCGCGCCCCTTCACCAAAAGCAGATTAGAAGAAACAGAGGCAAGGATCAGAGAAAAGTCGAGGATATTTTATTTTAGGGGGAAGAGGGGCACCGTCAGAACGCTGAAATTTGTCAGACAGGATACTCATCTCACGAGAGTGTGGGGGGGATGAAAAGGGCCTTCACGGTGGTGAGCGCCAAAGGTGGGGCGGGTCTAATGGGGCCGAAAGACCTTCCGGCGGGAGATATTAAGGTGTGCTCAGCCAAACTGAGGGATAAAGGGAAAGGGGGATCTAGGGAAAACGAATCATGCAAGTTGAATCTTCGTCTGGGCCGACGAAATCGGGTCGGGGTGAAAAGCGGACGGAATTAAAAGGGGCCTTACCTGGAATGAAAGAACGCTAAAACCAAGAGAAGCGCGCGAAGAAAGACGTCTTGGTTAAAAGATGTTTGCGACGGAGGAACAGGGAGTGCAGTGGGGGTGAAGGGGCCCGGTATCGTATCAGGGGGCCGAGAGAGCAGAAAGAATTTGAAAGAGAGAGCGCGAATCATCACTTCCGGAACACCCTGGAAAAGCAGCGGGAAACGCCTGCAAATCCGTGGGGAGTACGCAGGGAGCTAAAAACAACTTAGGAGGAGGGAGAAAGGCGAGAGTCACAGCGTAACTCGGGGCCCCCGAGGACCGGGAGTCAATCTAGCTATATGAGGTACCTGGTCGCAAGTGGGGGTACGCTGCGCTCGGAAATGAGTCCCACCATTATCCATACTCGGGGACACAAGGGAAAGATCAAAAGAACGCTATTTGGGTTTGAAAGCTCGACGCAATAAATAAAAGAATCCGAATTACACAACGAACCGAAAAGTCTTCGGGCGCTCTCGCAACGGTGGGAAGGATGGGGAGAAAAGGAGGAAAGGTTCACGCTCCTAATTAAGGGTGTACGACACCATTTCGACGAGTTCGGTGGGGGAGGCACACAACGATGAAGGATGCGGAAGCCCCGCTCAAACTCAATGCACGCCGTCAATTTGGAGAAAAAAAGAGCCCAGAAACAAGAAAGGGCAACTTGGAAGACAGGAAAAGGACCAATTTTTCGTAGACAGCAAGCGCGTCAGAAAAAAAGGATCGCGGAACAGATCACACAAGGGATGAAAAGGTCAAGTTAACGGACCCGAACTGAACTCAAATCAGGAATCGGGAAGCGGGGGAGAAAGTCGGTTTTCTACCAGGAGAAAGAAGAGGCGCGGGGACGACGTTTGGAGTGTGATCACCGAGAAGGCTGCTGTTTCCGATGAGAGGCTGGCTAAGGATTACAGGAAACCGGGTCGCGGTTGAAAGCTGGATAAAAGGAGAACCTCCTTGAAACAACCAAAAGTAACTGGTTAGCAGGGGACCGGGGGAGGAACACTGTCGAGAAAAGCGTTGTAGAAACGAAAAAAAATCCCGAGCCGATCTCCGCGCCTGAGGGGCAGGTTTCGTCGCCATGAAAGGTGATATCGAACGTCCAACGTTCAGTAGCCGAAGGGGAAACAAAGACGGAAAAAAAAAAGATATCCGGACAGACAGCGGTTCCGGGGGTTGTTGTTGTCCAGGGAGGCAAGGAGGACCGTTCCGACGAAAACAAAGCCTCCGCTGTCCAAGCCTGACATGCGTGTCGCATCGGGAAATCCATAAAATTTATACCAATTTTTCACGTACAGGGGTCGTGCTAAATTTACAGCCACGAAAAAAACGCAAAGCTTGTTATAGAGGGTCGCAAGAAAAGGTAGGTCGCAAGAACCTCATGGGGTCACCATTCTGGCAGAAGAGGTCTCTTCTTCATCGCAGAAAGCGGGATTTGACAAGGTGGAAAATTACTGTACCTAGCTCAATCGGGGGGGGGCGATTTGCTTTGAGCATGACCGGGTGTCACCTAGCCTCGACGTGCGGGGAAGTCGGTGAGTCCCCTCAGGTCCCTGACGGGCTTTAAAGGTGGGTGGCTCCTTTCAATCTCCAACCGGGGGGACCCAGCAAGCGGTGACCATGAAGGGGTTGGGGGTGAGTACCGGAGATCAACCGTTGAACACTGTTAACACGGAATGTCGAAAGGTGGTCCAAGAAGGGAAGTTGGTGAAACCGGCGTGTCTCTGAAAAGAGGCATTGGAGGAAAGACTCACGACAAGACCAGGCAGCTTGAAATAGCCTTTCTTGGAAGCAGACACGAAGGGCAAAAATACTCGGAAAAAAAATCCAAACACCGGAAGACAGGGGGCAAAAATTTACTCTCTATAAAGGGGAATAGATAAAGATGAGGGGCATGCCAGGATGCGGAAATATTAGTTTGAGGTCTGAGTAAGTCGCGGCCGGCAGGAATTGGTCGGAAAAAAGACAAAATGGATTTCAAGGATGGAAAAAGATAGAAACAATGCCTGGAAAAAGGTTGGAATACTGATAGATTTTGGGACTCCAGGGGGGGGCCACGCCAGTACAATGTACCGACACCATATTGCGGCTGGGGAGGGGATACTTGTTCAATTCAGTAACGGAACAAGACTTAAATCGAAATGGAGTTAATGGGATGTTTCAAGGGGAACTCAGGGGTCAAGACGACCCAGACCGGGGGGAAGATCCTTCTGTCCGGAGAGATAAGTAAGGGGGGCGTTGCTTCCCGCTAAAAAATGGAAAGGAGGAAGGGTCATTGACATCGATTCATTGGGGGGGCTGAGAACCTTGTTGGGAATATAAGATGAGGGGAACTGAAGTCACTGTTCAGGGGTCACGGCCTCTCGCCTTGGGGGGAAAAGAGCCCTCAAAAAAAGGCAACGAGGCGCTCTTGACGGCGGAGGAAATCGTTGATTCACTTCGCGCACAGGGGCGGTCAGACAAATGTGGTCACCCGGGGAGATGAGCTGCTCCTCGCGCAACGGCGCGGGGGAGAGAAAGAGGACAGACATGGAAAAAAAGGAAGGGCGGCCAGGGAAAGGAGCGGTTGGAGAAGGTCGAGGACGGAGGGGATCGCGAAATACAAAACAAGGGCCTTGTCCCGAATGCGGGAAAGGCCATCAATCAAAATAAAAAAATATTAGCACTTCCCTGACAAAAAAACCAGCGGATCAAAGATGTCGGGGTGGACAAAGGGGCTTCAAATACATGTAAAAAACTTACAGAAATCCACGATGGAGCCCGATTCTTCCGGCTGGGGGGGTGGGGGCCGGGGGAAATTGCGGAGGGCCCCCTTTTCGCACATGGAGAAAAGGTCGAGGAGACGTAAAGAGGAAATCCGGAAATTTGGCTCCAAAAAGGGGGAAATAAATTATCCTAAAAAGAGCATCGCGGGACTATCAAACGAAAAAATATGTCTCTACAGTCAAGCGAAAAAAGGGGAGCTGTATGTTCCAGGAAGGAAACAAAAAACTCGAGGGGGCATGAAAAAAATTGAAGGTTGGAAAAAAATCGGCATCACCCTTAAGAACTATCCAACAAAACTTATGATGATAGAAAAGAGGGTATGCCCCGGTCAAACGTCCCAATTGGCGAGGGGAGGGGTTAGGGGGTTCAATCGATTTTTCGGGGAATAATCAAAAAGAAAAGCGGAGGCTCGAAGAGGAAGGTGGGAGATGATACAAACCAATGGGGGGAAAGTGGAGGTCAGGCCTGGAAGCAAAATTTCCGGAGGTTGCTTCCTTCTCCTCGGAGGACGGAAAAGAAGGGCCGCGCCCACATGAAGAAACCAAGGCACACGAAGGCAAGGTAAAAATAACACGCGGGGAGGTGCGCAATGTATCGACGAAAACCGTTTTTGGGAGAGAAGGACTCTGGGAGTTGTAAGGGGAGGGGAGAAAACAATATGGGGGTGGGAAAATCTCGGGAGGAGTTCCCATATAATCGCGCTTCGGGCGATGGGGGGTGCGAACTCAGTCACCGCAAACAAGCCTTGCAAACGCACCTCAGGGGCCTTGCCATGAAAGCTGGCGCTCGAAAGAACGAAGGTGCGCGGGGAGGCGCAGTCGGGGGACGAAAAAAAAAACAACAGGGAAGAGCTGACAAAAAGGGGAGGCGCATAATTGAATCAACCGTGACGTCCCGAACAAAGGGAGGCACTAAGTTGCCTCGGGACGAGGAAAGATTTACAATTCTAGCGCGGAAGCAATTCGAAAGAGGACGGGCAGCGAAATCATCATCAAGAATGAAGCGACAAAAATGTTTCTCCAGTTGAATTGGAGATGGGAAAACTGAAGAGATGAAAACTGCTGCGAAAAGCAACGCGACACTGTAGAGAACGCACGGAGAGAATTTGAAAAGGGGGCGTATATGACTGTCTTGGACGTGCAATTGCAGAAGTCCTGATGACACCTCATGATTAACGGTCATCGCGATGAAGGGGGGCTGTGAATTACGAGACTGCAGAAATTCCGCAGCGAGAAAAAGGAAAGGGCGGTCATAAAGGGGTACTGTCGGGCTGAAAAAAAGCGGGCAGACCAAAAGAAAACTGGACTTCAACAGACCCAAAAAGCACGACCGGGGCCTTCGGTATCTGCAAAAAAGGAAGAGCATGGCGGGAAGGGGGCGAAGCAAGTCAAAAAAGACACGCGGGTAAAAAAAAAGGTTGAAAAATGACCGCCAAATCCAGAGGCACGCGGCTGGCTCTGCAAAAAAACTCATTGATGGAGATGACAAACTGAAAAGGCAGCCGGGGGGGGGGAGTCGGGGGGGTGGCGTTCACGTGGACGCGCTTAGATTGACTAAGCCGAGGGGGGCCATTTCCGTAAGGGGATTGGTCCCGAGTCAAGGGCGGACCTTTCAGAGCCCCGGTTGAGAAGCTTTTCCAATAGTCAAAAAAGCAAGGGGGAGACAGAAAAAGGCCATGAAGTCCGGACTGAAGTGGGGGGAAAAAAGAGCAAAACAACCCCTTATGGAAACGACCTGCTGGTTAAAGCAGTCTTTAAAAAAGGAAAGTAAGAAAACCACGCAAACTCAAATGTGCTGAGAGAAAACGCGAACGCAGAAATCGCTAAGGGAGCCCTGGGGTCTTGAGGCAAAAGAAGCAAGCTGGGGGAAGGAAGACTCGGGCAAGTGAATCAACATTAAATAGACCCTCTTCCGCGCGGTATGAGAAGATGGAGCAAAAATTTTGAAAAGGGGGGGCGGGTTTTTGAACTTCCCCGGCGCTAAAACAGAATCCACTTGGGAATGGGGGGGCGTCGCACTTTGGAAGGCGGTTAAATGGGCCCGGCACACCATATAATGAAATTGGTGGGGTGGGGACGAGAATTCGAAAAACGGTTGCAGGACTACTGGTAATCTGGTCTTGGGCGCGCAGGGCTTTGAGGGGCGAAGAAGGCCCTGAACCCGGCCCGCTTGTCTGATCTCGGTGTCCGGGAGGGGAGGGTTGGTAAAGAGGAAAAAGGAACGCCGTGCGGGGGCAGACATCTTATGGAATAGGCGAGACAAAATGCGAGTTGAAGCAGCGGAGAGAAGGGCCGGAAGGGAACCGCGACAACTAATTCTAACACAGTGTGGAAAAAAACTAACCCCAGGTGGGTGCAAAGAGAAGTAGGGTCCTCAAAAAAATCAAGGATTCTGAAAGGAAACGGACGGTAATCAAAGAGATTCGAAGAAAATGAGGAATCTTTCTGGGAACAAGAAAAGGAAGGAAAACTGATGAAAAAAAAAAGTAACCAGTAACGGCCTCTTTCGATAACTAAAAAACGCGATTGGAGGACGTTTCTTTCTTCAAAAGTGAAGAGGGGGAAACCTTCAAGGGGGGGAGAAAGAAAGGGAGGAGTTTGGGGCTGCAAGGCATCACGGGGCTGTCGCGCAAAGTTTGGACAAATTTCAGAATGCCAAGGGGGAACCACTCTTCCTGAGGGTGGGTAGCAAGAGGGATAAACTGCTGAGAGTCCTTCAAACAGGAGCAGGAGGGGGGTGGGGAGGACAGCTCATCAATTAGAGGATGGTGGCCGGGAACAGAAATCTGTCGAAATTGGTGAAGAGGAAAAAAAGGAGGGCGAGACCTCTATTGTCTGGGTGACCATCCCGAAACCGTTTCCGAGCTCGCCGCTAAACAGAAGGGAAAAAAAGGGGGCGAGATTTAGCGAA
>Ga0179593_1727615_pt1 | contig 10938 bp, 13 predicted proteins | sample CZODoug2_1_08_16_FD_185931 | JGI IMG/M metagenome (GOLD analysis project Ga0179593, IMG submission 185931) | Vadose zone soil fungal communities from Angelo Coast Range Reserve, California, USA - CZODoug2_1_08_16fungal (PacBio error correction) | ecosystem: Environmental > Terrestrial > Soil >...
CAAACAGGCACAGGACGGTTTAGTGGAGGGCTGTTTAAGAAAGTGTCGTGTTGAATGGGTGCGTGCAAAAGGGGGGACAGGGGGTCTTGCGCACGAGTAGCACGAAATGTCAAAGGGGCAGCAAGGAAAAACAAACTTCCCATCAAGTCGGGGAAGACAAGGAAAAGTGGTTTGGCACTGTGAAAGGGCAATGGGCTAACCGGGGGGAAGGACTGAGATGTGTGGTTTTCAAAAATTCGGGGGGGGGGGGGGGGAGACCAAACAGTTTCGGAAAATGCCAGTGGGACAAACCCGGTTAACATCCAAAGGGGGGGGAAAAGGGAAGGGATCTCCCACCAACAAAAAAAACAACGTGAAAAGGAAACGTCACTTGGGTTAAAAGGGCGCGGGGGGGAGCTGTTTTGCCTGGAAGAGAGTTATCAAACCGTGGTGCCCTGGGGAAGGCGCTGGGGGGGAAGCCCCTATCGGGGGCCCCAAGACCGAAGTAAATCAAGAGAAAAAAAAAGGGGACTCACACAAAAAACTGCTTCTTGAAAGATAATGAGTCCCGCAAAAGGAATCATTAAAAAGGATCTCCCAATGAGGCCCCACGGAGGGGCTCCGGACATTCGACCGGTCCGAAAAAGGGGTCCGGGTGGCCTCGCCGCCAGATCTAAAGAAAAAGGACATACCCACAAATCCAGGAGGGGATGCAAAAAAAATTATTTATTATAAAAAAGGAGATTATCTCCAGGGGGAAAGCCTTCAAATTTGGGACCTCGAGCATCAAAACCGCTGCTTCGAAGGAAAAACCGATCGAATCCCTCCCGCGCCAAACCTCGAGGGGGAAAGGCAAAGAGGAATTGGGGAAAAGACCTCTGTTGTCAATCGAAGGGGGGGAAGGGATCAGAAAGGGTGAAATTTTGTCTTCTGCGAGGATCAGGGGGTTGTTGCTGGAAAGCTTTAGCTTTACGAGGTTTTGCAAGGGCAAGTCGTTCCCCAAACTGAGGAGGAAAAAAAAAACTAAAACCATTGCACCGTCGAAAAAGGCGCTGCAGAAAAGAAACAGCCGAGCCGACCCTCGAAAATGGACGAGCGAAGGGAAGCTACCTTTGACAATGGCGTGATGGAAAGACTTTAGGTGGAAGTTGGCGCAGCGACCCCCGAAAGAATGCACCACACCAATGCCACAGTAGGAAAAGTTGCCAGATTCCCGGACCAGAAAACCAGCGGGAGGGACCACGTTCGGTGAAGCCAAAAAAGGGGGAATCGACTGGCGGGAAAAAGAGCTTGCTTCACGTTCACGTTGCCTCAGGGGGGGGGGGCGCAAAAAAGTGTCTCTCAAGGAAAGGAGGCCGGTCCAAAAAGCCCAAGCCCAAGATCACCCGGGAAATAGGGGCGAAAAAAAACGGGGGGGTCTTCGAAAATTGGTCTGGAAAAAAAAAGTCCCCACTGTAAATCAGCGCCAAGGGCGGGCGAAACCCGCAAGGAAAACCATTTTAAGCCCTATCGTTGGCATGTGAGACGAAGGAGGTCAGATTTCTATACACCCCGAGAGTTGAGGAACAAAAGAAATGAACCGCAATATCCCAAGCGTGCCGATGAGAAAGGAAAGCCAACTCTTATGATTGGGGAAGGGGAAAAAGGGCTTGCGGGCAAAAAAAAAGGGGGTCTTCTCCTGGAAGGTCTGCCTATGGGCCTGGGTCCCAAAAATCTTGCGCGGAAGATTTCCGAAAAAAAAAGGCAGGATCGGGTGCCAGAAATGCCATGATCAAAAAAAAGGGGGGAAGTGCCAAGGAAAAGGAATCGCGCACTGGAGTCAGGGAGGGGGTAACGCCGGAAGAATCCTCATTACAACAAACGCCTATCAGGGGGGAGGGAACCTGAAAAAACACGCCCCAGGCATCAAAGAAACCTAAGGAAAAAGACCGGTGAAAAATCCGAGTAAAAGAATCCATCATCAAAACCCTCCGAAAGGCAAAAAGAGGTTAGATATCCCTACATAAGGGAAAGATCGAAGAAAGAAAGAACTAAAAAGAAAAAGGGCTTATTCCAGGCTGGCCTGCCATTACTTCCTATTGAAACCTGGATCAGGAATGAAGTTAGGAGGCGAACAAGGGGCGAAGGGAACTGTCGCAATCAAAAATGATGAAAGAGCACTGCCACGGAACGAAGTACCAAAAAAAAAGGGAGTTCTAGACCAAGGAAAGGGCCAGTGAAAAAAAGCTTTAAATGGTGGGGAGGGTTTGAGTGGGAGGGGGTGTACTCTTTTCGGAGGAAAAAGATCGGGACCATCAGCACACCGTACCAAAAGGGGCCTCAAAATGTCGGTAAAACAACAGATTCACCGACAGAAGAAAAAGGGCCGTTCGATTAAAACAGGGACACATACCTGTTTCCCATGGCCCGTGCTCAAATGTTAGAAAAAAAAAAGCGCTGTGCTCATCCCGTCACAAAAGCATGGAAGAAAAAAAAACCTCCACTCGTCGTGCAACCACACTGGCCTGAGAAAAAAAAAAAAACATAGGGAAGGCTCGATCATCTCAAACAAAACGTCCTAAGATGGAGATAAAAATACCTCAAAAAAAAAAAAAAAAAATTCTCCCCTCTCCTATATAGGGGCCGGTGGGACGCAGAGAGAAAAAAAGTTAACCCATAAAAAAAAAGCATTTCACTGCCTTCGGGTAAAAAAAAAGAACGTAAAGAAAAGCTCAAAAGAAAGGTCCCTTCTTTCTGCAGTTCTCGAGGATATCGACGACTCAAACGGATGTTTATTAAAATAGATAGTAAACAGGGGGAATCGGAAAAAAAAGGGGAAAGAATTATAAAAAACTATCGCTACGCTTAAGGCAGGCGGGGTCAGTTAGTGAGGGGAGGCTTTGCCAAAAAGAAAGGGACACCACCTTCCGTGAGAAAGTGGCAGGGAAAATGATGCAAAGGGGGGGGGTCTCTAAGCGGGGACGGTGCTGGGGGGGAGACGGGAAAAAACCGGAAGAAAAGCATTTTTTGTGAGGACGAAAAAAGGGCCAAAAAAGGGGAGGGGGACCGGTTGGCGACGGGAGCGCCAGAACTTGGCACGCCGGCCATTCCATCCTCTGGTTAGAGTGGGGAGAAAGGTAGTGGCGCAAAGGAAAAGGGTTGCTCTCCACAGACAGCTGGGAGGGGGGGATCCCAAAAAAAGGGGGGTACTTCCGACGTAAGGGGGCGAAAAAGCAAATAGCCTCTTATCAGGAAAAACCAGCATAAAAGAAAGGTGCCCCCCCTTTAACACAGGGAACGAAAAGGGAAGTCCTCAGAAGGAAAAAGGGGACTTCTCTGTCTTCCCGAAGGGGCGTCGGGGGGGAAAAAAGGGGGATCGAGGAAAAGGTGCACGTTTGTCGCCGGAAAAAAAAAAATCGCTGTTAGCCTGGAATTCAAAAAAACTTGTCTGCCCATTTCAAAACACTGCAGGGAGAACGGTCAAGGGCCATTGTCCGGAACAACGGACGGGCGAAAAAACGCCTGGACAAAAAAAAACTTCGTGCGAAGACTAGGCGAGCAGGGGGGGGAAAGATTAATTTGTAGTGCCGAGGGACCTCGGGGGTGAAAAGAAAAGGGTGATGTGATGCGCGTGGGAAAGGACCCAAGAGGTGATCGGCAAAGGGGGGGGCTGCGTACAGGGGAATGAGGGGGCTGTTCCTAGGGGGGGGGGTGGAGAGGGGGGTTGCTTGAAACCATAAAGGTGGCAGGGGGGAGGGGGGCACCCGCTCGGCCCTGGCCGCAGGCCAAGGAAAAGCCACGGGGGTCGCGGTTGGGGAACTCGGGGGACAAGAAAAAATGCAGGGGAAAAGATCTCACCAGCAAAACCTCGGCCAGAATAACAGCAAAGAAAAATGCACTCTACGCGAGGCAAAAAGCAAGGGTTCAGCGAGTCAGAAAGGCGCGGCAGGGGGGGTGGGGGAAATAAAAAAATCGACGGGAAAAAAAAAAAGAGGAGCATCCGGTCCCCAGAAACATAGTTCACACGAAGAAGAAGGGGGGCGGAGTCCTTATCACAACAGGGGAGGAGGATTACAAGGGGAAACCGCATTATACGATCAAGAAGGAAAAAATGGCGGTGGACCTGGCGTGGAATGGTGAAGGAAAACGGGGGATGTGAAAACATGGGTAAAACTCTAGGGGAGGGAGCACAGCAAGTCTCTGGCACTGAACCATGCGCGTACCGGTTGGGGTTACGGGGAAACGTGGCACGTCCCCACGGAGGTAGAGCTGCAGAAAAAACTCCTAGGGCGAAGCGCGGGGGAAACCTGGAAAGGGAAAAGGGCTTAACCTATTTGCCCAAAAATAGGGGGTGAAGGGAGAAGGGTTGGAAGGGAAAGGGCGCATGAAAATCGGGAAAGAGGGTAATCGGAAAAAAAATGAACTCGAAAGGTCGCGAGAGAAAATATGACCGCTGTGCAGGGGAGGAGTAACAACCTGAAAAAAAAAAGGGGGGGAGACTGTTCTGACAAAATAGAGGAAAGGCCGGTGGAAAGGGAAATTTCGCGGGGGGTGGGCCCGCACGCGGGGAAAAAATCGCGAAAAACAAAAAATCAAGCTCATCCTGTGCAGGCACACAGATCGGGAAAGAAATGAAGAAAGGGCGTCGACACTTGTTCGGTGGGGAAGAAACTACTTATTATTACAACACGGGCGGAGAAGAATCGAAGGGAGCGCCTTCGAGTCGGCGGGGCGCGCAAAAAAAAAAAAGGTCTCTATAATGGGTTGTCACGTCCTCGTCCCTCAAGGGGCTTGACCTCAAAAAAAGCCTTTGCGAACCAATTATGGTAATCACAGGAGATAATCTTAGAAAAACACAACAAAAAACAAAGAAGGAAAAGAAGAGATATATAAGCCAAAGGGGGACGGGGTCGACGCTGGTAGGTAGAAAGACCTAAAGCCAACACCGAAAAAAAAGACCTTCCATGATCGAGCCAGAAAAGACTAGACTAAAAGGGGAAGTCTCGTACGGATTGCGAAAAAAAAGGGGTCCTCATCGGAGCGCAAAGCCTCGAACTGGGATGTCGAGGATCCTCCGGGGAGTGTGAGGAAACCTCAGGGAGACCATTTCCCCAACACCGCTTGAGGGGGGATCTTTCCAACCGGCGAAACAAAAGACGGAAAGTAAAACAAAGACCTGCATCTAAGAAGGCACGCGGCAAGTCAAAAAAAAAAAAAAGCAGGAAACTCTAGAGGGGGGACAAAGGTTAAAGAACCGCGAAGAAGGGAATTGGTCACCCATGGCGGGTGCCTAAGGGGGAGGAACTCCACTGTAAGAACAAGCAGAAAAAAAGAAAAAATTCCAACAAACCATGCCGAAGAGGGAAGAAAAAACAGGTTCCATCTGAGTGAAAAAAGCCGCGCTCCCTGTCCCACAGGAAAAGTCGAATCAACTCAGAGAAAAATACGTTCTGGGGGGGGACACTAATCTCCTGGTGCAAGAAAGGGGGAGTCGTTGGGGAAAAAAGATCGATGTTTCGGAGGAACAAATTTGAAAAGGAAAAAAAAAGAACCAAATCGGGACCTTACATGGACCAAAGAAAAGCAGGAAACTGTCCCAAGAAAGGTGGTTTTTTTTTTCCAAAGGTGGGTCGGAAAAAAAAAAAAAAAAGTTCCCAAAAAGGGGGGGGACGCGCAGCCGACAAAATGCGGAAGGGCTCACAAGTGAAGCTACGGGGGAGGGGGGGCATTATCCGATTGGAGAGATTGCGTCAGAGGGAAAAAACACGCAAAAAAGGCGCTGCTGGACCCGACGAAAACCGCAAGGTGTCATAGAGGGGGAAGGGAAATTAGGTACAATTGAAAGACGGGGACCTGCGAAAGAGGGCGGGAAAGAAAAAGAAAAAAAGTCTGCTATGGGAGGTGACAAAGGAACAAATCGGGGCAAAAAAAAAACATCGGGCCGCGGCAAAGGCGAGACGGGGCCAGGGAAAAAGGATCGAAAAACATGGGGGGAGAACTGCCAATCCCCACCACTAGAGACCAAAAAAGCTCGGAAAGGGATGAAAGAAGCCTACTCACTATCTGGATGGGCCCTTTCAAAAAAGACTCACGAAGGAAAAAAAAGAAAAAGACATCTCCCGATGCGGGCCAAGCAAAAGAGGGAATGCCGGAAGGTAGAGAAGCAAAAAAAAAAAGGGAAGCCGCCTCACCTGCCCGCGGAAGGTACCCCATGCGGGGGAAAAAAGGGGAAAAAGGGGGGGAGGGGGGAACCTTCTTCGATCTACTAAAGTCGAGGAAGAAGGAGTCTAACGCAAGAGAAAAAAAACCCGTCGGCAACACATCAGCAAAATACAGATTGAAGAGGAAGACGTCGAAAAAGAGTGCCGCCGAAACCGCCAAAGGAGGGGGCAAGGTTTGAGGGATTATCGGCCAAGTGGGAAAAAAGTGCGTATCAAGAAAGTAGCAGCCGAGACTCTGCCCCCGAATCTTATAGATGAAGCAGGAAAACGCCAAATGGGGGGGGAAGGTGCGTCCAACATAGAAGAAAGATATAACTACAAGAAAAGGGAAAAGAGGGTCCGCGCCCGCGGCGAAAGGGGGAGGAATGAAGGACAGAAAGAGAACCACCAAAAAAAAGTTTCCCCCCCCGCCTTCCAAAGAGAGGACGAAAAAACAGGAAAGGCCATACATCGAAAAAAAAAAAAAGGACCGTTCTTAAAAAGCTATGAAAAAAACGTCATAAAAAAAAAGGACCTATATCAGAGAAAAAAGGGAAACCCTATCTTTGTGGACGAAAGGAAGCGCGCCATAAAAAGCCAACGGAAAACAACCTAGGCTATCGGGGCTTTCTTCAACTAAAGGAGGAGGTCAAAGGGAAGGACTATAAATAAAGGAAAGAAAAACAACACCACTGATGAGTAGGAAGAGAGAGATATAGCGGAAAAAAAAAAGCATTATTTGCAAAAACGAAAAAAGGATCCAGAGAAGGATTGTCCGCGCCTCCTGTCAGACGATAAAAAAAGGTCCGTAAGTGAGAAAAAGGCGCCGGCGCGCCACGTGGTTGGGGAAAACAGACCGGGGCACGGAAAGTCTGCGATCTGGATTACGAAAAGAAAAAAGGAAAGTGTTTTGGGGAGGACTACGAAGTGCTTGCCAGGGGAGGGGTGCCTTTTCTAAAAAGAGATTCCTCGAGGGAAAAAAAAAATCTCCCTTAGGAAAAGACCTGCTCTTGAACAAGTTAAGTTGACAGAAAGCTATTCCCAAGGAGGAGATCCGGGGGGGTTGGAGGGAAAAAGCATCCCAACCTTTTTGGATCGGGGAATGCTTGAAGTCGCGAAAAGAAGCCTCTCTCAGGGGAGTCAGACATCTACAGGACACACTGGCCCACCAAGAAAAAGGCGCTAGGAAAGACGGCGCAACAAAAAAGCCGCCAAGGAATTTTTCAGAAGGAATTGCAAGGAAAAAAGCTTCTGGAAACATTGCCTGGAAAAGATTCCAAGGGAGGACAAAAGGGGGGACACAGCCGTCCTTCAACAAAGCGTCGGGGGGTACGCCTAGACTTCCAAAGCCTGGAAAAGGGGAAACAACTTTCGACTTGAGAAGCAAATATCTAGCAGGAAAAGGGCAGCCTTGTAAAAAAGGGGCGTATCTCTTTAGTGGTTAAAAGAGTCTCTCCTAGAGAAAGGGAAAAAAAAATCTTTTTTCAAAAAAAGGGCGAGCAGGAAAGAAAAGAAGGGTGCCTCGGCGTGAGAAATTCCGGGTTGCCGCAAACCTAAAATTGAGAAATGTGAAGGGAAGAAAAAACTTCGTGAATCCAGTGTACGGCGGATTGGGAAAAAAAGGTCCTCACAGGAAGGGGGGTCGTAGACGTCTCGTGTGGGGGGACCGGGGAGTACCTGTGCGGGGGAAAGAGTGGCAATGTCAACTAAAAACCAAAAAGAGACCTGGGCCGGCGTACGAAAAAGCGGACACAAACGAGTGTCGCGGGGGGGGAAGACGGGGAAAAAATAAAACAAAAAAAAAAGAAGTCCAGGAAATAGGGCCAAAATAACAGAGGAAGAGTCATCCTATTGGGAACACGCGCGTGCGCAAAAAAAAAGGGGGGTGCTCTTTGGGGCTCAAAGTAAGTCTGGAAAGGGTTCTCGGAAAACAGCAGGTCGAAAAAGAAAGAAAAAAAAAAGTCGAGCCATACCTGGTAAGATCATGAGAGGAAATAAAGCCCTAGGCGGGAGAACGGGGAAGCGCAGGAAGGGGGCAAGGAAAAAAAAAAAATTGGGGACCTGCAAAGTAGAAAAAAAAAATGAAAAGGGAAAAACGGTGGCCGGTGATCGGGTGTGGATGTTGACAGGGGGATGTTAGCGTCCGTGGGGTACGGGCGATGAGCAAGGGAAAAGAAGTTTCATCAGCGCTTTCGGAGTGCCCCAGCAGTCGGGGAAAAAAAAAAAACTCGACTTAGAGGGGGAAATCGCGGGTGGGCACGGGTGACGGAAAAAAAGGAAAAACTCCTCTGAAGTGGGGTTTGGCAGGGAAAAAAAAGAAATTCTGAACACAAAGGGGGGGGGGAAATCCATTATAGTTAAAAACGCCCATGAAAAAGGGGAGTCAAAAAGAATCCATAAAGGGGAATGGAGGGGGGGACTTTCCGCGGGAAGGCTGGTTTAAAAAAGAAAAAAAAAAAGAAGGGCCGGTGCCAAAACTTGCTAGGAACGAGTTGCCCAAAGAAAATCAATAACCTTAAGAGAAAACCTTTCCTGCCAACATGGTCTGGAAAGGGAGAAAAAGCCTACACAAAAAAAAAATCCGTTCTGTTAAAGAAAAAACCCAACCCGGGGGGGGTGCCAACCTGGGAGACTTCTCGCCCAAGCTAAGAAAAGGAGGGAGAAATCGATCTCTTTCAGCGAACGGTTACGGGGGAAGGGGGGGAAGAGGGGTTCTTGGAAAGAAAAAAAAAACTTTTCGGGAGAAAAAGACTACGTCCAAGCGTTCCAAAGATATATCAGGAGAGGAAAAAAACAAAAAAACAACCGAAGGGGGAAAAATATATATATAATCTCAAGTGTGACACGTGGTGGAAAAAAGAGGCCCGTAGGGGGAAAAAAAAGATGCTTTCCCGAGAAACGAACACTCCTTAAAAAAAGAAAGGGCACATTCCAGCAAGCCCGCGGACTACTTCTTCGAACCGGTAGGGGACCTAGAGCGGGTTGGGCAAGAGAAAAGCTCCATCCTTAAAAGGAGGGTGTACTTCCGGAAAAAAAAAGAAAAAAGAGAAAGGTGTCGGGCACGTTTATTTGAACCGAGGGACGGCAAAAAGGGGAACAGACTCGGAGGGGGACCTCAGAAAAGAGTCACCGCATACCGGGATAGGGAGAAAGCAGCAGAAGGGGGAACAGCCCTTTTCCCATGAGAAACCTAAAGTGGGGGGAGGGGGGATTTAAATACTGGCGGTGTAAAGAAGGGGTGTGGAAGGCCCCAGGAAAAAGAAAAAATGCCTATCGTCGGAAAAAGGTGGAAGCGAGGGGAACACGCTGCAAGGGGGGGACTCAGCCCATCGAGACCGCTGTCAAACTGGAAGGAAGACACGGAAAAAAAAAAAAAAGGAAGTCGTGGAAAAAAAGAAGCGGAGTGCGAGGGGGAACCCTTTGCCGCACGACCCTGCGCCTTCAACATACACAAAGCAAGAAAAGGGGGCAGAATTACCCGGAAAAAAAGGAAGGGGGGGGAAGGTCCCTACTTCTCCAGGAAAAGTTGAAAGGGGGGAGGCGCAAAAAGTCAAGTCTCTCCCGCCTAGGGGGCAGGAGAGGGGGGGGGGGAATGTACCGGTAATGTGAGAGAAAGGGGCTTTGGCAATAAAAAAAAAGACCGCTCGCGGCAAATGGGAAAGAATGGATGGCCCCCCGCGTTGCTAGGAAACGGGCTCATGAGGGGGTGTCGGGACGCCCTGGCCCGGACTGGAAAGGTAGGGTTGGAGAAACCTCTGTCGGCAAAGGAAAAACCCCTGTGGACCCCAAAAAGTCCCACAGAGGAAAACCAAAAGTTCCGAAAAAGCTTTCCTTCTTCCCCTTTCATAGGGGGAAAAGTTGAAAGGAAGAACCAGAAGGGGGGGACTGCCCATCCAATCGGAAAAGGGAAAAAAAAAGAATCTGCAAAAAACACTCCTATTACCCGGTGATTGAGGGACAGGAAAAAGAGAATCTGGAGAAAATCAACCTCCGCGATCCATAAAAGAGCAAAACCCCGCCGGTGCTCAAAAAGATCCGCAGAAAAGGCAGCGACACAAGAAGTTATAAAATAACAGGAAAAAACGAAAGGAGAAAAACCCCGCAGAGGACGGAATGAAGAAGGTCTTCCAGGGAAAAAAGAAAAAAGCTGGTGCCGCAAGTCGTCAGTTGGAAAAGGGAAAAGGAAATGAGGGGACTAACAGAAAGGGGAGCCGCTGTTCAACCGTGCATCAGAAAGAATAGGACAGCAGGAGCACGGAGAGCCGCTGCAAAAAAAAAAAGGGGTCTTCTTCTCCAAATACAACTGGGGAGTTAAAAGCCTGGGGGGACCAGGTTCTTATCTTTTTAAGTGAAGGAGAATGCAGAGAAAAAAAAAAAAAAAGACCGAAGAGAAAAAAAAGAAAGCGCCCGACATAATCATAAGAGTGTCGGAGCGAAAAAGGCCGCCTGATCTCCAAAAAGCAGGAAAAAGAACCTGTTAAAAGAAAAGCCTGCGGAAAAGGGGAGCCCGGCAGGCGGGCCAAAGAGCCAAAAGGCAAAAAAGGGCCCCCCTCCTCAGCAGTAAGAAAAAACACTGCTGAGGAAAACATATCGCAGCACAAAAAAAAAGGAACGCTTTTCGAAAGCCAAAGAAATAGGGCGCCTCGCCTGAAAGAGGGGGAAATGTGGACCTCGGGGCCGGACCAGGGAGCGAAAGGAAGAACCACGAAGGGGGAAAAAAAAAGGGGAAAGAGACCGATCGTGCTGCGGAAGGGGTGGCGCGGAACCAAAGAAAAAAAGG
>Ga0179593_1430597_pt1 | contig 10937 bp, 12 predicted proteins | sample CZODoug2_1_08_16_FD_185931 | JGI IMG/M metagenome (GOLD analysis project Ga0179593, IMG submission 185931) | Vadose zone soil fungal communities from Angelo Coast Range Reserve, California, USA - CZODoug2_1_08_16fungal (PacBio error correction) | ecosystem: Environmental > Terrestrial > Soil >...
ATGGAACAAATGGAGCAACCAACGTTGCGATCAAAAAAAAAAACTTGGTGGGGGGGGGGAGGAGAGGAAAACACACAAGCAAAAAAAAAGTTGCATGTAATAAATCAACGGCAGCCCGTTGAAAAACGTCTAAGAAGATGGCGATCATAGGGGGGGGAAAAAATCACGAATCCGGGGAAAAAAAAAACGGTCTGAAGGAAAAGAAAAAAAAAAGAAACTGTGCGACGGCGCCGAGAACGCGGGGGGGCCTGGGGGTGGAAAAAGATTAAAGAGCAAAATCTAAAAAACTATCCTCGAAAAACCGTGCAGACAAAAATCGAAAAAAGTGACCCAACATGGGAAAACCAGGCGCTGGGGCACATCAAAAAGCCAAAGGGACGGGGAAGAGAAGGCGGACGAAAAACATCACATGACTTCTTTGTGGTCAACCGACCATCAAATCAAAGTACCCTGCCGCAGGAGGAAAAAAAAGGGAGGAGTTCCTGGAAACATGGAACGGTTGCCTGGAAGAAAAAAAAACGCGGAGGGGGAAATGTCAGCAGCAAACCAATAAAGAATCCAATCGCCGGGAATCGGAGAATCAAAAGGAAGAAAATGGAAAACCGCAAACCCCACTAGAGAAGAAAATTGGAAGGAAGGACAATGGCAGCCAAAGAGGCAGCCGTAATCGCATGAAAAGATACACGCAAGCGAAGCTCTAGAATTTTCAAAAAAAATTGGAGCCACCTATAAAGAAACGCGGGCCCGCTAAATGTAAGAAGGAAAAAACCCAGATGTCGCCAAAGGGGTGGGGGGACGCTGTACTTGGTCGCCGCAGTTGGGTAAGAGGAAAAAAAAGGATAATCAAAAAAAAGAAGGCTGGGACACAAATAACAAAAATAACATCACCAGAAAAATCGATGCAAGAAGACATTTTAAAAGTTGACTCAAAAAAGCAACTTAGAAATTTCCTCTGACGCAAAGGGAAAAAGGGGAAAAGCGTTGGAAGGGGAGAGAGGGGGAACCGGAAAGGGAAAAAAAAAAAGGTTTGTAGTCGGGGGTGCTAATGAAGGCCCTGGGGCGGGGAACCAATAACAAGAATTCTTGTTCATTATTCACCAGCAAACGCCCCGAACCTTCTCTGGGGTTTGTGTGGGAGACCTCACAATGAAATGAAGGAAAAAATGGCGGAGACAACCTTGAAAAAAAAAAAAGAAAAATTACCATTTCCGAGGCAAAGAGGGGGGGAGTTGCCAACCAAAAGGGCCTATTTTAGAAGAAGGGGAAGGGGGTTTGCAAAAATGAAACAAAGGGAAGCTTCATTAGAGGGGGAAAAAAAAGGGAAAGGGCCAGAGACGCCATCATCCGGCCCGACTCGATAGGCAAAGTTAGACTAAAGACTCAACATCCCGATTATAGGGGGGTTCTCAATGGGGCAGGGAAAAAAAGCATAAACAAGAGGGTTGGACCAAGGCCCTTATTCTGTGGGGAGATTGGCAAATTAGAGCAGGGATGTTGAATTGCACAGACGAGAAACCGAAAGATGGAAAAAGCTGGGGGGGGCAGAAAAAAACGGACATTAGTGACTGGGGGAAACGAGGTGTAGCCAAAACACAAACCAAACACATAAAAACTGGCCGTCATCACCACTCCTCGAAACGTTAAGTGGAAAAATGAAAAGGGTAGAACGCTAGGGGGGGTTGTGGGGGAAAAAGGTGAAACCACAACCAAAAAGTGAATTCAATATAACTCCAAAAAGAAGGGGAGAACGAACGCGCTTTAAAATAGTTCGATAGGCCCCAAAAAAGAAAGGGGAAAAGACCCCCAGAAAGCTTGCGGCAATGGGTCACCAGGCAAAACCGTGGAGTCCAAATCTAAAGAAACCACTTGTAAAAATGTGTGGAGGGATCAATGCCAAACGGGTAATGTGGAGGGTGAGATAAAGACCTGAGCACCACGGTAAATAGGGGGAGGAAGGAGACCCCTGGAGACACGAACCGGAAGGAAGACACCCAGAGAACATCTGATGACCATTGAAAAACTCCGTGGGGAATGGGGGGGCTCAGGGACTAAAAAAAAGAAAGTCAGGAAAAGAAGGTCACCTCAAAACGAAAAAAGGTTTTTGTACACATTTGTGCCACTACATTGTTAAGAAAAAAAAACTACAAAGAGGTAAGATGGAGCAGTTGACGGAATAGAAAAAGAAAAACTGGGGTGGAAAAAGGGCGGCCCACAGAGGGAACAATAAAAGGTGGATCGTCCAAAACGGTCCATGGGACAAAGTATTTTTGACTAAAAGTGAACATACAACCTTTAACCTAAACTGCGCGAAACAGGAGAGAGGGTTACGTACAAGGGGGGGAGCAAGCTGGGGGGGCTAAAGGGGAAGGGAAAAAACGAAGTTAAAATTCCTGGGGTAAGGAAAAAGAATGGGAGTTGGTCGGGAACCTTAATCGGAAAGTTGTGGCAAAAAAAAAAAGATAGACCCCGCGGGAAAGGGCGGGCAAAAGAAAAAAAAAATAAAAAGACTGCGTGCGCAAAAGGGGCGAGTCAGGTGCACAAGGGCAATGAAGACTGACAAAAAGGGAAAGTGCCTGGGAGGCAAAAATACTACGCAATTAGCAAAAGAACATGGGGATGCTGGACAACAAGGGACGGATGGAAATGAAAAAAAAGGTGGGGGAATCACTAAAGGTGGGAAACCCAGGAAAAAGATCTGTAGCGCAGACCAAAAACGGGGGTTGCAGAAATCAACTGAGACTTTCAAATTTACCCAAAAGAAGGCAAAAAATTTTGGGCGGGACCTCAAACGGGTGAGAAACTCAAAGAACTAAAACGTTACCAACCTATCGGTCAAAAGGCCAAGCGGTCCAGGGAAAAGCGGCACTAACCTGTAGACGAGGCGCAAAAACATGGGGAGAAACACGCAGGAAGAAGGGGGGGGACATAAACTTAACTCGCACACTATCCAAAATAGGGCGGCCAAAAACAGAAGCGGAGGGGGGGGAACGTGGCGAGAGAAATTGGGCAGGAGGACCTCATCATTGTTTTTGCATGGGTCTTACGAAGCCCACTGGAAAATAGTTGGTGAGGGCCAAGGTAGAAAGAACTCTTTGTTATGAAGAAAACATGGGGGGTAAGACAAAAAACACAAGGAAAAGGGGGGTGTGGGTCAAGTCAACATTTTTCACATGGTTGGAAAAAAAACAAGGGGGATCCACGCTTAGTGCAACAGCCCGAGAAGCAGAGGGAACACAGAAACGCATGTGGGCGAAGGGCTGGGGGGAAAAGATGAGGGGTGGGGTGAACTGTATATGGAAAAACAGGCTCTACGACGCCGGAGAGTAAATGAAGGAGAGTAGTCAGGGTGAGATTCGCCGGGGTCGACGGAGGTTGTAATTAAAAAACAAAGAAATAGGGTTTCGAAGGGCACGAAAGGGGGGCAAAGCACAGACGTTCAAGCCTCACGTTCGTACGACGAAAAAGAGGGAAAAAGACAAAAAAACCGCCAAGGGAACGCGGGTGGCGAAGAACAGGGGGGGAGAGGAACGAATGAGTGTTGGTTGGGACGACTTCGCCAAAAAAGTCGTACACTTTCGATAAAAAAAGAACCAAAAGAGAAAAAAGGCAAAATCCAATCCACCCAGATGAGGGGCAGAACCGCTTAACTAAGTTTTTGTGTTGGGTGAACGTCCATCAAAGATTGGGAAAAACGCGGTGCCACCGACGGGTTGGGGGCAATCGGGCTGCACAGATTGCAATCGACATGTAGCGAGGGGGGGGGGGCGGCCCAGGTTGACAAAAAAGTTAATATCAGAATTCATCTCAAAAACAAACGAATAAACAAAAAAAAGGAAGAAAGAAAAGAGAAAAGACAAAGAGCGATAAAGTAACACGGACAAAAAAAAGAAAAAAGAAGAAAAAGGAATAAAGGAAAAAAAAAAACAAAAGAAAAAAAGAGAAAAAAAAAGAAAACGGTAAAAAAACAACAAAAAAAGCCGAGCAATACATTCCGGAGGAAAAGCCGCGTCGGCGGGGGGAGAAATTGAAACAGGGAAAAGGGGGGTAAAGAAAAGGAATCCCAGAGGCTATAAAAAAATGAGGGGATGGTGTGATGGAATCTTGCTCCTGAGGTCAGAAATGGATCCAGGGTTGTTGGGAGAAGGAACCACTCCGTAAGAAAGCGGGAATGGACACCAAAACACACTTCGAGAAAATAAACTTGTGTGTATTTTCAATTGGAAGATAACAAGGAGGGGAGCGTCATAATTCCCTCGACAGGAAAAGGGAAAGGTCGTAAACTGGGCTAAAAACCGAACGAGAAAAGTGAGGAGAAGTACCCTGATACTTCTACAGGAGGGGGGGGGACAGGGCCACGAATTGGGACATAGACTCAGGGCCACAAGGACGGCCGTCAGAAAAAGAAGGGGTGTAAAGCTCTTGAAAAAAAGACAAGGGACTAAAGAGTGGAATCAAAGGGTCCAAAGACTGGGTGGGAAAAAACTTGGTGGTAACTTTCTAGACAAACCATCGGAAAGAAAGGTCGAAGTTTTTCTAGAAGAAACCAGATTTAAGGGGGGTTGGTCCTTCAAAAAACATAGTGAAGGGGAAAGGAACGTCACCAAGAGCTAAACCCCACAGAGACTTTGTGCCAGCACAGACATGGTCACGACTTATTAAGGAGGAAGGCTGTACTACCCGAGAAGGCATAAAAAAGCGCCATCGCAGGGAAAAAGGTCATTTAAATCGGATAGGACATGTTTCTAGAGAATTGTTATCGGAAGAAGGGCGGAACTTTGTTTAGTATACGTGGAAAGAGAATACATTGAATTCCTGAAAAATTGCAAAAGAGAAAAATGAGAAAACCGGGCAAAAACGCTAAGACAACCGACATTTGTGGGGGTTAAACGTGGGAGGTCGTCAGAAAGGAATGGAAATCACTGCGGGGGGGGGGCATCCAGAACAAAGAAAGCAGCAGTCGATTGGGGCAAATGATACAAGAAAGTTAAATTAAATCGCAACTGGAAGAAGATTCAGTGAAAAATTCAAACAAACAAGAGCGTGGGATAACTCACAAGGAAAAGACGTGGTGAAAACTGGAAGAAAGGTTTTGTCAGCAGAGATAATTTTTGCTTTCCGTCAAGAAGGAAAAAAATAAGCTCCTTTTAATCGAAAAAGGGGAGAAAAAGAACTTGGAACTAGGACCAGAGGACAAGTGGTTTCCAAAAGAAAGGTACAGACTGCAAAAGTTCCAAAGTTTGTGAGGGGAATCCAGAAGGTATGACACTGGGCAAAAGTAACCCCGCAATGGGTGGTAAGGGAAAGACAATTCTAAACTCTGGGGAGGGGAAAAGGGGGTAGGAAAATGGGGAAAAAAACTGGGGGACAACCCGTGGGGTGGAATTGGGGTTGGGGGTTAAAAATGCAGAGATACGAAGACCCAGAGTTTGAACGGGGAAGATGGGAGTGCGACGTGACAACGCGAAGATCGAAAAGAAGCATCAACCGGAAAAACCGACGAGTGGGGGGAGAAACAGACAAAAACTATGTGAGAAAGGGGGGGATGTGGAAAAGGGAAGAAAAGAGGTCAACCGTATCAGGAAATCCAAAAACAAAAAAAAAAAAGAGACGACGGGAAAAAAAAAGGGGAGTGCCGGGGTAGATAAGCGTGAAATGTGTCTGGGATGGACGGATCCGAAGGCCACAAGGGATAGAAAGGGGGGCAAGCTAAAACGGCTAAAATTAATGGCCAAGGAAGTGATGGCGTGGGATGAAAGGTTAGGTTTTCTGGGTGTGGGCCAGCTAAAAGTTCACGGTTGGGGGAAAAGGAGAGGGAACCTCGTGTAAATCAACCGAAAAGGAAAAAAGTGACACTTCAAACCAAACGTACGGAAAAGAAGGCCGCGAACGGAAAGCCTCAGGGGGAAAAAAGAAGGCACAAGCTGGCGGATAAAGAACGTGTATGGGGGCTAATCATGCATGAAGGGAAAAAAACAACAAGAGATTCGATCGCTTTGGTGTGGTGGAGGGGGAGGTAAATCGGGGGAAAAAAAAAAACAGAAGAGTGGCCGAACGATGGCAGTAAAAAGCAAATTGGGCTTTCCACTTATCCATCTCAATAGAAGATGATTGTTTCACGGTAATGGACACAAACCCTCTCTCGAATAGGATAAGGGCTTCACGGAAACATCAACCACTGCCGTCAACACAAACTGGGATTCAGACATTCCAGGGAAAGCCGGCAGCCGCTCCCAAAAGGCAACTTTAGGAATCTGGAGGGCAGAAAAAAAAAAAAACAATGTCAAGGGCACGGGGACCTGCTGGGGGGGGGTGAAGAAAGGGAAAAGGAAGAGGTTGGAAAGAAGGGGTGTAAAAAGAATAAGCTCGGGAACCCAACTAACAAACGCAAAAGTCCACTGACTGGGTCCATCAAAACGAGAATGCGAAGGTGGGTGAACCAACGCAAAAAAAAGGGGGAATGAGTCCGAAAAAATTGAAAACGAAAAGTGCATAGGTTTTCCAAAAATGGGTCGGGCAATCCCAAAATGGGAAGGGTTAATCCCGACCGGGGGAAAGAAGGGGGTGGAGTTGGGGAACACAGAAGTAACACGCGGAAAAAAAAAAAAAAGTCGGAAAACACACACAGGTGGGACGAGGAAGTGGTTTTTGCGAAGCCGCGGAAAAAAGACACTGAAAGGGGATCAAAACAGAGAGGTCAAGCGCAGTGAGAATTAAAATCAAGCCGCTTCGCAGGGGATGAGACTTACCAAAAAATCAAAAAGGGGGGGGAGGGGAAAAAAAAGGGCGATCAAAAAATGCTCGTGGAGTTTGCAACTGCTATTGTATTTTGAAGGGGAGAAAGAAAAAATGGTGGACACCAATCCCGAAGGGAAGGAAGAAGGGTAGGGGCCAGTATTTAAAATTTCAGAAAAAGCAGGCGAGACTGATTAAACTGTTACAAACAAGAAGGTGAAGATGAAAAGTCCAAAAGCGGTCTGAAAACTTGACACGGAAGATGGAAAAAGGGACGAGTCATGCAAAGAAAAACCGCTGGGGAAGGGGGAGGAAAAGGTTTGAGGGCAGTGGTTCGCGTCAAGTAAAGTGCCCCACGTTTGGGAATCCCTCACGGAAACTGAAGACCAAACCGTTCAGGGGGAGAATCATTCCAAAACGGCTGTTCTTCGAGGGGGAAAAAAAAAGTTAACACTAAATCTAAGAGAAAAAGGCGACGGGTTGAATTTTAGGAACCATACAATGGTGCGCGGGGGGTTGTGGCTTAAGCGAAAAAAAGAAAGCTGGAAGCAACGTGGTGGATAAAAAATTAATGGGCTGGGATCCGTCCTTCTGAAAAAAAAAAAACAAAGGAAGGAGTGTCAATAGATTAGTAACACAAATAAGCAAAAGTTTTGGGGCACACAGGACGCAAGCGGGGGGGTTCAGGACTTCGATGCAACAAACCCTGGACGGGACAGGATGAAAATACAACTTCGTCCTTTTTCTACTGGGCAGAAACCGCCTTTCAATTTGGGAAGGGAGGAGGAAAAAGTACGCTTGGTGAAACGCGTTAACGTAGAACTCCCTGCTGAAGGCCTACGGAAAAGAAGGTTTTAGGATCGGGCCCGAGGCAAAAACAACTTTTCCCTGGAAAAAAATTATATGCTAAGGCAAAAAAAGCCACAAAAAGGGCAACAGAAACACTTACACCCAGAACAAGAACGGGGGGGGAATGAAGGCAATCGGGAAAATAAACGAAAAAACTTTCCTCAGCGGGGACCTTGAGAAGAAAAGTCATGGTTTAAAAAAAGACGAAAAACGTTCACCACAAGGCCGAAAGAGAAAGAAAACCGACACGAAAGTGGGGGTACAAGTGAGGGGGAAATGAAAGTTGAACAATTCTAAATGAGGTCAATCTGGGCGGCCCCCGACAAAATCACCAGAAAGGAGCCTGGTCGAGGAAAGAGGATCACAACCAAACCCGAATCACGGATTGGGTAAAGACCCATGCGCCAGCGGGCGGAAACGGATCGTCACATCCACGCAAACAGCCAGGGGAAGGGGAGAGAAGAAATGGGAAATTGGAAAAGCCGAAAAAAAAAAAACTCGCGGAGGAAAAACTGAACTGGCGCCGAGAAACATATGCACTGTGGTTTTTCATCGGGGGTCTGGTGCGGTACCAAGATTGGTTTTACGTTGTAGGTGAAGAACAGAGCAAACACTAAAAATTGGAAAAAAAGGTGCAAAGGAAAATCGACAAAGAAAAAGGCCACGAGAAAGTGGAAAAAAGGGCTCATCAAAAAAGGAGGCGGATGCAGCGGGAATCAATCCATTGAGAAAAAAAGAGAGTGAAAAAAAGCGAACCTGGAGGGAAAAAAAAAACAGTTGGTAAGTGAAGTGCGGGCAAAAGGAGGCGCAAACAAATACAAAGGCACCACAACCTCTGGACGGTCCCCAAATTCTCAAAAAAATACAAAAAACCCAAGGATAGGGAATTGGTTGGGTGGGGGGGGGGGTCCTCCCTAATAATCAAAAACGAAAGAAGGGGGGGGCTAGAGAGCTGCAAAGAAAAAATGGTCAATGGAACAAAGCGTACCAGGTGGCGACCCGGGGGATGGGTTTGCCGATAGAAAATATATTACAATAGGGGTTTTTGCACTGATGAACCTGGGAAAAGAAAAATCAGCAGGGCCAAGAAATTGAATAAAAGGAAAGTCTCACAGGAAAAACCAATTCAACAATTAAAAAAGAAAAAGAATGACCATAAGAGGGAAAAGGGAAAATAACTCCAAACAAAGGCAGAAAGAAGGGCGGAAGTTGAATTCTTTGGGGGGGGTTCACTACAAAAAGGGTGCAATATTCGCCCACAATAAAAAGAGGGAACAAGAAAGACAAGGCCTATGGAGGGAGAGGTTTGCAAGGGGCTCAGGTCGCGAAAGATGTGTGTGCCAGACGAAAGAGAAAAGTGAAACGCCCATCCGGGATCAAAGAGAAGAAAAAAGGGGGGGGGAAAAATCATAAAATTATGGGGTCTAGTCAAACAGGATATGGGGGGCAAAACCAGAAAATAAAAAAGTTGAGGAAATACCCAAAAACACTCCGGGGAAGGAAACAGGGGTTAGACCGTCTAGTTTTTCCAAACAAGGGTTAACCAAACCAGATAACGATGGGCCTTCCAAAGTCTCCCGAAAAAAAAAAACCAGAAAAGGAGAAAGGCCGGAAATATTCGAAAAAAAAAAAGCGGAGCTGCATGTGAAATTGGGTTAAAAGATAAGAGGAAAAAAAAATCACTTAAAATTCAAAAGAAAAGGACACAAGTTTTGAGGCTCGGAAAAAGCGGGTAGGGGTCCCTGGGGTGTGGGCCGCCGAGACCCAGCCGGGTAAGCTAAGATTGCTAAACTGGAAAAAGGTACACACATACTGAATGAGGACGATTTAGAACAGGAGGGAAAGGAAACAAAAAAATTGGGTCTTTGGAAAAAACGCAGAAATCAAAGGAAAACGCTCGGAATCCGAATACCCAAAAGGAAACTCACCAAGCGTTCACCCATGGGAGTCACAATAAGACAACAGACAAAAATAAAAAGAAAGAAAAAGGGATCTGGTCTTAACGTAAAAGAAAAAAAACCACAAACCCCACATTGACGGACCCCTGTCCGGGGATACATTGCTTGGAAGAAATCTCAAAAAAGGGAAAGGATTGATTAAAGTCCTGAAAAAAAAAACGGCGCGAATAGAGTACGGAAAACAAAAGTGAGAAAAAACGGTTGCCGATGAAAAGGGGACCTGACGGTGAATTCTGAAAAAAAAAAACAAAAAGGGGGAAAGCAAACCTGAGGAAACGGACCAAACGTATCAAAAGGTTTTTCACCAAATGAAGTGGAAGAACGCAACGCACTCCTCCACCCTGGCGGGCATGGGGGGGAACTGCTATTATTAGGGATAAAAACTGGACGGGTCTCCGAGGGGGCTGTCGTGCACACACCGAGAAGGAGGGAAAAGTCCGGTTGACCAAAAAGTCGGAAGAGGGAATCGGAGCAGGACTGGGGCTTCTGGACTAAGCCAGGTCAGGGGAAGGGAAATATGCCTTCTTAGCGGAAAAAATTTGTCCACAATAAAGAGATGGGAGCGACACCAGGGGGTAAACACAATACGAGAAACAGAAGGTGGAGCGTTACAAGAATTCAACAGGGGTGGGACTACCTCTAGGTAATACCGAAAAGAGTAAAAGGATGGCACCCTGTAGTACAAAAAAAAAAAAACCTTAACCAGTTCAATTGAATGCTTGGGAATACACCGGGTTCGAAAAGAAGAAGAGAACTGGAGCCACGCGGTTAAGGACAAATTAGAAGAGAGCAGCGCCTCATGCAAGGCAAACCAAAAGACCTGGTCTAAAGTTCCTTATGAAGCCACGCGTGGCGGTGTGGATGCCGCGCCAAAGGCTGGCCAGACTACACACTGCTATTCCTGGGGTGACTTGCGAAAATGAAATCTGGGGGAAAGGGGGAAAACTGGACCTATACTTAGAAGCGGGGTTGCACGACTGGGTGGGAAGAAAAATAACCACTGGAAAGAGAAGAAAAATCTCCAAAATTGTCCAGGTGTGGAACCACCCCCTGGGGGAAAACGACGATAGCCAGGACACGTCCTCCTTTCTAACTTCAAATCCATAACAAAAAAAAGCTACTTGTCGATTCAGATGGGGGCACGGTAGGGGTGAAGAGATTGTCAACGCATGCTTTCTTCCAGCCACGCACAAGCTTTCTCTCCAAAACAGTCTGGCTCGAGTCGCTCCAAAAGTTGACTGTAGAAAAGAAGAGAGGAAATTCAACCGTGTTCTAGATAAGGACATCGCTCGGCGCCTGAGGTTGTCCTGGTATGAGTAAGAAAAGTAACAAAGAAAACCATAAAACAGTTGACAGAAAAAAAGTCACATAGACAGAGGGCACCCAGCGGAATAACGA
>Ga0179593_1483214_pt1 | contig 10937 bp, 9 predicted proteins | sample CZODoug2_1_08_16_FD_185931 | JGI IMG/M metagenome (GOLD analysis project Ga0179593, IMG submission 185931) | Vadose zone soil fungal communities from Angelo Coast Range Reserve, California, USA - CZODoug2_1_08_16fungal (PacBio error correction) | ecosystem: Environmental > Terrestrial > Soil >...
TTGAAAAGTTAAAAAAAAAAGCAAAGGAGAGAAGCGCGAATTCATGGGGAACGTAAGTGGGGAAAACAAAAAACGAAAACAGAGAAAAGAAGATACTAAGGAGGGTGGCGAAAAATCGAAGGAAAAAGGTCGCAAAACGTGTCAAACTGACGTGGGGGGAATATGGTATGGGGAGCAAACATATTCCAGGAAAACAACAAGACGCTTTGGTCGATCCACGGAGGGGGACAGACCGCAACAACAGAAAAAAGTCAATCGGGTAAATGTTCAAGTCAGGTTCGGTTTAAAATCGGTTCGAGACTGGAAATTAGGTAAAGGGGGTGCTAAATCAGCGGGCTAAAAAAAAAAAAGAAACTTCAAACTGAGAAACCGGCACAAAGGAAAAAATTGAAGCCGAAGGGGTTTTAGGCCATCAAAAGGGCCGCAGGGGAACAAAAAATCTGACAACTTGGGGGCCCCGAGACGGAGGGAAAAAAAAAGCGCGGCTTGGTCACCATGTCTACACGGGATCTGTTCCAAGGAACTTTTTGGGGCATACATCCGGAAGAGAAAAACGTGAAATATATGGCAGCGCCTCGCGAAATTGGGGGGCCGAAGGCCCGCAAACAGCCCCAAGTTTGGGGATATCAGGACGTGAAAAGGAAAGGGGGGTGCCGGCATATCCAGAAAAATCAAGGGGCGTCCCCACCTAAAAAGGAGAAAAAAAGAGAACCGAGCTAGGACAAGGAGCCGTCACGTCAAATGGGCTACACAAAGAAGCGCCGAAGAAGAAAATGACATACTTTGTGGGAAGGCCGGCCCTTATACCTATAATCGGGGGATGGGAACGGCAGAGGAAGTAAAGGGGGAGGAGTCTACCCTCCTCCTGGGTGAACACGGAATATAAAGAGCACGCCACGCAAGCGAAGGGAGGGAAGATGTACATCCCAACTTATAACACCCCGCGCTGGGGGGGAATGACCGCACCAGATGATCACCAAAAAATGGTTGTCAGATATCTTGGTGGTTTTGTTCCAAAACGGAGGGTGGACAGGCAAAGAAAAGTCGCGTAGAAACCAGGTCGCAAAAATCAAGGTGGGGCAGGGTGAGTCGAGGAAAGGGGGGAACAAAGCAAAGATTCGATCCTCAGGTTAGAACCGCCATCCGCCTGGAGGAGAGGAAGAAACCAGAGCAATCCCGGTACAAAAAAAAGGGGAGGCGTCGGCGAGGGCAACAAAGGGCTGCGGCCTGTAATTTCAAGAAAACGAAAGAAACGCTCAACCAGTCGGGGAAAGCCTAAATACAGGGAATGGAACGCGGGCCCTATGTTGTGAAACAAAAAAAATCGGGGCTAGGGATATGGAATGCCTAAAAAAAAACACAAAGGGGGAGCATCCAAAATCGAGCGGAGCAACCGAGAGGAAACATTGTCAGGCGGCCGCCCCGTGCAATAAAACAAACGGAAAGAAACGATTCCTGAGCTGTGAAAAAAACCATGGGGTAAAGTTAAAAACGACGCTCCCATCTTTTGGAAACAAAGGGACGAATGAGGAAAAAGAGCCTTAAAAAAAAGGGGCAAAAAAAAGATTTAACCAGCCACGTAGCGGGTTAGTGAACAGGCCTTTAAAAACTTTGATTTTTGGGTTGCCGTGCCCGACAGGGGGTCCGAGGGTAGGGGTGTAACGAATAGAAAGACACGAGTCCAATGTCAAAAAGGTGTTTCGTAAAAACACGAAGGGAAAAATACCGAATTCCGAAGAGAAAAGGGCCCGCTTACGTGACACTGATTAGAGGCCCGAATGAAAAACGGTCAGAGTGGAATTCACTTTTTGTAACGTTTACACGAAAAAAGAGGCGGGCAAATAAGGACAACCGCATTTGCATTAAAAAAAAAAAGCCTTGTTAGGGGGGGAAGCTCGGCAAACCAAAACACGAAGGGGGGGGAAAGGGATTTCCCAATCACAGGCTTAGAAATGCGGTGAAAAGCAAAAAAGACCCGCGGCGGTGTGTCAAAAGGGATGTTCAAAATCGAAAAGAAGGGAGCCTCTAAAAAATTAAGTCCCCATGGGAAAAGGGGGTATGGCGAGATTTTGACCAGGGGGGAATGTAACACGTTTTTTCGCAGACAGAGGGGGAAGGAATCCAGTTCCAAAGATAAAAACCGCGGAAGGCAAACAAAATACATAAGGGGGAAACCTGTTTAAGATCCCCGGAGGGGGGTCTGCAATCTTTAAGTGCCAGGCGCCTTTGCCGCAAGAAGGGGGAAACAACCGAGCGGCCAAAGGTCCCGGGGTCACTGGCCGCGACGGAAGGGTCTTGACCCTCGACTGCAGAAAATGGACCGGCGGGAAATAAACCCGCAGTGTCGCGACCTGCGGTTGCTCGAATGTACTTTGGAAAAGGGCGGGGAATGACCGCAAAATGGAAAAAAAATTCGCCCTCAAGCAAGCAGACGGGCGGTAAGTAACACCAAACGGACATCTTCCCACGAAGGGATACATATGCGACCCCAAAGACGGTTTGTCTGTTTGTGAGTTACCGTTACCATCACCATCCTCTTCCATAGCAGGCGTCAAAAGAAAGACTGTTTGCCCTGGGTATATTGGTGAGACTCTGAACCAAAAACAATCAGGGAAAAGGCCAGGAGGGGGATGCATGCGTCTGAACGAACGGCTCCATTGGAAAAAAACGACGCAGTGGACCCCACCAAACCTTTGAAAAACAAACGATCGATTGAATGAAAGCGTTTGAGAACGCGACCGGAGAAACGAAAAACCCCGATCAACCCCTACCCAAAAAACCAGTGGGGAGAAATCGTCGGCTGGCAAGGAGGGAGGTTGGAGAAGCCCGGGGCCGGCATCAAAAAAAGGTGCCGGTTTGGAAAGGTGGTGCGCCCGTCCACTTACGAGGGGTGGAACAAGGAAAGGGCGCTGGAAAACTGTGGAAAAAGCAGCGAAGACGGTTCCGAAACGACAGGAACAAGTTAAGTTCATCGAGGACCGAGGGGGTGCGCCAGCAGGGAGGGCGCTTGTGAAGCGTCGTCAGAGACATTCCGAAATGGACGAATCTCTGGGAAGAATTGGATTGGGGCCGGCCAAAAAGGCGTTGAAAATCCAATGAAATTCCAACCAAAGGGTCAAATGGCAAGCGCTGGCTCCACAAAAGGTCGAGCGCGACAAATCGGGGGCCAATCAAAAAACTTGGCTGCCGGTCACGGACTGGAGGGAAACAAGCCTTTTTCCATGGGGAAAAGATCTCGTGAAAAAAAACAAAAAAGGGGACAAGCCTCTCGTTACGCTCGACAGGACGAGGCCGCCCTGACCAAAGGGACCTGGGAAACGAAAAAACCGGTCAGGTGTCATTGGTTCAGTTCGGGGGGGGGGAAAAAAGGACGACGCAGTATGGGTTCCTTTGTAGCAAGCCTGGGAGGGGGGAGTGTGAGCCAAAAAAAAAAAAACAAAAGTCTCTGAAACGAAAGGACGATGAACCGACCTTATGAAACCAAGCTCGACCGAGGGGAAAAACTAACCTTGGGGGGTGCGGGGCGCGAGGGGAAACATCGAAAAAATCGTCCTAGGTGTTGCCGGATCGGAGGGAGCACCAAAGACCAATCTAAAAGCGAGACCCAAAAATTTTTGAAGACCAATACAAAATCATAAAAAAAGGGGGGTTTTGGTTGGTTCGCCACCACCAGACTGGGGGTAAGACTTGTAGGAAAAGGTAATCGTCATGAGCACCTGAAGACCCTGGGAGGATACGAAAAGGCCGAAACAAGCAAAGGGATATCAGGAAAACAAACAAACAACACTGGGGGAGAAAAGAGAGAGGGGGTTCAAAATCCCAGAAAAAGGCAGGCCGGGATAGAAAGGGAGGCCCAGGCTTAATAAATTTGAGAGTAACGCCACAAAAGAGCTGGAAAACTTAGCTCGGGATGTTCCGGGTACTGAACAAACAGTTTCCCACGCGGGGTTAAGGGGAACTGGGGGGGACGCCCGGAATACACAACCACGAACGAAATTGTGCATATAACCGGAAAACAAACAACAGCACGCCCACACTGACAAGAAAAGGACGAGAATTTGCTTCAAAAGTCAAAGGGGACAGGGACATAGGGCGAAGCCCTTGACATATTCCGGGAAGATCCGCTCTGCTGATAAGCAAGAACCTGAAGTGCCGCCGGCCCCACTCTAAAATTAACAAAAGGGGAGGAAACCGTAAAACCTTTTTGGTCGGCCGCATGGCGCGGCCAGATGTTCGAGCGTAACGACAGCGCGGCCTTAACGGTTCTTACACTACGTTCACTTTGGCCAAGGAAGTGTTTGACATGAACAAAAAGGAAAACCGTGATGCCCGGTCCTAGGAAGAGACATGTGGGGCGAAGCGCGCCACAACAAACACGCGGGGAATAAATGCCGTTAAACGCGGGAATTCCAATCTCCATCCAAACCGGTCGATCACGAACTGGATCAAGGGGGAATCCAAAGCGAGTACAAAGAATGGGCAATGCGAACCATCGGCGATCCCTGATATTTTGGGGCCATGTATGGGCCAACGGATCACTATCGCGGAAGGGCACACTCCAGGCAAAAGGATACGGCATCGCGGCGAACCCCCTCCGGGAAAGAGATGTTAGAGGAAAACAGAGTGAAAATCAAGCCGCCGCGTGCCGACCCAAATGATCACCGGTCCGCAGGGATCAGGTTGTCGAGGTTCTTCTCAAGGGAAATAGAAAGCTCTCCATCGAAGGTGAACAATGGTGAAATTACACCGGGTGTGACAACATTCCTAGGGGAACCCGCATACGTCAACGTGAAGGGAAGGCACAGATGTCGAGAGAAAAAAAAAGGCTCCCCGGACAAAGCAGTCCCTTCCTTCGGCGTCTCAAAAGTGATTTAGTGGTGCAAAAAGGCAACAATAAAGAAACAGTCGGGGTCAGAAACAAGAGCGCCTGGTGGGCCGCCGTAGGGATGGTTGGTGGGGATGTGAACTTGCGAAAGAGTGGCTCATGGCAAAGAAAGTCACGGGTGCGTCAATCCCTCCAAAAGGACAATCTAAGCAACAAGATTATAGAACGACGGGTCAGCTCCGCCCGGACAACGTCTTCCACGTGCATTTTGTAAAAAAAAGCGACTCGGCCAGGGAACAGTCAAAAAAGAAACGAGGGGTCCGAAGTCATAAAACTGAAAGGCAAAGATTTCCAACACTTAAAAACCCGGGGTATTAGGCAGTCCTCATGGGGGGGGGGTGGTTTGGGGGGGACAGGGACCGGGGGAAAACTTTATGGTCAGATATTGGGGGGAACATCCATGCCCGAGATGTCAACGGGGTAAAAAACAATTAAGTGTAAAAATACGTCCGCATAAGTCAAAAATGGAAGGAAAACCGGCTGAATAATCTAGGAGTTAACCAAGTGGTGATTCAACGGTGGGGTTAAAAATTGCAGTGGTCCTGAAGTCAGGATACTCGTACGGCCCGAACCTGGGGGGGTGAATCTTCGCTCACAACAAACGTATTAGTAGGGAGGGTCCAAATCCCCAGGGTCTGAAGGCAAAACGCGCGGTTGCATACAGGGGTCCCACCCAGACCCACAAAAAAAATGTGGAAAAAAAATGAAGTTCAAAAAGAGCGATTATCAGGAACCCATGAGCCAGTAATCAAACCATGGGGGCCCCATTTTTTGTATCGTATTGGGGAAAATTTCGCTGGGGAAAAAAAAAGTTGTCGACAACGGGACAATGATCGTTTAAAAAAAAAAGGTACCATGGGGGACGGGGGAAAAAAAAAAAAAGACCCATCAGAACCATTGAATAAATAATCCCCGGAATTGGGACTGAATCTTTTCGTTCGACCGGGTCCTGCAAATTCAGAACTTCGACAAGGGAAAGATTTGGGGCCACTGTGCCTGGTCCGAAAGGGAAAAAAAGCGGGGGGATACCTGACGCCACGGGGTTGAAAAAAAAAGAACAGCAATTTCCAGCAGTCTGTTGAGTCAGATTTTTTGCTGAATGGATTACGCAAAATCCGTGGAAGAGGGTCTGGGGAAAAGGAATCAAATCGCAACTGCAATACAAAAACCAAACATGATCGCGGCCCTCAAAGGCGCCACCCAGGAAGGGGGCAGGGTGCAGTTTATACAGCAGAAACCAAACTAAAGGAGACGCACGCAGCCGCCGAAAGGGGGGGGGGTGGGGGACCGGGAGTTTGCCTTTTGGACAAAATCGGCGGCCATGGGAGAAAGTCGCAATAGGAGCGCCTTCGGGTTTGTAGACAAAAGGTTGCAAAACCGAAAAACCACTGGTATCCCCAGGAGGGCGACGCGTTGACCTACGAACAAGTGGACAACGCAGACAACCGAGAATAACTCGCAACAAGCCGGTGAGGGGAAAGATGCGGCCGGCACAGCTAGGGGGAGGGGGGCCCTCACCGCGGACCTGCAAAAGCCTCACCTCGGTTACATGGGTTGGACTTGCCGCCTCTGATGGACGATGGTGCCAAGGCAGGAAGCTCCGTACCGCGAATCGTGGGGGGCCCGTCCCACAAACCATGGGGGGAAAAGGGTGATTGAAGGAATAAAAAGCCCGAGGTGCGACAATCCAGTGGGTGCTAAGCCGCTGGTACAAGAGCAAAACCTGGTTCCGGGGCGTTGCTGGATCCGGGGCCGGCACCAAAAGAGCTTCCCACGTCATAACCCCTCCCAAGTGCTGTCAAGCTTCGGCCCAACAGGTCAAAGCGCGACGGAGGGCATCCAAAAAAATCTCACAGTCGGACTGGAAAGGACAAGTTTGAAAGGACAAAAGATGGAGAGGTACAAAGGGAAAACATTGAAAACAAAGCGCGGGGGTTGTCAGGGGGGACGACTCGAAAAACAGACCGGAGGCCCGGTAAAAAAAACCAAATCTTGGCCAAAAACCGGTGAGGGGAGGAAAGGGGGACGGCAGTGGGGAACATTAAAAAAGGATAGGACGTGGTGAGAAGAGAGGAAAAATGGGTGTGCCCTCAAAGATCGCAGCGCGCCCAGTACGGGAAAGGATCACAAAGGCTTCAGAATTGGGGGAGCCAGTTTGTTGTGGAGGAGGGGAAGGAAGGACAAAACCAAAAAGAGGGCCTAGTGGGGCCGGATCGATACTCACCAATCTCTCGAGTCCAGCAATTAGAACAAAAATGAGAGAACCTACAAACGCCGATTTTGAGGAAAAACTAAGAGAAGATTGGCTGTGGGGGAAAAGTTGAGGGGGGAAATTGCGGCCCAAGGGCCTAAGAAAAGACCCTTCGTAACCGCCGTAAGGAAAAAAAGATCAACCGAAGCTGAAAATTGAAGAAGAAAGATAAAAAAAACACGGGGGAGGAAAAGAAGATAGGGGGCAGTAGTAAGGCCGGAGAAGGCGAACGTGTCTTCCACAGGGGACGTGGAACTGATAAATTGGAATCGCAACAGTCATCTTCCGAGGGGTTTGTCTAAAAGAGGGGTCGGTCTCAAAACTGGTCAGCTGGAGAAAGGGGAGGCGCCGAGAGAAACAGCCGCAAACCAGGACGGATTGTTCAGGGATGTCCAAACGAGGAAATCCAAAAAAACCTGACAGAGCGTATGAACCTTCATCAGGGAGTTTTCATCGCGCATGCAGAGAGCAGATGGGTTGACGAAAGCAGAGCTGCGACAGACGCAAGAAAAAAAAAAAGTGCGTGAACCGGCAACCCGCCCGAAAATGAATCCGAAACGTTTTTTTAGGACAGCCATGGCAGAAAAGGACCTGATCCTTGTAGAGCGGACCGAAAAAAAAAAAAACCGCAGGACGGCCCGGGGTAACCCCGAAAAAAATCCGGGGCCAGAAAAGGGGAAAGGCCCGACGGAAGAAAAAAGGTGTTACCGGAATGGGTAGAAAAAAAGGCGCAGAGCCCTGGTGAAGAAAAAGAACCGCCCAAACTGTTTGTTGAGGGGAAATAAAAAGAATTTAAACGCGGACAGGGGTGCCACAACCATGACTAAAAAGACTCGTCCGAATCGAAAGGGGTCCAGGCTAAAAGCTCCTCCCATTCGCAGGCTCGGCAAACTCGGGAGGAAAGAAAATCCCTGAGCATTGGGGGCCGCTGTGTCTTATCACAGATCGCGGAAGTTCAAAAGCTCCGCCCTGGGGAACATCGGGGGATGACATCGTCGCACCGCCCAAAAAAGGTCCCTTGAGAGGTAGCAGGGAACTCGTAAACACGCCTCGCGAGTACGACATCCTATTGATCAAACGTAAAGAGTGTCGGACGAGGAAAAATCGGGGTGTTAAAGCGTTTCTCCCAATGTCCCCTCACCTAGAACGCGTCGCAAAAAGGAATGGTGGGTCAAGGGTGGGAAGAATGCACAAGACGCAGGGTCTAAAACTCAATTCGTATAATAAGCTGAGAATATCCAAGGGAATCGAGGGCTAGCACCAATATCACAGTACAGGGTCGTGCCGAGGGTAAATATGATCTGACAAGAACTGGATGTAACGCGGAAAACAAATCCACGAAAAGCACCCACGGGGAGAAATAAGACTGGCGGTAGGCAACAAACTCATATGTTTGTGGTTATCGTCGGAAAGGTACGATTGAGGGACGATTGAAAACTGGTTGACAAAACCGGGCGTAAATACCAACATGACTAAATAATAGCTGCGAGAAACGAAAGGGTTTTCATTGCGGGGCACGAAACGCCCGTGCCAAAAACGTACCGACGCCCTTTGTCCCAGACCTAGAAAAATAGCGGGGAAAAACGTACAGGAACAGGAGACTCCTTCCGGGGTCTCCACGGAATTAAGGAAGCATGAAGGGGAAAAAGAAACAAAAAAAAAATGTTTCAAGCACAGGTATAGGACCGTTTTTTATTACAAAGGGATTGGAAAAGAATGTGGTTTGAAAAATTTCCGGAGGACAACTCTATTCGGGGGGGAAATATGAATCAACCGAAGTAAGCGTAGAACAGTTAGGGGGGGGGGGGGGTGTGGTCAAGAGAATGTGAAAGACTCGCAGCCCCAACGGCCCTTCACAGAGGGAAAGATGCGAGAACAGGGGGCGGAGAGTCGTTGAATTCACTTTTTTGGACATGAAAACCCTTCGGCCGGGGGGGGGGGAAAAAGCCTAAACCCAATGTCTCCTTAACAATCTATTTGGGGGAATAAAAAAAAACAAACAACAAAACGGAGGAGGAAGGAAAAAGAAAAAACCCAACAGGATTAGTGCAAATGAGGGTTGCCATCAGGCCCCGCACCCAGCCGCCTGGGCGGGGGACAAAAGGCACATGAAGGGCGAGTCTACGTCCGGGGGGAAAGGTTTTTATGCTTTTCCAAGGCGCATTGAAAAAAGGAGGGGACAGAAACTTCTTCAAAGAGCGGTTTTGGAAAAGGAAAAAGAGAGAAAGGTTTACGGGGAAAGACTGAGGAAAAGCCATGGTTTCATTCCCCCACCGTTAAAGTTGGCTTGAACGGGGCACAGTTTCAGCGCTTGAACCATCGCCATACAACCCGACGGCTTGGGGCAAGGGGACACAAGCCGACGGAAAAAAATCGTGGAACCTGAGAACAAGGACTTCGTCCGAAACAACGAACCAGGGGGGGGGGGGACAGGCATGAGGTGACTAAAGTGGGAAACTGAAGATCGGGATGAGCAAACGTGGGAAAGGTTTCACTCAGCGGGCACTCTCAGGACTGCATCCCACAAGAACAGCGCAACGCGGCAAAAAACTCAAAAGGTAGGCAGTGAACCACAAGAATTGAGCGGGAATGGGTGTGGTCTGAAAAAGGGGAGGGGGGGGGGAGGGGGTAGCCTCGCACCGATCCACGGCCAAAATCATCAAGAAAGGACCGGTTGGTCACTTGGAGGGGAAGGGTTATCTGAGAGAAGAAGAAGATGAAGGAAAAGAGCGATGCAATTCGGACGCCCCGTCGACCTTTGGGGGGGTTGGACACCAAAAAAAGCGTTTTGACTGTGGGGGGGCCCTAGGAAAAAAACACAATGGCCAAAAAAGAGATTGCGACTCCGAGAACCGGGGGAGGAAAAAAAAAGGGAAACCAGTTGCGCCGAAGACCTTGATCAGCGTCGGAGGAAAAGCAGAGGCGTGGTATAAATCTGGAAACATCTACCGGAACATGCGTCCGCGCAGGGAATTGTAAAATGTTCAAAAGGCGCGTGGCGCTGGGGCCCATGCGAGATACGTGGGAAAACGACAGGGGGCAAAGGTAATGGAAGGAAATCGGGCAGAGGAGGTGCGCCAGGGACATTTGATGACAGGAGAAGGCCACGGGGTCCGAGAAAACATCGGAGATCGAGATGCGTGTCGGGGATCTTTTCACCACGGAACTTTCGGAAGAAGCAATGATCAACCACGCCCAAAATGCGTGGATCGGGCGTGCCCAAAAATTTGGGATGATCCACGGGACCAAAAGAATATCAAAAGAAGCGTTACAGAGTGTCATGTCTGCACAAGTTTATGGGTCAAAGGGAAAATCTAGTCCGAATGGACAAAAGTAAGGAGCGGGTTGGGCGGAAAATCAGAACACAGGAAAGACCGGGCCACCCAAAGTAGTGGGGGGAATAAAAAACCGGTGAAAAAATTTATAAAGTTTCAGATGTGGGGTGCCGTCGGACATCAGGGACGGTCATGGGCCGATACGCGGGAAGGTGTTCGAAAAAATGTCAGATGCAAAGCACGACCAGAATGAAACCCATGAGGAGGAGCTTACCCCGGGCGGGGGGGGGGGCGTTGCGAGTGAGAGGGCATGGACAATATTCTCGTGTTGACAGGATCGGCTCAAAAAGAAAAATCGGCAAAAAGCAGAACCACGGGTTAACGCAGCCGCGAATGGGTAAGGCACCCATGAGATAAGATCTGGCTGGGGGGGGGATAAAATGGATTGAAATAGGGGGACAAAGAAGGTAAAACGGGGAAGAGGAATCGAATCCTCTGACCAAAGACACTCTGAAAAAGGGAGATC
>Ga0179593_1515097_pt1 | contig 10937 bp, 10 predicted proteins | sample CZODoug2_1_08_16_FD_185931 | JGI IMG/M metagenome (GOLD analysis project Ga0179593, IMG submission 185931) | Vadose zone soil fungal communities from Angelo Coast Range Reserve, California, USA - CZODoug2_1_08_16fungal (PacBio error correction) | ecosystem: Environmental > Terrestrial > Soil >...
CGAGCAAGAAAGGCGCTTGCAATCCAAGCGAGACAGCGATTCAAGATCCCCCGGGTTCACAGGGGAGGAGAACGGTTTTCTTGGTTAGAGCTACAAGCTGTAAGACGGCTCAACTCAGGAACGAAAGACGACACCTACGCGACTACACTTGTATCAGATACAGGGTCTAAACCCTTGGCCCCATAAGGCCTAAAAATCGAAGGCGTTCATGTTTTTTTGCAGAAAAGGGCAATGTCGTCGATACGCTGGGAAGAGAGAGCTAGCGAGTGACACGCACGAGAATCCAAATCGCCTCAGTCGAGGATGCAGGAGTCACGGCCTGATCTATGCCGGATCGGACGGGTGAAACTCTTCCGGGGTCGCAGATTGGGGTACCACAGTTATGCATTCGTGACGAAGCACATGCAGCAAGGGACTTCCTCGACGCCGGCATTCGTGGGTCCCCAGGAAAAGCTCTCCCTCCATGATGAGGTTGAGTCAAGAAGCGCACCTACCAAGGTCACACCTGGCGCGAAAAAAGGCATGATTGAATTCATATCAGATGTCAAATTCCGAATACGCGCGTGAAGGAAATATCGAAATGGGCAGAGAAAAAAGGAAGAGCATCTACCTCCTGAGGCTACCGAAATCGATCACCACATGTGATTCTTTTAACAAAACGAAGCTCAGGGGCAGTCTGGGGAAAACGATGAGGAAGAAACGTTGGTAACGCACCTGGAAGGCTTCACAACAGGACAAAATCCAGTCAATCGCGGTAGTTGGGACCCCCTTCTACGGACTAATGAGGATGGTACTTGAATCCTATATCGGAGGGCGGCGCAGGGGGGAAGGAAACATCCCTTATCTATTCTTAAGGGGACACCGACAGCCTATGAAGTGCCGAAGCAGTGCGGGAGAGCGAATCTTGCGGGTGACCCATAGACAGGGGATCTGCATTTGGGGTAGGAGTGATCAAGCCAGGGCGATCCCCCTTTTCCTAAACGCCGCGCAAATGCAAGGTGGTGATCAAAGGAGTCCGCGGGTGACTTTGCTGTTCCGTATCTCAAGGGGGGTGACGCCGTAAAGCCCAGCAAACAAACTGGAACGCGCAGACAGCAACCATCCGCACATCTGGGGGGCTCCTAGCTAGGGGATTGCCTACAGAGGAGGGAAGAAAGGTGTCAAGTCCAGGGACCGCTCGCGAATCCGTGTGTTGAGGTCCCGATCAGCAGCGTTCTTTTTGCTTCGGAAGTTTGATAGGGATTGTGCAAGCGAAAAAGAGAGAAAGGAAGATGAGCCACCGGGAACTCAGTCCTCATGGTCAAATCCCCTTTGCAGTCAATTTTATGCCGAAACCTCCATAATGGAGGGCACCCGCTGCCCGTGACGCCCCAAGCAGCTAGGAGTGAACGTCCTAGGGGGCAGAGGAAGACCGGTATCGGAGGGAGTTTTGTGGAACCTGAAAGAAGTTAAACCTATCATAAACACGCACTCAAGAGAGGAGATAGCAACAACAGCTTCAGTCGAAATTTATCGACGGTTCTGATTGAGACTCCATGCAACATCCGAGTACAAAAAAAAAACAGTTCTTATGTAGAAGAGGCATTAGGGAAAGTCATAATCCTATCGATAAGGTGGCACTAAACGCCGGGTGGGAGGAAAACGTCAGAGCGAAGCCGGGACTTGTAGGAAACTAGAAAGCCGAACCCCCCTGCCTTTTTCCAAACAACCCGCGGATGCTGGCGTAGCGACAAAAGCGATGAGTGGCAAGTCAAGCAGTCGTGGCCTCTGTACCTTACCTTAGGGAAGTAGGTGGGTCAGCGCAGGCAAAGCGGGGAGGCAGGATTGACCTGCTTCTACCAATAGGGGGGAATGGCTCTAATCCTGTCTAATCCTATGGGTAAACATAGGAAAAATAAGGGCAGAGAGACGGCTGCAACACGAGGACAAAGCAGCGCGGGAGGGGAAACGAAACACAACGAGGGTACCGAATCCTTCTTCACAAGCGTGTGCGTCAGAGGACAACGGAGATGGCGGATGTTTTCGTGCAGAGAATTGGCGTTCCAAGGGGGGGCCCAGTTAAGAAGCGAGGCAGACCCGTCCGGGCTGGTCGGACTAACGCAAAGTGGAAGCAATAAGAGTAACCCAAAGTGGGCGGCTGGGATTTCAAGGGGGTTCCTCATGTGCGTCATGAACAGGCTAACACATGCAGATAGGTGCTATGGGTCTCGCTATAGCGAGAGGTCCTTTCAGAGAGTGCAAAGGGAGAGGGATAAAAAAGTCGAATCGCAGGCTTAACGAAAAGGGGTTCTACCTCCAAAGCCGGTCATGAAGGCTACCTCGCAAGAAGGCACGGCGTGGGGAACCCAACGCGCTGACGTCTTCGAACGATTTTTAAGTGGGAAGCGAAGGAATGTCTCGTGAAGCGCTAGACAAAAGACGTAGCGCTGCCTGCGCATCGTTGGGACTAGTGTAAAATCTCAGAAAAAGCTCAGTGGAAGCGTACAGGAAAGTTAAATTGCCGAGCCGGGGCTGGACCGTTGAACTCATTGGTTAAAAAGTTTTCGCAAAAGGCTTATGCGCAAAGTGAGAAAGATGTCTCCTCCCGAAGGGTAGCCCCATTTTTTAAGCGCGTCGGGTATCGGGAAGACGCAGAAACAATCGGCCCTTCTCACGGTGTAGCCAGCACTAGGCGCTTCGGGAGGGACAAGTGCAATTTCGTGGAAAGCTCTCGTCACAGAATGAAGCTTAGAAGGAAAAACGTAGAGGAGCTAGGGGGGATCAAACCGGCCTCCTTTTAGACCACTAATTGACACTGCAGTGCTACTGAACTGAGGCGGAGGGGATGAAACCCCCCCCCGACTGGGGCGCGCCTGTCATCGAAGCGTAGATTCGACTGTAGAGATTGAAGAAACATGAGGAAGGTTACTCAACCTGCCATCGAGATGGAGTCCAACATACATGGTTTCTCTCGGTGGCAGCGAAAAAAGGGGGTAAAGGAACTGGCGTAGCGACGGGGAGTCGAGATGACGGAGGGGCATCAGCCGACACTACACGGCCGTCGCCTAAGCAAGGGTTCACCCAAAAGGTAAATCTTTATTCTAGGGGGCGTGTAAGAAGGATAGAGTATCTCACCAAAAGGAAAGAAGAGAGTCGAGCTCATTGGAAAACTTTGTGGGAAGAATCAGAGCGACAAGAGTCGCCGTGTGCACAAAGTGCTTCGGGGGAGGGTTCTGGAGGGTCAAGCTGTTCGCCAAGCGGCTCATAAGCAAAGAGCCTACGCATGGTAGTGGGAAGGCCGCGAAACTCGAAAACTCCGTAGAGATTGCGCCGCAATTCTCAGATTCGCACTCCACGGGACTCTTTCCTTCGAGATACAGGGGAAGGAAAGGCAAGCCTAGTGAAGCGACGCGATCAGAACTCAGGGATGAAAGCTCTCCGCCGAAGTGCTGGGCGACAAGGCGGCCTGCTGGGGACCCTCTTAGACCGGTTTCCACTTTTATGAGAATCTATGGCTAAAAGAGTGGGGGAGAACTTCCTCGACGAAAAGGCATTTACCGGGAGATGTCCACCTGCTCCCGTACTAAACTTTTTCTACTCTGACTCGACAAAGTATCCATGAAAATGGGGGCGCGACCAGCCACAAGTCGAGGAGGGCCTATAAAAACCACTGTTCAAAAGACACTAAGCATCTAATGTTGCACCCTCAAAATTCTCGCTTACCCCCGGTAGCTGGGACAAAAGGAACACCTGCTGCACAAGGCATGATCGTGAAACCCTCAGCAGGAAATTCTCAGGGGCTGAGAGGGAAGCTGCGTTGAATCCAAAAATAGATTACACTGACAGGGATGACTCCTCCAAAAAGCGGCTTAAGTCCAGGGGAAAAAGAATAGGAAGCGCTGAAAAAAATTAGGCGATGGAGGTCTCCCCCTCTTTAGGGGGGGTCATACTCCTACCCGATCTCATTCAGGGGACGGGGCATCCAAGAGGAGTGCAATTCCATGGAAGAGAATCGTGAGAGGACAGAGGGGGAAAGCCATGATCGGCATGTCATCTAGAAGCAAAGTCACTGTCCCCAAGACCACCTGGTCAGACCGCTTCACATTAGGTTGGAAAAGGAAGTCGCGGGTGGAAATTGCTGGTAAGGATCTCCAACACCACCGTGACGCCGTGAAACACGGATGGCGCAACTTACGATGAAACAGCAACCAAAGGAGAGAGGGGGAGCGTCGCAGGGATTGACAAGAACAAGAGGGGGGGAAGGGAAGGCCACCGCTTAGGAGTTTTGTGTGCCTCGATCAGAAGCTTAGGTTAGTGGAGGAAAGTGGTCGACCGCTTTCAATAAAAGGGAAAAGATGAAAGGACGCCACGCTGCCACGAAAAACTCGTCTGGAGAAAGGAAATGGTCAAAGGTGCTTATGTCGATTACACAACTCCGTCAACGGGACTGTAAAGAGGCCACCTACTGGGGCTTCCCTAAAAAACGCATCATGCGCGCTGGGTAAGAGCATAAGGGCGAGCAACGCCTCAGGTTAAGGTGGTTTAAAATGCAAGGAAAGCAAAAGCCGGAAGAGAGAATCCAAGGTCCCTAAATAATCACAGGAGGGGAGCACAAGACAGGGCGTTAGTCTCACAAAGCTCATATTCTTCCCTCAGACAGCCAAGAACTAGTACACCAACAACGGGAAAGGGAGAGAATGGAAGGAGGTATAACGAAGAATACTCGATCAGTATATCTCTCACAGCCATGGGGGGCAAGCGGGGACGAGCAGCACCGGTAGTTGGATAGAGTCTAGGCTGAAAAACTGGGACACAAATAATGGCTAAAAATGAGCTCGGCTGCTGGCTTACTTGACAGGAGCTCCGGAGTCGTGACCCTGGCGAAGGACAAAAAAGGCGGTGTGCAAGCGGGGACGGCCGGAGGTGGGTAAGCGCAGACAGGGGACGGAAAGGGGTGGAAAAGTCTCTACCCTGATTTGACCGGGGACCGGCAGTACCGGTCTCATCTGCTCTGGTAATGAAAGAGAGGGATCTTCATAGAAGTCAACGAAAAACGACAGCAAACGGGATCACTCACAACGATTCGAGGGCGTCGAAGCTGGAAGCGCGATGTCTTCACTCTGTAGCGAAGCGTGGCATGGGGTTGGCCGTCGGGACAGACAAGGTTGCAGAAAAAGGAGCACGGCAGACGTTTGCAGTGGATCACAGCAAAGTGTATCACCTAAAATATCATGTCGAGGGGGGCGACGGTGATTGGGGGCCGGTCTGATCAGCCACATGAATAAAGGGGGCTTGTCAGAGATGAGCGAGAAGAGGCAACAGCCAGGGAATACGGGTCGTTATTTAAGGCTTCGAGGAAGCTGAAACTATCACGAAAAGAACCAGAGGGCCGATAGAGGATTCAGTCTACATCCTAGTTCACGTCGAAGGGGTGAAGCCCAAGGCTCCGATTGGGTCATGGGGCGGAATGCTGCTTTCAATGCCTGTAAGAAGGGGCCTAGAGCCAGCGGCGCCAAAAAATAAAAAATGCACGCGAGATGATCCACAGGATGGGGGAAAAGACGAGTCAATACTCCCATGGGGCGGGGCAACTTACATATCTTCCTCGCGAGTGAAGGAACAGGAGCAGCGTAGGTGAAGCGAAAGGGGGATGTAGCTGCCCACTTCTTCCTGTTGCGAGGGGGGGAATCAGAACCCAGAGGGAGATGCCGGGACTCGGGTCTTTTTAAAAAGATCCTTGAAAGAGAATCGAGTAATTCCTCCAGAGTTGCGAAGTGGGGGGGACGGAAAAATAAAAAGTCAAAGAAAAACACTAGCCTTCGAAGGCATCGGGAGAAAGACTGGATGCGCTGAAAGGACTTTTACTGCAGGAGAGGATCCGAAGCGAAAGAAAAGAGGCTTTAAAAAAGGCCTCGAAGTCCCATACTTTGAAAGGGGGGAGTGAATTCGCGTGCGGAAAACCTGCCCTCTCTTTAAGGAAGGCCTCATACAGTGGTTTGGGGGCGGCAGGCGGTGCCACTGTATTAACTAAAGAGGGCTGAGAGCAAGTTTGTGGGGGGGGGGTGGGGGTGGGTGAGGATATAGGGGGCGTCTTCGAACATCTGCCGGGAAAGAACCCAAAATCTTCAAGGGCCGTAATGCACAAAGGCAGGCAATCATCTTTCGAGATCGCTGTCGATGTGCAGGGAAGAAGGCCCATGAGCTGGGATCTCTCAAACAAAAAACAACGGAGGGGAGGATCGAGTCTCATGGGCCTCTTGAACCTCACATCAGCCAAGGGGGGACCTCCTGTGCACAATAGGTCGCGGGGAGGGGGGACTTAGGAGGTCAAGCTGTTCGCCGGGAACGAAGCTCAGCACCCCGCGGCTCGACCATACGCGTCTCGTGAACTAAAAAGTGGTAGAATAAAGCGCTAACCTGTGGGGATCCACGCAGAGACCTCAAAGAGGGGGGAAGTGGGTACTAGGGGAGCAATCGATAACCGGCCTGGGAGTAGAGACTCGGAGGGTACCAGTGCGTATGCGACGATCCTCCTGGTACCGTTTAGGGTACTAGTGTGACTCTCTCCCTACAAGGGGGGGGGGGGGGTGAAAAGGCCGTGACTGCAAGAAACGACGTCGTGAATCCCGCTGGGACGTCTACGTGGTTTTTTCCACGGGAGGATGCATTTGAGATTGTGTAATGAAGAAAGAAAGGTCGCAATGCCGACTTAACAGGGAAACCTCGACGAAGGAAAGGAGAACCGGGATGATGGCAACCGCAGCACCAAAAGCCGATTCTTTGGCACTGCAGGCGAAGCGGGGAGATCACGCTCCCGCGACAGGTCACAAATGGGCACGCACAGGTACAGAAACCGCTGCTAAAACACGGTGCACACGCAATCCTATGAGAGAAGATAGGTAAGGAAAGAACCATTCAGCTCACATCGTCGTAAGGACAGACAGGGAGTTCCCACGGAAGCGTTAGAGTGGAAAACCGACGCACGATAGTCGTCCGGTCTAACTAGCCACAGGAAAGCGTCACAAGAAAGAGAACATAAACAAGAAGGTATGCCTCGGAGTGGCCCCCTTAAAATACGTGAACGACTAAGACGGGTAAACTGAAGCCGAGACTGATGGCGGGACACCGGGATGATCAGCTCCTGAAAGAGCTCGAAGACATGGAAGTCGTTCACGCCCCCCAAAACGAAAAGTATAAGATCCAGGGATCAAGGACTCTGTCAATCTTGCGGATGACATCGAAAAACGCCAAGAGGGGGTTTCAGTGGAATAGTCACTGCGCGAGACAAAAAAAAAAATCAATGGGCGACAAAGGGGGTGACGCCCTTAGTCTGAAAAAGAAAACTTTTGCTGTTTCAGAGCTACCGTGAGGGCCGGGACGGCCGGGGGTTGGGGGGCACCCTGGACAGTGAGCCTCGCAGTCAGGCAACCAGAGAAGCTACAGACTGGCCGAACATAAACTCATCATGGGGAACATGCCTGAAAAAAACCGCGGAATCTGGTTGTGGGTGAATCGATCAGCATCGGGGGCCGGGCGGGGGAGTGTATAGGAAAGGGTGATCTCGAACTATGGCATACAACCCAGCTCGGCGGAGACGGCGCACCTCACTGCCACTAAGTGGGGGGGGAGCACAAGACCCGGCATTCCATTTCTGGGATAAACTTACTGCAGGGTCCTCCTTAGGAAAAAACAGACTGCTTGAAGGACCCACCAACAGGCTCAGTTAGGGGAACCAAGGCTCTCATCATCCTAGAGTCAAAAGGGAGGTTGTGGAAAGGCAGGAAGCTTCGAACCGTAGGTACTCTGTACGAGCATCTCTCGAAGCGCGTGGAAACTTTAGGGGGAGGAGTTATCTAAGATTCACCAAAGGAAAAGCGATCTACCTGATCTCTCTCAAACAAAAAATTAGTATTAGAGGGAGGCTTCCTTCGGGAAATCAATAAAGGGACTTGGGTCGAAAATCACCTCCCCTTGTGATAGTTAAGAGGGCCCTTTAGTTGCCGGAGTTCGAAATCACAGTTTAAAACCTACTGCCGGATCGCGGGGCCTGCTGCCATCACCGCTAAACTGGCAGGACCGTCCTCAATAAAAAGTCGTAGAGGGAAGTACCGGGGTCCTGGGTCGCAAAAAATCATGGGAAGTCAGGGAATGTAGAACCGACTAGTGGTCAAAGGTTTCGCTTAAAAGAGGCGGTGTATGCCATAAGGCGAATGAATGGGGGGGATTCAACGTAAAACATCAACGGAAATGAGGATATGAGACACAATTTCCGCGTCTTCGGAAAGTTCTGTAAAATCGGGGCTATGTTCGCATCGGGAAGGAGCGATTATGTCATGGACGGCGTGCCTGTCGGGGTGCGCCAGTCGCGCGAATTACTTCCTGTGGTCGGGTGTAAGAAATCAAGTGGATTCAGTCTGAAAAATGGGGGCTCTTCTTGATTTACAAGGGGGTTGTGTCTGCAGGAGAAAACATCTACCACATGGCATATATGGAGAATCATTGGGCCGGCAATGGATCACGGGTACCCGACCTGTTCTGGTGTCTAAAAGGGTAGAACGTATGCTCTTCAGGAGCTGCTATCACGGCCCGCGAAAGAGAAGATATAGCCTTCAGAGCTACATCGATTGAGGTCAAGTCGAAGGTGGAAATACGCAAGCGCGGGGCAGACAGGGAGTCAGGTTGCTACGGCCGGTGCTATGAAAACGATCGACGTAGGCGTGCCGCCGATCTAAAATCGGCGGGGGGGTTAACTAGACAATTCGTTGAGAGGCAGCATTTGGGAAGACAAAGAGCCCCGGAATTGGAGGGTGGCCCGACTTGACTCAAACATTGAAACGCACCGTGAGTCATCGGGCCAAAAAGATGCCGCTGGTCAGAGAACGCATGTTTTACTCGAGGAGTAGTGAGCGTGTATTCTAAAGATCGCACAAACTAGCGGGGCACGTGCGGTTACCTTCAAGGGACTGCCGTATTCGAGGAATTCTCGCAGGTGGCGAGGAGAGCACCTCATGTCCCCGTGGAAAAAAGGCCGGAATCACGCCGGCCCTTGTGCGACCGCAGCGTGACGAGCGTTCGGACGCAGAGAGAGCGAAAGGAGGAACTCGCGCTGTCAGAAAGTTCGTAGAGAAAAAAGGGGAAAAATTTGCACGAGGGGAAAAACCTGCCATCCGATTAGGCCTGGGCAACCTGCTCATAAGTCGGGTGCTCGACTGATATCAGGTATTCACAGGATTAGGTCGGAGAGCAGCGCTGGTTAAAGACTTAGGAACGACGACTTAAGCGCCAAACAAGAACCCAAGCAAGGGAAGCCGCGGTGTGAACACAGAAGAAATCATCTGAAAGGGTGACGTGTAGAGGCCATTTCTATAGGAAAAAAGAAAACAAAACAAATGAAAAGAAGGGGACACGCACATCGTAAGACAAGCGATCGGAATCCTGGGTTAAACACGATCGCGAAGGGAGTGGATCGGCGCGGTCAAGTCTGGAAGTACTGCTCAAGAAAAGAAAACGGAGGGGGGATCTTCTCAGCCTACGAAAGTTTCTCGACGTGGGATAAAACAAAGGGGTCATGAGAGGAGCGCAAGAACTAGAAGGATGGCAAAGGGGTCACGCTCATTATTGACATCGATACCATTTGAGGAGGAAAAGAAAGGAGACAGGGATCGACGAAGATCCGGTCGGAGCAACTGCACTCCGCACTGCTGATCTCGTAAAAAGGCCTGGCCTGAGGGGTATCCCACTGCAGAAGGGGTGAAAACGGAATGTTTCTAGGTGTGAGAGCAGCACTTTGACATGCGCGAAAACCAGACGACTCCTGTTCTGAAACAACGGTATCGATTACAAAGGCAAGAGACGATGAGTGGTCGCGCTCGAGCGCATAAGACGATACGGTCCACCTGGGGCGCCAGCGCAATTCACAAAGGTCGGGAAATCAAAAGACCCGGAAAACGCCAAGAGAGGGATTTCTAGGGAGGAAAGCGAACCAGGCCAAAAGGCGCTACCTCGCGTCAGGACAAACATGACTGACTATCTGGACCCAGATCAAAAAGGAGTGAACCCCGATCTCCTAGCAAATGCGTCTAAGAGGGCATACTCTATTTTAAGCAAAGGCCGTCGCGGGCACACCGAAGTCGAACAGCGCGGCGTGTTACCCCTTCTACTTTAACAATAAGGTAGAGGAAGCCGAAAGGCGGCGAGGGATTCTACCACGTCGATGGGGAACAGCAATAGGGAGCGAAGAAGGGCACAACAATACCTCTGTATTAATTCACCAGAAGGGAAGAGGATGAGGAATCGTGCGGATGACAGCGGGGACTGGGAAGAAAATGGGTGAATTCCTATATGGAGAACCACCTTTGTCCAGCACATGCAGTGTTATGCTACTGATATGAGAGGTGGCCCCATTTGCTGGTAAATAAAAAAAACTGGTACGCCTTGCTCATGCCGGGGCGAAAGAAAGGGACACTCCTAAGCAAAACCAAAGCCTCATCCTTCCTGAAAATAAGCAGAGGCCGGTGAGGGGGGGGACATCCCGTCCTACCAGAATCGTGGGGGTGAGTGCGTCGCCGCATAGTTTACTTTTGCACAGGTAGCGGGAATTTACGCTATTAAGTATCGCGCAGGGCCATAGACACCGGACAGCCGCCAAACCGCACAACGCGTCCAATCATGTCATCAAAAACTTGCAGAAAAAGGAGGTGGGAGAGGGAACACACTCCGGCAACGGGAAAACCGGGTGGGGCAAAACACCGACTGATAAGGAACACGCCCGGGAAAAAAGCCTGACAGGCGCGCTGGATCGGGGCCGCGCAGAGAAACATCCTCGTCTCAAGGGCAGGGGTTTTGAAACCTTCATTAATAAAACGAGAGGGGCACTCCATTGACAATTAACCTCCGGCGTTATCACACGCCCGGGGGGTTAGATATAAACAAGGATTCTGATTTCAAAAGTAAGAAAC
>Ga0179593_1629764_pt1 | contig 10937 bp, 13 predicted proteins | sample CZODoug2_1_08_16_FD_185931 | JGI IMG/M metagenome (GOLD analysis project Ga0179593, IMG submission 185931) | Vadose zone soil fungal communities from Angelo Coast Range Reserve, California, USA - CZODoug2_1_08_16fungal (PacBio error correction) | ecosystem: Environmental > Terrestrial > Soil >...
TCCCACTACCTCTCGCCTAAAGAGAGGTCCGCAAAAGTCGTCACGCCTAAGGAAAGGGAAAAAGCGTCCCAGATTCTTTCCGAAGGGAGCTCGGCGCAAGGATAGGGAAAAAGCTGGAGGGCGGCCTTTCTGATATGCATCGATCGCCGGAGCAAAGCGATCTCTGGAATGGTAAAGGTACATGGGAAAAGCACCGACTCCAGAAAAAGGGGGATTCCTTTGGTCTAAAGAAACGCAGCCGTGCAGAAGCGGTAGGGGATGCCGGAGATTCGTACTCTGGGGTGACAGCACGTAAACTCTTCTGCGCGCAAACCGCTCCATGCTGTTCGTCAAAAGGGGGGACCTCCGGACTCCATACTAACCGTCAAGGCAGCCTCGAAAATCCTGCGAACAAATTAAAACGGAAGGGAAGAAAAAAGTATAAAAGAAAAACATCTTGTAGGGACCACTCATCATTTGAACTGGGGAAAAGGAAGGAGAAAAGAACTCTCCGCAACGCAGAAGCCATCGAACTCTTGGCTCAAGAGAAACCGGGCACGATAGGCCCGAAAGGGACAGAGTCATCGTCAACGAAAAAAGGACAGTCTAAAGTTAAGGGGTGAGGGGTCCCTTCTCTTCCAACGCAGGGGAGGAAAGAGATATCGGCGGGAGAATCGAAACAGGCACCGCTCGACTCTTGAGGGAGGTCAACACATCTTCTAAAGAGAAGGAGAATCATCGGTGCAAGAGAAAAAAAAAGAAGGAGTCAAAAAAAATCACTTGGAAAGGGGCGCGTAAAGGCACTTTTAGCTGAGCAATTGAAATCCGGAAAAGGGACATTGTAGCGACGGGGAGGAGACTGAGGGGTTGCGGGTCGAGAGGGGTGGGATCGTTTTCGCCCGTGAGGAGGGTTGCAGATGAATCGGCATGTTGCCACTGGCGCGGGAAAGACCGGGGAAATGCCTGACAGAAAAGAACAGAAAAGAAGATTTTGGAATGCGGCAAGAACGTGAAAGTCGCAAGGCCCCGCCAGGGAAGAAAAGACCAGCATCGCCAGGACCTCTGGGAATAGAAAAAAAGAGGTGTCCATGGGCGAAGCCGAAGGAGGGAAGGAACGGGAATTGTTCCGACGTGCGCAGGAATCGCGAGCTTACACGAGCGGTTCGAAACAATTCATCGAAAGAGATCCGCATGCATCTGAAAAAGCTAGGAGACGCTAAGTCTTACATCGCTCATCGGGGGAAGCGTCCGTGCTACAGGCTGGCAGACGGGGTCGTGCAATTACCAGGAAGAGGGTCCATTCCTTAGAGAAAGGATAACGGGAGTTTCGCAATACAAAGTCACTATTGACGACGACTTTCGGTCTCCGTCGAGGAGGAGACATCCTGGTTTTGAACACGTCCGGAGAATCCGGCTATTTCACAAAGCAGTTTGGGGGGAAAGGGGGAACGCGCAGGGAAAAAATCCTTTCTTCGCGGCGAGGAAGGAGAAAGATGAACCTCTCAACGCCGTCCGGGAAAATCAGCTCGTTTGGCCTTGTTAGGAAAAGCTGGATCCCAACGAGAATTGCAAAAGTCCCTGAAACTTGAGGAAGAAAGGGTGCCAAGGTCGAATAAGTCTCTGGCCTTGCGATCCTAGAAGCAAAGAAATCGAAAGAAAAAAAAAGCTTTTGGATGAAGCGAGGGGAGCAACTTGTTATCCAGAGGGCTCATAAATCAAAAAACTGGGGTCTCGCACTGCGTACGGCGTTTCGGAGCGAGGGGAGCTGCAAGCCAGCAACAATGAGACTTACTTAAGAGGGACAAGAGCAGCAGAACTTTTAAGAGTGGCGGAACGGGGGAAATGGAAGTCATAAGTGAAGGGAGCTCTTTTCGCGGGGGAGAGGAGAGTCTCCACTTTTCACTACTCGGGGGGGAGGGCGGTTGACTGGAGGGGCCGCTGGAAGCAAAGGCAAAGAAAGGTTCCACCGACTAGTCGCGAATGGCTGGCCGAAACGGGAGGGAGGACCGGAGAAAAAAAAAAAATGCTGGGAACATCAACATTCCAAAATACCTCTTATCCGCTAATTGATTCGTACGAAAAAGATGTACTTGAACCGGAACGCGTGGTGCGCGGCAGCGCTGGCGGCGAGATCAAGGGGGGGGGAGAAGAACGGGGCGGTCTCAATGTTCTGAGAGTCGACCATCCTTACTCATATGGAGAAGGAGGCGCGCATCGAAGAAACAACGCAGTGCCGTCGAAATGGCGGCAGGCGGGCGACTCAGTGCTAAAAGAAAAAGAAGCTCGAGGGAGAGGGCCGAAGTGTGAGTGAAGAAAAGGACGTCCCCTCGAATAAAGGGTTTGAACGACGCTAAACTAGCAATCTGATTGACCGGCTTCCAAAAACAGTCTATGAAAAAGGGAAGAAGATTTGGGGGAAAGAAGCGCTCTTCGAAAGCTCGCACAAAGACCTCTCCGGCCTCGCTCGCGTAGAAAGGAGGGGGGGTGCTCAGAGAAAAACGCACGCGTTCATAGGAAAATGGGTCAGCGATTTCGAAAAGAAAGGGAGAGGTTCCGAGAAAAGGCTTGCATTGTCCTGCGCCAAGGCGTCTCACATGGGCCTAAAGAAGAAAGTATCGGTGCGAGCACTTCCCACCAAAGAGAAACCTCTGCTGCACAGAAAACAGTGTCAACGCAGAAAGAAAGATTCCGACGATATCTGGAGGAATGAATTGCGAACCGCCACCTTGCAGCATCCCCCTCCTCAACGCTTGGAAAGGGGGAAGAAAAGAAAAAACAACAACTGGGGTAGTTCCTTAACCGTCCAGATGAGGCGGGGGGTTTGCAAGGAGGCGTCTTGAAGAATGTCGAACCAAAGAATCAGGGAAGGATGTGCAGTAAATTTGCCAGAGAAAAACGACGCCTCTGACGAAAAAGAGGGGGGGACTCTAGGTGAAAAAGTGGGCAAGTGGGCAGTCACGCTATCAGAGGGTAGCTGAGTTGCCATGTATCGATCCTAAGAAAAGAAAAAAAGCTTAGGAAAGCTCCACTGGCGGTGAAGAAACATGAAGGGAAAGGGGGCATTGACCGCAGAAGCCGAGGTCCAGACCCATCTGTTTCCGTAAACGCGAGCGAGGCCGCGCGGAGGAAAGACGCTGTTCGAAGAGAGTAGGAAAAGGAGAACCATTAGCAACGAATGGGGTAAGCGCCTTTTTTTCACTAGGGAAACGGGGGAAGCTTAGTAAACTCGTACGGAAGAACGGACGTCATGCCACGCTTCCTAGAGGCGGCGATCGCCGCGGTCTAGAAAAGGAGGGGAGTGACACTTAGGAAAAGAAGCACGTTCGCGCCGGGAAGAAGCTCATCATCGTGTAGAGAGAGAAAGAGGGGGGATTAAGGCTCTTATAAAATGCGACGGGAAAGGGGAGTAATCTACCTCTAAAAAAGATAGCCGACCATCGAGAAACAATTTCCCATCGCAGGAAATCCATCCTTCATCAGAGGGAGCAGCGGCTGAGGGAAGAAAGTCCGCCAAACGCCTAAGGGGCTCCGGCATGCTGCTGCTCCGGAAAACGCCAGTAAATCATCGGACAAAGAAGAGAAGAGGGGGGAACTTCTGGAAAAAAAGAAGCACGCCCATACCACAGCCACCGCGAGTGTAGAAGCCAACACAGCTGAGAGAAGGGGAGAAACGGAGTCGGATAGGAATGAAAAAAGGAAGCAAGAGGGAAGCTATGCTGCTCAAAGAGAAATAGTCAGTGAGAAGTACGCGAAGAAACGGCGGCAGAAAAGAGATCAAGGGCGAGACCCCAGGCTTGTGGAAAGGCGAACGGTGGCGGTGATCAACAAGTTTCATAAAAGAAGCTGTCATCCAAAAGAGAAAAGGAAGTCGAGTACCGCTACCAGGACGCACGGAAGAGTAGTATTCGACAGGAAACCAGCGCAAAAAAGACAAACAAAAAAAAGAAAACCAAAAAAAAAAAAGTCGTCCAGAACGCATTCAGTTGAAGAAAAGGGAGGCAAGCCTCTGACGGCAACTTAGGTAAAAAAAGGAAAAGAACAAACTGCAGGGGAAAACTCTCCGACGTTCGAAAATAGAAGGGCCGATGCTTCGCCGCGCCATAAATGAGGGGGGGAAGCGCCAAGTATTCAGAAACCAAAACACTGCCGGCTTGACTTAAAAGGATTAGCCAGGAATGAATAAGGGGGATCCAGAAATCGAAGGGAGAGGATGCGTCAATTTTCCGAAAGGTGGCTAGCAGTACGGTGTACAGCGCAATTCTCCAACCGCGCTGGTAAGGGAAGAGCCAAGAAAAAAAAATGCCTTTCACAGAGGGGCGAAAAAAGATATGCCTCGTAGAAGGACGGCTCGAATCAAGTCGAGAGAGAAGTTCTAGAATTTACGTCGAACTAGGTTGCAATATCTGAGGAAGCACGGCGTCACCGTGGAGAAGACATTCCAAGCTTCGGCAGAACATTTGCCACAATCTTGGGAAAGTACACAGGGGAAATTAATGAGGCGGCGTTCGAGATCTCCCTGAGGGGACGCGAACTATTGCAGCTCAGGAAAAAGAGGAGCGCGGACGTCTAGAGAAAAAAACCGAGCCATTGGAATAACGGCAGTCTCTTCAAACCTACAAAGGAGAACCGATCTTACAACCATAGAACGACGAGATCGATCCCGAGCTCGAGAGAGGAAACGAAGGAGTCTCCGGATTTCAATTGAGAAAACAGAGAAAGAGCTTTAGTATGCGCGGCGACGACTGGGGGTGCCCAATGCTCTCGTAAAAGAGGAGAAGAGCTCGCAAAAGGCTTGTGAAGATAAGATGACGAGCGGGGAGTGGCGAAAATAGCTCAAGCCGGTGAAGGACACACATTGGGGAAACTGTACCAATCACACCGCCTTTAACCTTCGGAAAGGCCAAGCTCGACGATCATTATTGCAAAGGGGTCTTGCCTATCGTTGAAAGGGAGAAAGAGTGGAGTAGGAGGGAAGGGAGGATTCCGATGCTCACTGAAGGAAGGGGGAAAGAGGATCGATGCTTTCCATCTAAAGCTCAGATGAGTTATCAAAGAGGGGCGGAAACGGCTTTATGCGGAGCGTTGCGCTGCTCATCGAGGCAGTAAGGGTAAGAGTGATTCCGGAGTGGTTTACCAGAGAAAAAAAATGGCGAAAAAGTTCGCCAGAGAAGAAGGACGACTCTCCTTCATCAAAAAAGAGGAAATGGGGGGCACGCTAGCTGGACAAAGACCGCCAAGATTTCCAGGTTTTGAAGGTCGTTTCTCAGCTCCTTTGTAAAAGGAGTAAAGACGTGTCAGTGTTATTTGCGCACCAGGCAGAGAGAAGAAAAGGCCGCCATCTTTGAAAAAAGGGGCGCCGAGATCAACTGTAGTTGGTGGGACCTGCAAGAATCTTGGGACCATCCTTCTTGCTGCGGTTAAGGAAGAGCACCGACACCATTCAGAAAAGTCAAGAAGAGGCAGAAAAGAAACAACAACGTGGGAAAAAGAATATTTTCCCCTACCTGGGAAGAGGGCTCTCCGATTGTAATCGAACAGGTTTGTAGGGCTTCGCGGCACTCCTACGGAAAAAAGAAAGGCTGGCCACAGATTCGGGGCAAAGAAAGTGGATCACTCGGAAAAAAGGCCTTCCTGTAAGAAGCGCCCTTTGCGCAAATCGTAGAAGGGAGGGAAGTAACAGATGGGTTTCGCCATACAAGGATCAACGACAATCCAGAAAAATTCCTTTGGGCGAAATTCTGCAAAGGGGGGAGCGCGGATTTTGGAGGAAAAAGGCGCATCGGGCGATACGTCTCTCGCTAAGCGAAAAGAGGTTCGTCGCAACACCTGGGGTAACCACTAGAATCCCTCTTACATCTTCTTACTGCAGAGCGAATCCTGCGGCAGCATAATACTGAGAGGACGAAATCACAAAAGGATGACGACAACTCGGAAAAAAAGGGGGGAGTTGAGGCTGGAACGCCTCGATCAATTGAAGAGAGGGAACGCATCGGGCATCGAAGAAACGAAGAAGACGAGAGAATAGTGTCTCTTTTTCTGGACCGGGAAAAAGACCCCACATTGTCAGGGGCGAGCGCTCGCTGAAAGCAGTCGAAGTTCCAGGGGTGATCTTTGCCCCAGGAAAAAAATGTGGGCCTGAAGGCGAGAGCGGCTGGAGCTCTCCGCCACGCACAGGCTCAGAACTCTTATCTTTAGAGGACTTGAAATCATCTTGCCGGATCGCTGAAAGAAGTCGTCGCCGGGGAGAGACCGGACGAGACTCTGCTCGAAGCTGAGAGGAAATTGAAATACGGACGGCCATTGTTCGACGTCGGGATAGGGGATCGGGAGAATGGGGTTTTCCAAATCGTTCGCGACGGATTTCTTTCGGTTTGGGAAGGATAGAAGGGCGGACACTGGCGCGGAGACCGTACAAAGGATCTTCGCGACGAAGAAGGGCTCGAAGGGACTGCACTCCGGAGAGAAGAAAAGGCCAGTTAGTATCCTCGACCGAGAAGGATGAGCTCCATGGATAGTAGTTCACAAACAGATTGGTGCGCCGAAAAAACAAAGGGAAGGTTCCGAAAAAGAAACTCACCAAGAAACCATCCTTATAAACAGGCGAGGGGGGAAGCGCAGTTCGACTAAATGGGGATATAAGATGGCAAGCGCAGAGCGAGGACTTTACGCAAGGGAGTCAAGCGCGAATCTTGGGAAAGGCGTTCTCTTCGTGCATCCGGGGAAGGAAATCGTTGTTCCAGGGGAAGGGAAAATTATGATACCCGAAGGCGCGCTGAAGGGAAACTAGAGTCGAAAAAGAGCGGAAATTTTGGCGAAAAGACTGTCTAATCCGCGAAAAAAGAGGTTTTGGGGGTTTGGACGAAACAGGAGCGGCCCCCACCTTCTTTCTGCGCGAGAAAGCCCATCGGCACTGACCGAATATAACGAGTCTGAGAGGGGGAAACTCTTTTGGGAAGGAGAAGCCTTATCCCCCAACAAGCAGCAGAGGAGCAAGCAGTAAGTTTGGCTTAACATTGAATTCGGTGTACGACGAGGAAAGAGGGGAAAAGAAAGCTGGCAAAAGCCTGGGAGCGTCCCCAAGAAGCGAAGGTCATGCTCGGAATTTGGATGAAAGGGAAGTCGGCATGCAACTTGGAGAAACGCACCGTTCTTCTGGGAGAAAAAAAAAAAAAAAGGGAGTCGCATGAGATTTTTTCTGAAAGAGTTAAGGGGGGGGAGCTCAAAACACTAAAGATACGACTGAAGATTGCAAGAGAAGCAGCTTCCCTCTGGGAAGGGGAAGGGCCTTCATCTAATGAAAAAAGTCTGTGTGGGCTTCTGAAAAACTTTTCACTACTACTAAGAGATGAGGGGCGTGCGAGGGAGTCTGCGCTGAGCGCTTCAAGAAGTTCCACCGAATATTCAAGAGGGCCCGATGATTTTGAAATGGAAGGGCCGAAGAGAAAAGAAGCGGGCGAAAGAAAGGAAAAAAAACGCTGAAATCTCTAATTGAATTAGAGGCCTGAAGCGATGGGCAGGGAGGCCCTCGAACGAGTGGGGGACTCTGCATCTCTGCGGCGAGTCAATAAAGCGTAATACGCCAGGAAAAATTCTAAAAAGACCAATCCGTCGACAATCTCGATGAATTCTACTGGAAAAAGCGCGCGCCCAAGGCCGCTAAATGCTGCAGAAATGAAAAGAAGTTGCTCAAAAAGAAAAAAAGAGAAGCGGACTTCAAGGGGTGAACCTGTTCAGAAACAGTCCTCTGATCGTATTTGCACCCTCTGCTCACAAGGATTTCATTACCGCTTCCAGGGAAAGAGGAAAACTGGTTGTGAAAAAGGGGGGGGGTGATTCCCGAAGGGAAGGAGATCTCTAACATTCTCCTCAGAAGAAAGGCAAGCTCGCACAGAACATATGGGTAGCCTCTTAACGCGCGCACATTCATATGACTTCACGATAGGAGAAAGCAAGGGGCTCTGGAAATTCTCGCGAAGAATGCTTTGGAAGGCGCCCCTGGATTTATAAAGAAAGTGCAAGAAAACCTCGAAGCAGCGCACCGTGCTCGCACTGCCACAAAAGAAGAAACCTCTGAAAGGGGCAAGGATGAGGCAATTAACACGCACAGATTCCGTACTATATCTTTGGGGGGGGGTTCGAAGAAGGGGTGGCGAACGCCTCCTCCGTGCAAATCAAAACTGCCAAAAGGCGGAAGGGCTGAAAGAGGAAAGAACCTGGGGGGGAAAGAGAGAGTATTTCTTTCCGGGGAAAGGTGAAAGTGAGGAAAGAGGCGAGGGAAAGGAGAACCCAAAAAGATCGTCAAAAAGACGGTCGGTAAATTTTGGAGGCAAACACGACCACTCTGGGAAGCAATGCAGCAGAGGGGGAGGGACTATGTCCGGGGTGTGCAGTGCGAGAAAACGACTAGCTGATTCGGAGGAAAAAATGGAGCATATCCCACAAAAAAAGGCAGCCAGCAGAGAGAAAAATTCTTGCGACTCGAAAGGGGGAATTGAGAAAAGCGAGGAATATATTTGAATTACTCGTGTCGCGCGTTCCGGGAGACAATATTTTTCGTTGCGAAGAAGGAAGAGGGAGTTCGGCGAGAAAATATGAGTCCATAAAACAAAATTTCTTTAAGGAACGTTTCCTCGCCTGGGTTTTCACGGGAAGAGTAATGCAATCAGAGTGAGCAAGCACTTGTTTGTTGTTCTCCTCTTACGGGAGAGACTTCATGCCATGCTTCAGAAAAAAGAGGGAGCGCCGTTGAGGGGATCCGGGATTTTCTTTTGGACACGGGTCAAGGAGCGCCAGCATTTCTACGGCACGGCGGAAAGGCTCGATGACTTGCAGAGAAGGAGATGGATGGGCATCTAAGTGTAGAAAATTAACGGCACCGGCGTATCTACCGAAAGGTCTCGCCGCCAGCGATGCCTAGAAAAAGGAAGGAAGGGAAATCGCAAACTTCATCACGTCGCGAGAAGAGTATTGGATGTTTTATTTCTCCAAAAATACAAAAGGAAGAGGATCCTTGCTTATGAAAGCCAGTAATCATGTCACTCCATGCGCTAATATTCGGTGGAAGGCAGGCAGCGGAAGCGAATCAACAAACCAAGAATAAAAAAAAACCGCGTAGAAATGCTCGGCAAACAGCGAGGGAAAGAAGGTAGGGAAAATGTAAAAACGTCCGCAAGAGGGAGTGGTTAAAAAAAAAAATTGTAAGGAAATAGAAAGGAATATTCAAGTGGGAAAAAGCTCTCGGAGGGGGGAATCTCAAATTTACCGAGAGAGGAATAAGGGTGCGAGAAAAAGAACGGAGGTTGTTATCACCTCCTAACGGTGCAGGGGAGGAAAGAGTTGCATTCCGCAAAGAGAAGGATTTCAGGAGGAAGTGGGGAAAAACCGGCAGAAAAAGAGAACGGCCATCGATGGAGGTAAAAAAAAGATGTTCCAGAATGCACCAGCGTAGAAGAAGAACTCATTCAATTGAAGAAGGACTGGTGGCTTAGCATGAGATGACAGAGACCGAAAGGAAAAAAAGAGAGTTGGTCGCCGCACGCTCCGAGGGTTGGGGGGGGCTTAGAGGGAAGAGTACCGATTTTAGCAAAGAAAAAGGATTGGGGGGGCAGCTCTGCGCGCTTCAACCAACACTGCCGGCTTGAGTTCGCCATTAAGTGTTCAGGAAGGGAAGAAGCGAGAGGTCAAAGAGTACATCTTGACCGGAAGAGGAATTCGTTTTTTGAAAAAAACGAAGGACGGGTGGGACAAGGAAATAATGGATACGCCTCTTATTGCCGAAAGAAACGGAGCAAACCGTAGCACGGTCCAAGGGAACACGAAAAAGATGATGCGCGTAAAGAAGAGGGCGCGTCGATGCCTGCAGGGACGAGAATTGAAAAGGTGAGGAAACTGACCAATTGTCAGATGCGCGATAAGAAGCACGGCGCACCTTCGGAACAAGGAATTAAATAGTCGGCGGTAAAAAAAACACATCGGTTGTGCAAAGGAAGCTCAGGAATTCTATGAGAAAAAAATAGACAAAAATGATTGGCGCCGCACGAGTGCAAGCGCATTCAAAGATAGAGAGTCTTCGTCGCTAAAGAGGGGAGAAGACCTCGCACAGAAGGCTCTGCACCGACAGAATCGGACTAACTCTATCTGGCAAACCAGAAGAAAAGCGGATCCAAAGCGACTAGAGCCGGACGCACATTTCCTTAGCTCTACGGATTTAATTCAAGAAAAGACGCAGCTTACGCGATGGAAGGACTGAGACGAGGTAGATACTCTCGCAATATGATTCAAGAAAGTCTCTTTCAATACTCCGCGGGGGAAGAAAGATAAGCAGACGGTTCAATGGGAAGTCTTCAAGCCGATCATTCAGCCCACATTTCGTAGGGAGGGGGAAGATCACGAAGGACAGCGGACAAAGGAAAGGGAAGATTGGGACAACTGTTTTGGAGGAGGTACACGGTCGAAAAAATGACCAAAATTTCTATCTTCTTGGCTTTCGGAGAGGCCGATGCGCGTATGGCCAGTCAAATATCGAGGCTAAACTCATGGCGACTCTTTTGTCGGAAGGGAAACGTAACTTATGCTGCAAGGAGGGCTCTTCTCGTCAGTAATAAGGGGAAGGATTGGGGGAAAATGTTTGGCAGGACGAAAAAGCATGTCTCTTCTCTCGCGCAGAGAAGAGACGCCCTTGCCGCACTTCAAAGGATAAAGAACGCCTGTCAACGGAAAAAATCAAGTTCCGGGGGGAGGGGGTCGTTGCTCAGCTCCTTGGATCTGAGAGGGAGGCGGTGCAGTCATAATTGAGACGCGAGCAGTTGACCATTCTATCGATGCTATCAGAAGAAGCCAGGGTATGAAAGTGTCGCCGAATCACCGGAAGCAAGAAAAGAGGGTCCAGAATTAAATAAGAAGCTCCCTAACAAAACACAAAAGAGAATCCCCCTACTTGAGGCGCAAAGGAAGGAAAG
>Ga0179593_1387315_pt1 | contig 10936 bp, 17 predicted proteins | sample CZODoug2_1_08_16_FD_185931 | JGI IMG/M metagenome (GOLD analysis project Ga0179593, IMG submission 185931) | Vadose zone soil fungal communities from Angelo Coast Range Reserve, California, USA - CZODoug2_1_08_16fungal (PacBio error correction) | ecosystem: Environmental > Terrestrial > Soil >...
GGACCATCGCGAAGATCATCAATGAAATTTAATCGAAAAACATAAAAAGAGTGCCAACCTATAAAGAAGCCCCACAACCGGAGGCCATGCCTACGCATTCAAAAGAACAAGTCCATCCACTTAGTTAGGAAAAAACGGCCACGAGAAAGAGAAGTACTTCATCAACCCGACAAAGTTGGTTGCGTGGAACTATGATGGTACTAGCCAAACTGGTGAACGTAAAAAACCCCCGACGAAACCAGACGGAAAAAGAACTGACCCAGAGGTATCATGGTGAAGCCAACAAGGAGTGGGGGCAGATGTGGGAACTGGAAACAGGGGAAAGCAATCAAAAGGCCAAACAGGGAAGGCGGAAATGACGGGTGAAGGAGGATGACAAGGGCTACCGGCCCTAAGGAAAGGCGTTCGAACACTAACCGAAGAACCATCCGCTCCTAAGGGTGAAATTGACCTTCGTCCGGGGGATCGGGACAATATTCAACCATCAGTCACCCACTTTTAAGAAAAAAAACACAGAATCAAAACATCTGGCCCGAAAGCCGGCGCGAAAGGCGGGGCGGGGGAGGGGGGGCCACAGGTTTGTTTCTAGAGAAAGAAAGATGGTGCGGGGGGGCAGGAAACAAAAAAAATGGAGTAGCTAACGGTTACCGTGGCCGGAAAGGGGAAGAGGCCTTTGGGCCTAAAAACAACTTCCTCCGCACAAAAAGTGTGTGCAAGGGCGGCCAAGCAAAATGGTTCAAAGGGGCGACGGGGTTGGAGAGGAGGGAGTACGAAATTCACAAAAAAACTCCCCCTGGGAGGGTTGATCACGTGGTAGAAGGGAAACCGTAGGCGGCGGGGCGAAGGAACGACGCAACACACGGGGGGGCAAAGGTTTTATAGGGCCGGGACCGGGGGGATGGGGGAAAAAGAAATAAAAACAAAAGGAAGGGTCTGCATCGGGGCATAATCGTCCCACAAACGGACCGCAGATTTGTGATAAAGAAGAGGGATTCTGCCCCGACTTAGGAAGGGATGCTCGAGACGGAGCAAAAGCAAGCACCTAAAAACCCTTTGGTACGAAACTCGAAAGTGGGAAAATCAAGGCAGGATCAAAAATGGATCTGGGAACACTCAACGTGTGACCATAACACAAAGGCGCCAACAAACCACCCCCACACAACACAAACGACAGGTCCCGGGAAGGGGAAATACCTGTGTATGGAAAAAAGGGCAAAAAAAATACCAATGACCCGGGGGGGGTGTAGACGTTTGAACGCCCCTCACGAGACGGAAAAGAAACACACGGGACCCAGGGGAAATAGGTTGCCTGGGAAGTTTAGAAAGAAAAGTTTTGGTTACTCTGGGCCGAAGTTGCCGTAGATGAACGAGACGAAGGTTAAAAGAGTTACATCCTCGATGAAAAGAACGCCGGGGGCCAACTGAGGGTAATGTTGTCCAGAAAAAAAAACTTTTCAACAGACCAAAGGGCAAGGAAAACAGTAAGGGAAAAAGAGTTCCAAAAAAGAGGGGGGCAAAGGGTGGGGGACTTTTCAACAGGAAAAAAAAAAAAAAAAAAAAAAACTAAAACAGGAGGGGGTTGGGCTAAGGGTCTTTGGGGGGGACGCCAGGGAGTCTTCGAAAAACGGTGGGGACACCCAGGAATGTCACTGGGCCGGGAAGCGGGGGACGAGAACCGTCTGCAAAGGAAATGTTCCTCAGAAACTAAATCAACCAGCCCTGCAGGGTGGGGAGAAAGGGAGAAAAACGGTTGGTCCACTGTCATTTGACTGCATGGTAGCAAACTTGATACAAACGGACTACACACCCGTTGAAGGCGCCCGCGCAACGAACGTCAACGGGCAAGATTAAAAACGGGAAAAGAGCGGCACGAGAAGAACCCGCAACCCCAGGGCTTTAAACTGAACGACAATGAGTGAAAAAGCCGGGAAACTTGGGCAGGAACAGATGGTCTTTTCAAGAGGGAAAACTAAAAAATGAGGCCGGACGACGAATTCCCCCAGTTGATGAGCGCACATGTTCAAGGGTCCAGCAAAGAACCCCTCAAAGCGACCAGGAAAAAGTGGGAGTTGAAGGGTATTATGGGGAAAAGCCATCTTACCCACAGAAAGGGGGGGACCGGCGGGGTCAAGCGGCCGGGAGTGGCGGCCGGTGTGGCCAGACTATGGTCCCACTTTCAGCCCGCCTCCGGCAAGGGGGGCGGGGGAGAAAAAAACAAATCTTCAGGCACGGAATAGGTCGCATCTTGCCAGGGGGGGAAGAAACAAGTCAGGGGAAGACATGTGGTGTGCGGGTGTTTGTGGGGGGGGGGGGGGGGGGGGGGGTGTGGGGAGGGTGGGGGGGGGGGGTGTTGGGGGGGATGGGGGTGGACCAGCGAAAAGAAAACGAAACGGAGGGGGGTGACGCACAGGAAAAAACAAGGAAAACTGCAGGGTAGGAAAGGAGGGGAAATATATATGAGAGAAAGGACAAACATAAGCGGTTTTTCAAACGGTGAAAGGTACAAAGCACGAACACCCAGAAAGCAACAGGGCACTCACCGGGTATAAAATGAGTTTCCCAGGGTGGTGGGAAAAAAGTTGGAAAAAAAAAGTACCATTGGCTGTCTGGGTGCGGGCCGTAAAAGGGGCAATAGGAAGGGCGGAGCCCGGGGGGGGAGGGTCAAAAAGGTAAGGGTACCCATAGAGGGTCGAATCAATCAGGAAAAAGACAAAACACAACGGGGTCGTTTCCAAGCCGAAACTGAAAGGTTAAAAAGCAGCGAGGCTCAGAGACACCAATTGCTCTAACTGTATGAAACACGGGCTTCGGGTCCGCAACTTGGGGGAAAAAGTGAACAAAGGGGGGCGAAAACATAATTGCGCGAACGGGGGGACGTAAAAAAAGAAGGCGCAAAAATAGCAGAAAGCACGATGTCTGAAACAACAAAACCCCCTCTAAGTCCGGAGAAAACGCAGCAAGAGTCGGAGAAATAAAGATGGCGCCCCTTGCAGAATCCTAGAGAAAAGGAAAATGGATGCACAAGAAACGGGAACTGTACTTGGGCCCGGCACCAGAATAAACAGAAGGGAGGGGAGACTGTGTCGCTTGAAGGTCAAGGGCTGGGGGACTCCGTGAGAGGCATGGGCGGAAATAGTTAAAAAAAAGAAAAAAAACAAAAAAACAAAATAAAGAAAAATAGCGGCGACAAACGCAAATTCCGAGGAGGTCCGTAAAAGAAAAGTATAAGGCGCAAGGATAATTCCGTAAGTGTGGCCCTCTTTGGAGGGGACGACGAAATGTAAATACATTAATGAAAAGAAAAACCGAACTTTCCACACTGGGGCAACAAGAAAGAAGCACAAATTATGGATTCCAGCATTAAAAAAGATACTAGGTGAGGAAAATCAAGTCTCTGGGGGAGACTGTCACCTGAGCTTAAAACGAAGGGGTGGAGGATCAGGTGCTAACCTACCGATGAAAAAAAACCTTATGCACCATTGTCATTATTTTGTGTGTTACGCCCAAAAGTCAAAACCGAAGGTTAGAACTACCACAATGGCCATTGGAAATAAGGTGGTTAGGGTGATAGAAATCAAAGGAACCTTATTCAACTGTCATGACTCCAGGGGAAGAAGCTTAAGAGTCGCCCCCCGGCTGGGCCGCTCCCGGTGGCATAATACAAAGAAAGTCTAAAAGTAGTCTCCGCGAACAAATAGGGACCAGGAAAAACTCTCGATAGGGGGAAGATATGTGTACTGAGTGAAAAAAACTAATGTCAAATATTCTTCCCGAATGGCCAACAGCTCGAGCCACTTGGGTTAGACAGTACTGATCCTGGTGGCAAAGGACGCTGCGGAGCAAAGACGGGTTCTGTGCCGAACCAGTAGACAGCGGCAGTCTCGTTCAAACGGGCAAGAAATATCCAATAGATCAAAAAAACAACACGGAAAAGGGTAAATAGAATATATTTGGCCGTCACGGGAAGGGGAGGGGGGATGGAAGTGTGTCGGCAGTCTGAGAAAAAAGCAGACTCCTGTGATTTGGGATGCTGAAAGCACAGGCCAAGTGAGTAAAAACTAGCTGGTGGAGGGGATCCTGGTTTCTTATATGGTTCGATGGGAAAGAAGTGAGAAAGAAGCTGAAAAACGTGCGCGCTAGGAAGACAATGTAAGGGGGGGGTGGGGGTGGGGTGGGGGGGTACAGGGACATTTCGGGGCGCAAGTAGACGGGGGGTGCTCACGGGTGACGGGGAGGGGCCGAAGAGAAAAAAGAAGGTGGGGAAGGGCAGAAAAAAGAATGTCGAATTACTACGAGAAACATCATGGGGGGTCGACTGGGGGGGACACTAAAGAGGCGACTGGAAAGCGGGGGGAACCGCAAGGGACGCGGATCGTGAAAAAAAGAGTCCAGAATGGGGGACAAGGGGCACGGTCGAAGTTCAGGCGAAGGCCATCGCTGAAAAGAGGGAGTGTCGCAGGAAAAAATTCGGGGACGGGGATGTCGTGCGGTTGTAATTTCAAACAGCACAAAGGAGGTTCGGGGGGGCGAGACAAGGGAGATAGCAGCAGGAGGAGAGTAACGCAGCAAAAGAGTCAACAACTAGGATAATTGGAGGGGGAAAGGGAGCTATGAGTGCAAGAAGGTTTACGGCCTGGGCCATGGAAGTAATAAAGTATAACTTAAGCGAGGCAAGGAATGACGGGACCCCGACTAGAGAAAGAAGAAACGTAGAGCGCCAAAAGGATGAGTTGTTGACCGGGAGGGAGGGGCAGGTCAGTGCTCTTGTAGAATGGGCGGAGTCGGAAAAAAATGGTCCAGAAATGGGGGATAGCTTGACAGAGAAAGGAAAAGCCACGAGTTAGACAAAAGCCGAGAAATAAAGGGGGGGGTGTGTTGGCAAACTCTGAAGGGAAGGAACCGGGAGGCGGGAGTCGAGCAAATGGAGAGGGTCCGAGTCAGGGGAGGGGGGAAATTGACGCCCTGACATCTGGGACACGTTGTTGGTCGATCCAAAAAGTGGGGACTCGATTGAAGGGACATGGAAACAGGTCGGACCAGAATGGCTGCACTGAGCGGTGCCCAGAGACCCTCACGCATCGAACCAAGTGTTTTAGGGGTAGACCGGGAGGGATGGGGGGGGGCTTCTTTGCCTGGGGAGGGGGGGGAAAAAGGGGAAAAGAACGAAATGGCTGGGGGGGGGGGGGGGGGGGGGGGGGGGGGTACGAATGAGACTTTGAAAGGACAGGCACACTTTAGTCGGGGACTGTGGCTGGAAGCCCACTGTCGTGGGGTTCGTCACAGCATGGGATGGGGGGGGGGGGTGGCCCAAGCGAAAAGAGAATACAGGAGTGGAAGATTGAGGTTTACTCGCAAAAGGGAAAGGGGGCTGCGTGGGGAGAACACGGAAGAGCCACGGCCAAAAGAAAGAGGGAAGAGGGTCCAACCGAATACAAGGTAGGAATATTATAAAGGCAAAAAGACAGTGATTCCTAACATTGAGGGGGGGTATTAGGGGGGGACGGAAAAGAAGGGTTGGTTGGGAGAAAAGAATCAGAAAAAAGGGGGGGGGGCACTGGGGGGCGGAAAACCCTATCTTAGTCCTACGCAAAAGTGGGGGGTGGGAAAATGAAGAGAAAGGGAGACGTCGTGACAACGAAAGTATACGAACCGATTGTCCGGACCGGGACTAAAAGAGACGGGGGCGTGAACAAAAGGGTTTGGTCAGGGGGGTGGGGGGAAAAAAAGATCATTCCACCAACGGGGGGAAATGGGAACTTAAAAAAGGGCAAGAAAGGGGAGTCAAACGGAATGGGGACGGCGGGGAAGAAAAAAACAGAACAGTAAAAACAGAAGCCTCTACAGGCACAGGAGGGGAGAATTTACCACTGGGTAGGAAAGACACGTTAGGAGCGTAACAAGAAACCCGGACGGAACAAACTCAGGATTAGTAATTCATACAGGCAGAAAAAGGGGTTATACTGACGAGGGAAATGACAGGTAAAAAAAAAAAAGGAAAAATAGGGAAGTGGGGGCCACAAAAGGGGACGGACATATTGGAGACCGAGTAAAATCGGGAGCGAAGGAAACGAGGGGCATACCAATACTGGGGACGGCCAAGTGAAGCTACGGGGATGTTGACGTGGTAGGCGTCTAAATGAGGGGGGAGAAAGGTAAATAAACGGGTGAACAGGGGGGGGGGGCCCTTAAACGCCACGGAAAATACACCCCCGACCGACCTAAAACTTAAGGGGGCCCAGACGTGCAAGAGCAAAAACAGATAAATAACTGAGAAAAGTCCGAGGGGGCAGGGCTTCAATGGTCATGGATGCGGTATACGAGACAAATCCGAGTAATTGCAGGGAAAGAAAGTCATCGGGAGGGGTGCTCAAAGGCGGCGGCGTGCTAAGGAAGAATGAACTGCATACACGGGAGGGGGAGTTCAATAAAGGAACAGGTCCAATACCAGAAAGCAAGGGAGTTACGCCTAACACGGCCGGCCGATGGGTGTAAAGCTGAACAAGCCTGGAGGGAATAAAAACTTCCAGGGAAAGTCGGGAACCGCAATCTCAAACCCTCCTACCCATGATCTCGGCGCCCGGACTGGACAATAACAGGTGGACAGCATTTTTTATCACCAAGGGAACGAAACCTTAAGTAAGGAAGCGAATGGGTGGGAAACGGGGAGAACACAAGCGCCTTGCGAAAGGCCCACTACCGTGGCGAAGCCGTCTACCCCCAACAACACGGAGAGGACAGTAGGGCCAAATATGGGTGAATGACAGTCAATTTGTGTCCTGGAGCAACATTCGGGCTAAATATGGGGGTTTAGATGGTCCAAGCAAACCTTAAAGGCAATAAAGGCCAAAAGGGCGGGGGCGCGGGAACACGGGGAACGGGGGAGAACGCCTTCTTAACCATCTCTCTCTAAAATTTGGAAAATAGATAGAAAAAGAGGTTGGAAAAAGGAAGTCAGGGGGACGAGGAATGGGGAAAAAAAGGGGGTTGAACTGACCTCTAAGGGTTAAAAAAATTGAAATTCAATAGAAAGTAGGGGCTGGGGGGGGGGGGGGGGGCCCATGGGGGGCAAGGGGGAAAAGAAGGGCAAGAAATTAGAAAAGGAAATGATGACACAGAAATAACAGTGTCTCTCAAGGCGAAAATAGTCTTACAAAGAACTTTGGGGGGGGCTGGAAGGGGCTTTCTAGAGAAAAAAAGGGTTCAGGGGGGGGGGGCCGAGGGAGTGGAAAGACAGGAGGCGATGGGGGGTTGCGCATGCAATCAGAGATAAAAACACAACAACAAATTATATGGAAAGGGGTGGAGTAAGATGATTCCATTAACAGCGGATGCAGAAAGGTATCGCTTCCAAGAACCACAATCGAACAAAAAAGAATAAAAAAGCCTTCCCCCGACCTGAGAAGGCACGCACTAAAACTGGAAAGGGGACTCATGAAGGGCCATGGAACCTGAAAGTGGCCAGGGTGATGCGGCAAAAAGAGAAAAAGAAATAGGATGATCTTCACTTTCATAAAATCCATTAACTCAAACCGACCGGAAGAAGGAACATAGGGGGGCAATGTGAAAAAGGAACCGCTGCTTTTTAACCAGAGACTATAAGAAAACCATAAAAACCGCGGCTTTTAACAGGGCTGTGGAAAAGGAGGCAAAAAAAAGAAAAGCATTGAGGGGCACGGGCAACGCGGCAAAAAGGAATGGGCAGTTGATACCGAAAACAGCACATGAGGCCACGCCATTGGCATGGAGCTCCTGAAGAAGGGAAAAGCTACGATGTACAACAAACAATCTTCCCCTATAAGTGTGAAAACGAAACAAAGGGCCTGGAGGCAGAAGGAAAGACTGGGAAGAAAAAAAGGTCGTGGGAGGTATGGACGAGATTTGGGGCGGGGGAATGCCGAAAAGGTCACGAGAAGGCTGCTGGGGGCTTAAAACCAGAAGAAAGACTGGACTGTCATAAAGAGGAGAAAACCTTTTGCTTGGAGAAAAAAAAAAGAAACCTTACACTTGTCTCTCCCAAATGGTAGTTCTAAATCAATTTTAAAAAGGGGACAAGGAAGGGGTTAGATTTTAACGTTGACAAGAAACGCGGTGTGGACCCAGGAAAAAAAGGTGTCATGGGTGCACCGAAGGTCTTGTTTGGGTCTTAGAAAAAAGGAAATAAAAAAAGAGATGAGGACTGCAGAAGAAAACTCAATGGGCGTTGGTAGGGCAAGGGGCCGGGAGTTTGAAGCCCTTGCTGGAACAGACAGCACTGTGAAGAGGAGAGTCAATAGCACAAGCAGGGGACAGGGGCAGTGATAAACAAAAGAGCTTTCCACAACAATCGGGGATCGTGTACGAACAGAGACCCAGGAACCACAACCAGGAGAGAAAGTTCCGCCAATGGAAGGAAGATGGGCCATTTTGAACTTCAGGGGGTGCAGACCCGACCCCAGGCACAAGGCTGAAAAGGGAAATTCGGTTGTAGGCCCGACGGCCTCCACATTAACAGTGACCCTTTGGATTGTGCGTACGAACCCTCGAGTCTAAAAAACAACACCCGGAAGAAAGTAAGGTAGGATGCAGGCCCGTGCCACGTCAAAAACTAAGTTTTTCCCCTTTAAAAGGGGAAGGTTGACCTTATAAAAGGCACGAGGGGGGGGGGAATTGAAGAAGATGTCAGGCAACCGGGCACGGAGAAAAGCCTTGGCCTGGCAAAAGGGGGGGGTCACACAAAGGGAAAAGGAGCCAGAAGTGGGAAGACACCTTTTCAAGGGGGGCACAGGGAAAAGACCGGGTTCAAGTCCTCCTAGGATTTGTGAAACGTTTGGGTTAATCCTCAAGAAAAGAAGACCGGGGCGGGTGCAAGGACCAAGGATGTCGACCTGGCCGAAGCCTGTCTGGCAGAACCCCTTACAGGGCCATCTTCATAGAGGGCCGCCCATGACGGTTTTCTGACTCGGGTTGGAAGCTGTTGGCAACGGAAACCATGGCTGACTCCAGGAGGCCTTGGGGAGCGACGGCGACCGCCCTGGGGTCGGAAATCAGAGATAAAAAGTAAATGTACAACTGGAAACGGGGGCGGGCTAAAACCACCCAGCGAAGTTCGGGGAAAAAGAAAGAAGATGGGAAAACCGTACTTTCTCAGGACTTGTCTAACACGTTTCCGGTAAGGTCGAAGAAATCCGAATCAGGCATCCAAGAGCCAAGTTGTACCAGGGGAATCGCAAACTTTCCCAGTCCAGAAAAACACGACCATTCTAAATGAAATCCACAATTGTTTTTGTTCTTTGTTTAAGGGGGTATGGAAAAAGGCAGGACGAAAACCAGGGTCAGGGCGGGTGGTTGCAAGAAAGACAGCGTCCTCCCGGGGCAGGGACCGGCTCCGCCGAGGGAAGGGAAGGTAGAATGAACTCATGGACGGGCACGCCAAGGTATGGTCCGCACGGTGCTTTCTGAAAAACAGCCAATGAAAGGGAGGCCGTAAACGAGTGAGAAAACGACAAAAAGCAAAGGACGAGGGAACATGTCATGGGGGGGCAAGGCTGAAAGAGCGAACTCATAAGTTGGAGAAGAAAATACCCCAGGAACGAGAAAAAAATAAAAAAGCCAAGGGGAAGAGCAATTGGAGAACAAAAGAGAGGAGTTTCTTTTACAATTGAGGGGGGGGGCAGCCCATTACACTGGCCGGAGGTCCAACGCCTAAAAAAGAAAAACCGGGTGGCGCGGAGGGGGGGGGGGGGGAAAAAAAACGAAGGGAAGAATCACACCCTCACGTCATATGTACCAAGCAACATTTTCAGGAAACCTAAACTGGAGAGGGGAAGAAGGGGGAGGAGGGGGGACTCGACTACGCCAACCTTATTATCGTCGGGGGGGGAAGTGAGCTTCTGGTAGGGAAGTTCAGGATAGAACAGGAAAGTGCAAAGGGACGAAGCCCAAACCTTCCAGTGCACAGCCAGATCACGAATTACGTAGTGGGGGGGGGGGGGGGGAGCTGGCCTCGGGTGGGGGGAGGGTGGGGAGCCGCCCCTGCCGGAGGAGGGCGAAGAAATAGCCTGTGGCCTGGGTGAGGAAAGATGGGGGGTAATGGGCCAAGAGTGGGGGAGGGACAAAGCCCAAAGGGACTGAGAAAAACTTCCTTTAAACTCCTTCATAGAAAAAAATAAATTCCGGCTCAATCAAACACCATGGGGGGCTGTACATAAATGGGGGCGGCTAGATAGGGGAGTCGGTTAGGAAAAGGCCAAACTCCTACTCCTGGAACTAGTGTTCTACGATCTAGGCAAACATGAGCCTAGAAAACCCCGGGAAAGGCAGCTAACTGGGGGTTCCTGGGGTATGGTACTAACGAAACCTCGAATGGACTAGGAGGTAGGGGAAAATAGTAGTTCCTGAGGACTTCTCTGGGATTTCCCAGGAAAGTACCGGCAGGGGGCCACAGAAATGATTGCTTAACGGGATAGGGTGGAACAGTAAAAAATGGACCAGTACTCGGGGGAGCTACAATTAAAAAACCAAATTTATTCCACAAGCTTCTCCGGTGTAGAGGGATGAAGGGTGTGACTAAAAACCCTATTCGCTTGTTCCGGTAAGGAAATTGGGAGACCAGAACACAGGCTATCTTATTGTCTAGAACAAGAAGCCCTATGGAAGTTACACCAGGGATAATAATGAAGAACCATAAAGGATTCAGGGAGAAAAAATCGGATCAAAAGCTGAAAAGAAAGGAAAAGGCGTCTGGGCGTCTCCCGGCGGCCAAAGGAATATAAAATAAAGCAGGGGAAAAGTAAACAATGTAAGTACCTGACAAACAGGTGCTAAACGACAATAGGGACCTTTGACTTTGATCAAGGAAAGTAAAAAGACAAGGGGAACTGGGGGAGAGACGGGCTTTTCAGATTGCAGAACCCTCAATCCACCGGTTCAAGGTAAAAAGGTGGGACGCTAAGGAAAA
>Ga0179593_1428923_pt1 | contig 10936 bp, 8 predicted proteins | sample CZODoug2_1_08_16_FD_185931 | JGI IMG/M metagenome (GOLD analysis project Ga0179593, IMG submission 185931) | Vadose zone soil fungal communities from Angelo Coast Range Reserve, California, USA - CZODoug2_1_08_16fungal (PacBio error correction) | ecosystem: Environmental > Terrestrial > Soil >...
TCTTCAAGCCCTGCCTAAGGACCCCTCCGCAACGCTCTGTAAAAAAAAGAGAAAACTGATGTGTCAAGGGAAAGCAGGGAAAATTACCAAAAAGGGGACAAGCTCACCAAGGTTAAAGGGACCTCAGAGGGGTCAAAAGATTAACTATCGGGACAACACTTTATCAACAAAGGAAAAGAGGGACAAGTAAAGGGGTAGGTCAGGACGATTTGGAGGGGGGTCGTCACGAGGGAAGCTCTGAGAAACAAGGGGGCGGCATGCCAGGCTCGCAAGTTAGCTTGCAGTGCAGCCTAACAAACATTAATCCTCCCCGAAAAGAGAAGCCGAACATAGCCAATAAAAAAAATGGGAGAAGATTGCTGAAGCCCTGATGTCGGGACTCAGAAGCTAAAAAAAGGAGAGGTGGCAGGGGGGGGTTTGTGGACTAAAAGAAGGGCGACGGGAGGCAACAGCCGGGAGGGAGGTTGTAAATCAGAAAAAACGCGATTACCACCCAGCGGAGACTATGTTAATCCAAACTTTTATGGGTCAGAAAGAAAGATCTGGTGGGGACAGAAAGAAGACTGTGGAAAGGAGGAGAATCGCGAAAAAAGAAATGTGGAAAAACGTCCAAACTTTCCGGTTAGGTGGTCCTAGAGGGGGCCGGTGGGGCAGGTTCAAAAGTTCGGGGGAAGGACGAGAAAACTTCGAAAGCGGGCGGGCAATCAACCGGGGGGAAAGGTTGGGAAATGAAAGGAAAAGTCGCAAATCATCGAGGACGGAAAGGAGGGAAACATCACGCAATTCAGAGGACAAAGGGACAACACACTCGCGGGATTCTCCTAAAAGCGAGAGACGTCCCAAAGCAGGGGGTTCAAATAGGACGCCCGGGTTTTTGCGCGAACTGGCGTAACTCAAACCCTGAAAGGTGGCGAAAGGAAAAGCGAGTAACGTCGTACCTGCGAGCGGTGATATAAGAGCAATCAACGAAAGGAAGGAAGGAAGGAAAACGCACTACGCCACCCCGAAGGAAAACAAACGGCCTGAAAGCAGGGTAACACCTCTGACCAAAACCGCCGCAACAAAAAAGTCTAAATAGCCATTGGGCGACGACCTCGCATCGTAATTCAGGGAAAAAAAAGAACGGGTCGAGAAGGGAGTCTGCCCAGCCGCATCGCCTCTATGAAGGGGCGCGACAGCAATAGTCTACTTAATCCTAAGTTGGTGAAACACCCACGCCAGCCCGATCGAGATAATGAGAGCTCCGCCCTTGCGATTGTTCGGAAAACCACTCCAGGGGGGGGGGAGAAGAGACTCAACAACACACAGGAGGAGGGGGAGCTAGAAGATGATAGGCGTTGGTGTAGAAATGCGAAGGTGGTAGAGCTGATCTATCTCGTAGAATCCCGTCACCACCCGCCAGCCGGGGCCGCTCACACGCGCTATACCTTCACCCCCAACGGGAGCTGGATAACGACACGGACCCCGTGACATGGTGGGGGCCATGATGTTTAAAAAATTCAAGGAGGGCCAAGAAATAAAAAAAAAAACGAGGGGGGAGAGTGATTATCTCCAGGAACATCTTCTAGCTAAAAACTCCGTTTTACAAATCCAAGAAAATTCAAGGTTCCTTTTACTGCGCCGGCCATTCTGGGGATGCATGGATGTCGAAAAAAGCCTATGGGCGAAGCGGTCTTCTTCTCTGGGAAGAATCTAAGAGGGGGGAACTAAAGACAGGGTAGAAAAAGGGGGGCCGGGTAACGGGAGGATCCAGGCGAGGGGTGAAGGATGGGAGGGGGTCTTGGGGTTGAATCGTATTATAGATTTCCCACTTCACAATCGACCAGGCAATACTGAGGGGACTCGAGGGGAAGTCACTGCATGGGTTTCGCTGACATAAGGAAGAGAAAACATGTCAGGGAGGGAAACCAACCACAAGAGGGAAAAGAGGCAATTCTATCTTATCTCCGTACCCTCGCTTAAAGGTGTCAAGATTTTCTTGAACCCAATTGAGGGGTTCAGGAAATGAGAGACTCGAGGGGGGTCAGGGGGAAAGAAGCAGAGGGGGAAAAAAGGAAGGAGTTGATTCTCCCTCTTGGGAGGGGAGGTCTACATCCCCACAGAAAGTGTAAAATGAACCACGGCAAAAAGCGAAAAGGAAAAGCGCATGGGCATCTTTGAATCGCTTCAAATTCTTGACTACGGATCGCGCAACACACAGGAGAATGGTTAAGAGCACAAAACCAGACTGGGAGACAAAAAAAAGGAAAAATAAGACCAGGCTGTCGTTTCGAGCAAAGCAATGACTGGTGGGTGTGCAGAGCGACGATTGATGACGACATTAATGGACACCGCCAAGAACGGGATCCCGCAGGGGAGGGAAGGAAAAAGGAGCAGATTCTAAAAAAAGCAAAAAAACCCATGACGCCGGCTCAAGGTTGTACTAAGGTTGAGAAAAGCGGAAAAACGAAAGGGAAAACCGGTCGGAAATAAGGTATCAACGGGAATTGTGGGAGGGCGCGAAATATTCAAGGTGAGGGGAGGGGGGAGGAGGGTGAAGCGGGGAAACTTCAATAAAGTCGCGCCAAGGGCAATCTTTTAGGACAAAGCTCTTTAAATTGTGTTGTGTGGGGGGGAAGGGGGGAGAAAGAGGTACGAACAGGTCGTATAACGACTCTTTACGAGGGATCGTGGGTCACGCAGGTTCCGGTTTGCCGATCGGCAAGCAGGCCAATGCTTAAAGGAGTGGCCAACCGCGTGGGTCGTCCCCCTAAGTCCTCCCCGTTTGGAGGAAGGGCAAGCGCACGCAAACAAAAGGAGGGGGGGGGGTTCGACTTTAATACATCCAGGGATTCCTTCGTATTGTTATTACGGAGAGGTAGGGTTCTGAAATTATGGCGGAAGAAAAAAAGGTGTAGCTGACCAAAAGGGAGCGGACACCGATGCAGGCTTCGAACAGGCGGTCGAAGTGAGGGAGCCTAGGGGGAGAAAGAAGGGGATCCAGCCGGTCAGAACGGCCCACAGCCAACTATTGTCGAACATCCCAGAGCAAATGTGTCGAAGACTTTCAGAACTGGCAATAAGAAATGAGGTGCATCAGTTACGCGGGCGATCCGCAGAGGCCCAGAACTGTCTAAGTGAGAGAACGATGACTAAAAGTCGAAAGGAACACGGAGAAGGAGGGAAAGAGTCAAGGGATTCCAAAAATTTGGGAAAGACAAAAATCGGGAACCGCTTGAAGGGGACTGTCCTTAGAAACTTTTCTGACTTTAAGCAGAACCGGCTTCACTGCCAACAAAGAGATAAATCGCGCCAAAAGAAGCATGCATCAAAGGGCACACTCGAGAAATTAGGTTGATAACCCAGAAGACGGAAAAGCGCAAAAGCCCGGAAAATAAAACCCGCCTAAACGCCCACTCAGAGAGATTAAACCGCGCGCGACAAGTGAGAGGGGGGGAGGTGGCGCCCGGTGAAAAGAAAGGCGAGCGCAAACATGACTAAGACGACTAACGCTTATTTTCACATTCCATCCCGGCGCCGAACCTGGGGGAGGGGAAGTCGTCTCGTCACTAGGTCAAGAGGATCATGGTGTTGGGAAATCTCGTTAGTGCATTTCATCAGCGGGGGAAACGCAGGCATCACCAATCTAAGAATCCATGACCCTCTGCAAGTTTCTGCTGGGCTCCTCCCGTGATTCCTCGCAAAAGAACGCTCCTAACGACCGCTTCGTTCCGGGAGCGAGAAGTGGACAGGCTAGACCAGTACAAGAAGAGCCTGAAACGCCCCGAACCACGAACCTGCTTGAAGGGACGTTAAAAGTGTTTTTTTGCTCCACTATGCACACCGATATCAAATTGAAGCTGAGGCTTACGGAGTTGGGAGGATAACTTTTTTCCTCCTTATGTCTCAATACCGCTAGGCGGCGGGCTCACGCAGTCAGCTGGGGAAGAGGCACGGAGACCAAAAGACGGTCATGCCGCTACGAACGCAGAAAACCCAGAAGCAGCGGGGCAATCGTGTGAGGAAAGGCAATTACCACGTATTTCCAACTGCCAAACGGACAAAGTGCGGAGAAAACATCAGAAAACAGGGAAAATAAACAGAAGGTCGCGGTCGTTGAGACTTTCTCACCAAAGCCGGGCAAGCGAAGAAAAGGGGGATGGCCTAAATGGCGAAAAATGGCTCCGATGGACGATCTCGCGTGTACTTTGAACTTAGAATTCAGCTCCACCGTTGTCAAACCGGGAGAAGTGACACACGACTAGGCGGGTTCAGCCGCCCCCTTTCACTCTAGGAACGGAACCTGCGGCCCGGGCCTAAAATTGGGACCCAAACCCACAATCAAAAGGTTTTAAAAAGCGTCAAGACCCGCGCACTCCGAGCAGTCGGCGAAGGAAGACTCGCGAGGACGCGACCAAAGCAAAATGAAAGTCTAAATAACCCCCTTTGCAGTTCGATCACCCCAACAAAGAAGAGGGGTATAGAGATCCCCAAAAGGGGTTATGGAAGGACGATTGGCTTGGTCGCAGGTCCGAGCCACCGGCGGGGTCGCCTGCTTTAATGAAAACTCTCGTTATACTTGATAATCAAGAGACATTGAGGGGACGGGGGGGGTCGTAACCAACAAGCCGGGAAGCATAGCCTCCTCTCTATCTTTCATTCGTAGATGAGGTGGGGATTCGGGCCAGTGGGCCAGATAACTGGGTCGTCCTCGCGAAAAAAGCTCGTCGAAATAGAGATAACCTAGTCCAAGGGCGACAAACCCAGAAAAGGGGTGAGGTTGGCCTGCTATTGGAAGGGCGAGGTTTGTATACGTCCCACCAGCGAGGGGGTCGGGGGGGATAGGTGGTTCCTTGCAGATCAAATGCTTTCTTCCGTTCATTTTTTTTTGAATCTGAATTAAGGGTCGGTGAAGGCAAAAGAAAAGACACACTATCTGAAGGGCTCTTCTTCTGAGGCTGGTTCGCTTATGAATAATTGCCCCTGTTAGTGCTGGGCGAGCCAAGGGAAGGAAGGGGAACCACAATGATTCCGTGAAGGCTGTCACGAGAAGCTTCTACTGAAAAAATCAGAAAACGGTACGCACATCAACATCGCTCGAGACAAGGCCACCTTTAAACCAGAGGAAGGAAACGAGAGAGGAGCGAAACAGCGTGTGGACGCGAAAAGTCAAGCGATCGGGAAGGCGCTTGGCGGAGAATTTTGTCCAAGTCGTGGGTCCTGAGGCAGGGCGAACACAGCAATAGGGACTAAAAGACCCTGGCCTGAAAGGACGGAATCGGACGGTCCCTGTGCAACTCTGTACCTGAAGGACAGAAAGCAGAGCAGAGGGGGATCAGGGGGGGTGCACCGTACAGCGTTGGAAAAAAAACTGCCGGCAGGGGTCACGGCGCCTAGAGGAAGTGTCAGCAATAACTAAGCTCGCGGTAACACACCCGCGACAGAATTGAAAACCGGGATCGCGAGGAGCACTAGAAAAAAAGTCGGGGCCCAACCGCGGGAACGTCAAGGTGAAAAAGGGGGCATTCGGACAAGGGTAGCTCAAAAAAAGGACTGGGAGCTAACCACGGGCCGAAATTAATCTACCCTTCTCCAGCGGGAACGCAGCCAGAAAAACGGGGAGTATCATCGATATGGGGAGTGTGCTCTGCGATTTTCTTGAATCTGGCTGTGGTAGGCGCTGGGAGACCGCGACAACTGGGACGGGGTGACCGATTAGGGAGCGTGTTGCGGGGGGCGGGCGCGTGTATCTTGGGGGTTTGTCACCGTGAAAAGAATTCGGACTCTCGCCAGTTGCAAGGACAGGCAGGCAAAGCCCCGGCACTGAGCATCTATGTGTTCGTGCACCAACCTTGAAGACGAAGTTGCACGTCAAAACTGGATGTGGTGGTGAGAGAGGCCAAGTCATCAGCCCCGAGAACAGGGGGGGGAAACAGGGTAGAGTGAGGGAATACGAATGTCCAGGAAGCGTCATTTAATTAACATCATCATTATTCGGTTCAAAAAAATCGCAAGCTGACGCAGGAACGGAAGCTGGGCTCCAGTCTCACCAGCTTGGAGTTTTAAGGGTGGAATGCTGGGGACATGCGTGTCAACATCGGAGGGTCCTATAACCTCTCGTTCTAATTAGAGGGGGTGGAAGCGGCCCAAAAATGTCCGCTTAAAAAAAAAGTGGTTCTGGCCCCCGGAAAAGCGCCACCCGCGCTAGAATAGTAACACCGATAAAAAAGAGGGAGAAGATGAGGCCGGACTCACGAAAAAGGTGTCCAAAACGCGGTCGGCCATGGCCCCTTTAAGCCAAAAATTGCCAGGGGAAAAAGAGAATGGGGGAAGGAGAAGAATTCGCCGCAAGAGTGCGACGATATTCGGCACTCTGTTTAAGCCCCCAAAGATCGGGAACATACTGAAAAGGCCGTTGTTTTGCAAAAAAAAAGGTTGCTTACGAAGGGAAGGCAGAATGAGTCGAGGGGCACATACAAAAGAGCAGCTTCACGGATCTTTGGTCGGCAAGAGGGGAAAAGGGAGTGGCTCGTAGCGCAGTGAAGTTCTGGCCGAGCCAAAACCAGGAGACACACTCCCCTCCGAGATATATAATATCCAAGTCTATTGGTAGATATGGAGGCCGCGGTCGGCGGACCGGGAATCATTCGGAAAACCAATGCGATTTTCGGCAGGTTTGCGCAGCAAAAAATCTTTTGGGTCGGGGGAAATCCGTAAACCGGTCAGGGGGGGGCGGATCGGAGGTGTAATGGCGAAAGGCGATTCCCCAAAAGTCATTGGACTTGGGGGCGAGGGGGCAATCGAAAAAGTATCTGGAAAGGAAAGAGGGTTGTCCTGGTTCGGAAAAAGAGTGGGTGCTTCCTAATATGTGGCAGATAGAGCAGTCGACCCGAAAGGGAAGAAGGACACGGCCAAGAAAAGGCGCAGGCCGAACAGGCGTTCCGTTACTGAGGCACATGCGTACCGAGAGGAAACCGGCGACAAAGAAGGGTCGCACAAAAAGCGATGCCAGGTGGGGGGGAACCGACGCCAAGGGGGGGCTCAAAACAATAAAACCTAGATTCCGTCCACGTAAGCACACCGACGTGTGGTGTGCAGCTACCACTCTTGACCCTCAAAGTCTGGAACGATCGGAGACCCCCGCACGGTTGTGAAGACCAGTGGGGGGGAGAGAAAAGGGGTCTGAGTGTCTCCTGGAGTCAACCCTGACCGTCGAACTGAGAAGAGAACTGAGAATGGTCATATGGGGCAGGGGGCCACTCCCTAAATCGGAAAGGACAAAACCAGGGACGCCCACCCAAAGGACCATGACGGAGAAAAACCCAACCGCGCCTCCGGCACCATCAAGAAAATGTCCTTGGGAAAAAAGGAAAAAATCCATCTACGGGGAAGGAAAATCAGGAGAACATGGGTGGTCTACATACAAGCTCAGAAAAATCCTTCGAGTAAAGTCCCCGTAGGCTCGTCAAGAATCGTTGACAAATCAGCTAGCCGAGAGAAATCCAGGGGCGATCAGAAAGTCCGAGACTGCGTATGCTGTCCATGGGAAAGGTGGGGGGTTACCCTATGCAAGGGGAAGACGAAGATGCGATCTAAGAAAAATGCGAGGTTGTCGGTCCACAACACTAAGATCTCGAGAAAAACAAACAACGGAAGGAAATTACTATCTATATTCTGGTTAAGAAAAAAGAGGGGGAAAGGGGTGCGAGCGAACATTAATCTACAAGAAGGATCTTGAATGGGTCCTGAGGTAAACTCAGATGGGAAGCAACTAAGCGTTTGCAGAAAAAGGATAGCGGGGGGCCCGGGGGAAGAGAGGACGCGAACAAAGTCCTGTTTCCGTACGCGGCCGGGGGAGGATATGAAAAAAAAGGAGCCAAACATCCCGAGAGTTTGAGAGGGGGGCGCAAAAAGGGGAGAGAGACGTGTTCTAAACATCAAAAGGGAAGGAAGGGTGAAAGGGCGGGCGATTGGGGGAGGCGGCTGCAAGGCGGTGGCCGGAAGGTGAGTCCTGACTAGAGGAGATTGCCGGGGAACCTGCCCTCCAAACATGTCAGGGGAGCATGTTTCGGGAGAAGAATGGTGAGGCGCCAGGAATCAGAGCCCTGAGCGGTCCACCCAACCGGGTGATCGGAACCAGAGGCGAGGAAAAGTTCTAGACGGGGCGAGCTGGTGGTGGCCCAAAGGGGGAGCGTGAACCAAGCAGTTAGGTTTCCCGCACCATTGTCAAGAATTAGGGAAGATTTAGAAAAAAAGTGGGGGATGGTCAAAGGAACTTCCTAGAGTGGGATGGCGACCGCGGGTCCGAAGTTAGAGTCAGGGGAACAGAAGTTGGAAAGCAACGGCACATCAACGGGACCGCCCTCGGTATGGGGAGGGGGGACTCTGCCAAAAGGGGATTTCGGGCACAAGAAAAGGACCAGAAAAATGCACACCACCAATAAAGGGAGTCCTAATCATAAACAGGGAGCTATATAGGAGGGACGAGGGTAAACGGAGAGAAAAAGCAATGTTGGGGGCACATCGCTATTGGGGTGCCGCAACATGAAATACAATAACCTTCACCTTTATAACGAGGGAGGGGGTGGGGGACTATCGCTCGGATGCATGCGTTCCAAAAAAAACATGGAACGACCGTCGCCGGGGCGCTGAGGATCTGCAAGACAGATAACGGGAGGTGCCCATATCTTATAAACGCGCATTGGTGTTACAGAGGGTTCTCTGCTAATGGGACTGGTGAGATTGAGACGTTTGAGTAGACAAAACGCTACTAAAAAGGCAGAAAGCCTGGGGTAAATGTCTTTGTGCCTACTCAGCGCGGACCTGTGGAAAGGGGGGAAGTTTTGAATGGGCAAGGAGAAAGAGGGGAGACGGAAAAAGGGTCGTCAGGAAAGAAACACCGGAGGTCCGAGGAGGGCTCGGGTGGGCAGAAACAAGAAGAGGGTGAGGTGTTCAACTCGTAAAGTCATGCTAGAAAGGGGAAGTCAGGCAACCCTTTAGGCTTCCCCCCTCCGTGGCCCCAAAGGTGCTGAAATGCAAGCCTGGCCGAAAGCAGTTGGGTTCCCCGGATGAGTTTCGGAAGAAAGCCATGGAAGTCGGGGGGGGGGGATCGGGGGGGGTGGCCAGGAACGCGAGAGGGCTTTGTCTATGCGTAGGGTCGGAAGAAAGACGGACATGTGGGCCGAGCGAAAACATCTGCATGGTGAAGCGACCAGGAAGGGGGTTTCGGAACTTCATAACCATGCGGTCAGAACGAATGGAAAAGCCCGTCCAGAAAATGGGGGTAAAAACCATCAGCAACGGGCTGGGAGGAGTAGAAAGAAACCGGTGCAGACGGGAACCTATATTGGAAGGCTATTGGAAAGGAGTGTCATTCAAGGGTGTACGCTGATGGCGAAAATCTGCCACGATGAACGCAAAGGAGAAGTTGGGCAGACACACATTCAATTTGAAGGGGGAATGAAAGCTCATGAGGAAAGGAAAAAAAAGAGGCAAGCTTCGAAAATTGACATCATATTTGGTTTACGACTCCTCTCGACGGGCAAGGATTTCATTTCGGCAATCATGCTTACTGTCCCATCGTCAGAAACCGTCACGGTGAGGAAATGCAAAAGAATAATATATAAACCTCGCCAATCTCAAAGCGAGACTAAAGCAAAGAATATAAGTAGGCGGCGTTGGAAGTAACATCGCCTGGCACAACACTTAATCCAATGAGAAAAGAAGACCAAACAACAATATAGATCCACCGAGCCCTCCAGGGGGAAAAGGGGGAAAGCAAGCCAAGGAAATCATTTTCACGCCCGGGTGCAAAGAAAAATTCACCTAGAGCAAACACTTAACCGCAGGTACTAAAAATGAAGGGAGGGTGTTGGAAAGCCCACTGAGGGGGGGGGGGCCAAAGCGTGCTTCGAGCAATCGCGTTTCGGTCAGAGGAGGAGAAAGAGGGGGTTTTTTGACAAGCACCGAATGCATTCAAAACTGGTGCGAACCCCAAACAGAAACCAAATAGCGACACGCCGAGTCACCCCCAGGCGTCGTTCGCTGCGGCTCCCGGGAAAAAGGGTTCCTAGGAAGTTAAGCGGCCGTCCTATCCGCGTATGAAAAGGTGACAGGTCATGGTAGGGACAACTACGAAGGAAAAGACAGAAGCTGAAGAACCGAGCCGAACAGCATATAAAGAGGGACGCTTGAATTTTCTAGGGTCTCACAATTTTGGGTCGCATAGAGGGGCCTTCCTTAGGGGGGCAGGTAGTTGCACGGGGTGCTCGGACTCGTATGGAGAAACGGGATTAAACAACAAGCACTCCCTGAGGTCGCTAAGATCGGAACAAAAAAAAGGGTCTGCATCGGGGGGGAGTGCGTCACGGAGGTGAGGTAGGGGGAGGGGTGTCCTGAAAACCGCTCTACCAGCATACAGGGCATCAGAGAATACTACAAACAGCCTCAGCCACATCTCCGATTTTAAAGATCTTGGAGTTATGGGTCGGGCTTCCGGGGGACCTAAAGTTAAGGGACCCGCGAAAACGAGACCACCTTTCCTTACTCGCCCTCGAAGAAGGGAAACGATAACTCCGTCGAGGGAAGGGAGAAGCCTCAACCCCTCGCGGAGCCCTGTAAAGGCCAAGCAGTTTCTGACTATTAACTAGGGGGCGACCCAAGAGGGCGATATCAAGAAGTCAGGGGGGGAACGTGAATGAAGATCCAGCAGCCATGGAAAGTTCAACGCCACCGGGGAGGGCGGGGGAAAAACTTTAAGCTCGACATGGGAGGACAAGGACCCGTCCAGTCGGCCAGTTCCGAACACCAAACCCTCAAGGTGGACACGATTGCCAGGTCGATGGCAGCCGCTCATTAACCTCAAGAATTCACTGGAATAAAGCGCAAATTAAGGGGGGGAGAAAGGAAGAAGAACTAAAAAAAGAGAAAGAAAATAACCATAGTGGCCAAGGGGGAG
>Ga0179593_1442366_pt1 | contig 10936 bp, 7 predicted proteins | sample CZODoug2_1_08_16_FD_185931 | JGI IMG/M metagenome (GOLD analysis project Ga0179593, IMG submission 185931) | Vadose zone soil fungal communities from Angelo Coast Range Reserve, California, USA - CZODoug2_1_08_16fungal (PacBio error correction) | ecosystem: Environmental > Terrestrial > Soil >...
AAAACGCAAGAAAAAGGCGGCAGAGAAAGCATGAGCACGGGCGCACAAGACATCTGAGCGCCCAATGTTCATAGCTTCTACCCTTCACAATTCGTGTTGTCCAAATTATCTAGATGAACCCTGCGCTTAGTAAAATAGGAAGAGAATCCGAACGACCCGCTGGGGAGAGGACCTGGAGAGATTCGAACAGAAAAGCTGCAGGTCCAGCGGCTCTGTGTTTGACTTTCAAGGCACCGAAAGTAATTGAACCGAAGTTAGTTCCTGACAAAAAGGAGAAGGGAACACAGCCACCCGACGGGTACGCCCAAAAGGATTCAAACGGGATCCGGCTGGAATGGATCCCCTGGGCGAAAGCGCCTTCGACTCGACCGTAGCCCTGTTTTATCGCGGGACCAGGAAAGGGAAGACCCATTTCCCTAGTTCGATCTAAGGTCGGCTGTTAGAAATAAGGCGGACCTGGTGTGGGGGCGTTCATCGCCGCAACCAGAAAAAAACACCGCTACTAGAAACGAAAGCATGAAACCAACCATCCAAACTGTGCTTCAAGGCAAAAGTGAACGGCCCAGGGAAGTGCTGATCACAAAACATACAATTAGGGAGAGGAACCCTCAACAGGAGGAACAGAAGGCACTCAATCGGACCGCAAGCGGTTGACTAGGACACATTGCGCCACAACGATCCTGCTCTGCCGAACTAAAGCCCGAGTCTACTGGAGTCGGCCTCCGGAAGACCGGAGACCTAAGTGGCAGTCACTCAATGGTTGGCAAAGATTTCTTGGTAAAATTTTGAGAAAAAAGAGCCTGTCAGAATAAGCGGGCGCCGAAAGTTCGCAGCGGAGATCGTCGGGGGCCAGGACAGGCCTGAAAGAGGATGGACATCGTGACCTCGCCCGTTTCTGCTGAAAGCTGGGAGCCTGAGGCGCGGAAAAGTTGGGACGCACGCTCCTAAGGACAAGGGGGAGTTGTAATTAAAGAGGTCGTTTCAACGAAAAAAACACTTACAACCCTGTGGTGACCGTCTAGGCGCCGACCGGAGTTCAATCTAAAAAAGAAGAAATTCTTCTGCAGAGCGTTGAAGGGAAGTGTTGTCTTCCTCCAAGCAAAAAGAGGGTCCCGCCTATTCGACCTGTGCGGTCTCCGGCAGAAACTCTTATCACTGACGGCTAAGTCTCACCACTTGAGCGCAAAACCCGTACTCCGGAGAGGGCATAGATGAATTTTCTATCCAACGCTGCGAAGGCGTGCAACTTAGACCATCATAAACTGCCTCGCCTACCGATACAGCGTAGCACATAACCTGTAGTAAATACTACGTCAGAAATATTGAATAGGTTTACATACTGTGAGTCAAAGGCGGCCAGGTCTTCCGAAAAATACCAAAGGGGAGGCCGGCGGTGCGGTCCGGGGACCGTGAAGCGCAGCTAACTGCCCCAGTCAACAACTCTCGACGGCTGTACACGGCTCCTCTACTAGTCAGGTAAACCCCGTAAGAGAAGACATTCACGGGCCGACGGGGTGCTCACAATATTGCGCTGTTGGAATATGAATAAAAACTTTCTATCAGGTCGGAAGGGGGAAAAAAAAATTGTCCAAGGCAGATCTCAGTCAGGTAAGTCGAGTCACTCGCCACCGCGTAAAAGACCCTGTATTCGAAAAGGACATTTTGAGAATAATACTAACTGAGTCTGGGGGTTGGCGGGGGACTTGAGGAATATTAGGACGTCTCACCGAGGCCCCCTGATAGACTCATATGATCCGGGATCTCTTGGAAAAATGCCCTCGTCCCGTCACTAGACGGCCGCCGAGGGCCTATAAAACGTTTTTCTCCCAGGACCCCAAAATAACATGGCCGGCCTAAAGTCTCAGTGCGTGGGATGACTGGAGCACTGACAAAAAAAACCGGCGAGACACTAAGACAATCGACCTGGCTCTTCGTTCTTTGGGCTGATCGATCGTTTTCAAAAATCTACCCTAACACCTAGTCCCGGGGGACAACGGAACAGAATGACCCGCGAACTGGGGATCTTTTAAGCTAGAGACTTTACGGCGTAGAAACGAGAACATATTTGGGCCCAATGCACTCGCGTCGTCGTGAGCCTCCAGGACCCGTCCTTGCTCCTCCTTCGCCCGGGAATCGTTTAGGTGTTGGTGGGCTCACTCACGAGTAGGACATTAGCATAGAGCTGGAGAGAAAGGGGCCGGATTGGGTCAGCGACAAGTAGGTCGAAACCTATGTGAAAAATTTTGCAGGCGACCGTTCAGCTTAGTTGACAGAGCCTCGTGTCTTAACCTTGGAGAATATTTCAATACAAAGCGCAAAAACAGTCGCGACATCAGTATGGGGTAGAGCAGTTCTCTACTCAGAGTAGGAGTGGCGAAAAGCTCGCGGCATCAAAGACTGCCGCTTAGTTACGTGTAACCCTCTCTGCAGTACACTCTTCGCGCTCGGGCTCGATAATCGTGAGATTTCACAGGTGAAGAGAGGTCATTCTGTACAGATGCTCCCGCAGACTCGGATAGGGCGCCTCGAGACGAGAAGCATAGCGAGAGGCCAGTCTGTGCTGCGTGAACACGGCAGAGAAAGGGAGGGAAGACACATAGAAGAGCGCGTCTTGGACCCGATTATAGGCTAAAAAATATGGATGTGCAGAAAGAGAAAGCGACCAATTGGGCTATGACATTGCTTCGGGTCCCCAAAGTGACCAACTGCTTATCTTTCTCCTAAGGAGGACGAGACTGATAAAAAGACAATAGTCTCCGACATTGAAAAAGTTGCCTTAATTGTAGCGCTATCAATGCACAGAATGACGGATCAGGCACCCATTACTTAGGTTTTCGGGCGAGCTCATTCTTGTTGCCCGGCAAGTAGGGCCAAGTTGGAAAACAAAAGGGGTACACCCTATCGGGACTTCGTCTCCGTCAATTGACAACCAAAGGTCACTCTCTGTCCTATCAACAAAGTGAGGGAGCGAATGGACATAAGGTTTCCAAAGCAATAACTAAGATTTGTCATGTCGACACCTCAAAATACTTGTGTGTTGAACACGAGGGGAGTCAAACGAGGAAAGAAAAAAAGACGAAGGAAGACGCCGTAAAATCGGACTGTGTCCGTCCGCCCACCGCTTTCCACATTCAATTCAACTACATCAAATCCGTTTGTGACCCAATGACCAGTCTAATAGTGTAGTAATAGCGGAAAGGAAAAAACATGCTCACGCAAAAGAGATCTAAGGAGTAGCGAGGGAAGGAAAACAGCAATCCACATCGCTCTCTGTAAGTGAGCCTCGACTGTTTTGCAAAAATAATCACGGTTGCCAGGCGGGAAAAAAAAAAAAAACCTCGACCACGTCCAACGCTGTTCGCCTAGCCCGTGCATGATCTCTCCTATGCTCGAAAAATCTTCAAGTGTGATTCCTCACGATGCTGGGGTATGTCAAATCCACAGCGGAAATGTCAAATAGGGGACAGGAAAAGAGACCGTAGCGTAGATATGCCTTCTAGGGAGAAAGAAAAGGCATCAAAGGAAACTACCGGGAAGCTCTTAGAAGGACCCGTGCAAGTGCGTAGAAAAAATAACCTACCCTCCGGCTCTCCAGCTCCACAACGCTCACCCGCTTTAGCAGAACACTCCACTTACTAAAAACTGAATTTCGGTGGTCGTTTCCACAACGTGGGGAGATCGAGGGTTAAATTGATGACACCGGGCTTACTGCAACGTGAATTGTTCAACGTGCCATCAGGGCCTTAGCACGCCCCATGTTGCATGGCATAAAAAAAACAGACTGCAAAAAAAATGTGGAAACGCCGTGACGAAACGTGTCCGCCCTATATGTGTCCGATGGTGCGCATAGCGCGTTGAATCTAGCGAATCGTTCACAGAAAAACGAACTTCACTGAAATGTACCATCGTTGCCGTTGAGGGGGAAGTGCTCTAGATAAGAAAGAGAGGTTTCTCGATTGGACTATTACCGCCCCGCTAATCCAGATTTTTGTACCTAACCATAAACTCTGTCATTAGTAAGCACTATACTTGCAAAAACAGATTTGGCACGTAGGAGCCAGGTAAAAACTAACTGGTTGCTTCTTGGATCATTCTGTTCCCAGCGCATGCGAACAAAAAGGAAGATACAAATGGATATCACACTGTGCAAGATTGTCCTCAGAATGGGTGTGGGAAATCAGTAAAGGGGCCAGAGGTGCACTTACCCGAGTAGCTACATGCACCGGCCATGCGAAAGTTCAACCGCGTTCTTTTCACCTCGAAGCGAAGCAGTTGGGATCACAGGAGATGGGAGAGAGGGAAGCTTGACGTTAAGATGGAAGTCGACTAAAAGATACCTCGTAACTGGTCCCCTCCAAACAGGCTTTCAAGTAAACCGCTCTGCCCTTTCCCTCAAACAATGCCAAAAAGATCGAAAAATTCTTCAACAGTTTCACGTATCCAATCGTTATGAGCCTGCTCCATACCTCTCGATCAAACTGATCAGAAACCCCAACTAAAAAAACAAAAAAAAACACCAGGGGGAGGGGAAACGAGCCATATCACAGAACCGTCGTGGATCTCTCGACCATCGCTAGAAAAAAACAAAAAAGATAGGGGGAAATAGAAGATACAGAGCGAGAAAAAACCGATGAGGGATGGAACCGATGAAAAGGGGGAGACAGAGACGGCACGACAATTTAAGAAGAACGCGCTCAATAAGAAGAGACGCAGTTCTTTTAAGGGAGAAAACCACAAGGAGAACCTGCGTGAAGAGGTACCGGTCCAACCAGTGCCTAACACCTTACAAAAACAAGAGGATAGGACGGAAGCCTCGGGAATCAAGCACGATGACGTCCCAGCGGAAAGGAAAACAAGAATGGAGAACGTCAGACTACTAAGAGGCAGCAACGTGGGGGGGGCACCGTCCGTCGGAAAACGAACGTTAAAAAAGGGCGAAGGGGACTCCACTTTTGAGAAGGAACGTAGATGGGTTACGCTGAGCAGAGGAAGGGAACACGAAGGATTCTTCTGACTCCCTAGTGCGCCACGAGAGAAGAGCTGCGTCGACGAGACGCATACGATCTAAGGCCGCGCCCCTTACGCTCGGTGCCATGGGAGATCTCAGGAAGGAAGATACGGCATTTCACCACAGCACCCGGAACACTTCCGGACACACGCTGTTCGATTCTCCCATCTAGGAAAAAGCGAATGAGGATGAGAGAAGTGATTAGAAAAAAGCAGTCGAACAGAACGGAGATAGTATCCGAACTAGTTGGGCCGTCAACACTAAGGGGACTGAGTTCTTAAAATGGGGGGACAAACGCGTCCGTGGGAGGAGAGGGGGGTAGTTGGCCTAGGGGCCAAACGCAAGCGAACGCGGAATTCCGCGGCAGCAAAGTAAGATCAGGCGAATAGACGGACCCGAGGAGGCTCCGGGGGGGGGCTGGATCAGCGACGCGCTCAATGGGTTTGCGTGTAAGCGAGTGGTAAGAAGAAGGGAGTCGAACCTTCTCGGAGAGGAGGTATAGGTCCAAACTCGTGACTGCTTTCCGATGTAATCGTCTACCCCCTCACCGAGAGAGGACACTAAGAGAGAACGGCCGTTAATGAAAAACAAAATGCCCGCTGCACAAAAAATCAAGAAGGAACAAGGGGATTGGAAAGACGGATCCGAATGCATGGAGTGACTCGACGGCACCAAATTCCTGTCATTGACTTAGAAGGAAAATAATCTGACGTGAGAGAATCTTGGCCACACCTTGAAAGAGCACTTGCACGAAGGGGGATGCGGCCAAAATGGCGATCGCACGAGGAACATCCGCCACGGCTCTTTAATGCACTATAAAGAAAAGGCGTTTTGAAAGACCCAAACCTCACGGCCCAAAGAGCCGACAGAAGACGAGGGCTCGGGGAAACTGAAGGAGAGCGGAACTTCATAATACAATCCTAGATTGGGAGTCGAACAAATCGGCGACGCTTCCAAGACCATAACCCGAGAGGATAGACGATCCCAGGAAAAGAAGGATAGAACAAGGTGAAGCAGCACGCTACCGGAAAAGGGTGCGACCATCCCTGCGTTTCACCATATAAGGAAAAGGGAGAGACCAGACTCTTCCCGCGAGGGAGACGGGGAAGACTCTGGAGAGGAGACACTGGCGGACGGGGAAAAAGAACGCATAACTCACAAAGCGGCCGTCTACCTAACATGACCAGCTTTCGAGGGAGACAACGTACTACGAAAAAGAGAAAACAAGGGAGCGTGGCGCTAAGGGATCGGCTTGACGAGAAGTAAACCATCCGGATTCCCATGAGGGGGGTGTTAGGGCAGGTCGCCAAACGAACTCGAGGCAGGAGAAGGACCAGGGCCTTCTGGTTTTCTAAGACCGGCAAGAGCAAAACCATAAAAAGTGATCAATCGTCCTGATAGGAATCGTTGAAGTCAAGAACAGGGAAAGAAGAAGAGAATGGAAAAGATAACTTCACGGCGATTACTTGGCATCAAACGAGATGTCAAACTCCAGGGGAAATATCGGGTAACATAAACAAAAGGAACGTAAGGAGATCGCCAAGGAAAATAGTGAAGGACTAAAACCAGACTCTTTTCACTCGTCAAAGTGGGGGATTAACGAGGGGGCGTGCTTCTACTCTCATTAACTATAATATACATTCCCGGCAGGGAAAAAAAAAAAAAAAAAGGGTACCTTAATGGAAAGGAGAAGCGAAGAAGAAAAGGGCTGCACGCAGATGAAAGGGTAAAAATGCTGGGCGTGGGGAGGGGAGTTTTGGGTTTATTGGAGTTCCCTTAAGAGTCTCCCCCGGCGCAAGATGTAAACAACAGCAGAAGACTTTGTCACATGGAGCTCAATAAGCCGGGAAGACTCCAGAGTGAAAGGTCCTCATTCGAACTCCACCTCTATCTTCCAAAATTCCCACACAGCGAAAAAGTCAGGTAGCGGGAAAAAAAGCCAGTGTCTGCCGGCGAAGACGGACCGGTAAAGGGTCGGCAGAAAAAAGGTAGTCCGGATTAAGAACAGAAGGACCTGAAAATTGCTTTCTCCATATGGACAAAAATTCATTGGAAAAGGGGGGGAGTCATGAGGGGGGAAGTCAAGGTTGAAAAAACTGCCTGGGAAAAGAAGTGGGAGATGCTTACGCAAGAAGCATCACCGACCGAACACTCGGAGCTCCTGATGCGCAGCAGGATCGGACAACATTCTCTAGACAAGACAGATGTGGTGATGCTTCCACCAACTGGGGGGTGGGTGAACAACACCGGGGAGGGAGCGGCAGTTGTTGGGGTGAGGCACATGAATTACTCAATTGGCCTTATACCGACATTTGTGTTTAGGGGATGTGTCAAGAAAAGTGAAGTACCGTCTTCTTTGCTGGGAACGGGGAGGGGGGGGGGTGTGGCAGAAAAAAGCCTTGTGACCTTACGAAAAAAAAGCCTGAGTTGGAAACCCCGAATGATGCTCGCGCTCAGCGAGAAAGCCGCGTGACATTATAGAGCATTCTCTAGAAATGATCGAAAAAGACGCAGGATCCCGAAGTGAGGGGGGCCGCGAGAAGGGAGCTTGACATCCTCAGGCAGATCAGGTGAAACGTGAAGAACACCAGGAAAAGTATCTAATCCAAGGATGGGAACAAGCCACTGAAGGAAAAAAGGGGATCCCACCCAGCCGGAAAAGAGGGGAGGAGGGAGAGTAAGCCGGAGGGGCGGCAGAGACCCGACGATCGGTCTCTTAGCGCGCCATGCTGCCGAGGGGTATGAAGATGGAGGTAGCTCAACAAAACCAAAGGAAAAGGGGATAAAATATGAAGAGAAGGCGAAGAGGGCGGGCAAACAGAGAGGAAAAACGGGCTAAACACTACTATCGAGAACGCCAGACGGCCGCAGAAAACTGCGGATGCTTAGAACGGGATCGAAACCACCTACGGGTGGATTAAACATGGAATCTGAAGAAGGGGGGAAGCTTCGATCCTCGAGGAATGTGGCTTCGGCACACTGGGGCGAAAAGTCAAATCGCGAGTTTCATCAGGAATAGAGGATCGACCTAAACGCGTGAAACAACGGGGTATAGGAGGTAACGTGTAGAGAAAGGGAGGAAGCTCCTGAAAAGTAAATATGAAATCTGTATGAGGCTCTCGGAAGATATAAAATAATCGGGAGGGGAAATACGGGAAAGGGATTCGGGAGGGGGTTACGGCTCCTGCACACAAAGAGCGCAAGCCACTGAAAAAGAAAATCACTAGAATGCACGTCAACGGGGTTTGCGAAAAGAACAAGAAAAGACACAACATTTTCGGGTCTAAGGAAAGTGACAACTGCACCGGGCAGGCGACCTAAAAAAGAACCAATTGGGAGAGATTACTACCCGAAAAAGGACCTCCGAAGAAGAAAGCGCGGAACCGGAAAGCTCACAGAGACCCAATTCCCTTTGAGGGAGCGCGAAGAATCACTCTTGGGAGAGAGGGAAGGAGAAGTCAGAATATAACCAGCCGGTTGGTCCAATTCTTTGGTCAAACTTGGTAGGAAACACAGTCAGAAAGAAAGAAGCTTGGAGGAGAAGGGCGATCGGGGGCAATTTAAGGAGAACTTCGAAATTGGAAGTAATAACGAGGTAAGAACGGTCGCCAGTCAGCTCCACGAGGGGGACCAAAGCGGTGGTGTAAAGAGGGGGGGGAGCGACTCCAGGGTCGATGCTTCTGGCGAGACGAAGGAACACTGACACGACCGAGACTGGGGGAGGGGTAAACACAGAAAAGAAGACCGTTTAGACGGGAGCAGAAAAAAGCGGGAGCGAAGAACTTCGGAGCACGAGAAAATCAGCTCATCAGTGTCCTGAGATCAGGGAAGGAAAACGGGAAGAATCTTCAAGCATGAGAAAAGAAATTAGAGGAGAAATCCAGGTCGCGAAAAATGGGCACGAGGGTTGGAGTTCCAAAAGAAGATCATGACTGTCAGGCCCCAACACCGTGGAGGTCTGGACACCGAGCACTGTACCGATATGTTCCCAAGGAGGGGGAAACGTGTGCAAAGCTAGGAAGACGGAGGGGGGTAGAAAGATAGGAAAGTCTCGCGTCCCGGGTTACGAAGCTACCAAGGTAAAGCTAGCAGTCATTGGACGGGCGGTGCTTAAGTAGTCGCCCACAAGCCAGCGACGTGAACATGGAAGAATTGAAGGAGAGGAAAAAAGCGACCAAACGACGGGGGAATCCCGCGGGGGGGTGTATTAAGTGAAAGCACGACGGAATACAGGCCTAGCCCAGCCCCCTAGCACAGGAATAAAGGGAGGCGTTGTCCATGACAAGAAACCAAACTTGGGACGTCCCCATATTTAGCTTAACGGGGGAGTGCGGGATATCGGAGGGTCCCAACAGAAAGTGAGGAGGACATAAAAAGGGAAGTTGCGTCCTACTAGAGGACATGTAGTGATAGGTGGGGTCACTGAAAGAATTGCAGACAACTGATAAACCGATGCTTCCACCTTGTCGATGAGGGGAGTCTCATTTATCGTTTCACATAAGCTCGGGAGGGTAGGGGAAGCGGCGTAAGAAAAGGAGGGAAGAAAAAACTTAAATCTCGGGAAACAGGGGAGGGCGATAGTGTCAGGAGAGATGGGGGACGGAAAACTCAAGCAAAACCGATCATTCTTCGTTCTGACCAGCGGGGACGGGCTCGGGCAGCTGGCAATGGAGGGGCGAACACGATTGTAGAAGAAACAAACGGCGAGAAGCTGACAGCTGCGCAAGGCCGCAAGAGTCAAGGCGGGGGTCCCTCCCAAAGTAGGAAAAAGTTAATCGGGGAGGTGAAACGACAGAAGAAGAAGAGGGCCATTGGCCGAAGACGAAAGGAAAGTTTGAAGACTTAGGAAGGCAAGTGCAAACAGAGAAGGGGGTTTTCAACTACCGTTGAGCGAAAGGAGGAAGACGTCAAGGGGAAGAATGTTGTTCTAAAGGAAGAGGCTCGGAGAAAAAAATTATGAGAAATTCGCCAAGACCTAAAAGCCCTAATCACGATGGGACAGGAGCACGAGTACAAGAGATCCAGCGCATGGAGAAAGAGTACTAGCCGAAGAAACAGAGTCCACGAAACAAAGAAGCTCTGCTAGTAGCTCGGAAAACCTTTACACGTCTATAAGTAGTCTGCTCGAAAACAAGAGTCGAGTAACTGATAGTTAAAGGAGGCACCAGATCTCCCAACTCCAAGACGGGAAAGGACGCTGTGCAATGGAGTTGAAAAATCTATACAAGGGGGACGCCCAGAAGGAGCAAGGGTATGGGTATTCATGAGAAAAGTTCTATTGAATGAAAGAGCCCTCAGTTAGAGAAACCGGCGGAGAGGTACTAAGAGGGAAAATACGGGGTCTTTAAGGTGAAAAGAATGGTCTCGAATCCGGGGGATGGAAAATTGATACTCTGCAGTTAGACCTTCGAAAAAGGAAACATTACGAACGGGGAGAAGTCAAAAAAGGTCTAGCAGGCTGGAGCTTCTAGGAAGAAAAACCAAAGGTTGACATTCGGACAAAAGAAGATATGAGCTGGGCAAATCACGGCCTTATCGGGGTAAAAGAGGAGCACGGGCGGGGGGAACCACTGTGCGCCAAAAACTAGGTGAAATCAGATTTGCGCGTCTGATGCCACTAGTTAAGAGAAAGAGGATAAGTGGCACGATAGACAGAGGGGGTGGGAGAGAAAGAAAGAGAGGAAAAAAACATGCCCACCGGCAAGGAAAGGTAAGAGATCCAAACTGGGTTTTTTTCGGGCATCTAGCACTGGCGGGCCGGGTGACGTTCCAATATGTGGAGAAAAGTGAGAGGCGCACTGACAGAAGTCTGAGGCCTCTCGTAGTACTTTAGAAAGGACGCCTCCGGATTGGGGAAAAGGAAGAGGAGGAAAAAACGGAAGGGGAGAAAAGGCGACCAGAAAAAGCCAGCAATAAAGGAGAGATGGT
>Ga0179593_1494940_pt1 | contig 10936 bp, 14 predicted proteins | sample CZODoug2_1_08_16_FD_185931 | JGI IMG/M metagenome (GOLD analysis project Ga0179593, IMG submission 185931) | Vadose zone soil fungal communities from Angelo Coast Range Reserve, California, USA - CZODoug2_1_08_16fungal (PacBio error correction) | ecosystem: Environmental > Terrestrial > Soil >...
AAAGAAAAGGAAAACATACACTCGAACTTCGCCGCTACAAAAGCTTCAACTGGCTCCCACACTTCTCCGCAGTGCAGCCTGTAAATAGAACGCGATGAAAGCGTGAGGAAAGAGAGGGTGTAACGGGATGGGTGGGAAAGATACACCTTTGAACTTGGTTGCACCGCTCTCCCTATCGGTAGAGGGGCGACGCGACAAATCTCTTTACCTATTAAGGGTACTGGAGTTGGAGGAAGGGACATGACCGTTAAATCGATCGATCCACCCGACATCTCCAGCTCGGCAGAAAATTCATTCCTTCTTGACTATAGATGGAAGAATCAAAGGAAGGAGAGGTACCTCAGCAAATGCGCACATAAACAGGGAGGTGAGGGAGAAAATCTCCCTAGCGATCTTGTAGTTAAAAGGGTGAGGGGAGAGGGTCAGGAATGATTTTCGACTGACTACGCCTCGCAACATTCATCGTGGCGTTTCCGGACAAGGAAAAGAGGGCTGATTTAGTTCTTTTTAGATGAGGATTTAGCTCAAAGAGCCGTACTCATTGCTGATTTCGGGCGTTTTTAGCCGTTTGGGCCTTATGACCGTCGGCGAAGAAATCGCGATCCAAGGCCTTTTGATTATTCAAAAGGGGCCCTCGATAAGAGGGGGGGATACCGGGAAGGGCGGGATTACAGAGTAGTTAGGAAGAAGGGCAGATGTGGGTGGGACCGGAGGATCTACAATGGTAATAAAGTGAAGTGTGGAAATTGTCATAAGCGAATAGTGGGAACTGGTGGGGTAGGGTTTGGGAGTAAGGGAAAGGAGGAAACAATACACAGAAGGGAGGAAAGTATCACTGGGCCGGGAGGCCAGGCGCCAGTGAGAGGAGAGAGAGGTGAGAACAGGGAGGCAGAAGCGCAAGGAGATAGCGAGCAGCGAAAGGTTTGTGCTGGACCTTCAGATCGATTAGACCGGGCCTGGATAAAGATCAATAGGGTCGAGAAGAGAACGGGGGGGAGAAAAGGGAGGGGAAACACTCAGCGCGACAAGAAGGAAACAAAAAAAAAGGATCGCATACGGAGGGGGCTGATAGTGAGATGGCCCAACATAGCAGAGCGAAGAGAAGGGACGCAGGGAATGGAGGAGGGGAAAGAGGAGTCAATAGGAGGGGGAGTGAATGACGGTCGGTGATGGGCGTGAAAGTACCGATGCGTGGGTGTGAGTAGGTGGAGACGGAAAAGGGAAGAGGAAAAAGAGAAATGGGAGTAAATGAAAGGGGGAAGGGGAAAAGTGACGAGGACGAGAGGGTCGAAATGGGAGGAGGGTCGATACGAGCGGGAGAGGGAGTGAAGAAAGCAAGCAGAGTAGACAAAGCAAGGACGGAACAGAAGACGGGCAGAGAAGGAAGAAAAGGGGTAGAAGAGAGGGGGGAGAAAGAGAGGTAGGAGTGGGCATAAACAGGGGGAAGAAAAAGCAAAAATTCAGGACAAGGTAACAATCGAGGGACGGAGAAAAGAGTTTAAGAGAAAGAAGAAATGGAAAAGGAGGAAAAAGAGAAAGAGTAAGATGCGGAGCAAAAAATGCAGTACTCAGATCAAGCTCGGAAGTGAGGTTTGACAAAATGTATAAATATGGATAACGGGCGGTCAGGAAACAGAACGATATTCGGGCCGGTGAGGCAGGCGTGGGAATGGGTGGGGAGAGGTTGGATGCGCTGGGAATAATCGGAAGAAAGGAGGTATTCTCTATTACACCCATGGAACGAGTTAAAAAAGAAGGGGGGGGAGAATGGGGTAAGGTAGAATGAGGCGAACGTCGTGAACGAAGAGGGCAAAATTGAATAATAGGGCAGAGGATGGCAACGCCGGAGGTATTACGCCTGGGGAGAACGAAAAGGAGAAGGGGGGGGTGGGGTCCTGGCCAGAAAAGAAACAGGTGTAGAAAGGAAAAGAGGGAGTGGGAAATGAGAGCGGAGGACTTCAGGGGGGGGGGATTTCTCCTCCCCTTCCTCCCACCACAGCTTTTATTTGCACCCGAGATGACAAGATAGATCGAAGCGGACGAGAAAGGAGAGAGGGGAACGGGGGAGGGGAGAGACATAAGACGAGGAAGCGTAGGGTGAGGATAAGAGTAAGGTATTCGGTGTCAGAATCCAGACAAACAGTTGTGTTGGAGGACTGTAGAACTTCGGGGCGTAGCTAGCAGGAGGGTAAAGAAGGCGGGGTAAGACTGGAGGTAAAAGGTAAAGATAGATGGGGGGGGTAGGAAGGAGACGCCAGGAAGCAGGCGAAAGGGAAGAGGGATGGGGTTGGAAGAAGAAAGAGAGAGGGGGGGACAAGCGGTAAAAGACTGGGACATGGATGTGGAGGGGGAAGAGGAAGGGTGAAGAAGGGCCAGTAACGAAAGCCATCAGACGGAACTCCATCGTGAATTGAAAAAGTAAGGCGCAGGTAAGTGGGATGCGGAAATCGAATGCGATGGAACAAAAGAGGAAAATAGGGAAGGCGGAATGGACATACAGAGGAAACGGGGGAATTAAACGGTAAAAAAACGAGAGGAGACAGGAAAACATTTGGGAAGATCTGTGACCCCTTGGAGTAGATTAAAACTCGTTGACAGAGGGGGGGGGGGGAAAGGGTTGGTGGGGCTCAGTCACTACCCCTATTCTGCGGATTAGGGAGTGGGGAGGGGAGTAAGTCTGTTCCCGTTATTCAATAGTGGGGAAACACCAAAGGAAGAGGGACCGACGGGCGTTCCCCTCGGCTGACGCGCTTCGAGAGAAGGTATTTCAACCTGTGGGGGCCCACCTTTTCTGGAGGGGGGAGGGGGGCTACAAGGAGGTCATTTCCGCTTGGGGATTCGTTCTCGGAAAAATGAAAAATCGTGGACGTCGTTGGGGGATCTTGAAATTTTTGAGAGAAAATGAGGGGGAAAAGCAGTCAGGCCTTGAGCTGCGATTCTGGCGTGAGATCGATCCGTAGAGGGGGAGGCCGACGGGAAAGGTGGTCGGAGAGTCTGATCTCCGAGGAAGAAAGTACAATCTTGACGGAAAGGAGTTTTGGGGGGAAAAGGAGGATCGGGTCCGTAACGGTGTCGCGTTTAAGGAGTAGAGGCGTTGAGCAGGCCGGGAAACGCTTGTAAAGTCTGAAAAGGAAAGACATAGAGAAGAGGGCCATCGGCAAGAGCTTTTCTATCTTCCGAGGAGAAGAGGGAGAAGGCAGGAAAAAACCGCGTGGCATGAGAGGGTAGATTACTGGAAAAGGGAATCGAGAACTCCTGGGGACGAGCGCCAGGCATGATCTTTTTTCGAAAAGGAACGGGGTCAAGATTTCATCAAAGAAAAGAGTTCAGGGACCGGATCTATAAGGCTCAGCGACTTGGTAATCGCTCTATCCGATCCTCAGTCGAGGTAATCGAAGGAAGAAAGGTCAGGTATTGCGCAAAAATAGGCATTTCTTTCCCATTGACAAAGAGCGTAGGAGAGCAAGCGTAACCGCCTCGGCAGGAGGCCGTCCTAGCAAGGAGGAGGGGACGAGGCGAGGGGGTCAAGCGTTCTAAGTAGGCGACTGACCCTTTAACATGGAAGGGGGGGGAAATTGGGAAAGAGACGGTCTGATGGGCGCATGGCCCCGAAACAGGGGAATGGCCGGGGGTAACCCGGAGTACGGAGACATTGGGGGAGTCCTCGGGGATTTCACTAGGAGAGAAGAAGGGTTGGTGAGAAAATTGACGAAGCCTCTTGGAGGTGAGCGAGTGCGGCTCTGCTCGAAAAATAGGAACTATCAGCGTCTTCGAGGACATCGTACCATGGAGAAGACAATACATAGGTAAAAAAGTTGGGGCGAAACCCTTTTTCCGGTGGTGGGAGGTTGAACGGGGCTACTATAACCTTCTGTTGTTTTTACGAAGACTGGAGAGGAAAGAGAGGGCGTCCGGGTTCCACGCGCTAGTCTCCTGAGCGGCTTCCTTTTTCCGGAAGATGTGCAATTGAAGACGGCCCGCCATATTCTGCCGGTAGGGGGAGAGACTGGGAAGGGGGCGATTGAACAACCTTCTACGTGGGGCTGGTATTGCGCACATAGAAAGGGAATCTAGAAGCAGTACATATAGAAGTCAATCCTCGAGTCTAAGAGAGAAACGCTGGCGAGACGCCTCGGCAACCGTAATCGAGGGCAGTTTGATAACGCAAAGGAAGATGAGACAAAAAATGATGAGGAAAAGAGAGAGATGACCTGAGGATGCTAGCAAAGAGAGTCGTATTGGCGCCAATGGAGTAAAGACCAACGGCCGAGTCTCACTTCGTGATTTCAAGGAGTGCTAATACCCTCGTTGCCGCAGCTTGATCCCGCCGGACTATGGGGAGAAAACCAAGACGTCAGTAGAGTTTTCCAGATCTAAAAGGCGGAGGAACGAACTCAGCGGCTATTGCCGGCGTCACGGCACGATAGCAATGAAGAAGAAGGGGGTTGATCAGCCATCGTGGGGAAGAAAAACCTTCACTCTTAACAAGAAGTGGTTCAGGGGAAAGTCGGAAAACAGAAGGATCGTCGCCTGCTCAGCGCCACACCAAAAAGGGATGTCAGAATGGGCTGAGGCCCTTTTGATTCTTCATCGACAAGTGGTGGGGGGGGGGGTTTGGTGGGGGTGGTTGGTTTTGGTGTTTGTTGGTTGTGGTTTGTGGGGGTTGTTTTTTTTGGTGGGGGTGTGTGTGTGGGGGGTGGGGCCTGGTGGTCGGGTTTTTGGGTGTGGCAAGAAAAAGAAAGGAGTGAGGTCTTTTCTTTATCTCCCAATACGGGATATCAAAATCAATGAGGTCAACTTCTTACAAGGCGAGAAACGGAGCTGAGAATAAACCAGGACCTCCACCTTTATCGCGCATCCATTCCTCGGAAAAGGGTCGAGATCCACTTTATGAGAATACACAATGCATGAAAAAAACAATCCTAAAGACGATATTGTCACAACCGCCTACACGGCATGCCAGGTCTTCAATTCCGCAGCAATCCTCCGTACAAAAGAAAGAGGAAAAGGTTCGAGGCTAGGATAGGGGGAGTGGCGGTGAAGCATGAGCGCATAATCTCTTCCATTGCCGTCCGAAGGAGAGGCGGTCTAACCATCTTAGAAAAATCGTCTATTAAAAAAATGCTGAATAAAGAGGCCTCTCGAGCCTCTTTTCTCAAGCTCGCTGCCTTCTACTTACCAGAGAGAGAGAAATACCTGAGGATTACAAGGTTCTGTAGGAAAAAAGATGAAACAAAAATAGGTCCTTCAGGAGAGGGGGGAAAAAAAGGTTGCACGCGAGGACTCTTATATCGCTTCCGCGTTTTTATACAGAAAAGGGAATAAGTCCCGAAAAGGAACGATAGGACCAAGATATTTCTGGGGATAGGCTAAGGATTGAGATGATCGCCTTACCCCGAATTAGGCCAACCCTACAGGAAGAGAAAAAAAGAAAGAGAAAAAAAGAAAACACTCTCTAATACCAAACATCTTAAACACTTCCGCCAAAAGAAACGTAGGGACCGTTACTACAACGTTTGTAGATGAAGCAGAAAAAGACCAACTCGCGAACGATGGATATCGTGCGCCACGACTCTCCTCTGGGACAGCAGCAAGGGAAGCTCACAAAACTCAAAGGTCTCAGAGAAAGGTTAGAACGAATGATCAAGATCCCGCCGCGCGCAGATAAAGAAGAGACCAGGAAGCCGCACTATTCACAAGACAAGAAATGAACGCGCAGCACGCCTCCAAACCAGCAGAGCGCATCGGAAGGAGACGAAATTGGGAAAACGCCCAAAAGTAGCACGTTTGCCAACATTTACCACCTCGTCAGCTCCGAGTAAGAAATGGATTAACGCGGAGTGATGTTCTCTCCTTTGCCCAGCCTATGGAAATAAAGGGAGTCTGCTCTTTATATCTAACCAGCTAATCTAGGCAGATTTTATGTTGTGCTTTAAGCAGCCAAAAAAAAATCATCACAATACGAACAAGCGGGAGGAACCACTTGTCACGAAGGCCAGATAGAACCATGGACTCTCAAAAAGGAATTCCTGGCCAGGAGTAAGAATCCTAAAAAAGAAAAAGGAAAAAGGGGGCGCGGTGAAAAGCCATATGGTTTTCGGAAGGGGGGGGGGGGGGGGCGGACCGGAGACTCTTGACTACGTAAATTGAAAGGCGAATCTAAAATATGTCGAACATCCACCGCAGTATGGAGATCTAGGGCTGAAAACGGGGTGCAAAAGAGGGAGAGATGGGGGGCTGAACAAGACGAGACATCGCCAGAATCGTGGTCGATCTGGGGGGAAAAAAAAAAACAGAGGAGAGCAAGGGGAAGCAATCTCGAGGAGTTCTAGAAGATTAGGAAGGAAGGGAGGAATGCAACGCTTAAAAACTCTAATCACCCAATTATAGAGGAGATTGGGAGAGAAAGGGGAGGGAAGGGTAAACAAAACTACAATACAAACTTTGGACTTGGGATGCAATGGGAAGAAAAGAAGGGTCCTGTGGCGGAGGAGTCGCATGCATAAATTCCCCGTTTAAAAGAAAGGGGAAAGGGGGGAAAAAAGAAAATATATAAAAGGACCAATTAGAAAAGAAAGCAATGAGAGAAAGCCATTCGCTCTGATTACCTCTCAGTCAATGGGGGGAGAGGGGGGGGAGACTCCGGACGAAGGAAATTAAACTGGCGTAACTTTAGATGATTCGTTGGTAGAATTTCGCACCTATCCTGAAGGGGGAAAAGAAGAGAAATATCGGTCCCGTAGAGAGGGGATCCAACAAAAAAGAGGGGGGAGGGGATTAGTGACGTTCCCTATAAAATACAGGAAAGGGAGGGAGAGACCCGGAAATGCGAAGAAAGGAGGCGGGAGTTCCGATTTCAAAGGCCTACATGAGGGGAGAAGCAGAAAGGTAAGGATCTCGGGAATGATTTTTTTATCTAGTCTGCAGCAGAAGGAAAGAGGGAGGGGAGGGGGAAGACTAAAAAAAAAAAGAGAGGAAGGAGAAGAAGATCTTCATTGACAAGAAAAGAGGGAACTCGTCAAAGCGGAAGCTACTACAAAAGACGATGCTCCCAAAATTAGGGCCGGAAGGAAGGGGAGAAGGTAAATAGAAGATAGGCAGAGGGGAGGAGATAGGGTGACCTTTAGGGGGGGGAGAGATGCCGGGGGGGGGAAAGGGGGTTAGGAAATTATAGGGACTCACACCCGACTCCCCGGAAGAACAATATTCTGAAGGGGTACGACCGATCGGAAAGGGGAAAGCGGGGGGGGGGGGGGGAGGAGTTGGACTTGCGGGGCTGGGAAAAAAAATGAATTACCCGGGTTTGGCTGCGATCTCTTATCCAAACGCTAATTCCGCTCTTCATACCATTCCAATGAAGGAGGGACTAGAGGATCCGGTATCGTCCATGAGGCGCAGGGAGAATCATATTCTCTTCTCTAGCAAGGGTAGGGGGGAATGGGGAAGGGTCTCAACGATAGATCTCGTTCCCCGGAGACCCTGGTAGTGAGAGGTAGTTGTCCGGGACTAAGAATGAAAAAAAAAAACAGTCAAGTCTTTCGGGGACTGAAGCCAACATCGTGGATCGCGTAGTATTCGATGCAGGAAGGATAGGGGGGTAAACTAAGTACGGAAAAGGGCCGGCGTTGGGTTAAAGTCTGGGGGGGGAAGTATGGAGAGGCGGACGATCTCATACAATCAGAAGAGCATTTTCAATGGGTTCCAATTTTCTCGGGGGAGTCGTATGCGGGGGGGGAGGCAGGTTTCGAAAAAAAATCTTTTTCTTTTTCGGCGATGGTCGCTGGCACCCCTGTCTCACGATGCTAATAGGAAAGGGAGTGGGTCGAGGGTGGAGACGTAGGAGGGCGACTTCTCGTCGATGGTCTCTGGCCAATGTTGACCTTTCCGAGAAAGAAAAAAAAAAGGGAAAAGGGGAAAGCCCGAAAAGAGAATATTCTGGGGAAAGTGCGCCGGCCTTGAGGGAGGCGCGGCGGTAGAACGAAGCACCGACCTAGTAAACAGAGGGGAATCGGAAAAGGTTCGCGCGAAGTCTGGTCCACTGGGGAATGTCCCCTAGGGTCAAGTGAGAGGTTGGCTTTGGGGGGGGGAGGAGGTTCAAAAGACAAGGAGCCGAATTGAAATCGCTGAGTTTTATCACGTGCGCCGAAAAGTAGTGTAAGGGGTCCAGGGAGGCATTAGTTACAAATGACGCATAAAACTGCGGCTTTGAAAAACAACGGCTTACGGGCAAAAAAGGGCGCTGCGTACTTTTCTGGCCGGGTCTTCCAGTGGAGAAATTCGGCATTTCAGGATGAGATTTTGGGGATGGTTATTCTTTCAAAAGAGATGTTGAGGGAATTTGGTTCTTTAGGAAAGGGGGGGAAAGGATCGGGGGGGAAGCCGCCGGGATCTTGCTAACGGATGTAAGCCCTGGGGATGAATGGGAGGGTGAGCAATGCGATCACGCGCCGATCTGTTGGAGAGGGAAGAGAGAGAGGACATCAGAATGGCGTGTTAAGGGGGGAGGGAAAGGGAGGATGTCATCGACGATTAAAAGAGTCTTAGGGTAAGCTTTGCGAGGATGAGTCTGGAAACAGCGTCTGAAAAGGAAAAAAAAGGGAAAGGTCCAGCGCACTAGCGCGGGCAGAGCTTCGGAAAAGGTCGTTAGATCGCGGGGGCTGAGGGGAAAAAAAAAAACGCATCGATGATAGAGGCCGTGAGAGTCCTCGGCGGAGAAGGGGGGACCGAGAAGACAATGGAAGCTTTTGCCGAACCAATCACGGGAAAGGTCAAGAAAAAAGAATGAGGACGCTCGCGGAGAAGTCGCAGGCGGCGAGCTTGTCGCTGAAATGAGACTCGAGGGAGTGGAGGGGAAGGCGGAGCGTTAATCACGTCCTTCTTCGACTTAAAGGGGAAAGGGGAGAAGGTTTTGGACACGAGGAAAAAGGGAATCTAAAATACTTTCCTGAGGAGCAGCACAGCGGGAAGAAGGAGGCGAGCCATCGATTTCGGCCGCTGGTCCCGACGGGCGCTTTGAGCTATACGTTAAGTAAGGAAATGGAGGAAACGTTGAGGCCTAGGTTTTTAAAGCAAAATCTATGGGAGAAATGGGGGGGGGCATAGGGGGCTATCTTCATTATAAGACCGTTTCCGCGAGGGGTATTGAGAAGATAAAGGGGGCGGGATAAGGTGGAGTGTAGACGGCTCGGACTATATTGTTTGGGAAAAGGGGGGAGGAAGGGGGGAAGCATCTTGAGGAGGCCAAAGATGTGGATCTGGCCCAAAACAACTAGAGAGGACGGGGAGAGTCAGGTTGAACGTGAGCAGCAAAAGCCTTAGGCAGGGGTGGAAATCCAGATAGGTGTAGGAGTTGGAGATCATTTGCGACTGAATTATCCAGCGGTTTTAAGAGAGAGAAGAAAAGCGGGTGTAATCCTTTTTACCAGAGGAGTATCTCCTAAAGGATACTCTTAGGAATTGATAAGGAATTTTGTCCATCTTCCATCGAGGTTTGCGGCTGAAGAGAGGTGGGATGAGACAACCTCTTGTGGATGATCAAGAGACCTTTGTGTCTCGTCAGCGCTTGACAACTGGGGGGTAGAGTAGTAAAGGAAAAGGGGACAATATCTTGAAGATGGACCTACTAATGGGGAATCCAGGGAACTCGTCTTTTGCAGGGAATATAAGGGAAGAAGAATCCACAACCGGTAGGAAAAAAGGAGAGAGAGTACTCTTCTCTTGTCGTCACTTAAGTCGAGCGATTACTAGGTCGCCTGTCTAGAGAGAGAGGCAGGTCTTCTAGGTCCAGGAAAAAAAAAGTAGCGAAAGAGGTGAGGTCACTCCTTATGCCCCATTTAATGGTTGCATAAAACATCCACCGGATGTGTGGTTCAGAGGGCGGGAGCAAGCCCGGCCCATCAGAGCGCAGGCGAAGGCGGGGAAAGCAAAGTCCGGGATGACAATGACCTATCAGGGGATACATCTGGAAGGGATAAGGAAGGGGGACAGAAGAACGCTCCACTCTCCTAAAGCTGAGAGGTAAAAAACGATTGTCGAGATGAAGGAAAAAAACTCCACACCCAGAGCTGGCGTCAGCACCTTCTGGGGCTGCTACGGGGAAAGAGGAAGCGGAAATCGATCACGTATTCGTTAAAAGGGTGACGCTAACATCGCAAAGGAGTTCCACCTAAAAGAGCTCTTGAAAAACATCTCTATCGAGAAAGGGAGGGGAATCCAAAAAAGATACCAGCCGTGAGAGAGCATCCAAAAGGAAAAAAGTCCCATTCTACTTAAAATGGTAGGTGCCCTCTACCCATCGGACCTAGGATGAATCTTGAACCAAACAGGAACGATGTCAAATTTCGGCAAAAGAGCGCGCGCCGCCGAGACCTATCCAACAGTCCTTATTGCAAGGGAGAAGAGAGATAAGTATTGGAATATGATCCGTAAGGGAGCGTCTGGATTCCCATGACATAACTGAGGGGTCTTGAGAAATCATCTTCTGTACAGGAGAGGAAAAGGAGCCGCAAGGAGGACATCGTGAGGAGATTGGAAGAGAAAGACTCAGTACTGCAGACCGGACGCGCAGCGGCGCATCTGTGCTTATGACGTCCTTTCGAGGAGGGGGGAAAAAAAAAGCTGGACCAGAGGAGCTTCAGAGGAGTGCCGAAAGGACTTCTCACGTTACAGGCTTCCTAGGGGGGATCAGAACCTCGCTAGAAATGAGGGGAAACTTAACTAGGGGAATAGAGTGGATCTAGATTGGGTCGATAGATAGTCCCCTTTGGGCAAGAGCACTCAATGCGCAACTCCTCTACCGAAGGGGCGGTATGGGAACACCCGTTCGAAATCAATCATCAAAAAAAAGGCCAGGGAGAAATAGGGAAGAGAAACATCGATCCGACGCTCGACCGAGCCATCAGACGATAGGAGAAATCAACAAAAAGCTACGGGCGGG
>Ga0179593_1570988_pt1 | contig 10936 bp, 10 predicted proteins | sample CZODoug2_1_08_16_FD_185931 | JGI IMG/M metagenome (GOLD analysis project Ga0179593, IMG submission 185931) | Vadose zone soil fungal communities from Angelo Coast Range Reserve, California, USA - CZODoug2_1_08_16fungal (PacBio error correction) | ecosystem: Environmental > Terrestrial > Soil >...
AGATATATCTAAATCACTAGCTTTGAAAAAGAGAATAATACGCAAGGTCTGCATCTCCTCTGGTCACGAAACCAACTTAAAACACCTAATACGTTTTGCGCACGAACAACAGGGGCCTTCGTAAGGGTTAATCTCTCAGTGCCTATTCAGCTCGAAAGGAAGAGTTCGGGAAAAAAGACCGAAAAGAGCAAGAGAGCCTGATCATCTCCATCAATTCCTTCGTTGAGAGGTTTGCCAAAAAGTTCGACGTAAATTGGGGAGGAGGAGCAAGTCTGAAGAAAAGAATCAATCCTTTCTTCGGGAAAAAAAATTACTTTCAATGAAAACCTCAAAAGGAGCGACTGGGAAACGTCGATTAAGAAGTACAGAAGCATGCGTGAAACCCACTAATATCAATCCACGGCTTTACATCGTCGAAGATTGTAAAGAACAACATGGTTGACTCGGGGAAGGAGAGGGTTCAAAAACATCTATCCCTAAATCGAAGGGGGGAAGACAAAAAGATTTCTATCGAAAGCAAAACCACAACGTAGGAAAAAGACTGATAGATCTAATCTTCCGCCGGCTCGGACAGTAAAGAAGGAAAGAGACCGGGACTCTCCGGGGGAGAGTGAGAAGGACAGGAAAGGGCCAGCCATTGCAGTTTTTCCTGACCACAGAACCGATTGCCCAAAAAAACTGCTGGAGGGGCGGGCTAAGGCGGCCTGTGAAGAGGTGACAAGAGAACTTGAGCCCATCGGGGGGGGTTTTTCACGGAATCAGAAGGACGGAAGCTCCCGCTGGCGGCTTCTTTAGACTCCGAAAAGGTTAGAAAATAAAGAAGAATTCGCGGTGGCCCCGCCGTCAAAAACGTACGAGGGGAGAACGTCCCGAAGGCTGGAGTCTTTGGGTCTAACCCTCAGTCCGAAAAAAGCATGTCTCTTCAGCACGGAACTCCCGCGAGCCACGCAAAGCCCGTTGTCCCGCCATCCGTCGCGAACAAACACAGGAAACCGGCGGGTGGAAAAAAATCCGAAGAGGCCGAATTGCGTTTGAGAGCGAATATGCGGATGCAGGGCGTCGTTATTTCCCGATCGGGGGGGGGACAAGAGAAATGGGCAAATTGATTAAAAAGGGCTCACCCGTCGGTTTACCAAAAGGCGCGTTGGATAGGGGTAGGAGCCGCGTGTATGGTCAGCGGGAGGTCCTAAGAAGGGTCCAGGAAGGCCGCCCTGGATACGGGGACGAAATCTCTCCGATGAAGTACCTGCAGAGGGGGGATTATATAGAACAGTGGTTTCGAGGGAGATCTTAGACGAAGGTCAAGCCGACGGGGGGGGTCCTGAGACTCTGGTTAAGGGGATTCGGTCTGAGATCGGATGCAGTGTCAGAGGATGGAAATACAAAAATGAGCTGAAAGGGGCCGGGAGAAGAGAGGCTGTCTCGTAGCGCAAGGAGAAGAGGCAACGCTATTTCCCGCTTGGAAAAGTAACGAGCCTTTCAAATCTAGAACAGGGGGTGGGGGGGTGGGACCGCAATCATCAGAGGTATTCCCAGATAGGGATAACTACCCTGCAATTCATAGATTCAGAAGGGGGGGGGCTGGGGGCAAACCTTGGGGGGTTTGAGTGATGGCTCAGGGCGCAGAGTCGACGTGCAACTAGTACAAGTATCCTCAGTCGGCCCAGGGAGGCTGGAAATGCGGACCCTTAGAAAAGGAGGGGAAGGGGGGAAAAGCAAAGAAAAAGCCAGCCAAAAAATCGAGCGGAAAAAGGGAGAAATGCCGAGCGGCAGCGCCGCGCGCGCCGTTCAAATCGAGAACGTGAAAAACATCGAACCAAATCCCTCGGGAACTATGCATTGGGAGGGCGAGGTAACCGGCGAAGGAAAAAAATTCAAAACAAAAACATAAACAGATTCATTAAGTCCTCCTCTATGGGGCTGGGGAGACCATCGGAAAAATTGAGAAAAACTAAAAGCTAGGGCGCGTGACCTAAAAGACGGCGCGATGGGGGGAGACTGGCCAGGAAATGCTTCCCGCATACTGGGGGGGGGGAAAAAAAAAAGTACGGGGCTCAAAGTTTCGCTCTCGAAGCGGCGCCGTGTTCATCAGAAAGGGAGAAGTATGAACTCCCCGCTAAGACCTCTGTAAGACTCGCAGCACACATGAGACAATATCCGCAGTGGTAAGCGTGAGGCATGTCGTCCACTATAGATCCAAAAAATCCTAAAAACCTGAGCATGCCGATGAACTCCGATTATACTTAAATGCACAACTCGCGCGCGCGAGAAAGTAAACAAACTCATCAAATCGAAAGCGAAGCAAAAGAAACAGAAACCGCCAGAATGAATAGTACGACTCGCACGCGTGGAGGATCAGATTCAGGAGGGGCTTAAACGGCTATGTCCAGCAAACCAGAACCATCAGTGCAAAACAAGGCAAATCTATAGGAAAGTCCATAAAAGAAGAACTTTTTTCTTAACCCTTTGAGGTCATACGGAAAGAATCGAAAAAACGTCTTGTGGAACCTGATCCATGTCCCCCTGGGGGCTGTAAATCGGCGGGAGAGGTCCGTGCATGTCCGTGAGATCTACTGTTCGCGAGTGGGGAGGGAGGAGAGAAAAAAGTTGTCTACTCGCAACCAAACCCTGACTGGGTACGTGAAAAAACGTTGCGCGAGGACGAAAAAAATTCGATGCGAATACAGATGCTGCTAAAAAAGCTCTGCTAAAACGATAGCTAAGGCACAATCGTGTCTATGCGTATTCGCGAAAAAGGTACAACACGAAGAGGAAGAACGGGTATCAGCTATCTCTCTCTCAACACAAAACGGGATTCTGTAAGAGGATGTGGAGGGGGGGAAGTCGAGGGGGTAGGGTGTGGGTTTTTCCACGCTTTTGGATAAGAAATGGCCAAAAAGAAAAAATCGTGCATGAGGTTGATCAGGAAAGCCTTCGCGTCCTCGTCTCGCAGTACTTAAAAGGCCTGAGAGATGTGAAAGACGCTCCAACCTGGTAGTCATCAGATTCCCGCGCGGTGAGGAGAGCGGAACTTCAAAATAACGCACTCGCGTGAACCGCGTAGATAAAAACCGAAAGTGTGCCGGGCGAAGAGACGTTGGACCGAAGACAGATCGAGAGGTACAGCAAATTGTCCCACCTCTACCCTGAACCCGACCCAGATGAAGATCTGGGTTCGTGGGGGACTAAGAACGCAGGGGAAAAAACATAATCTATTAGGTCGGTAGGGGATGGGAAGCTGAGTAAAGTAGAGGTGGGGGGGGATTGAAAGGATGGCGGCGAGCGGGGCTTCATCTAGATTCAGCTACCAGGGCGGGTGAATTCGCTGTCAGAATGGAAATTCCCGGGAAAAACGCGGGCTAGAAGACAGTCATTCTGCGTGGGCTGTTGGGGGTTCCTGCGAAGGAAAGGAAGAAGGGGAAGGGAGGGTGGACGGCTTAAGAGGGGGCCTAGGAGGGTACTGGACGGATCTCGCGGAGAAGGGCGTGAGGAAATGCGGGGGTTTCTTCCTGAGGCGCTTGGCTGCTCAAAAGTGGACGCCTGGGGCCCCCCAACCAAAGCAACCGAAAATTGGGATTCTACGGTTCTAGGCGGGGGCGTCGTCATCCAGGGTGGGGAGGTAGAGAAAAGTTCAATCTTCGAGCTGCTAAGGTCTGAGAATCCTTTAATCTAAGGTGCTTCTCTTGAGGGAATGTACTTTGTCGGTTCGGGGGAAAGAATTGTCCGGGAAGCTAAATGCTACATGCCTTCTATTTCCCCGGCCTCATAATCTGGAAGATAATTTCAGAGGGGGGGGCAGGAATTATAAAGCTTTTCAGTTCTATTCGGAAGTGGTTGCTGGGGTCTTAGGGGAAAAGAGTTCTACCGGAAAACATCGACATGCATCGGCAATGCAGCGGTCTGGGGGGGGGGGTGATGCTGGGGGGTCACGAACAGGGGGAAACTAGAGCAGGCTCGCTTTCTACTCATTCCGCTTCTCGCTTTTTAGGGGTTTCCTTCTGGTCTGATGGAGGGGGAGAAGGGGTGGGGGCGCTTGAGAAATTGGCGCTCAGTCGGGCGTCATGGGCCCGACTTGGAGGAGGGGAAACCTCATGAAAGAGACCGGTCCTTTTGCCAGGTTCAACATCTCGGGGGAAAAAGACAAAACCAATTGGAAAGAGACCAACTAGAACGCGATGAATTTTCAATCCTGGGGGGAAAAGAGTTCTCATAAGCAGAAAGAGAGTAAAAGTCTGGCGTCCCGGCGATACATCGCGAAGGTCGCTGGTTCTCGCGCCAGCAGAATAGGGTAGATGGAGCTATGGAAAAGGTCGAAGAGCACCTGCCTAATAAGGGAGTTCTTTACGTAAAGAAAGCTCAAGGGAAAGAGGGTTGGGATCAGTCGAGCCAACACGAGAAGCTCCAGAAGTAATCTATGTCTCCTCCATGAAAATAATATTCTCAAGCCAAGGAACGCTTGCCGGTCGGAGGGGCGCGAAACAGTAGAATCGAACCCTTGTGGGAGGCTAACCATGCAGGGGGGGAGCAAGGTAAGGGGGAGCGATGTCCCACAGTATAACAGGGAGGTTTCAGTAAGTGACGCAGGTAGACCAGCCTCTTCCACTCAAAAAGTGTATCTCGATCAAAGGAGCCACCAACTCGTGGTAAACGCCTTAAATGCGAAAAAGAAACCTCAATCACCGAATGGCGGTTTGGCCCAGGCAGCTCCCACATTTAAAAGAATAAAGACGGTGCGAGCAGCAGCGAACTACCGAAAAAGCGCGTAGTAGTTCTCAGGGTAAAAAAAAGGCCGGTGGGAACCAAAATGTATACTGGGGGGTGCGCCGGGAGCCCCAATTTATTCTTCGGGGGAGCTCAGGCAGAGATCATCACGAGCGAGAAGGCACCAATTCAACCGACTCCGTCGACAGAAGCGGAAGCATCTACAGCAGTACTATAGTAGGGCTGTCCACCTATAGAGGACAGTAGAGCTCAAGGGGGGAGAAGGGTGCGGTCTCCAGATCAAGCCTCAAAAAGGATCCGTTCTCGTAGTCTGTAAAAGGAAAAGTGACCGCAGGGCGATGCCCGTCGATGCACGAGTCAACTCCTTCGGAAGTTCGGAGCAAACTAAGAAAATCCGGCTTTCCATAGAACGGGTGTGTTGCAGTCACACCATCAATGGGAGAGGAGCTTCGACAAAAACAGAAGAAAGCCTTCTATGAGAAAACGTCTCAGCACTCCTCTTTCGGGCAAGAAAACTTTTCAAAGATCTATCTCAAAATAACGGAGGGGTATAGTCCAGCAGCTCTAGATTCGAATGAGCATCTCCGCCGACGGGGTCTAGGTGAAGGGGACCAAGAGGGAAGGAAAGCTATAAAGGGTGTGGAAAGGGGAGAAGGGGGCTCTGGCCGTTTCTTATGCTCGTGGGATACTAATGCGGTTTGGAAAAAAGACCTGAAAACAGCGGAGAAGGGAACTGGTTAACTTTGGAAAAATTACAGGAAAATGAGCCATTTCGTTGCGGCTGTCATGGGGAAACCTTCCTACTGAGCGATCCTGACGAAGAGACGAAGGGGAAACCTCCCGAAATACATTCGTCTGTGGGCTGAGAGAAAACTACGGCTCGGGCTTGAAGATTTGGGGGGGGGACGCAAGTGGTTCCTCGCGACTCAGTTACAGAACCTGAGCTCTCACCGCCCTAAGGAAACTCGACAAAACACCGGAAATGGCTTTTGCACGCAAGGAAGGCCGGAAGGACAGAAGCAGGGGGTAGGTCTAGAGATTTTGCAAGATAGTTAGTATCATCTGGAAAACTCTATAAAAGTTCAAGAGTTTTATTGAGTCATGCGCACTGCCCGTGGTAAATAGGGCTCGGTGGGAAAGATACACGCTTGTAGTGCAGCTTAGGCAGCCTCGGCATCTTAAAGGTAATAGCGGCCATTGTCGTGAGGCAGAAATAGTGGCATCTGTTTGTATTCCGAAAATTTTTCGAGCTAAAGCATCGTGCGCACTCCCTAACCAGCCGACCGGGCTTACTCTTCCGAGGAAAACGTATTCCTCGAGCTGGGGAGGGGGATAATTTAGTCTTCTTGAACCAGAATAAAATGTCTCTTAATTATTAGTCCGCTAGATGACGGAGTAAAGATTTCGTCCAGGAAAGAGCGTCAAGACATAGTTTTCGAATCCTCTCGTTCCGGAAAAGGAGAACTCTTTTGGACAGCACGAAGATCTGCTGCAAGATCGAAACTCAAGCTGCGGGAAACTTTCCTGAATCTTGGTCGGAACTTTTTTTGTGAAGGGTTTCATCGATATATGTGTCCATTTGCCTTACTCACAATTAACTGTGGCAGGTGCTCTAATTCAGGACCCATAAAAGGGGAACCTAAAAACAACGGAAAAAGCCAGCACGAGAAAAATCCACCATCCATGCCTCAACCGAAAAATAGATCGTAAGAACTATCTGCTAGAGAGCCGTGGGCTCTTGCTTTGAGCAAAAAAATCAAACCCAGAATCTTTGGCAAGGCGGGGCTTGTTGCGCGGACCACAGAAGATCAAACAAACCAGAAACTTAAATTAGAACTCTCCTCCTATGCCTGCCTTTTTCGACAAAGATTTCAGAATATCCAGCAAGAGCTAGCCCAGGACAGTCGTCTTAACGGATCAGGAGTTTGGTAGCATTGGACGTCCCCGGGATAAATACAGAAGGAGCGTCAAGATTCGCGCGATATCGCTCCGGATCTTCCGCGCAGAAAGTCCCTAAATCAAACGTTACTAAAAGGGAGACTCGAAAGCACCGAGTCCTTTGTGAGACCCTGGTCGTGCGCCCTCAGCACGTACACAACATCTCAACGCAGGGCGTCCTCAAACCTAAAACCTCTCTCCCAGAAACCGACCTGCGGGGAAAATCGAAAACTCTTCGGGTGGGGGGCCTTCCCTCGGAGAGCTAATCCCGGTCCCATAGTCTGCTTTCAAGAAATTCGCCTCGAAAGCAGAAGCCAACCTATTCGCCTACTCGTACTCTAACGGTATTAAGAAAAAACAACACAAAAGCCATGTGTAGAATACTTACGATTAAGTCAAGCCCATTTCCAAAACCAAACATCAAAGCAGAGGAAACTCGGGGAAAAAAGTACTAATACCTTTGTGATACAAACGGTTTTGATGAGGGGCCAGGAGGCAGACACCTGGCGAAGCGTCATCTGGTTGGAAGGGGCTTGGACCTGAACCCTCGCTGCTGATCCTAGGAGGCTTGGAAAAAAAAAAAGGGGGCGAATGATCTAAGTTCGAAACCAGGTGTTAGATCTAGCGGGAAAAAGGAAGGTCTCTTCGTGTTCATCTAACAACACGTGCTCTAGAAGGGGGGGGGGGCAGACGAGCTGAGGAATACGCCCTCAGTTGGATATTTCCTGCGAAATGTGAGAAGGAGAAAAGAGAGCTGCTGAAAGAAAAGGCTCAAAGAAGCCTGGGATGCAGTCTCGGCTCGCGCAAAAGGAGGCCAAAAAAACCCGAAAAAAACACGCACCCCCGCTTCAAAAGGGGATAAAGGGGCAATCTATTCGATATACAACAAAAACACCTATTAGCTGATGGCATATCATAACCCGGTCTACGTATGTGTGCGGCCGCTCTTAAGACGAAAATACCAGGTCCGACCTCGTCAGATGTCTGAAGAAACATGCGGGGTCACTTCTAGATTGTCAAGCAATAGGGACAACTAAGGAGGGGACCTTTCCCTGTCGCGGACTTATCTAAAAAAGAAAAAGGAAGAAATTAACGCCCAAAAGTAATTGTCTATCTTTAACTCTGAGAGCCAGCTCTGCCAGCACTCTTCACCTGTGTAGAGAAAAAAGAAATCTTTTCAACAAAAGAAGGGGCCATGCTCAATAGAAGGACTCAGGGGGGAGTCTTTATTGACGGTAAAGTTCTGAACCGTATTCCCTCTCCGTGCAAGGAAAAATTACGAAAAAGAAAAGGTCAGGTGACTAGCACCGGGGGGTGGCATTGGGGTAAAAATCAGTCTAGTCTTTTCTGGGCTGCTTGGACTAAAGGGGATGAGGCTTTTAATGGTTTCTTTCAAGGGGCGAGGGGGGGGGACGTCGGCCATCGCGGTTCATCTACCAGGAGGGAGGCTTCTAATAAGCTACTTTCAACCACCCTCGCAGTCTGGAGCATAGCGGGCTTGCTGGTGTTTTGAAAGTCGTCGTAAGAAAGAAGGCTCGACCGGGGGAGGGTTACGGGCGTGCAGAGACATCGGGGGACCTGGAGAGATATCCTCAAGAAAAGCCTCCAGGCTGAGCGTGGGGTAGCCAAGGGTGGCGAGGGTGAAAGTTTGACTTAACCATCCGATTAGGGACGCTGGTGGGCAGATCTCAGTTCGGGGTACGTCTTTCGAGTGGCGGGATAGAAAGGCTCTCTGCTCGTTGAATAATGGAAGTTTCCTTTCCGGCTGTGGCTTCGACGTAATGGGCATGAACATCTACCACAATATCACGTCGCATGTCAGGGATCGGGTTCCGGACGGAACCTTGGGGGCCGAGGCTTTATTTGTGGGATTGAAAAAGGAAGGCTCTTGAAAAATTCGTGGTTCGAACATGGTGAAGGAGGCCTGAAACACTAATGCATCGTCCCTGTCTTTCTTGGTGTGTTTGAGCTGGTGCAAGAGCAGGCCCTTCTAAAGTAGAAAGGGAGACAGGATCATTACCTCTTCATTTTTTCGGGGGGCAAGGTGGGCTTGTCACTGGACTTTTTAAAGGTTTTGTGGCATTACTACGTTCTCGCACTGCGCTACTAACTAACGAATGGAAATTGGACTGTCCAAACAACAAGAGGGTAAATCAAGTCAGTGCTCATAGCGAACCCACCGCACCCACCAAGTTAAAGAAAAAAGATGGGGAGAGTTGCTCGTCCGGGAAGTAGATTGAAAAAAAAATCGAGGTCAGTCCCATTCTTTAGTGTCAACAAGTGCAATCAAAAGCATCTCCTCCGGTTCCGCTTGAAGGCACGGAGTGGCAGAAAACACAGGGCATATTAAGTCTAGCGGGGGGAAAGTGATTTGTGTCCTGGCTCTCTCTTCGCCCTTAGGTAGCGAGGTGACCACAGGCGAAGGGGGTGAGATACACGAGGGGACCGGAAAATTGGGGGGAGGGCTTGTGGACGGGGAGATGAGAGAGAAAGATCGAGAGGTACATAAGGCGTAGGAGTACTCGGTGTATCCGAGCTAGCAGAGGATGGGCTAGGACGGTACCGTGAGAGGGGACAGGGGCGCTCTAAGCTGGGTCCTCGTGGCGCAGACCGCGCATGCTAGAGACGCGGAGACATCTTCTAAAGGGAAGTTCTTCTTTCCGTCGGGTGCTAGAGAGAAAAACTTCTGCCAAACCCTTGGGCAAGGAAGAACATGAGTTTACTCAATGTCAAAAGGAATCAGACAGGCCGGAAGGAGATTGGAAGCTAAATCTATTATTGAAGGAAGGGCCTCTTCCTAACCCAACAGAGATCACTGGAAAAGGGCACGGGGAGGGGGACAAGGGAATTTTCTAAAATGGAGACCTCCACCTTCATCTACTATTTTTCGCCAGGAGAAGTAGTCTGAGAATCACTAGTTGAGGAAAACTCAAGACTCTGCGAAGCGGAGTGACCACTCATCATGGAACTTCCCTTCCAAGGGTATACTTTTTTTTGGGTCGCCTGATTAGCGGGGGGCCAAGAGTTGGAAAGAATCAGTGTCTCGAAGCTGCCGAGGCCTATCTCTCCGGACCCAGGCTTTAGAACCCACACAGCAATCAGTAAGAGGAGATATATACTATAGTAATCTGCGAGTAAAAAAAACTGATCAGGTAGGATTAGTCTCTCATTCTATCGAGACATTCCTAACGAAAAAGGGAAAGCCTTAGGCTGAATGGCCCAACTAGTCCATTATGCCAACGTCGATGACTCTCAGGGAGCTAAAAGTCAGGGAAGAGAGAAATCCAGCGGAGGAAATCAGGAAAAGACACCGAAGTGGGGGGCACGTCAACATTCATGGGAGGAAGGAGCAGGGGGGAAAATACTCGACCCGATTCCGGATCATTGAGAAGATGGGGAAGATCACCTTCAGGTAGTTCACTCGTATCTCACAACAAAAAACTTAAGGGGGAAATATGGGAGGGGCATGTCAGGGGAAGGCTAGGAAGCAAGAGAAATGATCTCTAATTCACTGTCGCTATGTTTCTGTTACATATAATTAGGGAAAAAATTAGTGTGCGGAAAAACCACAAAAGAAGCTGAAATGGAAGCCTGCTGGATCGAGGAGGGTTTTCTTCCGTTGGGGATAGGGATAAACCAAGGAGGAACTTCTCTCCTCGGGGAAAACGTTCATCATAAGATACTCCCTGAGCAAAGGGGCGGGGAGCTATAGATACGCAGATTTCTCTCATCCATGAAATCGACGGGATTAGCGGGGGGTAACAAAAGGAAGGGGAAAATCCGGAATGGCTTATCTGAGGGGAAAAAAGGAACGTTCAGGACTGTACTGTAGGTCAAGTATGGGTCGGAAAAAAAAAAGCAAAAGGGTTCAAAAAAAGGAAATCTGCAAGGAAGAGAGCTAAGGCACGTTTGGGGCGCTAAGGGCTCACAACCACTTTTCATTGAAAGGCCTTGCAGGCAGACCGATTTTTATCGAGGCCTATTCGGTAGAAGGCATGGAAGGGGAGAGGGAAAAAGATACCTCGAAGGAAGGGTAAGGGGAAAATTCCTCCTCAGTCGTTGTACAAAAATGGGAGTGAGTATATATACCGAGGGGGTAGGGAGGGCTGGGGAGCCTAGATATTCAGTTCCTCTACTTCGACTCCATGAAAGATGTTTGGGGGGGGAGGAGACTCTCAAGGGGAGGACGGACAGGGTTTTAGATCCACGGGGTCTAAACAATCTACTGTAAGAAAAGCAACTTGCAAAGAAACTTAAGATCCAAGGGAGGAATAGG
>Ga0179593_1677274_pt1 | contig 10936 bp, 12 predicted proteins | sample CZODoug2_1_08_16_FD_185931 | JGI IMG/M metagenome (GOLD analysis project Ga0179593, IMG submission 185931) | Vadose zone soil fungal communities from Angelo Coast Range Reserve, California, USA - CZODoug2_1_08_16fungal (PacBio error correction) | ecosystem: Environmental > Terrestrial > Soil >...
TCTAGATCGAAGCAAAAGATGATAAGACGGGAAGGTTCCCTCACCACCTCTCAAGGCAAAACGGCAAGCGGGTAAGATTCGGAACTAAGGGGTGTGAATATCAAGATGGGGGGGGCTCATAGGGGAAGCGAAGTGGGTCTTTAAGGCTATGGCGAGCATGTCAAGGGGGGGTTTTGATTGGGCGGGGGGGGGGGAGGCCTCATTTTGAAGAGTACGTCGTCCAAAGGGGTGGGTCGGGTCAGCGTGTCAAGGCTGTGTGGAAGAGGGAAAGCCTGAAAAGTCCTTTTTTCGGAAAGGGTGTGATGGCGAATGGAGTTGCGCAAAGGCCTAGTGCGACAAGAAAAGGAGAGAAAAGTGTAGCTGAGACGGGAGTCCCTTTTCTGGTTTCGCTCAACGAGGGAGGGGTGGACCATTCCAATAAAGGTCCCCCCAGAAAAACGAGGGGGGGAGAAACGGGTCTTCCATCAGTGGAGGAACTTACCTGCAAGGCGACGGTCTTGATTAGAAATCCAGGCTCAAGGGACAGGGAAAGAGGAGAAAAAAAGCAGGTGGTTTGTTCTTCGAAGAATTGGCACCACTTTGATGCAAAAGGGAATCGTAGCAATTGAATCGTTCTTCTTTCAAAGGAGGGTGAATTTAGGAGGGTGCTTGGGGGTTTGTGGGGGAGAGAAAGGCCAAGACTGGGGGGGATTCCTATTTTTGCCGGGAGGAATCTGCTGGCGTTGAAGGTCAACCTCCGAGAAGGGCCATTTCGCGCTGGGTGAAAAAGATTAGAACCTCTCTGGGAGCTCAGGAAGCCAGCTCCTTCGGGATTCTTACTGGAAAAAGAAACAGTAAATCTTATTAAAAATGTAAGCTCTTCTAAGGAATTTTTCAGTCTTAAGGGGGGAAGAGCAGTACATGGAAGCCTGTTTCTTCTTCAAGGATCATGAGAAGAAGCCTTGGTTGATGGAATTATCCGGTCCTGAAATGAAGAAAAGTTAGAAGACCACACGACATTTTCATTCTCAATGAGTGGGGTGGCGCACCTTAAGGGGGTCATCGTCGGGTCAGAAAAGGGAGAAAAGCGTTTCAAAAGGGGGCAACCTTCCGGAGGAACTATCGTCCGTGTTGTGGCAAGTGCTTGGTAGCCGATGCAAAAAGGGGAAAAACACCTTCCTTCAAAAAATCTTAAAGCAAAGGGGAAACGGCCGGTCGATTTGCGACGCCTTCCTCGATCGCAAAGGAGACGCAGAAGTAAGGAGGGCTTTTTATACCTCGGAGAAGGGGGGGACCATTCCGAGGAAGAAGGGAATGGCCAGTCTGGAGTCAGGGAAAGACCTCTCTCACCACCAACAAGGAGAGCGATAACGTCCAGCTGAATGGGAAAAAGATTTGGCCTCGAATCGGCAGGGTCTCTTCTGACATCTCTTTACTTTCAGAAGCCAAATTCTAAGAGGGGGGGAGAGGCTCTCCAACTCAAAAAAAGAAGCACCCTGGTTCTTTACGATGGTCTCAAATACATGGAAGGCTGTGCAAAAGTTCGGTAAGGGGAATCAAAGGAAACTTCATATCTTAGGGAGAACGTTACGTTTGTGCCAGGGGAACATCTCTGTGGGGGGACTTAAAAGGACTGATGAAAACTCATTTCGAAATCCACGCTTTGGAAGTGAACCATGTTCGGGGGAGAGAACGACCTCCAAGGGAACAAAGCGGATCACCTATGACCTCAACAGTCTCCTGGAATCACAGGGGACCGCTCCAAGAGGGTTGTCTCTGAGGGAGAGAGCAAAGGCTTTTAGGGAGAGCGTCTAAAGGGGACATCCGCACCTCCCAAAAAGGGGGGGGGGGAATGGTTTGCTGGAGGAATCTCTCCGCACCGGCGCTGTCTTTCCGAGCGCGATTCTCTGCTAGAAAAGGGGAGCGCCCTGAGCTACTTCTCGTGGGTTTTTTCCAAGGAGAAGCTTCGAGGGCTTCCACATCTGGGAGTTTCCGTTCTAAAAAAAAAAAAAAGACAAATGGTCGAAGAAACATCACAAACCAGTCTAATTTGTCAAGACCTCTATTAAATTGGGGGGGAGGGAAAGACCTCTAAGGAAGAAAGGTTTTTCGTACGAGAATTTTTCTAGAAGAAAGAAGAACGGGTCTCAGAGAAAACCTTATCCTTTTTTAGCTTAGAGGGAAGAAGACCTGTTCGAAAAGGAGCAGGGATACTCACTGGCTAAAGAGGGTTCGGGAGAAGCACGTTTTTTCTGGGGGATCTAAGGACTGGAGAAATGCGCCAGCTTTTAAAGACTAACTACGAAAGGAAGGACGGCCTCCTAACTCAGAGGGGCGCTAGGCCGAGCGCTCAACGCCGCAGGACACCGAACCGTGCTGGAGGGACAGAGTCTCCCCACCTGTTGGCAAAGATCGCAAAAGCGAAACACCCTGGTGACTGGGCAGGGGCACCCCGAACGTGGGAGTCATTCTAAACCCTGACAGGCTCGACCGCCCGAAAGAGCTCGACCCGGGATCCCTCAGTACCCATAATACCAAGGGGGCTCGCTAACTATTGATCGAAAGGGGGGACTTGCAGCTAAGAGATCCGACTATCTCGGGAAAGAAGAAAACCCGCTTTCCGGGGAGTGTCTTGGGGTGGGGAGCTAACAATCTTCTATCGGAGAGGAATAATCGCCGCAACAACAAAAAGACACACGGGAAGAGAGATAGGGACTATTCTAATATACGCCTCTTCGCCCTAAAGACACCTCAGTCCCTTCCATCTCCGGAGTCTTAGCCCGCGCGGGGTCGGAACTCCTAAGGGCTACTCCATCCCATTATTTATGGAACAATAGGTAGCGCTAAAGGTGGGGGGGGCTTTTATCTTGCAGAAGTCTATCTCCTTTGTTGGGGGGAGGTGGGCCGATCCTTCAGGGGGGTACTTTTTCGCTTCGGAAAAAGGGGTGCTTCATTGGGGGGGGGAGATTTCAACATTTTGTGCCGTCATCTCCGTCAGGGGTCGGCCTTTGGGGTTTTGAGGCGGGTAAGGAGTCGGTCCTTAGCGACATCGTCTTCGGCGCGGGAAAAAAATGTAGGTGGAGAAAGGACATACTCTGGCGAAAGGAAAAAGAAGGAGAGTCAAAGCAATGAAAGAAACACTTTTTCGAAAAGTAGACCGTCACGGAAAAAAAAAGGTCGCGGTCTTTATGAAGAAGAAAAGGCTCTTCTCCACCAGGAGGGGGGAGGAGACATGTGTGTGGGAGAACACCTTTGCCTTCAATCTTGAGGGAATTCTAGGAAAAAAAGTAGGAGGCAGTTTCCTCTGTCTGAAAAAAAGGGTTTTCGGTGGGGGAAAGGAAAGGGCTTGGGGGGACATTTTGTGTCTTGGGAAGAGGCCCCTAATTTGGAGATTGCCGTGCCAAGGAAGGGGGGGGCTCTTTGCGGGGGGAGACTATGCGAACATTTCGACTGCGAGAAGGATTTTTGCAAAGCTCAAATCTGCCGGTTGCGATGGACTATCCTTAATCTGTGAGGTTAAGGGAGAAAATGAGCAACGAAAAGCGACATTTTTCAGCAGGGGTGTTCGGCAAACTTGATCGCCGGGAGGCGGTGAAAGAGCAGAAAGGAACCTACGGGGGGAGGTTCCTCGGGAAGCCTGGGTGACAAAAGGTAGCCTGTACAAAGAAAACCAAATTCGTTCGAAAGGGGAGAACTCGGGAAGGACATCGTTCTTTTCATTGGAGAAGGGGGAAGACCTCACGAAAGGACAACGTCACCGTCCGAGTATACATTCCTTGGGGGGGAAGGAGGTTCAGTGTTGGGGGGGGACGAACTTTTGCCATAGGGAAATTCCATTTAGCGAGACGGAGTAAAGCACCAGGGTGCAGAAGAGTGTCGTTGGCTGCGGGAGAGCGGGCGAGGCTGAAGGAGCATTCCATCTCGGGTGACTACTCATGAAGAGGAGAAGGGACCAGTCAGGGCCTTTTCCGGATATCAGAAAGCAAAAGGAGGGAGGAAAAAGACGGACACGGCCATCTCCACCTGGGCCTCGGATGGTCTATGAGAAAAGAGAATGGTACTTTCTTCGCGGAAAGGGAATAGGGGCGGGCGGCTGAAGGAGCCACCTCTCCTGCGAAGGGGGGTCTCTTCGATCTACTGGAAGAATGCTGCCCCGCTGGACCACAACCTTTACCGCAACGAAAGAAGAGACTAAGGTCTGCGAGAAAAACGGACTTTTTCCCGTTCCATCGAGGGGAAGGAAATAGGCCGACGATGAAGGATTGCTCTACTCAAAGAAGGTGGTCTTTGCGTTCGGGTCAGGAGGACCGCGGCTGAAGAAAAGGATCACCGGGAAAAGGGGAGCAGCGACTGGAGAACTCCTTGCAGGGCGAGGAAAAAAAGGGCGTGAGCGAGGGAAATGCGAGAACGAGCGTCGACATGGCGGGTCACCCGATGGGGAGGAGGGATGAGTCATCTTCCTCGAAAAAAGGTTTCGCGAACCAACGAGCGCTCCGCTTCTCTCAAAGGAGAGAGAGGAAGCGCCTCTTCCGAGAGGTTTGGCCAAAGCCAGCCGCTGCGGACGCGGGAGAAGAAGTGGGAATTCTCGAAAGGGGGCCAAGAACAAACTCTCGACAAAAAATTCGCCTTTGCATTTAAAAAAGAAATCAGAGGCTGCCTCGAAGAGGGGTGCGTACCAGCTTGCCAAACGGGAGCGACACCAGCCGTGGCGGGAAAGGAGTAGTGGGGGGCGTCTCCTTCCGAAAAAAACCTTCGACCTGCAGAAGAAACCGGTCCTAAAAATGGCTGGAAGAGGAGGGAGAGAAAAACTTGGGGGGGATGTGCATTCTGGGGACATGCGCCAGCGTTGGGGGCGCGAAGAAGATACAAGAAGGTACGAAATACTCCAAAAAGGTCTTCCATCTTTGGTAGAGAAAAGAGCGCTCTCCTTCCTCCATCAGAAAAAAACGGAACAACCACTCTTCCCGAAAGGAAGGTTTCACATCTTCCAAAAACAGATTGGGACGATCAAAAAGCCCCTGGTTACTGCCTTCTATAAAGAGGGAGCCAGGATCGGAATAAGGTCCCCCTCCGAAGGGAATTTCTAAGGAATGATGAGCAAGCCCTTACCGGGGTGACTCAGGGGAAAATCTCTAGAAGGGATTTCGAAAGCAGTGGCTTGAGTCAAAAAGTAGGAAGTTAAGAAAGGGGCTCCTCACTCAGGAAGGGAAGTTTTCCCGGGGGCTGTTTTTATGAATAGCGAAGTCGGGCTATCGAGAAGAGAAATAGCAGTCAGAAAAAGAAGGATTATTAAAAGAAGGGTCCTAGTCGGGGAAGAGCGATCTCAGGCTTACAGGAAAAGAAGCAATCCAGATCCGCTTCCAGCTACGGTTATGAGCCGAAGGAGAGGAACTGCATACGTTGAAGCCACTGATTTCGCCAAAGACCACAAAGAAAAAAAGAAACAAAAAAAAACCAAAAACAAAAAACACAAACCAACAGAGTAAGGACAGATGAGATGGTGGAGGAAAGAGGGAGGAGGAAGAAAAGAGAAAGAGATAGCAGGAGAAAGAAGGGAAGGAGGGGAGGAGGTGGGGAACAGAGGTAAGGAATTAAAAAACGGGGAAAAACCGGGGGAACAAGGGAGGAGAGGAGGCAGAGTTGGTAATGAGAAGGGCATGTAAGGGAGAGATAAGGGACGTGGGGCGCCAAAATAAAGGGAAGATGGAGAAGGTGGAGGAAGGAAGGGTGTGAAAGGAAAGAGATGTGAGAGGGAGAGAGAAGGTGAAGATACAAGTCGAGAGGGGACGCAAGAGAGAAAAAGAGAAGAAAAGGGCGGATGACGGAGGGGGGGTCAAAGGGAAATAGAAGGGAGGTAAGGATAGAGGAAAAAGAAGAGGAGGGAGGATAGGAAGGGGGAGGAAGGTGAAAAAGGAGATAAAGGAGGGGAACGACAAGGGTGCGAAATGTAGGTAACGGATAGCGCGGGCTGAGAACGGGAAGTCCCTTTTGAGTACTTCGTCTTTGTCCTTGAAGGGTCTGTTGTGCCAGCTCTCCGTCTCCTTTGTGGGGTCCTAGACGTCAGGGATAAACGGGGGTTAAAGAGGACACGAGTTGAAGAAAAGGGTCATTTCTTTTTCTATAATAAGTGAATCTTTTAACCGGCAGCCCGTCCTGGGGGGAAGGGGTTCGTTTTGGGGGGGGGGGAGGCTCTCTTCCTTATCTAAGAGAGAGGGCTCTCGGGAAACGCCGGGGAAGGTTCCCCCCCCAAAAAGAGTTCAATTGTGTCAGAAAAGGGAGAATTTTCCATTCTCGAATAGAAACGTTGGAGCTCACAAAAGAGAGCCATCCAATTGAAGGACGCTCGGTCGACGGTCAGGGCAGGGAGGAAGGGGAGCTTTACTTTTAGGAAAGGAGACTTGGGTCTTCTATGCACCGTGAGGGGTACCACCACTTAGAAAGGTGGAGGGCCGCCTCTGGGGGAGGGATTTTCTTTGCAAAGGGGGGGGGGGGCGTTTTAGATATTGGGGCTTGGTAATTTGTTAGGGAATGCCTCCTAAGGAAAAGAAGTTTGGGGGGGGAAAGTGCCTCTTCATTGCTCTTGAAAAAAGACTATACGAAAGTCGTGCGCTCTGGTGTAGAAATGGGCGGTGGGGAGTGACTCTGACCCAGAAAATGGTGCTTCTTACTACAAGGTAAGGGAAAATCTTGGGGTAGAAGACATGTCTCTATCTGGCTACATTTGCAGAAGACTGGTGTCGGGAATTTATCCCTTTGCTCGAAGAATCGAGAAATTTTTTATGGATCTAGACTGGGGGCATGCCCTCTGATACCATCACTACCGGTGAAAATTTCGGAAGGGGGGGAGCACTCTTACTTGGGAGCTTCGTATGGAAGGGAAAAAACCTCGTGCCAGTAAGACCGGGTCGCCCTATCCTACCGGGGAAGCAGTTTTGCCCGCGCTTGGCGGGGGGTGTGAGCCGAAATGGGCCAAGGGGAATGTAGTCCGACGAAAGGGTGCGCCGACGATGTGGGAGAGACTCCTTCTCGATCGAAGGCCATTCCGCAAAGAGGGGGGGGGTCCGAGAGACCATGACAGAAAGGGGAAAAAGAAGTGTCTTGCGCTGGGAAGGGAATACCACACGTAGGAAGGATCCGACACGGAAAAGCAGCTCTGCTCGGCATGGAGGGAAAGAAGGGCAGAAAACACCGCGAGCTTCCTGCCAGCCGGGGGGAGAGCGACAACAAGAGATCTCCTTCGAGAGGGAGGATGTCTGTCGAGCTACATGAAGTGCTTCCGGGACCATTTCTCGTGAAAGGGAGCAAGGCGGGATGGAATATCTTCTAGAAAAAATGGCGCCCCGGAAGGGCCAGTTTCCGAGTTTTTCTAAAAAGAAGTCCGGGGGGGAGCTGACCCAGTCAGGTGCAAGAAAGAAGGGGAAAAAAAAAAAACGCTTTTTTTCGGAAGGGTCTTCTACCGCGAAAGAAAGCGCGGAGAGAAGAGGACCTCAACCAAGGGAGACTGGGGGGGAAACAGGGGGGGCGCCCCGGCGATCAAAAAGGGGGAGAAAAGGGAGAAAAAATGTCTCTCTTTTGGGATTTCGTCGGAATCACACAAGCCCTATTTTCCTGAGCGCCTTATCGGAACTTGCGCTGGCGTGCCGATTAAAGAAAGCTGATCTGAGAGGGAATCCGAACCTAAGCGTAACGAAGCATCGTCGCGTCGGGGAAAACCAGCCTCTGCGGCAAAAAGGGCAATCAAGGAAGGAAAAATTTCTCTACAGCACAAAAAGAAAGGCACTCTCGACATCACCGAAGTCGTCTCTTTGGGAAAAAGAGAAAATGCGCATCAACTACGAAGGTCATCTATCGAGCTTGCCGGGGGTCGAAAAACCGAAAATGACATTGGGGAGCAAAAAAGGGGGACCCTGAAAGAACCTTCGACCCTGCCAAGGTCATAGCCGGGAGAAGGCTGGGGGAAAAAAGAGTTCGCTCCACGGGGGAGTATTAATCGGGGAAGGAGACCGCGGGGTGTAAAAAAGCCTCTAACTACTAAGGGACAGTAAGCAAGGAGCAGTCTCGCAAGTCTCTATAGGAAAAAGCTCCGTGAAAGAAAAAGCACCAAACATACCATAGGGGACTGTCTTACCAAGGGAGACTCCATCACGGGATCTCTCCACGCTGACAGAAAGATTGTTACTTCCGAGCGTTTCGGCACAAACAATGACGTCTCGGCAAAAAACCCAAAGGCGCTCGGGAAAGAGGAGAAAAAAAGACATTAAGACCGACAAAAAACACTTTCGCGAGAGAAAAAAAGCAGTGGCTTGAGGGAGTCACAAATTAGGAAGTGAGGATCGAGCCTCAAGAAATTGCCGTCGCGAAGGGAGAGGGCGGGGGGGCAAGGTCAGGAAGGGCGGAGCGGAACTAGGAAATAATCTCTCAGAGAGGAAAAGAGAGAGGGGACATATCAGAGAAATCTCCTTAGGGAAGGACGGGGGTCACAAAAGCAAAAAAAGGCAACTTTTCTGTGAATAAAGAGTCGAATTAATAAGGGGAGACGCAAGCCACTTATTGTGAGGAGAAGCGAAAGTGGGTCTAAGGAGGGGAGAGGGCGAGCAGGTCTATCAGCAGGATTTCTTTGGAGGGGGAATCGAACTGGTCGGCGGAATTCCCAGTTTTTTTAAAGGCGAGATCGCAAAGCGGGGAAGACTGTGACCTCTGGCAGGAAGGGAGGTTCGTCGGGGGGGGGGGGGGGGGCAGTATAAAAAAGAAAAAAAAAGCCTTATTGCGGGATTCTCTTCGGAGGGGACTTGTCGTTGGCAGGTTTGCTTCAAAAGGGAGGGGGGGTGCGCAGAGAAGAGGAAACCCTGGACGCTGCGGGAGAACCTCCCTTTGCTTCACCATGCGGAAGAAAAACTGTCTGATGTCAGCGGAAGGCTCAGGGACTGTGTAGAAAGATCAGGGGGGGGGGGTTTCCTTCATCTTGTACGAGGAGAGGCATCAGTGCAAGAAAGAATTTCCTCTGTCTTTTCTTGGGTCTTTGATGGAGATAGTGGGAGGGGAAGGTTGGGGGGGTGACGGGGAAGCTTTATTCCGTGCCGTTAACGGCAGCGGAGGTGCTTTCCCCCGAAGGAGAGAAGATTTCTCCCTTTCCTCTCTGGTGTTCGGAGGGAAGAAAGGACTCTTTTTTGAGGAACGCTTCAAGCCCTCTCCTTCGGATTACGATGAGAAAACAGGAAAGACGGGTAGGGAAGACATTTCTCGCTAGAGAAAGCAATTTGCATTCTGTTTTCGCGGCAAGACGAGACGGGGCGGCGCAAAGGGAGCTCATTCTACCAGGGGGAGTCCGTTGGGACAGGCGCCTGTGTGAAACCTCTGTCGCCCAAAAGAACGAACTGTTCAAAACTCGTCTCGAAAAATTCAGAGGGCATCGTCTCTTATAACACCTCGATGGCAAAGGGGAAAGGGAAGGGGTATACGATCTGCAAAAAAACGTCACGGTTAGAAAAGGTCCATGCTGTGCATTCACAGGGGGGAAAAAAGATACCTCCCACGTAAGCACGGTCAGGTGAGAGTGGCTTTTGGCGAGAAACTATCTCTGGGGGGGGGGGGGGAAAAACTTGGCGGGCTAGAAGAAGAAAGACTCGTTGTTACCTCTTCCTCATCGAAGAGTCTTGCTGGCCCAGAGGAGAGTAAGGGTCCCGACTAAACAACTGATGATTATGAAAAGAAAGAGAAAGAAAAAAAGCATCAAAAGCCCTGAAGTACTCATCTCTTCCGGCAGGGATGAGGAAATTTAGGCAGCGCTGGAAAAAGCGCCGTCCTCCATAAAAACGGCGCTCGCAAAAAATCAGCCGGCGGCCAAAAACATCACTCTTTCTCTTCGAGAAGGGCCGGTTGACGCTGGCCCAGTTCAGGAAAAAAAATCGGAAAAACCGCAAGGAACTGCATATGCTTCGGAGGCTGGCCCAAGGGCTTTGCCATCGTGCGAAGCAATAGTAAGTGCCCCAGGAACAGGGGAGTTCTCAACTCAGATTACCATGTAGGGAGGGAGCGACGCTGTGCGGGCTCGTATCACCGAAAAGGCGGGTCTGTTTCTCTCCGCTCCTTTGCAGCGCAAAGAAAAAGGCAAAAGGGCTTCACCTGTAAGGGGAAAGGGTCTCTGGGGCTACTCTCGAGGGGACTATTACCTCAAACGAGGGTTATATATTGCAAAAAAAAAGTTTCTCTTTCTTCCGGGAGGAAAAAGACTCGAAGGATCTGGGGGACAGCCTCCACCAGATTTCTCTCATAAGGGGAGGAAAGACTCAAGAGGGGTCGCTTCAAAAGAAAACGTCGTTTCCGGGCAACAAGAACAAAAAAATTGCCAAAAGAAGACATCCCCGAAAGGGCCTGGGACTAAAAAATTTTCGCGAAGGGGGACTGCATCTACACGTAGAAATCTTGACCCACTTTTCTCAGGGAAAACACAGGGAGGCCTCTACAATTCCCTGAGGGGAGCCTTCCCGCAGATCAAGACCGTAGGGAAGTGGAAGGAATCACTTTCTGGACGTGTTTCCTGGGGGGGATGGCTTATTAAGAAAGACCATCGTTTAAAGGGGCGACAATTACTCAAGGGGGGTGCTCCATCGTTGTCGCTAAGGGAAGAACGCTACCCTTCTCGAAAGAACGCGGAAGAAGAAAAGGAACTGCTGCCTGGGGGAGGAACACACTCTTTTTGCCGGGAGGGACCACTCTGACACCGGGAAGGGTGAATTCCACGTATCTTTTCTTCACGGGGATCTTCCCTAGAGTACCACCACAAGAAAAAAAAATGAGATCTAAAGTTCTCGGAGAAACTAGAAAGGACCCCCTTTTCAGGAAAAATATTGCGCGAAATCAGGGGGAGTAGTCCCAGGACTAGAAGAAGATTCGCCAGGGCCGTCGCTGCACAGAGGCTGGGGTAGGGGGGGGCAAAAGGCTCCTATCGACCTAGGAA
>Ga0179593_1725008_pt1 | contig 10936 bp, 12 predicted proteins | sample CZODoug2_1_08_16_FD_185931 | JGI IMG/M metagenome (GOLD analysis project Ga0179593, IMG submission 185931) | Vadose zone soil fungal communities from Angelo Coast Range Reserve, California, USA - CZODoug2_1_08_16fungal (PacBio error correction) | ecosystem: Environmental > Terrestrial > Soil >...
GTTCCCGTCCCGCAGCCAGCAGAATGTGGTAGTTGTTTGCCAACGGGAAAGGAAAAAAGGAGAAGAGAGACGGGTCGGGTAAATTCACTTTTTTAATCTGTTGTAGAAATCCGTCCACGTGGCAGGGGAATGAAAAAAGGGAGATCAATTGGGCACTCTCGGCGGCTGCCATGTCCGCGTCGCCTTTCACTCAGAGAAAAAAGCCAACTTTTCGTCGTCGTGGGAAGAAGAAGGGAAAAAAAAAAAGGCAGGCCGCGGCCGAGTACACGCCGTGTGATCCTTGGGTGGCCTCAATAACTCAGAGAAGAAAGGTGATGAACCTTTCTTCGTTCCCCATCAGGTCCCCGATGGCCGGGGTGGCGCATAAAAGGAGAGAAAGAGATAGATCGCGCAGCCATAACCGCAGGCTGATGTCCCGTCTCGGCGTCCAGAAAAAGGAGAAGACAGGTGTGTGGCTTCAGCTTCGAGGGGGGGGGAAAAAAGGGGAAGGGGGTTCGAAGAAGGTCACCATTTTCCACAAGGTTAGGGAAAAAAAGAGGGGACCAGGGTAACTAACACACCCCAGATGTACGCCGAGTATGGGGCGCGCCAAATGGGAAAAGGAGGGAAAGGGAGACACATGCAGTCACCATTTTTCCTCCGTTTCGGTTGAAGACCGGCTGCGGAAAAAAAAGAAAAAAGAAGGACCACGGACCCTTGCCCTTCCGTTCCATCTGCTCATTTCCCGCTTGACACGTCTTAGGGGGGGGGGGAGTGAGGGAGACCCTTCCACTTCCTGTGCAAGACGGGAGAGAGAAGGGGAAAAAGGGTGACGCCCTTCCAACGTTCCCATTTCGTCGGAATTCTCGGGAAGGAGAAAGAGCCCGCATTCGAACATGAAACAGTGCAGGCCCCGGTGGATGCATTACATCGGGAAAGGGGGAAGAAAGGGTGCTGCCTGTACGCCGTCTGATCGTGGTCGCCAAGTCCTCGTCGCAGGCGAGTAGAGAAAAGGGGAAGGGAAGAAGGAAACCTCGGCACCTCGCCATCTATACGAAGTTAGAGGCAGAAAAGGGGGGGCAAGCGCGCTTCGAATTATCTGTCGGATACCTTCTTACCGCCATTGTACAGAGAATCAGATTGGGAAAGAGAAAGAAGAGGAAAAGGGAGTTAAATGATCGTTCGCCGACGGGGGAAGAAAAGGGAGGGCGAACCGTACTTTTCTGGTAGGGAAGAGAAGATGAGGGGGGGGTGGTTTCGGTCTTGTACTTATTAGTTCGCGCCTCGATCCGAGCAGGAAGAGACAGCTCGCGCGTGCCACTCCACTCACCCATGCGAAGGACGCCTCAGATAAAGAAAGAAGAGGAAGAAGGGGACATTTGCAAACAACACGATGTAGGAGTTGTCGCCCGCGGAGGGAAAAGAAAAGAGGAGGTTCACTATTCCCCCTGTCGACGGAAAGCCATACAAAGGGGGGGGGAGGAGTCATGTATGCGCTTGCCGACCGACCGCACAACAAAAGGGGGGGAGGAGAGGGTTCGCTTTCTACTCGACCCGTTCAAGAAAACTGACAGGGGGAAGGAAGAGGAGGTAAAGAAAAAAAGCCCGGTGGTCTTTGAACGAGGTGATGCGGGCGAGGAGGGGGGAGAAAGGGATGCCTTAATTCCTCGTACTCGGGTCCTATAAACGTCTCGAAGATTGGAAGGGAGGGTTGGCTTTTTTGTCTTCGAGGTGGGGGAAAAAAGAAGGGGAGCCAGCACGCTGCTTCCATGAATCTACTAACGGCCTGCCGGCCGTTTAAATGTAGGGGGAAAAAGAAAGGAGAAGAGGGTAGAGCAATCAAGGTTCACCCTTGCCGTCTGGTCGGCTACGGGTGAAACGACGGGGAAGGGAAAAATGAAGATTCGTCCTTAACCTTTCCTCTGCCCTCGCCGGGAGAGGAGGAGGAAGCGCTGTCCAAGGCAGCGGTGGAAAAAAAGAGAGAATACCTCGGTTGTGCCGGAACAACATGAGGAAGAGGGGAAAGGGGGGGAAGGACGTCCCGTTGGCGGGGGGCAAAAAAAGGGAGAGCGCACTCCCATCCTTTCCGAAAAAAAAAGGGGGGGAAGAAAGGCGTCGGGCTTGCTTTATCACGCCACCGACGGCTCAAGAGGAGAGAAGGAAGGAAGGATGTGAAGTTTTCTCCTCTTAACTTTTTTCCAACGCACTCATGAAGAAAAGGGAAAAAAATCCTCACGACGACGGCCCCTCGAAGGGCAGAGGGGAGAACTTCACCAGTCCTCTTCCTTCGTGCTCGAGCCATGTTCGGGGGAAGAGAATCAGCTCCGTTCCGAAACGGGCTCAGGCAAAGGGAAGAAAAGGAAAGAGCGGCTCATTCTTTTTGCGGTGGGTTTCAACTGTCAGTAGCGTGGGAGGGAGGAGGAAGAGGCCTTCGACCTGGTATTTTCGAGACGCTGGAAGGAAAAGGAAGGGGGAAACTGGTCGGTGTCAGGATCGGTTGCCGCTGGGGAAAAAAAAGAAAAAAGGGCTGCGTTTAGCCGCGCTACGGAAAGGAAAAGGCCGTTTCGGGCGTCGTTTCTGGCGCAGGACGAACAGGGGGAGAAGGGGGGAGGAGGTCGCTCGTCTGCCGCGTATACGAGATGGGGGGGGAGACGGGGGGAGGGGATCCTCCGACCTCTTTATCCTCCGATGTCTAAGAAGAGGGGAAGAGGAGAGAAAAAGGACAACTCTGTCCCTTCCGTCCCCAAAGGGGGATAGAGATCAATCTCAACAACAACACTTATAGAGGAGTAAAGGATCTTCTCTGCGGGAGCACACTGGAAAAAAGGAAAAGCTCTTCCATCGTTCTTATCAGCTGTCCGAAAAAAGAAGAATCCGCTACATCCGCGATACTCGGCCCGACGAGGAGAAAAAGAAGAAGAAACTGACGCCTCCACCTTCCTCTTCTCGGTCCGGCGTCGCGGGCTACAGACGCAGGGAAGGAGAAAAGAAAAAGATCCTGACCCCCTACCATTCCCAAGGAAGGGAAAAGAGAAGAGGAAAGCGCTTCCTTAATACCAATGTCTACGCGCCGTACTACGCCCGGGGCCATGGAAAAGGGAAAAAAAAAGAACCCCCGAGATTAGCCGCGATCCAACTAGCGCCGAGTTAGGGAGGGGAGGAATGCCGTCGCGCAACTTCTACCGAAATGGGCGAAAGGAAGAGGGAGGCCTACCTGCTAGCTTTGCGCTGGTTCGGACCTGGGGGGGGGGAAGGAAAATGGGGAGGCGGTGTCTTTACAATATCTCCACCCTTTCCTGCCTGATCGTCGTTGGAAACACGAAGGCGAGCCAAAAAAAAAAAAGAGGGAGGAAGGGAAGGAAGGTACACCGTGTGGCCGTGGCTCAGTGAGCAGTAGGGGCGGTGGAGAAAAGAAAGAAAAGGAAAGGGGGGAGGGGCCGTAATACGTTATGCTGCTCTCTTCAGTCGCCGCACTCCAGTTCTGCCCTCAAGGAAAACGTGCCCAGGAAGAGAGTACTGGGGTTCCGGCACAACCGAGTAGCCCAGAGATGCTGAAAAAGAAGAGAAGAGCCTCGCCCGCCTGGCCGAGTCCTACCGGTTCAGGACTATAGGCGGCAAAAAAGAAAAAAAAGAGGAGACGCTTTCACCCGAGCCTGACCCCGACGCACTGGTGGCACCTGGCTGACGCGAGACAGTAGAAAGGAAGAAAGAAAAGGGAAGTCGTCGGATTCTGTCCATCCTCGTGCTGCGGCAAAGGACCACTGTCGGAGGGCACCCTGGCAAAAAAAAAAAAAAAAGGATACTACCAACGCGCGATCGTCGGACCGGTACAAGAAAAAGGAAGAAAAGGACGACCCCCTAATCTCCCGCATACCTCGTTACGACCAAGAAGAGAAAGAGAAGGGGGGGGGCTTCGGTCAAGTTTGCATTGCAGGGTCCGCGTCGCAAGAAAAAAGAAGGAAGTCGCACTCTCCATAAATTGAATCCGCCGAGGGTGGAAAGGAAGAAAAAGGGGGGAAAAGCGTTGAAAGCATCATCATAAAATGACTACGAGGGGAAAAGAGACGCGTTTTGTTTCAATTGTCCCGTCGCCCATTACTGACAAAGAAGGGGAGTAAGAGGAAGGGTTGCGGGCGTGGTCCCGCTCGAGCGCTTCTGATCTATCAAAAAGAAAGGAAAAGGGAAAGGGGGAGACTCCATTCCACGCCCGACACCGAACGATTTCGAGTTAGCCACACCATAAGCCGTAGAAAAAAGAAAGGAGAAAACGCACGGGAACCTGGCGCAGGTCGGCGCGCGAACGACTCATTGGAACTAAACGGGAAGATAAGCCAGTAAAAAAGAGGAAGAAGAAGCTCTTCGACGCTCGCTCACCCTTTACCGGAAACATCAAAGGGAAGGAGTCTCGATTGTCGTAGTGGCCGAGGGTTCATCGCACCCGGAAAAGGAAATGGACCGAGGACTGTTGTCTCTCTATCATCCGTCGTACGGCCGGGCCTTCCAGAAGGGGAGGGGGGAGAAGAAGGGGAATGCAACTGTTCCTGTTCTACTGCTGCTTATGTGGGTACCAGAGAAGAAAGGAAAAGGGGGGGAGTTCGTCTACTGCTACGATAACAACTCGGTCTCGACTGAAAAAGGAAAGGGGGGGGGGGGGGGTTGTGGGTGGGGGGGAAAAGGAATAAAAAGGAAAAGGAAAACTCGGGCCATTCTTCCGATGGCAGTTCCAGGGGGAAAAGGAAAAGTAGAAAACAACCGACATTTCCCTCTCATCACCGTCTTCAACTCGAAACAGCGGCCAAGGGGGGAAAGAAAAGAAAAGGGGGAGGGACGCCTTTACTACTCTGCTTACATCTGTGGTGTGTCCTTCATCCGGGGGAAGAGGAGAGGAAAGAACCCTGTCGGAACATTTTGACCTCTTCAGAAAAAACGGAAGAGAAGGGAAAACACGGATCACGAATTACCTGTCTGTCCCTGTAACGGATGCTGGACAGAGAATGAAAAAAAAAAAAGAAGGGGGAAAAGGGGGAAGGGGGAGAGGAGGGACGAAGCCGATAGAGTGGCCTCCTCCACCCGGCGATGCCATCCGGGGAACATGAAGGGTGAAAGGGGGAGAAAAACTGCTACTCCGGCCTACTTAGTATGGAGCCACCCAATGATAAGAAAGAAGGCGGCTGCCGTCGTCTGGACCGCTACATCGACCAGACCTCAGGGAAGAAAAAAAGGGGGAGAAGAAGCGCCGCTTCAATAAAATCTAAATTTCGGCGAGGAACTGGCCGCCGCGGAAAAAAAAAGCCGAAGGGGGGGAGAGGAAGGCCGCAGCCTGCCGACTCGGCCGAGACATCGCCACGCTGACGGATTTTCACCCAACGAGAAAAGGAGAAGAAAAGAGGAAATCGACATCTCGACCTTAATTCCTTGTCTGTTACTGGCGCAACCACTACCACATTCCTGCTGACCTGGCTGGAAAAAAAAAAAAAGGGGGAGGAGAAAAGAGAAAAACAAAAACAAAGGAGTAGAGGAAAGAGATAGATTATCCCCGACGGAAGCACGACAGAAAAAGAGGGGGGAGGGGGGTGCAGCCCGTCCCATCCACTTTCCTTCCGCCGAGATAGTCAGAAAATTTTAGAAAAAGGAAAGAAGGAAGGGGGAGGAATTCACTTGTTAGAGCGTGTGTAGAAATCCGTCGCGTGGCGGGAAGGAAAAGAAGAGGGGGGAGGATCATTGGCCACCCTCTTCCTGCTGCGTCCAGTCCGCGTGAGCCAGTTCAGAAAAAAGGAGGGGAAGGAGAGATTCTCGACCGCCAACTTTTCGGCGGCGTCAGGCTAACGAAAAAAGGAGGAAAAGCGTGTTGATCCCTTTTTTTTCTCCATACTCAGCGCCGAGGGAAAAGGGGGGGGGAAGGGGAGGGTAAACATCAGGTCCACCGTGGGCCTCGCCGGTGGACGGCGAAAAAAAAAAAAAAGGAGGAAGAAAGAGCGCATCCTACGCAGGCTGAATGTCCTTCTCGGCGTCCAGCAATCCGTCTCAAGAAGAAGGGGGGAAAGGAAAAGTCGAGGTGTAATCCTCGGGCGAGATTGCCGTGTTAGGAAAAGGAAGGGGGGGGGGAGAGCAGCGGACTTCCCCTCCACTTCTCACATTACTAAAGCTCCACCCGAAAGTGTAAAAAAGGAGGAAAAAAAGGTTCCTCGTGTACCGGGGGAGGGACAAGGAGAACATTGGCCCTCCGTTTCTTTATACCGGCAAGGGGAAAGGGGGGGAAAGGACCGGTATCCAGGCGAATTCGTCCTCCGTACCCTGGCCCTGCAGTGCCATGCGGGGGGGGAAGGGAAAAAATGCCCACGTCCTTTCAGCAGCGAGATCCGAGTTGTTCTCGTCGCCGGGCGCAAAGGGAAGGGGAGAAGGAAGAGGAAATGACCTCGGTTCCCCACATCACCAGCAGTCGAACACAGGGAGGGAAAGGAAAAGAGGGAGGGAGGGACGGCCTAATGTTCTTCCCTTTCCCGCCCTGTGAGGGGAAAAAAGAGGGAGGGAGGAGGAAAAACGGTGATCAGTGGCAGCGTGCGAATGAACACCCTCGGAACCGAAAAAAAGAAAAGGGGGGGAGTTTCCTGTACCTTTGCCCCCGCGGAAGGGAAAACGGTGAAGGGAAGGGTAAAGATCGAAGCAAGTTTTCCAACCGGAATGAAAGCGCTGAGGGAGGGAAAAGAGGATCTGTTCCTGCCGAAGAAGGAAGAGTAGTCCTGGCAGGTATACCGTAAGACGTTCGGTGTTTCAAAAGGGGGGGGAAAAGGGGAAGGGCTCGTCATCGAGTCATGTTTCACGTAAGATGGGCCGGGAGGAAGAGAGGGAAGGTCCACTCCACTCACCCATTCTATGACGCCTCTCGAGAAGGGAAAAGAAAAGGGAGGAAAGGAAAAAAGAAAGGAGGAGTTTCTCCCTCGCTCTACCTCTAAGTCGTTAAGTCTTTGATAGAGGAAGGGAAAAAGGGATACGGAATCCATGTACACCCTACGGTCTTCTTGCACTGACTGTTTGCGCGTTCCTACAGCCCGCGAAAAGGAAAAAGAGGGGAATTTTCGGGCACTCGACCCTGTCACTGGAAAGAGAAAAAAAGGAAAGGCCCGTTTTAACGAGGGGGAGGAGGGGAGGGGGGAAGGACCTGTGATTCCGTCTTCCTCTTTACCGGTCCCTCCGCGTCGCGAGGGGAAGGTTTGCACCATCCGCCAGTGTTCCTGGAAGCGAAAAAAAGAAAAAAGAAGAGAAGGAAGCCGGCCGGTGAACCATGTCCGGGATCGGAGGCAATACTAGGGAAGGAAAGAAAACCAGTGCGTCGGGGTCTTCTCGGGTGAAACGAGGGAGGGGAAGGGAGGAGAGTGTTTTTGTCCTCCGGTCTCCGATCAAAGAGAAGGCAAAAGGAAAAAGGCGGTTCGCGGGCTCGGCGTAGCGCGCGAAAACGAGGGGGGGTAGTGTTCCAGCTCTCGCTACCTAGTTGTCCCGGGAGAAAAGAAGAGGGAAAGTCATGACTGCCCTTTGGCGGGCGGGCAGGAATGGAGGAAGAAAGGGAAAGAGAAAGAAGGCACGGCCACGATCGCCGCCGGGTGTGTGTGGGAGGGGAAACGCCACGTACGCTTCACTCAACAAACGATGGAAAGCGGTGATCTTTCGGCAGGCGCGCCAAGACGAGGGGGAGAAAAGGAAAGGCAAAGGCCAATTTTTTCGATCTTTTAACCCCCTCCTCAAAAGGGGGACGAAAAAAGGGGGGGAAAAGGAAAAAGCCAACGCTCTCATGTATGTTCTTCACATGCAAAGGGAAAGGGATGTCGTAGCAGTGCTCGTATCAGCTCTCGTCGAACAGGCTAGAAAAAAGAAGAGGGAGTCACGTTGGCATCGCTTCTCATCTCGGGGTGACGGTGAAAAGAGGGAGGGGGCGTATTCCGTGCTCCTTCGACCTGTATTAACGGAGCGAGGAAAAAGGGAAAAAGGAAAGATGGGCGACCTGTGTTCTGGGGTCATGATCGGTTGCCGGTTTCGGGAAAAGGATTGCGGCTTATCCTCTACTCGCCTACCTGATCCGATGAAGGTGTCGGGAAAAGGAGGGGGGAAAAAAAAAAGATGTCCAGGCCGGAGGGAGGGGAAAGGGAAAGGGGGCTCTGGCTTATCCGCCTGCCATCTGTTAGACTCCTATGTGCTAGGGAAAAAAGAGGGAGGGAAGCGCTGCCCTTCTCCATTTCTCACACGCAAAGAAGGAAGAGAAAAAAAAAAGAGGATAAAATATAATATATACCCTGCTCTCTTCGGTATCCACTGCCGGAGAAAAAAAGGAGAAGGTCCAGCTGCGCGTCAATAGGCGAAGAGGAAAGAAGATAAAGTCCTCTTATACTCTGCCTACGAGTCGACACGCGCCGAAGGGAAGAAAAAAGGAGGGCCGCAACTTCTCCCGCCACCGGCCTCGAGAGGACCTCACTCAGTTTCTTCTAGGAGAGGGAAGGAAAGGATCCTACCCCCTACCATTTGCCAAGGAGTAGAAGAAGGAAGAATCCATTTCTACTTCTCCGTACTACCCCTCAAAAAGAAGATGAACCCCCCGCCCCCCTAGATGAGACACAGAGGAGGAAGGAAAAGACGTTTCTACTTAGCTTCTCGCTCACTTCTACCGTAGGGAGAAGAGAGAAAGAAGGAAGGGGAAGGAGACCTCTGCAGCTTGTCGAGGGTGAGGACAACGGGAGAGGGGGGGGGGGAAAAGATCTCCACCATGCCTTCTGACGTCTTTTAAACACGTACGCTTAGACTCAAAAAAACAAGAAAAAGAAGGGGGGGGAACGGGTGGCCGTGTCTCCGCTTGAGCCGGCGTGGCAGTGAAAAAGAGAAACGCGCGATCTTTTCCTTAAAACGGATGTGTCTCGCCTCATCGCCGAAGAAAAAAAAAGAAGAAAGGAAGTCCTGACATTTTCTCTACTTAACTGTCTTCCGGACCCTAGGTAGCCGTGCTGGAAAAAAGAGGACAGCGCGCTACTCCGATAGGAAGGGAAGGGGCAGGACTATCTTATCTAGCCTTCGGACAAAACCCTCCTAAAGAAAAGTTCACCCTGCCGACCCGACCCATCTGGAAAAGAAGAAAGAGATGCCGCCGATCCCGACCTGTTTCAACCGCCGGCAGGCCGTCTTCGTTCCTGGAAGAAAAAAGAAAGAAAATGCGGTGTTCCCACCCAGGAAACAGAAGAAGAGGGAGGGAGCGATGACCGGTTAACTAGCATACGGCATCCCGGACCTGACCCTGAAGAAGAGAAAAGAAAAAGAGGGGGGAACGACCCCGGCTGGTACCGACATCTCCTCTCCGTTGCGATCGGCCAGGGAAAAAGAGAAGGGGAGGGGAATCGCCGCTGCGGTAAACATTGTGCTGTAGGTCGGCACGCGCATACGTTGAAGTAAAAACGCCGTAGGGAAAAAAGAGAAAGACGGGGGAATCGTTGAACAGCATCATCATCAATGGACGACGACTTCGAGGTCCGCCAAGGGGAAAAGGGGGCAGGAAGGAACGATTGACTGCCAAAAACTTTCTATCGAGAGGCGTCCTTCGCAAGGGTGCGGAAAAAGGGAAAGAAAGAGGGGAAAAAGCAAACCCCTGACCCATCTTCCGTGCCACCTGCACAGAGGGGAGAAGGGACCGAAACGATTCGAGTTCAGCAACGACCGAAAAACCGGGGAAGAAGAAGGGGGGAGGGAAAAAAGAGGGGAAATGCGCAGGTCGGCGCGCGAACGAACTCAGTGAAATACTGGAACGATACGGAAGAGAAGGAAGGTACAATGCGTGAAGAAGTGTATCCCTCTACGGAAAAAAGAAGTAAACTCGGTGTCGAGAGGAAGGGCTCGATGGTCGAGTTTGCAGAGGGTTCATCGCACCGCGAAAAAGGGAGAAAGAGAAAAAGGAAAAAAGGGGAGGCGACCGATCACCGTGGCGTACGCCGCACCGCGCCAGTACAGACGAAAAAGAAGGGGGGATGGCTGATGTTTTGACCTATCCATTCCGTCGGAAGGGAAGGGGGGAGGAAAGAAGGTGAAGTCGCTAGCTTCGACTGAGAACAACTCGATCTCGCTTGCATGAACATCGAAGGGGAAAAGGAAAAAAGAAAAAAAAGGAAAACTCGGCAATTCTCCTATGGCACGCTGGCATTTTCCAGGAGCTCCTGAAGGAAAAAAAAGAGAAAAGGGCGAAGCAGCCGGTCTTCAACCGAAACGGCCGGCCCACTGGAAAAGAGAAGGGGGGAAATCTGACATTTTTCGCGCCGGTACTAACTCAGGCGTACATAGGGTGTGAGGAGAGGGGAGAGTCCGCTTCATCGCAACTACCTGGCGTAAAATGGTGACCGAAGAAGGAAAGAAAAGGTGAATGCCACCTATCACTAATTCCTGTCTGTCCCTTGGAAGGTGCTGGGAAAAAAAGAGGAGGGGGAGGGGAGAGATCTCGAACTGCGGCTTCGTCGAGCCATAGATGTGGCCCGACGACAAAAGGGAAAAAAGGGCGCGACGCCTTCCGTACTTAGTATTGAGCCACAAGGATCACAAGGAAAAAGAAAAAAAGGAGTTGCTGGACCGCTACTCTACAGCCATCGAGGTAAGCAAGGAAAAAAAAGAGGAGGCCGAGGAACTGTCCTCCGCTGACCTGGCAGCCGCCGACGAGGTGGCCCAAGGGACGATTAAAATAGAAAAAAGAAAAGGGAGAAACCACGCCTCACACAAGTGAATTCCCCGACCCGACTAGCGCGAGTCGCGGCCGGATGATAGAGAAGGGAAAGAAAAAAGAGGAAGGGAACTGATGGACGGCACATTTCGTCGTCTCCTTCGTGTATTAATCCTATCTCCACAACGGAGAGGGGAAAAAGGGGAAGGAAAGAAGGGACGTCCACCAGGCCACCGAATGTTGTATTTGTTGCACCGTACCAGCCACGGAAGGAGGAAA
>Ga0179593_1306461_pt1 | contig 10935 bp, 12 predicted proteins | sample CZODoug2_1_08_16_FD_185931 | JGI IMG/M metagenome (GOLD analysis project Ga0179593, IMG submission 185931) | Vadose zone soil fungal communities from Angelo Coast Range Reserve, California, USA - CZODoug2_1_08_16fungal (PacBio error correction) | ecosystem: Environmental > Terrestrial > Soil >...
AAGAAACCGCTCGTAGTGGGGGGGGGGAAACACAATAAAGACACTAAGATACCGTTGAAAAAAAACAGAGGAATGTTTAATACGGAGGCCGGTTGAGGGAAGTAAAAACCGGTGGGGACCGGGGTGAAAAGAAAGGAGTTGGAACACCCTTCCCGGCTGTGGAAAAGTTGATCACCTTTAACATATCGTTCAAGGGGGAAAAAATATTTCAACCAAGGCAGGGAGGTGCTGCGACAAAATTGGGGTGGGATAAAAATAAAGGCCCATTGTAGAGGGGGGAGCGAACCGGAACCGGGTATATCCAGTTTTTTTGGTATTGAGAAGGGGAAGGAGAGCATGAGAGCAAGAAAGTCGATTGCAAAACCAATAAGGTGGGGAAAATGGAAAATCGGTCGTTACAAAAGCAAAAAGTTAGGAGAAGAGGAGCAAACGGGACGTTCTAACAAAGAAGTTCGAATCCCTGGAGACCGGGGGCCGCTTGACGACGGAGGGTTGGGGCCTGAAACGGGGGGGGTTACCGGCTGATTTGGGGTCGGTAGAAAGAAACCCGTGGTTCGGAGTTGGTGCCAGGCAAGAACCTGAGAGGGGGGAGCATCGTCACTGTCATCGAAAGCGGTCAAAAAATAACATGCCACCTGTTCAGTGCCAGGGGCAAGGCAAGGCCCAAATAATGGAAAAGTGGGGATGGCAGTAGAATAGGTTTTCAACATTGATGGGTGCCACCATTAAAACCGGGTTCCGAAAACGGCGAATTTTGAAAGATTTTTTTGTAGATAAGAATCTCCGAACAAAGTAGTGTATAGCAGAAAAGTTAATGTGCCAAAACGGCAACGATATCTCGAATTACGCCTGAAAGTTTATGTAAAATAGAGGGAGTGGAAAGGGGGATAAAGGCTGTATTTGGCAGGGGGGGTGCAACATGGGGGGGGGGGGTTTCTACGAGGCTCCAGAATAGTATCCTTAGAGACGACAAAAAGATTTCCCACTAGACTGTATAAAGAGAAGGGTAAGATACCGTTCGGAGACACCAAACGTCCCCGGAACGGACTGGGTGGAAAGGGGGAAAAGAGAAAGAAAAACGAGTTGGTCTTAGCCATGATACGGCGTAGAAGGGGAGGGGTTGGCCTGTAACACAAGGCACTGAGAAAAGGAAAAGCAACCCATATGGGTGCTGCTCAAAAGCGGGGGGGGAAAAAAAGGAAAATTCTTTTAAGAAGACCTCATGAGACGGATTTAGGGAAAAGAAAAGGAAAGAAAAAAGCCATGACTCAAGCTGGAAAACTTGGGTCGTCCCCAAGTTCCCCCCATACGATGACGAATGGAATCCGATGGGTGTAGAACGGGGGTAAAAAAGAAAAGGCACTTTCACACAGTTGGAATTCAGGAAAGGGGGGGTCCACAAAGGCGCGGCAGGAAGGGGGGGGTGCTACTGCTTCAGTTGGACCAAAAGAAGGTATCAAAGACTGTGAAAAATGGCGGGTATAGGGCACGGGCAAAGAATCATCAGGGAACAGCTTCGTAGTCATTGGCTCCTCAGTATACGACCAAGGGTTCGACTGGAAGAAAAAAACTGCGGAAGAGTAGGAGGAGAGTGTCGTGTCGGGACGCCCTTACGTCATGCAAGACTGGACCTGCGAAGGAACAGTGTCAGGGGCCGAAATCTGACGGAAGGGACTAAAGCAGGGGGGAGTGTTTGGGGGAAGAATTTCCTCGAGAGGAAGCAGCTGGTGGTGGTTGACATCCAAGGAAAAGCAATTGAAGGGAAAAGAAAAAAGTGCCTGGTTGAAACCAGGTGTTCGCATTCAGGAGGTAAGGGGACGAAATAATGAAAATTTAACCTTCGTTGAATAGGGCCAGCAAAGGGGATCAAAACGAACTTCTCTAAAATGGTACGTGAAATTCTTTGGGGAGTGGAAAAACCCCGCCAGAGGGGGGGGGTTGACACGCTCACAAGGGGGGGGCTGGAGGGATAATCAAGGACGAGGTATGACGATCTAAAAACAAAAAGGTAGGATTCAAGGGATAGGTCATTTCAGAGACGTAAGTAGCAGGAAGAGGAATTGATGCGTACAACCTAAGGTAGAGCGCGCCAACAACAAAGGAAGGAACGATACTGTAGGATTCGGGGGAGTCTAGTGGGAGGTCACTAAATAGGATAAATTTGGCAGAAGTAGGCGAAAGGCTACTACATCAGAACACTTAGGTAGCATGTCCGACACCGTGCAACCGGGAAAGTAAATGGATTGGCAGTGTATGGAACCGAGTACCGCTTCAGATCGATTATAAAACCATAGTCAGAAGAACTAAAGTAAACAAGAGCCTTTACGGACGGAAGGGGCGGGAAGCATCTCCCTCCTCCTGCCACAACACTAAGTTCATTAGAAACGCTGAACAATCTGGAAAGGGGAACGGGCAGGGGGGGACTCCGGCACATTCGAAAGGGGGATTAAGAAGGATTATCACCCCTGAAAGGAACTAATAATGTAGAGGGTTTACTGGCTGCAATGACCAGAAGGCCAACGTCGGCAAATCCTTTACATGGGAAAAAGGGAAGAGGAACAGAAAAACACATGTATCAGCACGGTTGTTAGGTTGTCAACTTGGGTAACGAAGGAGGGTCGGCTCCACAGTTAACGGATAAACTTCGGAAGGCGGAGGGGGGGAATGAACGAAAAAGGATTCGGAAATCCAGGTTATGCTGGTTCATTTCAGCTGCGAAAAGAAGAAGGTACCGGGAGGAGATTCCGCCTTGAATGTAAACACCAGGAGCAGGAGAGCCCAGCTGGGGGCAGCAGAGGGCAAGGAGGACAAAGAGGTGCCCAGGCATGTGTGCCGGCATAACGGCAGACGAAAAACGTCTGCCTCTCACCTTGGCAACTTCAAAGGTCAGGAGGCGAGTGGGAAAACTCCAAGCAGGGACGGGGGTGAGCTCCAGGTTGTATCGGGAAAGGAGGTGGCTCAGTTTTGGAGGGGGGGGGGGGGGGTGGGGGGGGCGGGCTTGCTTTTGGGGATAACGAGGCGGAAGTCTTCAGCACTAGAGAAACAAACAAAGTCCTGTGAACCCCCTCACACTGAAAAAAGGGGGACTTTTACCGCTTGAATCAAAACTATTTTAAAAAGAAAATTTCCAGGGGAAGAAGGCGAGCTTAGTTAAACGTAGGCTTAAGTAATGGGAGACGATTCGTATCTAACAAACGAGCGGTCAAAAAAATCGATCCGTGGGAGACCAAGGAGGGGGAAAAGCAGAACTTCAAAACCGCTTTATCGCAAAATCGATTTTGCCCAAGGGAGGGATGTGCCATGTTACATCACGGGAAAGGGAAACAAGGGGAGTAGGGAGTAGGTGGAAGGATAGCGCCACCAGTCAAACGGGGGATCTCGCATGGGGAGGGCTAAGTTGCCTCAACTCGACCAGGGTTATCTATAACAAGCAAGGTAAAAAAGAAAAGTAAACAGTGGTTGTCCCGGAAACGGGAACAAATCCCCAGGCAGGAAGAGGACGTGCTAACCTCAGAGGCTCTGGCGCTGGTTAACGAACGGGGGTCAAAGGGGAAATAGAAAGGGAATTGGCCGGTGGGGGCAATAGAGGGAAGGGCAAGGGATGATGGTGGAGTGGCCAGCCAATGCAATCTAATCGAGGCAGAACAGCTCCAAAACGGGGCCCATTGGCTAGAAAAAATGAGATGTATAAATGGAACAACTACCGGGGGTATACCAAAACTCTGGGGATAACCACTTTAAATGACGGTGACGAGGGGGAAACGGCAAGAGTCAGAAAGTCAACCAGACAAGGAGAAGGATACGCCAAATCCATTCCTAGAAATTAACAAAGAAAGCGTGAACTGAACAACGAAGGGCACCGGGGAAACAGGGGGGCAACTTTGGGTTTGTAATTGTATCGTCAAAAGTGTTGTACTGCAGGGGGGGAAAACTACAAACGACCTTTCCGTGATATCCAAAAAAACAAACAACTGGGAGGGGGGATCAGGGGAAAGGGTTGTGGTATTTTGGAAAACACGGCCGACCAGAAACTACGATCAATTTTCCAAAACAGAGGTTTTGAATACAGGCAGGTTGAGGGGGGGGGACGGGGACGCCGCCGTGGCGCCAAGGGCCCGGGAGGTTTGCGTCTCCAGTCAGCGACGCTGTGGTGGAACGTTGAGAGCGAGGACGGATAGGAAAACGTGGGGGGAAAAAAATTTCATTCACCGTACAGGGAAATGGGGTGTGCTCAAAGGCGTTTGGAGAAACCACGGACCCGTGTCATAGGTAAACCTGAACTTTGTTATAGAAGGGGCCTGTGGGGGAAGAAAGTTGCAGACAGCTCCTACCTGGCTGGGAAAGAAAACCCAACCTTTATTGGAGAAAAGGAGCAGTTTAAGCGAAATTCACCGTTCAAATTGTGAAGGGAAAACGGAGTAGTAATCCAGCTACAAGTTTAGACGTGGAGGGGAAAAAAAACAAGGGCCGAGGACGCCATTTGAAGTCATGAAACGGAACACTGGAGTGGCGGGGGGAAAAAGGACCGGGGAGTGTGAGTTCTCCGCTGTTCACCCCAAGGTCTGGCGGGCCCGCGCCGACCAAGGAGCAGAGGGCTAAAAAGGTATATCGGAACGCAAAAACGCGAAACGGCAGAAGCACGCGGTGGTCCCTTGGACATGGGGAAATGGACCATTCCAGAACCAACCTGGCCACGCGGGTGTAGGGGGCCCTTATAGGGAAGGGTTACGTTCTCATATTCAAAGTCACCAGCCCTTCGTTCGAAAGAAAATTGATACGAAAGGGCCATCTCTTGTGTATGGTCTATAAATAATCTCCTGGGCTCAAGTCTGAGGAGGGGGGTAGAGCAACAAAAAAAGTTTCCCACAAAAACAATCAAAACTCGATTAAGAACGGGAGGTGGGTCATTACAAGAGAGGGTTCAACCTAGAGTCGGTAGTTCGGGCTGGGGTTCAACAAAAGGGTGGTTGTTTGCAAGACTAGCGCAAGAGATCCTGCAGATACAGGGGATAAACGAAAAAAGAAAATTGCACCGCCCACTAAAAAGTGAAAGAACAGGACACAAGAAAACTGGAGTACCAATCCAAAAAGGAAAATGATGGGGACGCGAGAGAGAAATGGAAGGGGAAAGTCATTCTTATATTAAAATTTGGATGACGTTAGGTTGCCTGAAAACGCCCTGTCACGGATGGAGAAGGAACGGGGGGGACAAAGGATTGATCGCAAGTCAGACAACCTCCGGTTCCAAAAGAAAGTGGAAGAAGCGGAAAACGGGGGGAGGACTGATTAGACCCGGAAATAAAAAGCGCCGTATAAGCCGGCGGGGGGGACGAAATTGAAAGCGAAAAGTGACCCACATTCCGCATGGCAAGCGAAGGGTGTCCCTGGGGGAAAAAACGGGAAGTACGTCGTTCACCAAGTGGGGGGAATGCGACACGTATGGAACAAAGCGCAGAAGTTGGGTGGGGATGCGGAAGGGAAAGGGTTCCCAAACGCCGTGGTAGCCGACGTGGTTGTCGTGCGGGTAAGGGAAAGGGCCAAAGAAAGACTCGAAAGTGCTTGGGGTGCGTCGGGGTTGAGCTAGTCTTCCGGAACAAGTTGGGCCGAATGTGCACGGAGTCCTCAAAACAACGTAACGAATCTGCGCGCAAAAGGGAGGTCGGGACTGAATACGACCTTACGTTAGGGAGAGACTGGCCAAGGCGGTGGAGGGATTGACCAGTGCACATGCCTTCCTAAGGGGGGGCTTACGCAATCGGGGATAGTGCGAGGGGGGTGGGTAAGATGTCCTCGATCTGAGAGAGTACACTGTTGTTGGGCCAATACAAGGGAACCCGAAAGGGGGGAAGGTCGGCACTTTGAGCCAATTAGCGGTTACAACGTGGAAGCATTCCCGTCGAAGGCGCGAAGGAGGAACATTTTATACGAATCAAAAGTCGGAAGCCCGCAAGGGAAAGAACCGAACTGCTGCGAAATTATCGGACTGCTGTGGGCGTTGACGAAAAGGGGGGGGGTTGGTGCATCAAATCCAAAGGTGTTAGCAGAAGAATCAGGGGCGGGCAAATGAGCTTAGACAACAACAACAAAGGGGGGAGAGGGAGGATACAGGGGAACTTGGATTCGGAAGAAAGAAAATGTGGGTCTTTAAAAAACTACGTAGGCAGCAAGCCACAGCAGGGACGATTAATGTTCGGAGGAATTATCTGGGCAAAAGATACAGAAGGAAATTGTGGTGCTCCAGTTCGGAGCAATGAGGGAAGGGCGCGACAACGGTTGAAACTCTCAGTTCTACAACCTCCGACCGGCAGGGAGTGGCCTGGTGGCACACCAACATCGTAAAGGATCAGAGGCGAGAAGGATTAACAACCATCCAATATAAAAGATTATTGACAGCCTGTCGCTTGCGAACTGGGAGCTGGAGAAGCAGGCCCGCAAGAAGTCTCCACTTTCGGAAGCCATCATAAAACAGAAAAGTCATGACGCAGAATATTGAAAGATTCCCCGCCATTAGAAAAAATGCTTCATGATATCACCCAAAGCCCGGGACTCAATCAAATGGGGAGAGTAGGGTTCAAACTGGGGAGGCATGTACCCAAACGCCACGGTAGGCAACCGGTAACTTTAATAGCCGCACCAAAAAATGGGAGAGAGGGGGGGACAGAGGGTGGACGAATTCCAACTGTTGACGACTCCGTGGAGGGCTAACAAAAGGGAAAAAAAACCGGGGAGGATGGAAAGCGGGGATCGTCGGGGTAGGCTCGGGAAATGGAGGAGCCGTATTCATGGGGGGGGGAATTTAAAATTTGCGAATAATAAGCAGGGATGCGGACCAAGAGTGGGAAAACAGACGGACCTGAGACAGGGGCTGGCCGGCAAAAAACCAAAATGGGCCCAGGCTTCCTCATTTAACAAGAAGACACAACGTCTACAAGAGCGGGCAGAAGCACAACCAAACAAGGAATAAAGTTCGTGCGAAAAACAGCAGGGCCGGGGGAGTTGGAGAGCGGTAGAGGTTGGATTTCAATTTTGGATATGTGAAATGCGGGTGGGGAGCAACGGGAATGCAGTATTAATCGACAGGGGGACGCACAAACTGGGGAAGAAAACCAGAACTGAAAAGAAGGTTGATTGACCGGGAAAATCTATTTTAAAATACAAGTTAAAAGAGTAGGTTACAGGACCAATTTTGCGCGAAGAAGTGGAGCGGGCGAGTTGGGACACTCTCAATAAAGACTTCACATCGTTTGAGGGGGGACCCACGGCATTTTGACACAGATAACTGCACGAACCTCTTTGATCCCAAGATAACACAAGCCTGGTGAAAGCGGGAGTGGCCTTTGACAGAAATGGCAAGGGAACCACTGGGAGGCGGAAGGGAGGTGGGGGAGTGTTGGAACAAACAGGTGGACCGACTGGATAGCTGCCTTGGGTAGCGCCTAAGAAAGAAAAGGGGGGTTTAGATTAGGACAAGACCGGGACGCAACTCAACCCAAGATTGTGTCAAGGAAGACCAACAAACCTCATTCACGGAAGAAGGCGGATTACCCATCAGGGTCGAAATTTAGAGGTTACTACTTCCACACGTGGGAAAACAAAGAATCGCGGTGAATGGGAGTGCGCAAAAAGTCGATTTAACTAGGTGTAGGCCCTCGAAGGCAAAGAGGAAGGAGAGAGGAAAACTAATCCCACACGGGGCGGGGGGAGAGGAACAAGGATAAGGTTCTACAGGCCCACCAACCCTACCTCGCAAAAAACTGGTGGTACGCCCGGGGAAAACATTTACGCTGGGAATCCCCGACTGAGCCAGCTGACTTTGAAAATGGGGGAAAACACTCTTCCGATCTGACCAGAGAGGCAAAAAGAATTCTGCAGGAGAAGCAAAATACAAGGAACGATGGCGGTCAACCAAAAGGAGTCTTTAAAGGAAACCTCAAAAACCTCACGGAAGTTTGTGAATGGGGGAAAGGGTATCAGTCGGTTGATGGGTCCTTCCGGTGTAAAACTAACAAAGCAAGGGAAGGGGGGATGATCGAGCTCAACAGCCCCAAGATTATGCGTTAAGGGGAGATCATGCAAAAGGGTAGTTGAAAGAAAACCATCAAAGATCAGTAAGAGAACCTGACCATTAAAAGGGTGGGATACTTATGACGCTGTTGGGAGGGCCGGAGCCCGATCATTGGTGAAAGTCAAAGAAAGGATGGGATTGTGTATCCCGAGTCAGTATTACTTTTATCATCAGGTACAAGAGAGGAAAAATTTTTGGGGGGGCCCAGATGAAACGTAAGGGCGTGCTGCTCAAAAAGAGTGTTGTAAACACTTCCCATGTGGGGAGAGAACCTAAGGCAGTTTTCGGAGAAAGGGGGGAACTGGGGGGGGAAGCTGTAGACTAACGGGGGACCTCTCTCCCTTCAGGGGCAATAAAGCACTAAAAGCCGTTAGGATAAGAAGGGGAATCACATATCACAGGGGGCAAGTAGCGGGAAAGGGAAAAGGAGGGGACGGGAGGACAATCGACAATTGGGAAGCAAAAACTTTAGGAAAGTCTGGGGAAGGAAGGAGGGGGGGTTTGGGGATCCGGAAAAACTGTAGTGGCGTGGGGGGCCGGTGGCCTTGAAAGTTACGGGGGAATTAAAAACGGGGGGATAGGGGAGCCAGCGCCGAACCCTGCGCGATCTAGGAGTCCACCTTTTTAAAGTATTGGACAACTTCCCTATGACCCGTGGTTCAAGTGCCAGGGAGGGAACAGGAAAAGCCGACTTTTGTCAAAGATGTCTTCCTTGAAAAAAGGTGGGTGCCAGGACGGGCAGTCTAGCACAAGAAACGTAACAAACGGATCGAATTTGGAAAAAGCTCTGTTTAGTATAGAAGAAGAGCCGGCTCCAAGGGACAAAAATGTGCACTGGTAACTAGCGGGAGCAGTAAGGGTTCTGTAAAGCGAAGTCAACGGGGTTAAAGCCAAGGCGGGGAGTGAGTGGGGTGTTTGACCAAAAAGGATTGGGTGGGGTTATAAAACGAGGGAGAAAAGACTCCTAATAACATCCTGAAGATCCGATAAACCCACAGACCCCGAAGGTCATATAAAAGGGAGAGAACAAGACCAACCTGCTGGATGAACAGAGAGCCGAACTTGGGAAGTGTGGGTCTTGAAAACGTATGAGAACTTGTCGTAGCCGTGTAGGGGGGAAAGGGGGAAACGCATGCAAGGAGGAAAAGGACACAGGAGCCACCAGAGCTGGGCTAGCCAGCTGCCCAGGGTGGTTACAGGGAACTTTCCCGCAGAACGATACAGGGGAGGCGAACCGAATGAAAAATCGACTTCTAAGAAGGGACCAAAAAGTCCAAAGGTGCAAAGACCCCAGAACCATGCAACATTAAATACCGAACTTTTACAAGTGGTAGAAGAACCGGACGGCGGGAACCAGTTGGAATAGACACGTACAAAAAAAAAGCGCAACAGAAAGTGGGGGGGTGCGGAGGCGGAGAGTTCCCAGAAAGGGGCGAAGAAGGTGGGTGGCGAGGGTTGCAACTGGCGAAAGAAAAAGAAGAAATGGAAAAGTGAAGTCCGGTCAGGGGGGGGGGGTCACTCTTCAGAACACGGTTTTCGAAGGGGACGGCCAACTGAAATATTCCTGAGGAAAGAGTGGGAGGACTTTTCGGAATAGGAAGGTAGTGGGAAGCAAGGGTGGCGAATGCGGGCGGGCTCGGAAGCCATGGGGTTGCATTAAAAATTATACTCATGACGATAATAGTGCTATGGGGGTGTAAGGCATGACCTCGATCTGACGCGGTTTTGTACTCCACTGCAAAAGAAATGACGGAGTCACGTTGAAAAAAGACGGAGCGGTTCAAACCGGGGGAGCAACATTCCGTCCGAAGCACCAGAATAGAAAACATTGAGGTCAGGCGGGAGCCGGACCGCCCCTGGGGGATCCGCCGACCAGGGGCTCGAAAGGGAGGGGTAATGAGTTGCGTTGGCGGGGGGCGCACGCACAAGGGGGGGTGGGGGGCATCAATGGGGGGGCGGGCCGGCAGCCTTCGATCGCAGAAAGGATCATAGATAACAACAAACAACGGGGAAAAAGTAGATATCGTCAGATCTTAAGATGTTCGGGCCGCAAGAAAAAATTTTGGTTGAGTGTACAACCCAACTTGGGGGGAGAGAGCAAAACGCAAAGAAGAAAGAGAGTTCAAGGCAGTTCGGTCTTGAAAGCGGGGTTCCGAACGAAATATAAAGGGGGTTGGCGAAGTGGCGGGAGCCAGGAGAAGGAATGCGCGCACGGGTGTAACCGGACAGAGAAAGAAAAAAACTACCGGAAATGGCGGGGTAGGGCATCACCAACAAGGGGAACTCTTGTATAGGAGTGACAGTAACACCCATACACATGCCGAGAATGGATCTCAGCGTCAGGGACTGACACTTTACTGGCGAACTCCAACAAAGTCGAAAAATTCGCACGAAGAGGTATTCAGACCAAAAAATAATCATGAAAAAAAGGAATCGGGTCGTGTAGGTTGGATTCAGCAAGAACATTCGAACAACGTTTCGTTCAGAATTTTAATACCAAACACGTGAACCGAAACGAAGCGAAGTGGCGGGGGGGGTTTCTTTGGCAGTAAGGAACAAACCCAAAACGCGGCGCACCGTCGTTAGGTACAAAGGTGAAGGAGAAGAAACCAAAGATGCGCGCTGTGGGGACTAGGGGTGCGAGGAAAAAGGGTTAGAGTCCGGTTCAGGCGACAACTTCATAAACCTTGAAAGGGCAATGACGCAGGAAACGTCGGGGGGAACAGTTGCCGACGTGAATGGCGTCGTTAGGGGTAGGTTCGACGGTGGTTGGGGAAAAATTTAGGGAGAATACTCCGTCGAGGTGAGTGCGGATACCCCGGTCAGGGAAACAAACAGTCTTAGCCGGGAGATCAAGAGGGGGGGCTGTC
>Ga0179593_1331568_pt1 | contig 10935 bp, 14 predicted proteins | sample CZODoug2_1_08_16_FD_185931 | JGI IMG/M metagenome (GOLD analysis project Ga0179593, IMG submission 185931) | Vadose zone soil fungal communities from Angelo Coast Range Reserve, California, USA - CZODoug2_1_08_16fungal (PacBio error correction) | ecosystem: Environmental > Terrestrial > Soil >...
AGCGCTAGCGGGAGAAAGGGGAAAAAAAAAAAGGAGAGAAGCAAAGAGATGAGCAAGGATGCGCGGATTAGTGAAAAATGATCGAGGTTTTTATAGACTTCAGACGGGAAGAGAGGGGGAATCTGGGTCACGGCAAATAAAGAGAAAAAGTGAATATTATCGTTTGGTTACTCCAGTAGTAATATTAGGGGAGATACGGGGTGGTTACCAGTTGTTAGGAATGTGGCCGAGTTGAGTGGGTATTCATCTAAAACATCACTAGATAAACCGTTACCAAAATGTCGAGCAGAAACGGGGAAGGGTCATGGTCTAGGGACACTGGACGACGTGTCGAGAAACAAGGGGACGAGGAGACAGCTAGTTGTGGTAACACAAAGGGTTCAGACAACCAAAACGGGGGGGGGGGCTGAAGAAAAGGAAAAGATCCTGTGACCACCGGTCAAGGTAATCGCGGAACGTGGACGGCGTACCCTTCTGGGGTAAGGTTGGAGAGTTGCCGAAATGGGGCATGGGTGTCCTTAGGTACGGGCGAATGTTGAGGCTATTTCTTGTCTGCGTGGGGTCGAACAGTGTGTGGGCTGCTCCTGAGGCGACTTCGCGTAAGCCTTAAGATTCGTTAAGTGTCTCACCGATAATGGATGTGGCTCTAAAAAAGGGGGAAAGAGTTAGATAAAAAAAAAGAGGGGCGAACGGCGGAAAGGAAAGGGGGGAAAAAAAGATGCAAAGAAAGTAAGGGACCTGGAACAGGCGTGGGGAAGGCAGACGACGTTTAGGAACCTCCCGAAGAGAAAAAAGAATCCGAAGTGGGAAAGGGGGAAATCAGGGAGAAAAGGGGCTCCAGAGGAAGGGGTGGAAAGTGAAGAGTTTGGGGGGGAAGGGACATGGGAATAAACAAAATAGTGCAGTGACCGAATCATGCGCGGGAATCTTAAAAACAAGGAGTTAACATTTCTAACGGACTAGCCTGCGACAAGAAAAAGGCTGCAGACCGACCTGTAGAAAGGGAATAGTGCGGGGGGGAGTCAACAAAGAAGGACACTGAACATGAGGCAATTGGGTAAAGTCAGAACATGGAAGGGGTAGGGTCCTTTTTGGGGAGTCTCGACGGGGGGGAGACTCAAGAGAAGGGGCATACCAGAAGAGCAGCAACGGACAAGAAACGAGGGGGGGGATTTTTTTCAACAAGGTCCAAGGTGAGGTGAATTTAAAACATGCCAGAGCGACTGAAAAGGTGTCGAGATGGGTCAGGAATCCTATAAAACGGAAAAATGGGGGGGGCTAAAAACAGGGATAGGATTCGTCAACCCAGATCTGAAAAACTGCTCTTAGGGGGGACGTCAAAAACATCGACGCCTGGAATGACGCGCGAGGTAGGGGGGGGTCCAACATAAGCATCTAAGGAGGTGCAGCTGACCCGGTTGCTCTAATGAAACACACGAGAAAAAAAACCGTCGATATCAGAGAAATCGACGGGGAGGGTGTGTGCAAGATCAAGCCGAAGAAAGCGGCAAGGCCTTATCCTTCCTCTCAAATTAGGGAAGGGAAGGGACAAGAAGATGTCCGTGGGGAACCAAAAAGGGTGGAGCAAAAAAAAGCAAAAACGTTTAAGGAACAGTGAAATCCCAAGGGACGACTTTCAGGGGAAATAAAGGGGGGGGTGGTCAAGACTAATTTTTTAAGCAAAAACGTCAAAAAGGGCGGCATGGGGGGGGGGAGGTGCTCCCTGAAAATTCGCCGTCGGATATCAAAACTATTGCTTCAACGATTTTTGCATCCCTTTTATGAGGAACGATTGACGGAAAAGTAAAACGAACACAGGGGAGGGGGGGGGAAAAAAGGAAGAGCAAAAGGACAATGACGGGAAAAGCAGCAAAGGGGCTGGAGCAGAGATTAGTGTCCACGGAGAGACCACGTAGACTGATCACAGAAGGGCTTACGAAGGGCATTTCACGTCATTAAGCTGTTCTCTGAAAGAGTTCTACTGAGGGACGAACGGCGAGGGAAAAGAAGGAAACGTCGGAGCTTGAAGTCTTTAGGGACGAAATTTGGGACAACAAAAACTCAACGGATAAAGGGTAAGCTATAGAATACTCTTGCCTTCAGAAGGCCGAGAACCTAGGGGGGAAAAATCGGGGACCTGAATAAAAAAGGGAAAAAGGGGAGCATGGTGGGCAAAGGAAATCAAATGGAAGAAGGCCAGTTTCTGTTTTGTTGAGACTAGCGCAATTGTCGCAACCGACACAGACCAAGTGGCGTTGATCGGGGGGGGACTTATCGCTCTAAAAAAAAAAAAACGGAAAAAGAAAGCCAGACCTTAAAAGGAACTCTCGTTGGAGGAGAACTACTGAGGGGAAAGCATCAAAAAGCAACTTCAAACGAAGAGGATTGGGAAAACACAAAGGGCCTCATGGACTGGATTGGGGTCATTCTTTCGAGCGGCCGATTGATACCCTAGTCTCGTCATGATCAGGAAATAGGCGGATCAAGAAAGGAAAAAGTGATAAGAGATGTGGGGGGGGGAACCTTTGGCCGACACCCCCCCTAAAAAGCACGCCGTTCGGATGCTGAAAAAAGCTGATTTGAAAAGGCAGGACAAGGGAAAAAACATTTTCCGCGAAAGGTATCTCGGGGAAAGAAAGGAATGGCACAAATCGTACCAGAATGTAAAGCAAACCTGCGACGGGGATCTCCTGGTAGGGGGACCACGGCATAAAAATCCCGCTCAGGAGGTGCTGTCGAAAGATGGAGTGGCAGGAGGGGGGGACAGTGGTGAAAGGGGGGGGGGAGAAACCCTTGTTGGAAAAAAAGGGGAAATTGAAGGCACCTGAGTGACTGGACGGGTGAAAACATGGTGATCATAACGAGGAGATCGCGATACCTAAAACAAACGCCTCGTGGACGGAAAAAAAGAGGGGTATTGAAAAAGAGGGAGGGAACAGAAGTCGGAAAGACAATGCCACAGATGGGTATTCAGAGGCGTGTTCGAAGGGAGGTGCCCAAGAAAGACAGGCCATCGAGGGGGGATGAAACGAAAAAAAGAGGCGAGGAACCGCATTGCCGCGACGGGGGGGGTAGGGATATCGGGAAAGAAAAAAAGGAACGACCGTCGAGTGGAAACATAAGGGGGGGGACCGGGAGAGTCTTTGTTTCACCCGGAAATTTTCAGCTGCATAACCCGGGTTTTAAATCCGCGAAAGAAAGAGCGAGTGTGAAAAAAGGGAAAAATTATGGGCCGAGTTAAGGAGCAGGAGCAAAGGGAAGGTGAAAGAAGACGCGGACAACATGCCTTTTTTGCAAAAGGATCCTGAGAGGCGACACTATACCATAATGCGACTTGAAAAGAGGGGGAAATTCTAAATCAAAGGAAAAAGGTACCAAAAAGAGCCAACAGGCACACCACCAAAAAAAAAAAAAGGACAAACGGGGTCGGACCAAGGAGAACTCTGAAACGTCAAACCCAAAAACAACATATAAGAAGGGTGGGCCAGTGTGAAAAAAATTCAGTCGTCAAGTTGGAGTGAAACAGGAAACAGAAGCCTCTTCGACATCCTGACTCAGGAAATCGTTTTGTTGTTAAGGGGGGAAGGTATGGGGAGAGAGGAGAAAAGGCCGCGGGACTTTTGAGGAGAGGAAAGGGCTCAAGCAGGAGTTCGGTATAGAACCTGAAATGTAAGCGTTGGTGTATTTCCCAGGTATTCAAGGAAAAATAGTCACACGAAAAAGGATTCCTAAACTGGGGAAAGAAAGAGTTTGATAGGAAAGGGGCGGGATATGCAGGTAGAGATCGTGTGACCTCTGGACCGAAAAAAAGTCCGGCCTTCCAAAACCAGCCGTGGGCCAAGGGGAAGAGGCCAGCACGGTGAAAATATGAACGCATAAAGCCCGTGTTGAAAGGTCGTTAGAACGGGAAGTGAGAGTCCGTCATGAGCGGTCAAGGGAAAGAGTCTGAAGGGAGATGACCAGGCGACGAAAGAGTCAGGGACAAAAGCCACCAAAATTCGTCAAAAACAAGATCACGAACTTGAAACAAGGAGGAGCACGTCAGCATCGTTCAAATTCCAAAATCGGGGAAAACAGGGGAGGAAACTCTGCCCAAAATGGAACTCCGGGTCCCAGAAAAAAAAAGGTTTGGAATCATATTACTTGAAAGTGGAACAGACCGAGAACGTCGGAGGCCCAAAGGGTTTCTAACCCGGTGGGTTGAGGAGGAAAAAAAAGAAAAAGGGCCGAGGTCAACAAACGGTGTTTGGAATCAGAACACATTCATCGAAAACCAAGGACCATGAAGAATAAACGGCTTATAAGAGGGGGGTCCAGCCCGGGAGCGTTGTAGGTAAAGGGGTGTTGAAAGAGTGAAACAAGGCTAGGGTGGGAAGAATTCTTTAAAAAGGAAATAGTTTGAAAAAAAAAGGCCTGCTGCCTGCGGAACACGACAAGAGGGGAAATCCACCGAGATCAAAAAATTACGCTCATAAACCAGAGGAGGGGGGGGAATTATCAGATGTTTGTGCGAAGCGGGACGATCTCTCTAAAAAAAAAACGGATAGGAGAAGGTCAGCTATATGTCGCCGTGGGGCAAAAGAGAAAAAAAGTCCTTGGGAAAAAGGAGGGGTCAAGGGCGAGGGAGGAGAGACAAGGGAAGGCACACGCAAAGTGAAAAAAAAGTACAAAAGTGGTGCTCAAGGAATCGACAAACCGGTCCTATTGGTTGAGAATCAACCCCGTAATAATTAAAGATAACCGGGAACACAAAAATAGCTCAACACGGCCGGTCAATTCAGAGGGTCCTGGAGGGAAGATCCTGTTAGATCCAAAAAAGGGGACAAGAAGAAATCACTAGCACGAAAAAAAAAGGGGTCGACACCAAAGTTGGGGTCACTGAAGAGGGAAAAGGCGCAAAGATCCGGGAAAAAAGAAACGGAAAAGTTAATGAAGAAACTGGGAGGATGACCCCGGAAGGTGGACGCAGGTGGGGGAGGTGCCTCAAGAAAAAGGGGAATGACAGAGGAGGGACGTGCAAAAGCACTGGGGGGGCGAGGTAAAACGGCTGCAAAACGTGGTGTCGAACTGGGTGGGCGTGAAACCGATCACGATCCATGGGGGAAAAAAGAAGGAAACGCTTGGGATTAACTTGACTCACCTCGAGGAAAGGGACCTCAAGGAAGGGAATTGACGGAACAAAAGTCTAAAGAACAAAACCGGGATGGAAGAAAAAGTCCTGGAACTGCGGGGAAAGACGGGACGGCAAAGAAGAAACTCCAAAAAGAAACGTAGGTAGACAACTTCTATCCATATCATGGGAAAGGGGGAAGAAGGGGGGGGCCGGACGCAAAAAAGAAAAAAGCTTATTTCCAGATACAGAAATCACGGGCAAGAATGGAAATGAAAGAAAAGGAAAGGGCATGGGGAAGAGATCTTATAGCCTGCGGCAAATAAAAAGATTCTCCTCCGGCAAAAGTGTCAGGAAAGTGGCAGGAAAGTGTCAATCCTGAATTCAAAACTACACGAGGGAGGAGGAACTGGCGGGGGGAAGACAGGGGGGGGAAAATAATGGAGGGGTCCCTGTGGGGGGGTATTTTCTCATACTGTATAGCGGTCAAGGCACGGCGCCATTCATCACAGGACGAGAAACTGTTTGGTTTCAAACGTGAAACGGGGGAGGGGAGACAGACCACTGACAATAGGGTATCGCCATGCATGGGGCTGCTACTATAATCCGAAAAGAAGAAAAACCAATATGGTTCGCAAGGGGGAGACGGATGGCTCACCGCCTGGATCGCCTGCTCTTCAGTAAGGAAAAAACAAAAGACAAGGGACACATACCTCACTCGGGGGGCTTGTGTATCAAGAAGAGGGAAAAAAAAAAAGGGGGGTTCCCAGACGATGACAAGTGGGAAGAAAGTGAAAAACAGGAGAAGGGAACGGCTTAATCGTAACAACAGAGCTGATTGACGGGGTTGGAGATGCCGCCGAAATCCCTCGTCAAGACATGGAACAGAGAAAAAAGGTATTCTTTCAAGAGGGGAGAAGGGTATTGGCAACCCAGTTGGATCAGCCAACTAGAGGAAAGGGAATGTGAATTACCCACTCAATGGGCGAAGTTCTGGGTAAATAAATAATTGATAACTAGAGGGGAAAGAAAAAGAAGTTGTATCGTTATCCAAGAACGAGGAAATTGAGGGGAGTACACTAGGAGAGTCGACAAGAACAGTGTGAAAAAAATTTGGCGTGGAAAAGCGGGGTTGAACCATCGAAAACCTTCGAAAGCACCAACATCACGGAAAAGAGGGGAACACATAACATGGCAGCCTCAAAGAAGGGGACGAGGAAGAAAAAAAAAGAGCTATGAAAAGGACGATGGGAAACGTATGCGGAGGGATAAGACGTCGACGAACTGCCTCTGAGTCTGTGACGAAAAGAAGAGGAGCAAGCGAAGAGGTAAGGAGGGGGAAGGGGTATGACGAATAAACAAAACTTAATCCATGTTCAAGGGGGTCTGCCAGGAGAGAACTCCATGGTCAGAACAAAGGAAAAGGGGGGGAAGCGGGAAGAGATCGAACAATGGACGCCAGACATGGCCTCCAATTGTTGTGTCATTCCCTCGCTGAGGTCATCCAGGTTTTGCATTTCTCTCGATGATTCCGGTAGGAAGGAAGCGAAACAGAAAAATGATGCGGGAGAGAATCTGTCGGGATACTCTCAAACAAACGGAGGGAAAGAGATAAGACTACATAGGGAAAGAGCTACCATAAAAGCAGGGGTGCTGGACAGGAAAAAAAAAAGAAGGAAGAGAGCGCCATAGAGGGAAAGGGGGGGGGGGGACACAGGGGGGAGGCGCTCATGGAGAAGGTTGGGATGTTTTGGGGGTCGAAATACACATGGGACCCTATTTCTCGTCATGAGGAGGAGGACCGCCAGTTATTACCGGATGGGGGGGGGGGGAAAACCCGGAGGAAGTCCGCCAATCCCAGAAAACTTAAGTTCCTTAAGATTCGCTCAAATAAAACTCGTCGCAAGAAGGTAAAGCGAAACAAAGGAGTATGAAAGGAAATAAAAACCTGACAAAGGCTGGAACAAAGACGGGGTCTCTTGGACCAGAGCCTCCCAGCGACGAGGGTCGTCCCAAGGGTCCGTAGTCAGGGAAGTGTGACGTTCATACCCCGATGGTGACCAGAAGAAAGGAGACTGTGCTGGGAGGAAGGCAAAAAAGGGGGGGGGGGGAATCAGACGAGAGAAGAAGAGAGAAGGATACCTACAAGTCGATTTGATTTTTACCCGGGGGGGGGGCATTTGGGGAACCTATTTATGGAAAAAGAAAGGAGGGGACACGTTGGAGATGTGATTCCATGGAAGCTGCAGTTAACCCACAACGGAGCATCATCGCTCTGAACTGCAGAAGGCCGATCAAAAGGGTCCTCTTTTTCGGATGGATATCGCCAAAAAAAAGAAAATAGGGGCGAGAGCCGGGATGTGGTCTTTTTTTTCATAACCGAATCCTAACAAATGGAGGATGAACTTTAAAGAAAGGGGGAATGAACAAACAAGAGAGGGAGGTGGCCAGGAGTGGGCATTTGATACTAAGAGCAAACGATCGGCCGGTGAAGGCAACAGTAGACGTTCTCGAGTAAAAAAAAAGGAGGGGGGGAATAAACTAGAGACCAGCTGGCCGAAACATTCTCCTGGCAGGGCATTCAGAATAAAGCAAAAGTGGACCAAACAAAACAGAGGGAGGGGGAAGTGCTGCGCTGGGGAGATCCCCAGTCGAGGGGGGGGCTCGAATTCGAGCCAACTCAAAAACAGACATCAAACCTAAAGACGTGGCCATTGTGAAAACGAAGTCAGGCAGAAAAAAAGTGGGCTTGGAACCAGGTCCCGGTCTTGAAAAAAACCGCTGCGAATACTGAAAGTGACAGAAACGGTTTACGGCGGAAAATTGTTGGCCGCAGGCTATAAAGTCTACACCATAAAGTTCCCTTTTCGGATTCTCCCTCTATCCAAGGATGTGAGGAAGGAGCGGTTAAAACCATTTGGGGGAGGAAAACGGCAACTCACAACATCAAGGGGTACCTGGGATAAAAAGGGGGGGAGTTTCGGTAGGATTCTCTGAGGGGTTGGCAAGAGAAATCGGAAGGAGGGGGAAGGAACCCAGACCAAAGAAAAGGGCAAAAGGTGCGCAGAAATTCGAAGACTGGGCTTGGGGATAACGATGTCATTGATCAAGTCAATGATCTGGGGAAACGCAAAGGATTCCCAGAGAGAAGAAAGAAGAGAAGAAAAAAAGGTGCGGGGGGGGACACAAGAAAAGAAAAGACTAGAAATTCCAAGGGGGGAAGCAGACACTCACACGGAATCGTTAAACTCTTGCAAAATACCGGGAGAAAGAAAAACCTGGTAACAAGACTTTCATCATTAAAGGTCCGATTAACGGGAAAGGTGTTTAAATAAAGAGTATACGGCGGGAAGGAACCAACTTGGGGGTTGTCAAAAAGAACCAAGTTCGAGACAAAATAGGGTTACAGGGCAAAACAAGGGCAACTTTGGGGGTTTCAGAGACCCAGTAGAGACAAACTATAAACCATCTGAGGACCCTGAAAGTGCATTTCCAAGGGTTCCCGGGTTCCCGTAGAGGACTGGTAGGGGTTGTCGCGTAACCAAAGAGAAATTTAACTGGGTTGAAAACCGAAGTAACTTGAAAGGGAATAGTTGGAAAGCTCGTTCAAAGCGGTCCGGTGATTATAACATAAACGAGAATAAACTCTACTCCGCATCATGAAAAAACTTTGATTCCGAAGGGGGTGGACACTGGAAAAAGAGTAGATCAAAGGGACAGAAAAAAAAAAAAACGGAGAGGAAAAAGGAGTTAAAAGGGTGAACAAACACGAGAATTCAAGGGGGTACGCGCTTTCAGGAGCGATTATAGGGGTCTGAGTGGTAGTGGTAATAACGAGAAAGGGAACGTAGGCAACTCTGCAAATGCAAAAAGCATGACGGGAAAAAACCGTCAAAGGGTGTTACTCGATGCAAAAAAGGAGGTCCTTGAACCGAGGAATCGAACACGACAAGGCCTTGTCCGGGGGTTGCGACTCTGGTAAAGAAAAAGTTGACGGAGAACAGGTCTCAGAACGAGTTGGCTGAAAAAAAACCAACGGGGGAGAAAGGGGTTCCTGAAGCCTTACTCAGAGTCCGGAGGTGAACACCGGAAAGTTAAGAGGAAGAAAAAGTGCTGCGGAAAAGCGACCAAGTGGATAGTTGCCTAAAAAAACTGGGGAGTTATGGAAACGATTACGGGAAGGAACGCGCCTTAGTTATCTGTGTCGAACAAGGGGTGTGGCGTCTCCAACGAGGAATCTAAATGGGAAGAAAGCCTTCCGATTCTTTACACGTTCACCGCTCATGACGACGCTAAAGTGACGAGGTGAATTATCAATAACCGGCGAAGGAGAGAAGACGGGGAAAAGCTGCTGAACCCTACGGCTATTAAGAGGTAAACCGGCCTAAGAAAGCCATAGACGAAAAAGGAGAAGGGTAAAAATGCTATATCAAAGGGAAGAAAAATTTTGGAAGTGGACGAGTTGGGGCCTGGAAAGACTCTTCTTGCCATTAAAGAAATCAAGGGGGGGGGGACTAGACGGGGAGAAAAGCCAAAAAAGGAGAAGGAGAGGGTTCGAGCCTGACTAACTAATACAATGAGAGCCGCAACCGGAAAACTGCGGTGTTGTCGAAGAGTGCGAAAAAAAAGACGTTACCTTTCGAAAAAGGAATACTCACGGAACAATGACGATGGAAGGGATCCGGTTTGGATTGCAGAAAAACGGTAGGGGCTCAGATACTTAAGACCGAAAGAAAAAAGAAAAGCTACAATTGCAGTTGTGTCAATCCAACGGGGATAAGGTAACACTGCCATAATGTGACGGGCGACGGCATGGGGGGCGATAAGGGGGGGGGTAAGAAAAATCGGAAGATGGCATGCAAAGTGTTGCTCAAGGGAGAATAATGGCGTCACCGGGAAAGTCGCGCCGAGAACGCAGAGCAAACATGAGCCGAACACAGAACTCGCTCACGGTTGGGGGAATCCATCCGTAGTGAAAGGAACAACGGATGTGGCGCCGATGAAAACCTTTCGAGGCAAACACGAGAAAAACAAAACGGCGGAAAGCGTAAACGAGACTGTCGGAAAGGGGTTAGGCATCAGGAACCCGACTTATGAAGGGGACTGGACCTCGCCGATGGGCGGAGGGTCAGCACGGTCCGTTACTTACCAACCGGGGAGAAACCACAGCGCTCGAAAGTTGTAGCAGAATTACAAAAAGTGTCAGAACTTTCTTTAAAATCAATAGTGTGTGGGCAAGTAAATATATGTGGGCGTCACAAAACTAGCAGTCAAGGGGGAGAGTTGAGAAAATCGTTCGCCTTAAGAAGAAGTGGACTTCGAAAACAGGGGAAGCAATTTGCTTGGGGAAAAAAACTACCCATATGAAAGAACAACAGGAGAAGCAACATGGCAGAACCAAGGAAAAAAGGAGGTAAGAAAGAAAAGAAAGAAGGGCGATGTGGGCTTGGTCCAGAAAGGAGAGACCCAGAAAAAACGCCAGAAAAGAGCTATGGGCTGACGAGGTGGGCCAGGAAAAAGAGCTCAAAAATTCTAGGGGAACTTCTCATATGTCAAGTGAGGAGGAGAGCAAGGCAGAGGTCTTACAAAGTGGGTCATGGGAGGAGGAGGACGAGGGGGCAAACAAATCCTCCGGACAGGGGGAAGGCGAGCGCAAAATTCCGGAATCAAAGGAGAGAAAATGGGATAAATAGGGAACACGTAAATTGGGTCCAGCCGAGCACTCAAAGTGGTGGCCAGAACATCTGATATCAAGGGATGGGGCTTTTTGGCATAGCGTGAGCCGAAGTAGTCGGCAAAGAAAACCATAAGGGGTGGGGCAAGGA
>Ga0179593_1588840_pt1 | contig 10935 bp, 19 predicted proteins | sample CZODoug2_1_08_16_FD_185931 | JGI IMG/M metagenome (GOLD analysis project Ga0179593, IMG submission 185931) | Vadose zone soil fungal communities from Angelo Coast Range Reserve, California, USA - CZODoug2_1_08_16fungal (PacBio error correction) | ecosystem: Environmental > Terrestrial > Soil >...
GCAGAACTCGGAACGGAACCTGGATAGAGGATCAGAAGTGGTTTAGAAAATGGTAGGAAAGATTGAAGAAAAGCCGTCGTGCGGTGCGCCACTTTGCGCATTTGTGTACAAGGAAAGTCGAGAGGCTCGGGGTCGATTAAAAGTGTGATGTTCGGCATAATGAGGGGCCGCGCATCGGGTCGATCTTGTTAAAAAAAGAAACCGGGGGGGGAGGACAGTGCATCGTAACGCTTCTGGAGCGTGTCTTCCGATATTCAATAAACAAAAGGGACGGAGGATTCGGAAGGTCGCAATCTAACTAAGGGGGTGCCCCGGCGTGTCAAAGGTGTGTGATCGTGGGAGGGAAGAATTCGGAAAAAAAAAGGGGATGCCGCGCTCCGTCCATTCTGAAATAAAGGAGAATCGCTCAACGAGGTGGCGCTGAAAAAGACACAGGAACATGGAGGCCATCGTGTTCGCCGTGGTCTAGGGTTTAAAAGGTATATGTTGTCAGTTTTGAAATGAGTCAATACCATTCACCCATCCCAAAGACAGCGGACTTCTGAAACAACAAACCCAAAGGTTATTTACAGGATGAAAACTCACAGAGTTTTCTAAAAAATCTATTTTCACATAGAGTACACATCCAAAAACAATCCATCGGAGAAAGCGGCATAGGCCAAAAGATACTCCGCTTTACTCAGGGGAGGAAAGCTGAAATTGAAGGGGCCGCTGGGCAAAAAACGCGTTGATTGTGTCGAGTCGAAGGAGAAAAGACTGGCTTCAATCGGAACAGGAAATATGGACGGACCAGGGGAAAGCCCAGGCAGAGAAGGGGCGAGACGTACAAGGAATCGCTTAGCTCATTAACTGTTTGAAGGGATGGCTCGAGGTGCGCTGGTATAGAAAAGGACCGGATACACGGAATCACCACCAGTGCCGGGAGGTGGGAACGCGGGGGTGAGGGGAAAACATTCGTTTTGCGGGTCTAAAGACTTCCGTATAAAAATGTCTGAATAACGGGAGTACGAGTGTAATTTGTGTGAGGGGGAGGTTGCTCTGTTGAAGCTCTCCGTATACAGGGCGTTCGATTAGGAGTCTTAAGGACTCGGAGATGGTGTTCTATGCTAACCGGATAAAACACCCGTCGGATGATAGGAGGCAAGCATCCTGCAAGAAAGGGATCCGAGGACCAAGGGTCGCGTTTGGATATGTAGTGATACTCTAAATCCAAAGAAGATACATCGGGGCTGGTGAGGGTTCAGGGTGAAGGCCAAAACACCCAGAGTTTTCCCATTTAAGATCTTGCAGAGAAGGGCCCCCGCCAAAAAAATGAAGCACGGGGAGAAGCCAGATCGAGAGGAAAGTAAAAACATCGGTTTCAAACTCTGAACAGATTTGGAAATGATCTACCATATGACGGGGAAGGGGTCTTTTTTCAGACTCCCGACATGACAAAGACCCATACAAAAACACCTGCAGAAGGGAAGATGGATTAAGAACCTGCCCCCCCCACCAAAGGACCATCGGAAAAAAGAGGAGCGAGCCAGTTTCACTACTGGATAACACGGTTCGGGGGGACTTTCGGAGGGGACAGGGGGTCGTCTCTGATCGCGTTTCGCCAGAATTGAATGAATCAGGCGGGGAATGGAGTTGCCGCACCCAAGAACGTCAACCAACTGGTTACTGCTTAAACTGCCGGGAGGCAGAGCGAGAGAGAGTGACCCAAAAGGGCCTCGAGCCGGTGCCGGGTCGGGGCGATCTTCCTGGGGAAGAGAAAAGGGAATTATAAACAAAAGGAAAATAGAAGATGAAGAAACAAGCAAAGAAGATCACAAAGAACCGGGGTTATCTCTAAGGGTTTGCTTCTCCTGGGGGAGCGCTACAGACGCATGTAGCACACGCTTGTAAAGGTGACCTGTCAAGGTATGCAAATGAAAAAAGAATATCGAAGCAGATGTCAATGGTGCTCTGGGAGAAAGAAGCGACGAAGAGACGAAAACAGCTACTCGCTATAAGAGAACGGAGCCGTGTCGTAAATGGCAGAAAGGAGTTCTAACCCGATGGCCGAGGATGGAGGGAGAGGGAAATGGGAATTCAAGGGGTGCCCGTTTGTTGCGAGAACTGGTATGGAGGGGGGACACTATGTTGCAAACGAAGACTATCACGGGGAAAGGAAAGGGGCGGACAGCCAAGATTTTAAAGACAGGCGTCATAGAGCTAAAAAAAGGCCTGCGCCCGAAGATAAGAGGATCTGTTTGTACAGGGAAGAAGATCCTTTCATTTGGGGGGGAGATTCAAAGGGCAAGGGTCAAAGAGTGGAGAGGCTGGTGTTTGCCTGGAAATGAAATAGAACACCCAGGGCGGGAGGCAAGGGAATCTGAAAAAAAAAGGAAAAAAAGGTCCGGGCAGAGCGGAATTGGGAATGAAGAAAGATTGTGCCCTTCTAAGAGAGGGTGAGGGTGAGCATCAGAAGTCAGTCATCGGGGGAGATCTCATAAGGAGGAAGACGTCAAGAGCACCAACTTCTAATACCAACAAGAGGATCGAAAAAGGACATTCATCGGGGGTCGCATCCGTGGAAAGGGGGGGGACGGGGAAGTTCGTCGACCAAAAACCGAACTGTCAACAAACAACGAAATAGAGAAGGTGAACCAGTCCGGTTTCGGCGGGGCTGTCACGAAAAAACTGCGACCAGCGCCAAGAAAAATCCCAAGAAAAGATTTTCAGAGGGAGCCAAGGGCGGCCGACGGGCAGAAAATTCTTCCATTCACAAACGGGGGGAGGGCCTTTCGGGAACAGCGGGAAGAGGCTTCCGATGTGGAGGGGCATGGCAAATTCCAAATAAAATCAAGAGGAGTGCCCAAAGACCCGGAGCATTCAGGAGAACACAAGGAAAGAAAAAACACAAAAAAGAATCATCGAGTACTCTATGGGAAAGAAAATAGAGGAATCGCTGATCCCCCCAAAGTTTGGCTGAAGGGAGCAGGGGAAAAAAGAGAAGCTTAGAAAGGAAAAGGGGTGCTTGACAACATCGGTCAAAAAGGCGCGGAGAAACTTGGTTGTTTTCAGAATTTTTGTCATTTAGAGAAAACCGGGCGGGGAATGAACAAGCATAACATGAGTCAAATAAAAGTATTGATAGACAAAAACGCGGGTGGAAACATGTCTTGAGAAAGAGGTTTCCAGCAAAACGAGGCAAATCGTTGAGCGCGTTAGTAGACGCCTGGAAACATAGAAAAAAGAATAAAGCGCTGGTCTTCAAGGAGACCGAGGAAGCGGGGAATAAAGCACGCCTGGTCAACGGACTTAAATGGAGCGCTGCGAGGTTGTACGGGCGTTTTGGGGGGGCTGGTTGCTGAGACACACGGAAACCGCGGGAAGAGGAGGTACTTCCTGAGGGGAATGAGGGAGAAGACTCTGTGGGAGAGAACAAGAGGTCGCACCAATCGCTTGTCCGGAGAGGTACTAGAAGAACGACCGGGAATCTCGAAAAGAAAGAAACCGGAGGAAGCAAACACTAATTCTCAAGGAGTGAAAGACAGGGACGGTTTTCTAGAGGGAGAGGCGGCTCTTGGAGGACCAGTCTTAAACAATTAATCAAGAAAGACCAGGGGAGGGATCTCTCGAAAAATAAACAACGGATTATTAGGGAGATCTTCAGACTAATTCGAAAGCGGAGGGAGCATGAATTTTGGGGGGAATTTTAGAAGAGGAGGGAAAGCTTCTGAACAGTCAAACACTAGCCACTCCTGGCGGAGAATCGTGTCCCCCAGCGTTAGGTCGAGTTTAGGGAGTAGAATGAAAGAGAGAATTTGAAGAAAAAAAGGAGTGCGGGCCGCTTCATGGAAGTCGATCCATGAAGATCACGTCAGGGGGGCAAGGGCTAATGACAGAAGATCCAAAGGCTGCCGGAGCGCTGGGGGGATCAACCATCACCGACCGTCCGCGCAGGCAGAGGAGGCTCTACAGGAAGCCAAAGTACCCGACGGAAAGAAGATTTTATCTTCTGCGGTGAAAAAAGTGTCTTTGCCAAAATGAGCCGCTCTCTCGTCAAAGTGAGAGAGCCAATCAAGATCTTTTGCCAGGCCCGCTTTTTCCTAAGAAGGAACCCGGGTTCGTCAGAAAGTTTCAATAAAGGAGAGAAGATTGTTCCTGCTGGGGAGCCGAAAGAGTCGGGGGCCTCTAAGACAAAATGCTGAACCAGAAGAAAAATCCGTTTAGAGGGGGACAGAGGCAAAGAAAAAGAGCCCCGCGAGTTTAAACAGAAGACTCCCAAAACACAAAAACTATTTGGAAAAAGGAGTCAAAGAAAAGGAGGCCAGAAGGGAAGATTATTTGAATCTGGGGGCGGCCAATATCTTGGGGAGATCGCGGGGTGCAAACAGAGGTTTTAGAGTCGGAGAGGAAGGAGCATGGCGGACACAAGAAAAAAAGTGCCGGGACACTTCGAACCGACGCGGCGAGATAGAGTTGTGGGTGGCGAAGAGCGAAAGATGCCAAGCTCATGAAAAAATTTCTGGGTAGGTGAGACTTGGCTCTTTGAAAGGACGGGAAGTCAAAAGAAGGTAGCAAACCATTGCAAGGGGGATGCGGGGGTGACAGTACAGGGGGGGGGAACGGGAAATACTTCGTAGAGCGCAAACTGGAAAATGGATAATGTAACGGAAAATTGCGCCGGTTCGAAGGTAGAGGAGCTCTGTTGCAAAAAGGAAATACAATTTCGAGGCTTTTCGAAAAAGGGGGGGAAAAGGCTGCGAACCGTGGGAAAAAACCTGGCGCTCGGCGACGGGAGCCGGCAAGGGCCAAGGGTACTCCCGCCTCTGCGGGGGAGAAGTGGAAACGAGAAAAAGAAAATAATTCGTGGCTGGTGACAGGTGAATATCCAAAAAAAAAGAAAAGGCCTTGGCTGAAAGAAATACAACTGGCACCCCACAAGCGACGGGAAATGTCTCCACCAAGGCTTTGTAGCAGAGCCCGGACGAATCATGAAAAATTCGGAACACCTAGGGGGGTGGGATCTTTTGAGACTAAGACCACTGGCGTTAAGTAATGTTGAGACTGCTGAAAAAAAAGAAACTCCTAAATTAAGAACAACCTGGAGAAGGGTAATTAAATACAAACACCACCACAGAAGAGGGGAAGAGGAATTTCGTTGGCACAGGACGAAGCACAGTTCAAGACCGGGTCGGTGTCTTTCGGTACCAGGGGGGAATGAGATGCGTTTTCAGAAGCGCCCCATGTTCCATTGTTGACCCCCAATCCCCCCCCCAACCCCCCCCCCGACCCCCAAGCACAAAAACCCCCAACACCCCGCCCCCCCCCCCCCCGCCGACCGCCGCCCGCTGCTGCCCCCACCCCCGTGCGCAAAGCACCGCCTCCCGCCTCCTGCCGACCAAACAGGGCGCGCGCAAAGCACACCCCCCGCACGACAGACACGACCCTACAAAAGAACCTCGGAGGGGCCAGAGCCCCCCACCCACAACAACCCCCCAGCTGCCTCTATTCATGGAAGGGAATAGATCTAGAAAAAAGAAAATCTTCAAACACCGGTGAAAGAAGGGGCGGGAAGGCGAAAAAAATAGGATAGCCAACACATTATATAAGCCTTCAAAAAGAAATTCAGAAGGGATTGAAAAACTTCATCTCTCTCAAGGAAAGAGGGGGAGGAGGTCGAAGGGAAAAAAGTTTTACACGAAAGGGATGCTATCTCTAGGGGATGCAGCTTGGGGGAGCTGCCCGATGGTGTACGCAGCACAGACGCTGGTCAGATGGGGGGAGCTATGCCGATTCAAGAAGATGCATATCTGATCCAGAAAATTGGCAAAAGACTCTGTCTAAGAAACACCGAGTCTACTAGAGAGAGGGAATCTCCGGACACGATAAAGGCTCGACAGGGTGAAAAAGGGCTCAGCGGGACTGAAAAAGGGGTTCTAACTCTCCGAGGGAAAGAGGTAGGGGGGTCTTTCGAGGGAAGGGATCTTATTGACATACGTTTGCGGAAGAGCGTGGGAGGGGGGGGAAACTGCGATATGAAGGAGATTAATATGGAGAAATCTTAGGAGGGAGGGCTGCCCTTTGAAAGAACATTACTAAGAGCGTAAGGAACAGAGGGGTCCTTCGAGAGGAGAGAACAAGGAGAGACAAGTTGGGGAAAGAAACGCTTCCTGGATGTGGTGGGTTCGCGTGTCAGCAATCCAAAGATTTTGAACGTCTTTGGGGAAGAAGGAAGAAAGAGTATTGCGTTGAGGCGTAGAAATAAATTCAGGAAGAGAGAAGAGCGCACCCAGTGAGATTCGATCTGGACGGATGAGTGGGAAAGCCCTGGGGGTCGTCAAAAACTGGAAGGGAGAAGTACAGGAGCTAAAAAGACGAAAGACGAAGACTAAGAACGATGGTAAGAAAAGACAGATTCTGAGAAGACCGAGGAAAAGCTGCGCCATCCCAACCGTAGAGATTCGGATCCTTGGAAGATACGGAATTCTTTCATACCATAGAAGAAAAGGAAGTGAAACGCATTAAAAGACTACGGGTGGGCGACTAATTATGCCCTTTAGAGGGAACCTGTCAAAGAAAACTCCAAGTCCGAAGAATCCGAAAATGTCGAGACGTTGGAAGGGAAGTAAAGCAAGGGGGTCACGAGAGGGGTATGTGCGGCGAGGCCAGCGGATACCAGCGGTTCCAGGAGGACGACGGGTCAAAAGGGAGGCAGGGCGTCAAAGAGCATGCCACGTATGATCCGACTGAGGAGATCAAGCTTTCGGCCCACAAACGCCACATTTCTTTGGCCAAGATCGGTCAAATAAAAATACTCGAGGAATGAAAGGAAGAATTGCTGCCTCCCCAAAGGGGAAGGTCAGGGGAGTCCTGGGAGGGTCTATCTGGGCGAAGCTAAGTTTAGTCAAACGGAGAATAAAAGACTGCAGGACGGGGGCTTTTTGGGGGAGGGAGTGACTGGGGCCCTAAATGGACAAGGAGTCAAACTATTAAAAAGACCATTATCCCACGGCAAAGAAACTCTGTTGGACGCGCGAAGTGAATTCACGCGTCCAACAAAGAGGGAGTCGCTTGGGGAGGAAAGACGAGAACAGGGGCGCGAGCGCAGGGGATAGCAATTGGGATGAAGGAAAGCGCTTTTGAAAAAGAAATAAACAGAGGACGGGGGCGAGCGACTAGGGGGAAAAGTGTGTCTACATGGGGTTGGACGAGGGGGGGCTGGGCCCAGATGACTCGCTGCCGAGAATCGGGGCCTAAGGGCTGCTAGCTTGAAGTTATCGTATGACGAGCGTACCAAATGGCAGGGGAAGGAAGTCAGGGGATACGACCTTTGAAGGGATAGGAAGGCCAAACACAAGAAACTTCCGGTCACGATGTCCAAGAATTCTGCAGCTCCTTGTGGAAGAGGGGGAGGTCAACTCTGTGAGCCAGCGAAGAACGCAAGGTCTAAAGGGAGAAACGGGGAGGGCTATGAGCAACAACACCAACTGAAGGAGAGATCTAGACGTCCTGGGATAGAGGAGAAACAGTAATGGGTTTATGTTCTCTAAGAAGGAAGAATATAGAACCCGTCTTTCTGGGAGCAAGAGGTATGTACCTCACGGGGAATCTTTTCTGGGCATATGCGAAAAAGGGAAAGGGGATTTCGAGAGGAAGGAGGGAAAAAGTTTCTAGGAGAAAACAGTACGATGAGAGATACGGATCTCTGGCTCGGTGGAGTAGCCTTAACAAGGGAGGAAAGAGGGGGCCAAGCTTTTAGTAGAGAAAACCGCAATCCTTAAGGCGACTGTCGCGCTCAGTCAGCAGACAAAGGCAAACCACGGGAGGTTCGAGGGTTTATCTTCGTACGTTGACGGGGGGAGTATGGGACAAAATTGGGGGCCTCACAAGCTTTCCATGGCGAATCTCATCAAAGGGGGGAAACTCTTGGCAAAGAAACCGATTTGCCTCCGAAAAAAGAGGGGGTCGTGTTCAATAATGGAGAAGGGGGGATATTTTGGAAAGAATAGTTGTCCGGGGAAGGGGACAGTCTGAAAGTCCTCTAAAGACACAAAGAAGAGTGAAAAAAAAAAAGGCAGTTTATGTAGGGGGGTTAAATGGAAAGGGGCAACCTTAGTGCGGGAGGTAGACCGAAACAGCACAAACAAGGGAGAGACGCGGAAATATGCCCTCGATACGGGGAAGCTGATGGACAGAAAGGGGCCAAGGAATCGGGGGGGAAGTGCTCGCGGGGGGCGAAAGGGGGGTTTTCGAGGCAGAGAGAGGGGAGCATTCGAAAAGGCGTAAGTGCCGGACAACAAACGTAGAATTTGGAAAACGAAACCATAAAGCAAAAAGCTTGGCATAAGCAGAAGGAATTTTCGGCGGGAGTTAAGGCGAGGGGAGCTTTTTATAGCCACCGATCAATTTGTCAGGAAGGCCGTATGAGGTGAAGGGGTTGGTTGAAACCTTCGGGTTTCTTGTTTGCTTCGTAGTTTCCATCCGCCAACGCTGCGATCAGCGGAAAAAAGTAGTAGGGAAGAGTTGAGGGGGGGCTCTTGGGCGACCGCCTTTTACCTTGTTCTAGAAGGTTTTGACCGGACGCGCTGAAGAGGGGAGAGTCGAAGAAGAAACCTCACCCGAGAGGGAGGGGCCAATCAAGATAAATGACATTGAGAGGGAAAAAGCTGTAAAAGCCGGAATGAGTGAGACAGGGAAAGGAACAATAACTCGGGGCGGCACAAACAAGAACGTTCCACCTCGAGAAGGGGTATCTTTGAAGTCAGAAAAGAACTCCAGGACGGCAAGAGGCAGAATTTGGGGCAGCCCATCATTAAAGGAGTTTAGACTGAAAGCGGGTATGGGAGGTGGCTGGAGGAAAAACCACTCCAAGAAGTGAAAACTGTAATGTGGGAATAGAGCTGGTCACCGAACCAAAGGCGAGAGTCAGACACCGCAAAACATCTAAAATACCATAAACCAAAGGCCTCTTTCCATAGAGAAACGTTGAAGGCGGCGAGGAATGAGCTGATCGCGAAAAGAGGGAGGAGTGTGTCTTTCATCGAAAAAGGGCCGAGAGTCACACGTTTTCTGAAAAAAAGGGGGTGGAGCATAAGTCGATGGGAAGAGGAATTGAATCTGCATAGAAAAAGACAGCGTCAAACAAGGGAGAGGAGGCGAGAAAAGGGAGAGGCAGAGCGCTCACCAAGGGGGGAAGGGCCAAAAAAAAGCCTAGAGACCGGGGACGCAAACTTTGCGTATCTTCCTGCTGGGGATAACCCGCTTCAAAAAGGAGCAGGGAATAGTATATGAAAGAGAAAAAGAAAGGAAGGGGAGAACGTCACGGAGACGAGTCTTCCGCTAGTGAGGGGAGGACCGGGGACAGGCAGTTTCAAAGAAAAAGAGGGGAAGACGCTGTGATCCCATTGGTGCGGCTATGCAGATTCCAGCCTTCGATAGAGGCAGAGAATGAGGCTAAACAGAGGAAGCTCAGAAGGCTGATGAAAATCGCTAGAAAAGACATCGGAACCCGTGGGAGCAGGGGAGGGGTGAAAAAACCTGAATCTCACAGAAGAGATTGGGAGGTGGGGGGCGGAATGAAATCTGGAAGTTTGCCCTTTTGAGGTAATGAGCGGGGGAGAAGACACAAGGTGACGGAGGGAAGACAGGTATTATAAAAGGGGAGTCGTAGTGTCGAGGGAAAAAACATTTCCCGAAAAATAGGGATTTCAGAAAAGGAGGGGGACCGCCGCCCAGATGGACTCACAAGAATCTGGAGGGGCAAGCTAAGGGGGGGTGGTTGGAAGGGGAGGCCATCAAAGGAACGTACGTGTGAAAGGTTTCTCACCGGGGAGGAGACAGCCAGTGGAGGGGGGTTATGCTAAAGTTCCCACCCGGAGAAAACGAGCCGGCAAGGAAGATTCAGAAGGGGGAATTTTTCCGGGGATTGTCACAAAGGTGGGTTAGAAAATTCTCATCTGAAAAAGAGAGGAAGCGGAAAGAACTCATCGAACGACCGCGGACGTGTAAAAGACACTTGCTAGAAAAGAGAGGACTCGGCGATAGAGGAAGAATCAGGGGCAGGACAATTTTGCCGAACTCTATACGAAGTCACCCCAAAACCAAAGGTCCACCTCAACACAACAGCATCCAAAGAAAGAAGACGTGGCCCTGGCTGACAAAAAAATCAGTTTAGACTATACCCGGGGAGGCTACACCCGCAGAGGGGAGCCCGCGGAAGAAAGAAGTTTAAGAGTGAGAGTGGCATGGTACGACGGGAACCAAATACCGTCTCATCTCCTTATGGAGATACTCTGGGAGGAACTCTTCCGGGGGGCAGGTGCAAGGATCCGTTCCTTCAGGGGGAGAAGGGACAGACCCAGAATCATTCCACCAACCTAGAGCAGAAAGCGGAAACAAATCTAGTAGGGAGCTTACTCGTGGTAAATAATATAGGAATCGATGGTTCCTCGAAAAAGAGGTGTTTTCGAGGGGGGAAAGAGGGGAAAAAATAGCTGTGGCCTCAGAGAGGGGGGGTAAAGGTCAAGAGGTGAGATAAAAGTACTTTTTAGGTCATGCTGTGTGGTGAGGTCAGAGGGGACTTTGAGGACTTGAACTCGGTTCCATAAAGCAGTACGTTCTGAGGGAGGAGAGATCGAACAAGAATACTCCATGTATTAAGGAAAAAAGCAAGAACAGAAGACTCAATGGCAGGAAGGAAAAGGGGATTTTCAAAGAGCCCTCGGAGGGAGGATTGATAACCGATCTGCGGCCTAATAAACGAGATAATTACCGCGACCGGTCTTCTCCACGAAGCCTGACAGAAAGAGGACAAGCGGTAAAGTGAAGGAGGGAGAGAATGGGAATGGACCGAGTGGTGGGGTTGACGAAGACCGCCGTTGGATCCGCAGAAGGGATAGGAGCCGTGATCGTCAGGAGAAAGAGACAAAAAGCGGACCGAAGGTAGTTCGCGCGAAATCC
>Ga0179593_1368482_pt1 | contig 10934 bp, 6 predicted proteins | sample CZODoug2_1_08_16_FD_185931 | JGI IMG/M metagenome (GOLD analysis project Ga0179593, IMG submission 185931) | Vadose zone soil fungal communities from Angelo Coast Range Reserve, California, USA - CZODoug2_1_08_16fungal (PacBio error correction) | ecosystem: Environmental > Terrestrial > Soil >...
AACCTCATTGTGGTCAATCCGATACGATCGTCAAGTCCTGCAGAAGTGCCATGACTCGGTGCGGCAGAATCCTAGAAGGATCAGAAAAGCGCGAAGGGTGAAAAAAACACTTGTCGAGTGCCAGCAACAGTTAAAAGGGGTCTCTCATCTAGAACGAAGTGGAAGTGGAGGATAAAAACAAATTGAAACCCTAATCAGATAGTCTGTGCGTCAAGGGCCGAATGGGACAAACGCCGAGTAAGCGGCAATTTGCTCTCTAGAAAAGTAGACTGCGCGGTGCCGGAGAAGTCTTGAGTGTCCCAGCTGGACAGAAGCTTAAGAGGCTGTCAGGAAGTGTAGGGGTCTTGGGTCTGACTCGTTTGTCGATACTACCGATCTGGTCGGTTTCGAGAGGGAGGCGCCTCTCACCGGAAGTGGGGGCTTCGCGTGGTCGAGGGATGCTGGAGTGAAGGCCGGGGGAATCCATCCAGAGTGACAAGGACGGTTCTCTAGGTACACGGGTATCGTCCGACAAGCGACCGAAGGGGGGAAAAGATTCTCTCCTAGAAACGCCGTTTCAAAAGTAAAGAAAGGTAGAATTCTCGAAGGGGGGCCTTGACTCACGTCGGGGGGAGACATTTGGATGATAGGAGGAGATAGGGGGCCCTCATATCGGCCTCGTGACGGCACCGCCTACAATGCGAGATAAAGCCTTTGTCCAAAGGCTAAGCGAAAAGAGGACAATCCACATCTCGAGACATCGAAGGATCGTTCACGTGGGGAGAAGGCACCTGTCGTTCAAAGGGAAAGGAATATCACTGGTGATGCATAGCGTTGACCTCCGCGCGATGAAGTTGGGCTTTAGGAAAAGGGAGGGAGGAAGGGGCATGTTCGCTCAGAAAAACGTCAGTCGGCGCGGATGGATCCGACTTGCCACTAAGGGAGGGCAATCGCTCTGTTTTACCGACAAAAACTGAATCACCCTCAAATCATGACCTAAGGCAGGACCATCTGAGAAGATGGGAAAGCCAGGTAGCCGATTAGGGAGGGGAAAAAAGAGGTCTGACTACGGCAACGCGACAAACTCTGGCCTGGGAAACGAGAGAGCGCATGGAGGCTAGCTACTCGAACAGGGTCATGGAACTTACCGAGCGTACGGAAGAGATCGTGCGTCCCCTAACTCCAAAATGAACGGAAGGGATGGCCCGGCGCAAGCGTTCACCCACCGGGGAGAGGAAAAACCTTCCGGCGCGGGCCGGAAAAGCAGGAAGGTGGAATTAAAGGGATCGGACGAGAACATAAACGCGAAAAATTGAAAGGCAATCCGTAACGAGGCCGAGAAGTCCAGCACTTGTCAAGGAAAATCAAAAACCCTACGAGTAGGGCAAGACCCTCGGCGACACCGAAGTCACAAGTCAGGACCTGGTCAAAGATATTTCACTCGAATGTGGTTTTACCGAACAAAGGCGAACACTCGCAAAAGGACCAGCTCGCGTGATCCCTTTACGCCGGTCTCCTGCCAGGAAGCAGAAATCGGCTGTTAAAAAGATTGATGACGCAACTAAGGACGCAGTCTTCGCACAATTAAAACGCAGTCGGCTCTCGGCCTGCAATCCTGACTGTTGAGGCTTTAGCCTAAAACCGGGGTCCTGTTGCGATAAAATCCGACAGACTTCAAGAGAAGAACGGCATGAGTATCCGCGGTGAGAAGGACGGTTGCATGACGCAGCTACGGGGGGAGACGTGTTTTAAACATTCTCAACGAGCAAAATGTGTTTTGGGCTCTTCTTCTAGTAGCCCATCGAGAGCGCGGGGCTGGGAGCATCAACAGAAAGCACTGCGATGGGTCGAGGATTAGTGGCGCCAATGCTAAAAAAAAGGGTGTTCTTCCAACTCATGGGCAACCATATATGGTCAATCAGGCGGTCTGGATCAGGACGATACAGTGATTGCGTCCAGAGTCCGCAAATGGAACAGCTGGGTTGCGCAACAGCCGAATACATCAAAGAATGAAGGAAGACGTAGCAAAGTACGATTGGTCAGAGGGTGGCGCACGGAGCGGGACAGGTAGCGACATCCTCGTATCTAAGCGGTATCTAAGGGTAACGAAAGGCGAGAAAGGGAAAGTTTGCGAGAAAAGGTGTACGACGCAAGATAAAGGTCTAACGCGCGAGGAAAAACGGGGCAGTGAAGAGGGCCGCATTAACGGAAGTCTGGGATGGCCTTGGGACTGGCAAGGGACGCGGAACAGTGGCAACGGGAACGGAAGCGCCGGAACAGGCCTGCATCCTCTAGGGGGTGAGGGGGCGAGCGCACGCGGATCAGTGATAGTCTCACCAGCGGATTGACGGAGAAACCTGGGTCGCGATAAGGCAAGCAAATGCAATCCTCTAACAAATAAGTGTCGCGGGAGGGAAGGGAGGCCGGGTCAAGGGGTCTCAGTGAAGGTGGCCGGCAAGAAAGTGGCAGGAGATAACTTGGCGTAAGAGAGCAGGCCTGGGCAGGAGGGTGGGGGAGAAAAGGGCGCGCGGATGACGCGGATGTGAGAACTAATCGGAAACGTCCAAGTCCCGGACGAAAATCGGGGGGCTCGGCGGGACAAAGGCCGGTACACTCACTAAGAAAAGCGAGGGGGAAAAGGCAACCGATGTCCGATCAGGCCCTCGAAGATGAACCACCAGTCATCTATGCGCGAGGGGGGGCGCGAGAACCAGGAGAGAACCAACAAAAAAGGAGGAGTAAAGAGAGAGATCCTGGGGTATATCTCATCCAATCGATTTATGTAGAGCGACTTTTGTTTACCTAGAGGGGGGACGCAGCGTTAGGTCGTCTCGGAAAATGACCCCGCGGAGCCGTCAGTTTAAGTGGACGAGGACGAAGTTGTCTACCGAAAGCCAGCCTGACCGTCGGCTGGAAAAGGACGTGAGTCCACATCACTGCAAAATCAAAAGAGTCAGAAGACCATCGGGGAAAACACACAGCACCGGTGCCCGGGCCGTGCACCCCGCCGAAAAAGGAATCTGACCTGCAAGTCGCAAAGCAAGAGGCCGGAACGGCAGCTGAGCGGGAGAAAGACCGCCACTTGGACTTTGTCGACGGTAAGGTGGGGCGGGCGATGGATGCCAGGAGGAGAGGTCAAAATAGAGGGACTTTGAAATGATCTGGGGGCGAGGGATCGGGGGAGTCCCAAACCCCTACGCCGCGGAAGTCGAGGGGCGAGGACGGGAGAAGGGAACCTACATCTTCCGCGATCGGGGAACCGTAATGAAAAGAAAAGAACCAGGAAAAAGACGCGTCGACCTATGACTCAAAGGAGCACTTGTTTCGAACCGAGAGTTAAAACTGAAGGCGCGCAAAAATTTTTTCATATCCGGGGAGCGACCAATCTGGAAAAGATCCACTCCATATCCAGCGAGGCGAGTCCGGCTCTTTCCGGGAGATCCACCTCAGGCAGGGATAAGACAAGAGGAGAGAACTCATTTTGGCGAGAGGGAGAAAACAATCAGAGGGGCTGGAGGACTCGGGCCGCAACACTTGTCAAATCGAGCAGATAAACAACGCCTAAAAACGATGGGGGGAAGAGGGGGGACGGAACGAAGAGGTTTTCGGAAGAAAGTCCTGCAGGCGTCAACGCTCTAAAAACTAAACCGTCGGGTGGGGTACAGACTCCGAGAGGAGAGAGGATGCATAGTCTCACGGGGGGGGGACTCACAAATAAAGGTGGACCGTAATGGGGGCGGCCAAGGAAGGCAGGCTTCAATGGCAAAATGGAGCCTCCCGATACAGAGGTAAAGTCGTAACGACGTAGTCCAGTTAGGGCCTCGAAGAGGTGGAAAAACCAGCGGGTGGGAGGGGCAGATGCCGGCATGCAAAATTTCTTATTTGATCTGGAAAAAGATGGACGGGCAACGAAAAAAAAAGAATGGGCAAGCAGAGTACCTGAGAGTGTCCCTCCAAGTTAAAAGTCCCGAGAATACCGTGACGACAGCTCGAATCAAGGAAAAGAGTGAGCGGGGGGGGGCGATCTGCGGAAAAAGCCCTTTCTTCTGTTTCAATCACGTCGGAACGAGAAGGGATCACTGGGAAGGACGTGCAACAGAGTGTCTTTCCCCAAGCCGGATGGTTGATGAAGAAAAACTTGGCTCACGTCGCGCGAGGCTCTGTCCAGTCGGCCTTAGGAGTGAGGGTCGTAGCCACGAGGCAACTAGTCAAACTCAAACCGCAGGCAAAAAGTCAACACGCCGGAAGGGAGGAACAGCGGAGAGAGGTACGAAGGACGAGGGACGAAAGAAGTGAGCGAGACGAGCGTGACTGCGAATGCCAAAAACTGTTTCTAGGCGACTTGAACCTGCTCATAAATCGCGTAGAGAAAGGTGGGAGGGGGGGGAGCGATCAGGTACGAATAGTGTCTACTACTCCTACGGGAGATAAAAACTATAAGATTGCCGGGGAAATTAGGGGGGATTGGGGCGTGGAAGAAAGGGAAAAACGAGAGGGGGAAACTAGTTCAGAGGAGAAGGAACTTGCAAAACAGAGATACATCTCAGGCGACGCGGAAGAAACGCGAAACCAACACAAGGACCCCCTACTCATCGTGTCCGAAGCGCAGAGGTACTCGCAGACGGAGAAAAAAAAATGAAACCTACCGACTAAGACGGTGGCAGGCTCCAAAAACAGGGAACATGCGGCACTGTCGAGGGAAAACCTAGGCGAAAGATGTTTTGCGCGCCCAGCGGAAAAGAGCCATAGGATTTGGCAGAGAGAGAATGCCGGACGGCTTGACGTCGTCATAAACGCACGACTCAAGGCCCCAAATAAACAAATCAGCACAAGACCAGCCCCCCCCGCCGTAACGGAAGAGAGATCTAGGAGGGAGGAAAAAAGGGTCCTGAATCATCGAAGAGGGGTTCCAACCGAGGATCGCTGTCTAAAAGATAAACCGAGCCTTCGCGGCGGGCCCGACTGTTACAAAGGAGGGAGCAACACGACCGAAAGCACGGCGCACGAATCAAGAGCGCGAGAAAATCCTGTGCTTGTAGATCGCCGAGGAATCCAAAATGAGCTGGTCAAACAGCACCGCAAAACGAAGGGGTCAGCGGCCTGCCAGCACGGGGCGATGCCGACGCAGCACTGGCGCGCAAAGAAGAAGGGTAAAAACTACGAGAGCCAAACCGCGTCAAGCCTGTGGGAACCAGAGTGCCGGGTAGTGCATATTCATATTAGAAACGGGAAAAAGCGGTAGCCGGAAGAACTCCATCCACTCAGGTGTATAAAATCACGGGGTTGGGTACTTGTACTATGCAAACGCAAAACGAGGGGGTACGTGGAGAGGATCTATGACTACTAAGAGCTAACAGGAAAGTAGAGGGGGAGGGGAAGGGAATAACGAGAGGAGAAAGTGCCACGTCGCGGGGGTATCTAAACACAAACAATGAGTGAGAGGAAAAGAAATATTACTACAAAAAAAACTGGGGGGAAAAAACGCAGACAGGGAAGCATTCCGGGGTCGGAACTGCCTTCTCGGGTCTTAGAAAGAGCCGAAGCAGGAGAGAGAGCGCAAGTCAACTCGAAAAAAAACGTCAATGTAAGAAGGTTCGACGGGGGGGGAAGAACGAAAGACGAAGGGTAGCTGACTAAGGGAGACGCTTTCAAAAGACTCATGAATACGTGACGCAACCGAAAAGTGGTACAGCTGAGCCGCGGTCTTAAACGTCTATCCAGGAGGGTGAAAAGCATTCGCGAGTTGCGTGGGAAACATAAAAGAACCACGGGGCAAGAAACGCTGGAGGAAAGTTAGGGGAGAGGACGCTGGTGGTCGGATACTATTTCGTGGAGATCAAAAAGGACGACCAAATCAAAAAAAACGGAGGGGGCTAGAGCGGGTAGAAAAACCCAGTGGGAGTTCGGAAGGGCTCGACACCTATGGAACAAAACGTAAAAAACGCGCAAAAGAGCGGTAGCGTACGACCCACGCTTGCGGGGTAGTGTGAAAGACGCAGCGAAAAAACGCTGTGGTAAGCCAATCGAACTAGGGGGAAAAGTCGCAGGGGAAATAGCCGGCGGGGGGGCTTGAGTTCGTCTGTCTATGGCTGGGGGACGCGTATTCAAAAGCCGCCAGAAAGGGGAAACTAATGAGCACGGGATATCTAAACCTGGCCAAAAAGAAAAGGGATACATCTGTCGCGCGACACATCACAGTCCATCGTCTGAGAAGACTCGATCGGTTCCCTTGTTGTGATAAAGGGCAACGTCTTCGGAGAAGTATTCAGCGGGGGGACGGATGGAAATCAACGTCGTCAAAGGGCTGCCCTTTTGCCGAGTGGAAACGTATGAAGTAAAGGGCCCGGGGGAGGACGTGATCACGACGTCGGACGGTCAGATCGCGCCAGCGTGGACCTTCTACGTCAGGATCCGCGTGATGGCAGGGACCAGGGGAACACCCGCCAAAAGGCCCTACACTGCCCCTTCGAAAACTTCTCCTAGTGATCTAAAAAGTAGGCAAAAAGGAGTATTGCAAAAAAAGCAGGGGCGGAGAATTAGGAGATATGTCGGGTCCTCACTACTAAATCTAGAGCGGGAGCTAAGCGCAGCAAGAAGAAAGGGATCTCGCGCAAAAGCGAAAGGATGGGCAAAAGGAAGAACCGGACCGTCACGTTTTTGGCGTCCGAGGCAGAACCGCTGTTGAAAAAAATAACCACATTTCCGGCGCTCTAAAAACGCGCTGAAAGGAGACCTTCGAGGCAAAAAAAAATCGACAGAAAACACAAGGAAAGGCCAGGAGCGAGAAAACAGACCTCGGGCAAAGTGCTCAACAGCACCCAGATCGTCTCAAGGAACCCGGCAGTCATACAAAAAAAACAAAACTGAAATGCACGAGGGGGTCAGGAAGAGTGCGGGAGGAACCTATTAAACGAAGGAGTCAATAGTACCGGAAAAGGCCGGAGAACTGCATCATAGGCGAAACGTCGTCCACGTGTCTGAGGGGAGTTTAAACCGTGAAGGAGACACCCAGGCGGACTCAATCTGGCGAAACAAATAGGAGGCTAGCGGCCTCATTCAGTCCGGTCAATCCTGAAAAGATGGTGCAATAGGGTTGACAACCACACTCGAGTGAACAAAGCAAACGAGAAACCTACGCGACTTATTCCGAACTGAAGGCGTTTCAGGGCGCCATTTGTGCAAGGGGAACAGACGGGGAAGGGGGGGAAAATAACCATGACGGCCCTTGTAGGTTGTAAAAATCGTGAAGACGAAACGATATTCAAATCCGGACGGAGCTTGGGAGTAAATCAAAAGAAAAGCCAAAGGGGGAAGGATGTGGGTCTTAGAGCGGTAACTAAAAAAAAAATCTCGCGTCACACCCGCAGGGGAAAAGACAGCTGGGCAATATAGTCGTATCTGAGAGTATACAGAGGATTTCTTCCGGTTCCGACAAGTCTAGAAGGATTGTCTTCGGGGCAAAGCTCAGCTCAAAACAGAGATTCAAAAGTGAGACGGTCTCAAAGAAGATTTCGATTTCGACGAAACGAGCGCCGGAAACGAGCCGAGGATATCGAGGCGGTATCTGAAACGGAGGTCGAAACGCGAAGAGGGTGAAAAAGGTTTTGAGGGAAGCATGAGCATCCGTCGTGCTACAGTTCGAAATGTTCAAAGCGGCGCGATATACATTCGGATGGAGCTGCATGAACGATCGTCGACGTGGGCAATTTCAGCGGACGGCCGTAATCGTCAGTCGGAAAAATGTGATGGGTTATCTATCACCTGTCTAGATAGGGCGCCTACACCCGCGGATGTCTTAAGAGCAAATCCGGCTCATCGTACCGATACCTTCACAATCCGCGGGGAACCACATAGGAGCTTAAGGCTGCCGGCTGAACCGGGGAGGAGGCATTGGGGGCACGTCAAAAACGAATGCAGGAGAGAAGAGTGCGTTGGGGCAGGAAGGCCTGGGGACCGGGTAAAGGAGTGGTTGAGGAGGGTCTTTCCCGGAAAACAGGATGTGGGACGAACTAATGAAACCAACGGCCCGATGCACATCCTGGCGCTCATCTCAGGGTCGACAACGGAAGAATCTTAGAACACACGGACGAAGACTCCAATCGGGAGAGAACTAATGTCAAAAACGAGCCGGGCAACAGCCGCTGCACCCAAAATCTAGAGGCGCCTCTAAAAGGAGACTAACAAAGACACGGATGAGGAAAAGAGGGGGAAGGGAGAGCTCACTCTATTATATAGAATTCAAGCATGGGGGGCAGGAGGAGAAGGGAAACGATCGTGGAGAGGGATCTCGATGAAAGCGCTTCGGGAAAAGGAGGGCGACATGAAAGAATTTGTCCGAAAGAGACCGAGGAGAGTGAACGCAGATTGGGTACCGGAGTCGTCCAGCATCAGAACTTCGAGTAAAGGGAAGCCAGACCAGTCGTCCGAACAAGCCGGCCGTAAAAAAAACGGACTTGCTCTGAACAGAAGGAAGAACGACAGCTCTAATACTCTGGACACTGAACAGGGGGCGAAAGAAGTAAAACACCAAAGGGATGTGTGGCCAAGGGGGGAAGTGGTGCGGAGAGTCGCGAAAGTCCGAGAGTCGGCGAATCGCCAGGGGGGGGGTTACAAAAAAAAGGGAATCAAAGAGAGGGCTGCAGGGAAAACCATCCCGCGGGAGGACTTAAGCGGCAGGAGCCGCACGTCAGGGAAGCCCAAAACTCTTCCAATATTGCCCGGAGGAAAAAGAAGTACGTCACGATCAGGAGTATTCCCGGGGAAAAACGCTCTAAGAGGTTCTGAACACTAGGGCGTGACCTCTGAGCGAATGTTCAACCAGCCGACTCATCGGAAAGGTCAGCCCTCGATCAACGAGGCGCTCGGCAGACTCCTGTAAAGGCACCTGGAAAGCGGAACATGGATAGTGGAAAATCACTCGGTTTGAGAAAGGCAAAAAGGGTGGCGAAGAAGCGCATGGAGAGGCGGTGAGGCTCGCCAAGCTTCTTACACGGGCGAAGGTACGCCTGAAAGGCCAACTAGGGAACTGCTTTTGACGAAAAAGATTTTTAAGCCGCGCTGAGAATCCTACAATACGAAGTGGCGTGAGGGAATACAGGGGAGACGCAAAGCGCGGGGGGGGATTGTAGGAGACGGACAGCAGAGCACAAAAAATACCGGGCGAGACCGTAATGCGGCACAAAGTCCATCGACTGAGCACAGGGCACAAATGAGGTCAAAAGCCGCGAGAAAACATGAAGTGTCGTCGATAAAACGTCGGTTCTCGAAGCGTGGGGGCCAAGCGCGGGGGGGGTGGCTTGAGCAGCAGCACCAATTGGGGGTGCTAAAGACGAGGACTCGGGGATCTCATAAGGGAACGAAGAGCGGGGTAAAGGCAAAATTTAAAGGGGGGAAATAAAGTTACGAGATCTGACGCCGGAAGGGGTCCTACAGGTCGCAAAGGTTCGGGCGCTGGGGCCGGGAAGGACGGAAGTAGAAGGTAAAAAGGGCAGAAGCACGTAGCGAGGAGAAAGCAGCCAAGAGGGGGCAGGACGGTAAATAGTTGTAAGCATAGGCTTGCCCCGACAAACGGTTTGGGGGGAATGGACGACCCACGTGGTAGGTCAAAAAAAGGCGATCGCGTGCTCGATGCTGGGCCTGAAGTGAGTGTATACTAAAAACGGGAAAAGAAAAGGGGCAAAACCGCCACGAAGAGTTCCGATCTCAATAAGGGGAAAGTAGTGCGGGAAAAGCTGGGGAGCTCGGACCGGGCAGAGAACAAAGGGAAGCCGAGGGAGAGGGGGAAAGAGGGAAGCGCAAGCGTCCGAGCGTATATCCATTACCCGGGAGAATAGCACCGAGAGTCTAGGGAAGGAGGAACAGAAGTCTAGCGGGGGGAGGGGCCGGAGCCGGCATCGGGGGCCATCCTAACAGCGTACTTGGCTAATCAGAGGCGAGAGGTCATGTCAGTTCTGGCCTGGGGGTAAAGGTTGGAACGGGGAAAGGTCAAAGGGAAAAACGAGATGCCGCCGTCGAAGTGCACGCTTTCTAAAATCTTACAGCTCGCGCACGAAACGCAGAAAACGCTAAAAAAAGCAACAAGGGACAGCAGCTTTCCGGACTCGGCAACGGAGCGAACGGAAAAAAAAACTTCACGAGGCTCCCTGATCGTAGGAGTGACATGCCCGTAGCACCAGGGAAAAGAAAAAAAGGACGCGCGAACGCTGTTGACAGTGGGGGGTAGCTCGCCAGAGGGCAGGGGGAGCCAGAAGATTTGGACCAGGCTAAAGGATCCGCAGGAGGGGTTGTCATAAGGCCGAAATAAGCGAAAAACAAGACGACCGCAAAAGAAAGAAAACAACGGAAAACAGCAACCCAAGCATTCGGAGAAAAGAGTCACTGCGAGAAGAGAAAGCGGCGAGAAGAACAACGCGGCATGATCAAGCCCCGCGTAAACGCCGCGGCGCTCTAGAGCGACGCGTCTCGAAAAGGGGGGTGCACGGGATTTGCTAGCCCACGAGCAAAACAGGAAGCCCCGGGTCGATCACCTCGAGAATCCCATCCGAATGTGAAGGTAAAGAAAACTCTAAGAACCAAACGACTGATCTGAGAGCCACAACTCCGACTCAGCTTACAGCAACCCGGCATGACTCCGCGGAGGTGAAAAAAAGTGGAAACGATGGAAACCCGCGCAGTCGGCCGTCCGATGCCTTCTCAGAGAAACGAGGGCTAACGGAACAACGCCTTGAAGTAAAAGTTGCAATGTCATGAGGAGGGAACGTCGAAAGAAAAAAATCAAAAGGGAGGTGGGGCGAACACAGGCGCACCTGTTGGTCATCCAGCTCGGAACGTGGGGACGGGAGAAACAAAGCAAGTTCTATCTCTGCAGAGCTGAGGGAATCGAAGGAAAAAAGAATGGCAACGTTAGATCGAAACTTCGCAAGAGGGGCGAGGGGGGGGGAAAAAACCCGGGGTTA
>Ga0179593_1462167_pt1 | contig 10934 bp, 7 predicted proteins | sample CZODoug2_1_08_16_FD_185931 | JGI IMG/M metagenome (GOLD analysis project Ga0179593, IMG submission 185931) | Vadose zone soil fungal communities from Angelo Coast Range Reserve, California, USA - CZODoug2_1_08_16fungal (PacBio error correction) | ecosystem: Environmental > Terrestrial > Soil >...
AGGGGAACAGGGTCGATTTTTGTGAACGTCACAGGGGAAAGCTACTGCCTAGGGACAAAATAAACCAGTAAAAAGAACCGCGTCCGCGTGGGCGGCAGGGTAAGGGGGCCTGGAGGACAGGCCCGGCACCAGGACCCAAGAAAGGGTGTCAAAAAAAGAGAAAAAGAAGTGTTAGTCAGTCGCACACCGACTTGTTGCTGCAACCAGACAAAAAAGGCAGATATTAGAAACAGGGCCCAAAGGGAAAAAGAGAAGAGGACATCTTCGGACTACGAGCACGCTAGTGTACAATCAGGTTCGACAAAGTAGAGAAGAGCCCGCTGCACCACAGCGGAAAGGCGAGCGGAGAAGACAGGAAGTCTGAAGTATGTCGACAACAGTCAGGTATGGTCCTTCCTAGTCGGTAAAAACAATCGGCGTGGAATGTCTTGCTGGGGTGAAAAGTGACGAGAAAACAGAGAACTAACCGTCGGGGGAGAAGAGCCGAACTCGTAGGAGTTTCGAATCAAAACAAAAAAATAATCAGGGGGGGTGCTAGTCGAAAATCGAGGAGTGAAGGATTCAAGGAGGGATCGGGAATTTCTGGAGAACGAGGAATAAAGACTCCCGTTTCGCGGCATCTCATGAAAAGGCAAGACACAAGCAATCAGAGAAGAGAGGACCAAAGTAGACGAGTCTCGACTCTCGAGAAGAAGGAAACAAGGAACAACAGCGGATATCCCTTTTTTTTCGCGGTACGCAGAAAGCAAGGGAATTGGGGCCGTGACGCACCAGCTCGGAAGCGGAGGGTAATTGGGAAATGGCCCCGGAACAATACCTCCGGTAGAGAAAAGGGATGTCTTTTTCAAGACTATTTCGGTCCGATGGGAGGGAGGAAAACGCGGCTAGCAGAACGAAGCGAATCGGAACGGTGGAAACTAGGGGGAGAGCAAAGGGGGTAGGATAACGGGTGAGGAAGAAAATCACTTTCAAAAAGAAAATACAGGGGAAATGTCCTCCATAAACTTAAACGCCAGGATGAGGGTCAAAAAAAAAAGAGCTTGCCATTGAAAAAAGGGACAGAAACCAAAAAAGAAACCTCGTGAAGAGTGCGCCGTAGCGTCCTTAGAAGGGTAACCCCGTCAATCTAAGGGAGGGAGAGGAGTAAAAATCAAATACCTCCATCGAGACAACATGGGTGCACCGGAGAAAAAATAGTAGGCCTGGGAGAAAACTGTCAGCAAAGAGATACTAGGGGAAGCACAAAGGGCTACGAACCGATAACGAAGTCCATGGCTGTCAACGCTCACAGGAGAGCTCGAGTCCGCCCGTTGGAAAAAACTGCAGTTGCGCGCTTGTTCGGAAACAAGCCGGACATCTAAGTATTCGAAGACCGGGCGAGTCGACCATGGTGAGCACGAAGGCGCGAAAGAGGACATCTGCGCACAACAAGCGACTGGGCCGTGGGCAGCAGAGGAACAAGCTCAGTGGTGTAAAAAAGGCCGCCGATGGGACGAAAAAAGCGGTCGTATCAGTGTGCTCTTAGACGCAGAGGCGGGGTCGAAATTCGAGAGGGCAAGCGGAAAGACAGTATACTCCGATAGCTAGGAGGAGGAAGTGGAATTCCGAGCGGCGCTTGGGGTGACGAAAAACAAGATTGTGAAAAAAGACCGAATGAGGAGGATAAGGTCCACCGGAGGAAGGACTTTGAAGGAGGAGATGTTGGGAAGTGGCAGCAGAAGCCACTTCGCGTAATCAAGAGCTATTAAACTCCGAGGCGAAGGAGAAGGGGAATCACCGGAAAAGGAGAGGGAAGCACAAAGAAAAAGAGTCGTGATTTGCGGACTAGGGTCAATGCAGGATGTAACTTCGGTTCCAAAGTCTAATAAGGATTTCAAAGGTACAGGCCCAGCGAGGGAAGTAGGGCACCGAGAACGATAAAATAGAAAACAACACACGGAGGAGGGAGGAATTAGAGGATAGTCGACCTGAGAGGTCCCGCGCTTGAGGAGAACAACAGAATTGAAAAGACGCAGTTTGGAAGCAAGAACCGGTAAAAACCGCCAGCAAATCTTGTCCAAGCTCAGCGGAAAAAAGCTAAACTTGAGCTCGGCTGCAGCTCGCATTTTTCGAGGCAAAGCGGAGAGTAGGAAGAGGGGGGGAAGCGGGGATAGGCGATAGCTGCTCACTTCAAAAATAGGCAGAAACGAAAATGTAAAGACCTACGGTTTCCTGCTCGACTAAGGCAGGTTGCAATCAAAACGGGCGGCGGAACACATCTCATGATTCAGGAACAATAAGGAGGAAGGCGGGGCCGGAAGGTACAGGAGGGGGAGCCGCTCTCGCAGTCTGCAGAGATCGTCGAACTACATAGCGAACAAACGTCTAAGATATGGGTGCAGAAAGAGAGAGGAAAGGACGCTGGCTAATGCTAAAAAATTCGAATACTGTGGAGGGGCCATATAAGGCAGCAAGGAGCGAGCAAGAAAAAAAAATTATCTGAACGCAGATTTTAAAGAGTGGGAAGGGGGAGGACACATGTAAGGTTTTTAAAAAGACGGCTTACTTTGAGAGAGGGGGGGGCAGCTTAATACAGCTTTATGGAGAGGGTCTAGAAAGTTGCACTGTTCCAAAGGAGAGCTCGGGGAGAGAGGACACGGACTCAAAGGCCTACTAATAAGAGAGAAGTAGAACCCACGGGCTCTATTAGTAAATGCTTCACGAATGAAGGAGAGGGAATTGCATTTGTGACAGGGACCAGACGTGAAAGTCAAAAAGTCTTCAAAAAAGGGTCATCCGTAGTACTGGAAAAGGAAGGGGCGACAAGAGAGTTGCGTCCCATAATAAAAGGAGAAGGGGAGTTAAGTGAAGACATTCCTGTAGGCCTGTCGAATTGAAATGTTGAAAGAACAGTTTCAGCGACACAGTATGTCAAAAAAAGTCATATTTGAGAAAGGAGGGGGAACCGGAACTATTCGGTAGTTCAGGAGATCCCAACGAAAGAGCGTCATGAAATTCACAGAGGGGAAAATACTTGCCAAACCTACAGCGGGCGATCATGGAGGGACTTGGTGAAGAGGACAATTCCACCCGAAAAATAGTACGGAAGGGTTTGCTTGAAATTCAATGACCTTTCGTGGGGGGTAGAAACAAAATTAGAAGGACTCTTAGTTCATCGAGGTTTCCGTTAGAGAGAAGCCATAGTTCATCATATACTACCTTGCTCCACGCGGGAAAGGTGACCTTATCTCCCGCTAAAACGAGGAAACATTGGGCAGGGGGAGGGACAAGAATTCCCAGATCCATAAAAATGACCGAATTCAATACAGGGAGGGGAAGCAGACTAAGTTGTTTAGGGAGAAAAAAGCCAATAGAAAGGAAAGAATTCGCCGACGTTATCTTATAAATACCAAAAGAAGTGACTCTCCGTCACTCCTGCACAAGCAATTACCTCGAGAGAGTTTGGTTACTCAGAAAGAACGGAAGAGAACCAAAGTTCGACCAGCAGAATCATGTGAAGAAGTCCTAGGCGCGCAAGAGGGAGGGGGCTTCTTCACTCTGGATAACTCTTATCCGGGGGGCGGAAAAATGTGGAAAAAGAGCCGGATCGGAGTTCGAAATGAAAACCTGGAGAAGAGGGGTAATCTTTAAGTGGCATCTGCAAGATCGGTGGGGGTATCGAAAGGAAGATGCGCGATAACAAGAGGCACTCAGCAGAGTCTTGCAAAAAAAAGGGAAGGGTAGTGCTGCAAGGGAAAAAAATAACTCAGTAAAGCCACGAACCACGCGGACGATGGGGAGGATAGAAAAAGAGTTTAAAACCCGTCGCGTTCGTGGACGGGGAACAGAAGGGGGGGAGGCGAAAATCCTTCCTAACACACAACTGATTATTAGGAAGAGATATGCTGGGAAGAGCAAGTCGATTTGGTTTGTCAAGGAAAAACGCGAGTCTAGAGAAAAAAAAAGGGAAAATTACAAAGAAATCTGGTCAGCGTTGGGGAGAGTTAAAGGGAAGTGGGGGGGAAATGGACGCACCAGGACCCCGTCACGTTGGGCAATCAAACCCTAGCGGAGAAGGACTGTGTCGGGCTCACATACTTTTGCGGACATAAAAAAAACGAATCATAGTCCTTCTAAAAATCAGTTCCCGAGAGAGAAAGGGGGGGAAAAAAGTCACAGAAGAAAAGAGCAGGGACAAATGAGTTCGCAGCGCACCTTAGACGAGGGGATCCGCGTGCCGGACTGAAACCACAGCGGGGACGGGCGGAGAGGTACGAGTACGTTCCTGAACGGTGAAGGAGGGGGAGGGAAAAAGTAGGGGTAAAAAGACTTCTTCACCGAAAATCTCTATGGTAGCCTGGATGGGGTTGAACTGATTCTGGGGAGAAGCGACTACTGGTATAGCTAAGAGGGGGGAGGGAAAAGGGAAGAGCGATCTGACTAAAAGCAAAACATAGGTGGATAGCGTCGAGGATGGAGTGTCGGTCACAGGAGATTATGATCTTTCAATTTCTTCGCCAACGCAAGAAAGAAATGGTCCTAGCGCTCAAAAAAAAAGAAAGGGGAAAATGAGAGTGCAAAGAAGCACTCATGCGATACTATAAGAATAAAGTTAAGGAGAAGGCGCCGCTCCACTGAAAAGACCTCGATGACCCTGAACTGTAAGGGAGCCTTTGTTGGAGGAGAGAAAGAAAGAGGCCTTGCAACCACCCAGCTCGGCATCTTATAAGGTAGGGAAATGAAAAGACGCCTCCACCGAACTTAGGTCAGGAACACGAGAAGAGGAACAATACTATTTCGGACGGTATGTGAATTTAATTTCCGGTTAGGAGGCAAGAGGGGAAATCGTCAAATTCGGCTCCTGGAGAAGAGGAGGGGGGGATCCGGAAGGTAGAACGGGGGTGCTTTCCTCAAGGGCCTGTGAGCCATGGGAAAGACATTGCAAATGTCCGCCAACTGAACGAAAACACAGCTCTTATATTGGGCCGCAAGGGGAAAGGATCCATCTGTACAGCACATCCGGCGGGGAAAAAAGAGTACTTTCTGCCAGTTACAACATGAGAGACTGCACGAGAAAGGTATTCGACTAATTCGTGCAAACATAACGCGAACACATAATTGGGCCGTGGGAAGAGTAGGAAGGGTTGATAAGATTCAGACATGAGAAAGAAAAGGGAGAAATGCTGCGAGCCGATCCCAAACTCGGGCAGGCTCGAAATGAAGAGGGGGAACCTCGCTCCATAGGGGAACAACGGTTCCAAACATAAAGGAGCGACGTGTGGAACGGCCCACTCCTTCCAAAAGAAGGCGAGAAGACGCTCTCTTTTGGCCGACAGGACAGGGGTCGAGCGCTCCAAAAGGTTGCACTTTGGATCATCGGGGGGAAGGTCCCCAGCGTACTTTTCTAAAGGACAGGGGAAGCAGTCTGGGATAGTCGAGGTCCTTGCTCTGTTGAGCCGCAAATCTATCGTATCAGGGAGGGAAGGCGTAATCGCCGTGGGAAAGAAGACTCGAAGGCTTATATCTATCCTGGATTTAACGGGAATGAGCGGCTGAAAGCACAACTGTTGGGGGAAGATTCAAGGCAGCTTGAGACACCTTAGGGCCTTGTAAGTCTGTGGAGAAAAAAAAGTAGAGGGGTGGAAGTGAGGACAGAAAACCGCCGATCGATACCCCATTGTCAGACTAGCTCTAGGCCCAAAAATGAGAAAATGTCCTAGGATGTCACATCAGATGAAGAAGTGAGCGAATCTTAAGACAGATTTTACTTTCCGAAGGGTTACGGAGGGAAAAAGGGGGGACGGGCTTATGTACAGAAACGCGTAAATAATTTCTTGGCACGTTTAGAACAGCACGACCGAGGGAACAAATTAAATCGATTCTCAAAAACACAAGGGGAGGAAAGAGATTTTCATGTCGCCGGAAGGAGCGGCTGTCGGGGGAAAAATTGAAAGCCGCTCTCGACCGTGGGGAATAAGGGTCCAAAAACCGCGGAAGCAAAGACTTCAAAAAAAAGACGGAAATTCCTTCTAGCTTATTCAAGATATTCATTGGGGGACGCCATAGGAAGAGGTCGTCAATTGAGGGAGCGAAACGTGAGGGAAGAAAAAGTGGGATCTGAAACTCCCCACCATCCAAGGAGCCCGCTATTCAAGCCGACGGGTGGGCAGATCAAACGAGGGGGAAGTTTTCAACCGGCGGATGGAAATAAAGCCGCTTCGGATTAAGGACAGGTAGGAGAAAGATCGAGGCCGGCAGAGAGTATGAGATGCCCATGCCGCGACGGAAAGCAGAGATCGCTTGCGCGGCTCCTAGGGAGAAAAGGTCGAAAGAAAAACAAGTGGGCCGAAAGCGCGGAAAAGGGACACAGGCCTGGCGAAGAACAAAAAAAGGCAAAAAATCCTTGGGGGACAAGAGCGGAGTCGCCGTCGGCGAACAGCGCAAAGGAAGAAAAAGGGGGGATTTGCAAAATGGGCCGTGAACAAACGAAAAAGAACAGTGGGCAACAGGGAAGGGAAAGAGCTCTTGGGGGGGGGATCTCAGGATTGACACGATAGGAGGGGAGCATCCGCAGCAAGGGATGCCGAGACGGCCTCAGCATTAGGCGAAAAAGCTTCCAATGCCTAGCTACGAGGAGAGAAAACGGAACCAGTGTCTCGAGGAAGGATGCATGAAAAAAAGAGTAGGAAAGAAAGGGGACTGCAGTGGGTACAGTTGCAAGGCGTGAAAGGAGGCAGAAAACGATTTGGAAGCGTATTGCTTGGACGTCAGAGGAAAGACGAAGAAAAAAAAGTGCTAGAAAAGAATGGGTGCGTTTGACAGTCTGGCGATAAAAAAGGGTGAACGCGACCACGTCATAGAAACACGTGCTGATCCCAGCAGGGGTTTATAAACAGGAGCCCGTAACCGTATATTCAGAGTCGTGCGAGATCATCACGCCAGGAGGAGGAAAGGGAAGGGAACATAAAAACGACAATCGTGTCGGAGAAGGGGAGGGGGGAAAAAAGAAGTCCCCATGACCTCCACGATGAAGCGCTGGGGGTCTTTGAGGAAATCGGGCATTTTGTACGCGAAAAAAAAGGGAATTAGGCGCGATGTTTCCGCGGGGGGGAGCGAGGAGGAAACCGTGCGGCATCTACGCACTGAATTGAGGGGATCTTGAGGAGAGATTACAAGGGGGAGAAGGAAGCAGGAGCAAATTTATGGAACTTCTGCGTGCGAGAAGAAAAGGGAAGATCAAAGAAAGACGAAACGAGATTTCGACTACGTCTGAGAAACCAGGAGGGTGGGGAAGAAACACCTCGATGCATCGCTATTCTCCTACTAGGCGGGGGAAGTCCGAAGAGGGGTCGAGCCTTCATCCGTAAACAAGAAAGGAAATAGAGCCCGACTCCATACGGGACTGTCACAGAAATGAGGAGGAGGGAAAGAAAAGAATCCGTCAGGAGTCCTCGTACTCTAATAGAGCCGGCCGCTGGGGTGTGAGCGTGTCAAAGAGGATAAAAGTATTCATTTGCGAACTGAATGGGTGGGTTGAAAAAAGGGGAGAGGGACGGAAGATGAGAACTGGTATTAAATGGAGGGAACTGCTGCCCTGGGAAGAAAGGCAATCTACCAGAGGGAGGGTGTGAGAAGCAAACTCGGGCGCGTATAAAAAGTCAGTCAGGGAAGAGCGTGTTTCGGGAAACAGGTTACTTTTTTCCTGGTGCCAAGGGAAAAAACACAAAGCCGAAACCACGCGTAAGAAGGTTAGGAATGAAAAAAAAGGGGGAGGGCCGGGGCCGGCGTAGTTCGTTTACGGTGAACCACAGTCGACCATTTCTGAAAGAAAAATAAGAAAGAAACACAACAACTTATGATGATTAAGAGAGGGAGAAGGGGGAAGGGGTCGGAGAAAATCGTTAATGTGGTGCAACGACAACGAGAGAAAAAGAAGGGAAAAAGAGGGCACCGATTACATCACCTAGGGCCGCGGGGGCGGATTTCCGCGCGGCGTTTGTTACAGGGGGACCACCAGGACCAACTTCACGTTGGAAAAGAGAAAAAAAGAAGGCTAAAGGTTATTCGGGAGAAACGGGGAGCAGGAAAAAACAACGAATACAGTGCAGAATTGCGTTAGAACTTGAAAGAAAAATTTCCAAAAACCAGATGATACCAGGGGACATCTTCTCCTCACTAAAAAGGATCTTTGAAAGCAAATGTCGTTCGCATACCGGCTACGGGTAGAACGGGGGAAACAGCGCAAGGCGAGCGGAGAGGCACGATGACGGAACTTCCGGCGGTCAACTTGGGGGAGAAAGGATGAATTGGGGCCGGACCTAATCACAAAAAGGCGGATCTCATGCGGTTGACGGATGAAGGGAGACGAACAGAGAAGAGAGGGAAAAGAGAGTACCGGAATGAGGGAGAAGAATCTGAGTAGCGTGAGGAAAAAAACAACCATATCATGGGATATCGTCGTCTAAAAATAGAGGAGGGAAGGGAAGGATTACTTATTGAATCTGCCCGCACTCAAAGGGAATCAAATGAGGAGGGAAAACAAAATGTCTCGACATCGCCTCACTAAGAGATAGATGCCCAATCAGTCCTTGATCTGAATCGCGCTCCCGGAAAAAAATAGGATGAAAGGAAAGAGCCTGGGTGTTTTCGCGGACCAAAAAATCGTGCAGGAAAGAAAAAAGGTCGTAGAGGTCATGGGGAATTGGCCCCGACTCCTCAACCCCAAATGCTCGACCGGGTGCCTTGTGCAAGAAAGGAGGTAAAAGATGTTGGTAAGTGGCAGGAAGGGGGAGAAGAGGACTCGGGAACGACTCGAATCGTCACGGTTCTGTCTCAGGGCTCAACAGCTTAGGGGGGGGAAAAAATGTGTAAGGAAAATTGGTGCGGTCCCTCAAATTGAAAGGTAGGAAGTCGCAGGCCTAAAGGAAGTAAAATCCAGACGGAAAAGTCGACTTATATGGGCGCACGCCCTAGGATTGCCACTTTCGCCTAAAACTGAGGCGGCCAACCGCGGGACAGAGGGGAGAAGGGGGCAAAGAAAAGAACACTGTCCCCAGAAAAAAAAGAGGAGGGTGGCCAGCATACCTCAATCGAAAACAAGAGATTGGGTAACCGTTCTAGAGGGAGTTGTTAGGCCGTGGAGAAGCGGAAGAAGGAGACAAAACGAAGATGCAAGAACCAGTGCTTCGAGCCCTCTAAACTAAACGGGAGAGGAGGAACACAACGAGCGCCGCTTAAGCCGAAAAACCTCCAGTTTGGAGCTTGGGAACGGACAAATAAGACTGCCAATCGCCTTCTACCTGCGAAGGGGCGAAAAGGAGAAAACGGGGAAAGAGCAACCCCAAGAAGGAAGTGATCCTCAAAAAAAGTGCTGCAAATGCCGGCCTATGTCTCCAAGAGGGGGGAAGTAGCCGCCTTTCGCGGGAGCCTGAAGAAATCGAGACGGTAAGGATGAGACCGATCGGCAGGGGGGGGGGACTCGCAGACTCTCTGGACCGACAGAGGAGAAAGAGCCGTCCTTGGAAGCCGAGCACGTCTGCTGCTAGAAGCAAGAATTGAAAAAAAAGAAAAGAGCGAGCGGCCAGCCTGTAGGTCATTTCCGCTGGATCCTTTAAGATGGTGGAAGTGAGCAGTCAGTAGAAAAAGACAAGCCCTCCTTGCGCACAAAAGAGAATGGGGCCTCGCCCAATCACTAGATGGAAGCAGACGAAGGGTTAATCAATCTTGAGCTTGAACACAGAGTGGAGGCGCCGTTTACACTAAAAAATGGGACGGTATTCTGGAACCCAGTCGAAGAGGTCTTTCAAAGGGGCGAAAAAACGATCGGCCTCGCACCAAAGAAGAGGAAGTACGACTACGCAACCAACAAAAAGAGAGGTGGAGAGGGGGGAAAACGACGGGGCGAGGCCGCGGAGGTCGAAAAGTGCAATCCTCTCTGTAATGACGCAGGGGGTTACAAGAATACCGTCAATCAGCCAGGACCAAAGTCAGCAAATCTGGGACAAGCTGCACGGAAAATCCTGCTAAGGCTGCCATCGAGGCAGGGGCGGGCACATAGGCAAGGGGGAGGCAATTCTTGGATCGATCGCACTAAACGGGATCGAGAAAAATTAAAAAGAACCGGCTCCCCGATTGAAAAATACGGTGAATGGAGGAGAACAGAGTTTTCAACAGGAAACATGCTTGCAAGCCTCGCCGACTCAAGGATAAAGGAAGACAGAGAGACTAAGTCATGGGAGGCGAGATTCTTCACTTGCAAGGAAAAGCAAGCAAAATAAATCGCTTTCTGCGGCAAAGAAGAAGGAGGACGAGGGGGAAGAAGAGGGCGCTTGCAGTCACAGACTCTGGAAGATTCGTACAAACTGCAAGACGGGGGCGACAAAGTGGGTCTCCGTCTGCGACAAGCGCGCGAGAGAGAAGGCGAAGGAGTCTTTAACGGAACACCGCTCACAGGGGGGGGGGTGGGAAAAAGGACGGAGCGGCCTAGTTTTGCGCGAGAGGGGAAGAAAAAAGCTATGGAAGGGAGACATCAATTTTCTGGCCTCTCGGACGACGAATGCTGAAAGGAGAAAAAAGAAGAAAATACGAAAAACACTCGTGGGTCTCGATGAGAGGAGGAAAAAATAACGAAAACATACCTTTAGCGTGCGTGGTACCGTGCCAGGACGGGAAAGTCATCGCGGCAAAAAGGGGGGGAAGCAGAAGGATGTTATGGACATCAATGACACAAAAGGGGAAAAAAAAAGGAAGAAAATGTGTCCCCCCACAACCCCTTGCGCAAATATAAGACGGGGGAGTGAAGAAAAAAGGGCTGAGGAATGCCCTGTAAGTCCTTCTAGGACCGGTGGGACTACCGCAAAAAAAGGGGGCCTCTACCTGGAGAGAAAAAAAGAATCGTGGAGACAGGAAACCGAACCGTGACGATTATAGTAAAAAAGGGGAAGAAAAAGAGGACT
>Ga0179593_1509489_pt1 | contig 10934 bp, 22 predicted proteins | sample CZODoug2_1_08_16_FD_185931 | JGI IMG/M metagenome (GOLD analysis project Ga0179593, IMG submission 185931) | Vadose zone soil fungal communities from Angelo Coast Range Reserve, California, USA - CZODoug2_1_08_16fungal (PacBio error correction) | ecosystem: Environmental > Terrestrial > Soil >...
ACGTGCAAGGGGAAAAAATCAAAAAAAAAAGAAAACTAAACCCACACGAAGGAGCAAACATCTGGGGGGGGGGGGGGGAAAAAAAAAGGGAAGAGGTTTGGGGACAGATAGGCCCTGCATTGGCGGTCGGGGGTGAATTGTTGTTCGAAGGAGGAAAAGGGGCATCCAAAAAGCCCAACACATTAAACAAAGGTGAAGTATTCTCAATGTTTGTTAACGTCCTGGATGCAGAGAGGGGAGGCGTGAGAAGGTGTGTTTAGTACCCGACGGCAGATGAGTAAGTGGATATAAGCAAGGGAGAGAGAATCGATCCGAAAACTGGAATGGAAAAGGAAAAAAAAAGGTGGAGCTGAACTGTTGAAGAAAGACAAGAGAATGACTCTTATTGTGTAGAAGACTCCAACGAAAAAGACTGTAAATGAACACAAGGAGGGCCACAAGACGATACCCAAGACGAGACAGGCTGATAAAAAAAAGAAATAAGCTGGGAGGGGAGAAGCTTACAAAACATGACTGGTGTACATTTATACTGGGAAGAACGGGGGGGTCTGAAACCGCAGAGAACACAAGGGGATTGGTACTTTGGGGAAGGCGGTCATCTAGTGGCAAGCATGGACGAGAGATCCCTTTGTACGACAAGAAAAGGAAGTAAAAAAGGGCATAAAAACGAAACGAAAACCTTATGGAAAGGAAAAGTCCGCGTTGAAAAAGAAGGACACTGTACATATTTAATTGGTCGGGGGAGTTGAAGGGTTTAGAAGAGAGGGGACTAGAGGAAACAATACGTAGGAACACCCAACACGTGGGGGGGAAAAAAAAAAAGAAAAAAAACGGAATGGGGGGTAAAAACCGTGAGGTGGTTTTTGTTCCCCCATCTGGAGAGGGTCACCAACGGATGTTTCTCCCTCCACACCCCACCACCCAAAGAATTGAACCCTCAGACCACCCCATTGTCCCAGTATTTGGGGTTGCTTACAGACCCCTGCCAGCTCGGGGGGAAAGGTCTTAACTCCGACTGCAACAGAAAATAATAATGACAGTCAAGCCTGAAAGTTCGAAAAAAAGTTTTGAAAAGGACCCTGCGTTAACCCAGCAATGCCCTCCGTCAATCGCCCCCTGAGGAAGAAAAAGGGGGTCTCAAATTTCTAAACTTGGGGAAAAAACCCAGGTAAAGCGCGAAAAAAAGATTTCCTTCGCAGGTTCATCCAATCATTTCAGGCCGCAAAAGTATGAGAAAGGCCCAAAAAGTGGCTGTTCATATGCGCCTTCCCGGAGGGGGCAGCCAAAAAACCGCTCGGAAAAAAAACAGAAAAAATGCCTCCTCAGCGCGGGGCTCGTGGAGAGACTCCGCCTAGAGGACCCAGAGGGCCAGCCGAAGGACCTTGCTCGTCCGTCCGGGATGAATGCAACGCGCAAGGCGGCTTTTATGGTAGTCTCGAAAAGGGAGAGGAAGAGAGAAGAAGAACGCGGCACGCGCTTGAAAGTTCATCCAGTACGTGAAGCAAGGACTAGCAGGGAGATGTCTATAGACGCATTACACAACGAGCGGGCTGGAGAAAAAAACGCAAAGAGTTATGTGTGAGAAAACGACGGGAGAGCAACTCACGAGGTCTCAAGACGAAAAGGGAGGGAGGGGAAGATACAACCGTTTTCTGGTATATTGGGTACAAAAAAGAGACGTGCGTGGAAGGAACATGTGGGCAAAGGCTAGAAGGGAACCGGGCGCGACCTGGGAGGGACAATCTAAGGAAGCAAGACATACGGGGCGAGGTCCACAACGGAGGGGAGGGGGAAAAAGTTAGAGTTGCGAAATACATGGGGTTGGCACTGGCAGGCTTGATGAAGTATTATGAGGCGCGGTTCAACGCGCTTGAAGGGAGCAAAAGGGTGGTGGAATTCAAGTTGGGGGAGAAGGCTTTCTTGGTTTTGTGGTGGAATAGGAAGAAAGAGGGAACTGGGGGTAGTGGGGGTTTCAAGGGGTACCGGAAAAGATGTCCCCAGGGATACGTCATCTCGAGAACAAAAATCAATTGAAAAAGCAAAAAGAAAGGGGGAAAAAAAAGTAAATTCTAAGGGAGTTTCAAAAGAGAGGGGGAGAGACGGGAGGGGTTGGCAAAAAGCGTAAATTTGGGAAGGTAGAAACTGAGGATTAAGTCGTGCGTGTTAGCTGTATCAACGGGACAGAGGAAGAAAAAAAATAGAAGCAGTCCAAAAAAAAGAATTCTTCCCTATGTGTCAGAGGATCCCAAAGAAACTCCCTCAAAAAAAAATTGGTTCTTCAGCCGGCGGGGGGGAAGACGGGGGGTAAGCTTCTAGGAGCACGGCCTATAGACGACTATCAACTGGCAGGAGCGGGCAGGAGGTGCTACTAATGGGCCGGAATTGTGCGCAAGAATGAGTTAAAGGTCAGGAAAACCCAATAAGAGTCATTTAGAAAAAAAAAAACACGTTCCCGGATGTAGTACCAAGGGTTGCCCAGAAGTGCTTAAGTCCGGAGAGGATCGAGAAAAGGGAGGGTACTAGCTGGCGACATGAGAAAGATTCCAGTTCTCAACTAATAATAGAGATGGCTCGGACAAAAAAAAAAAAATGGGGGGGGACGGACGAAAGAGGCGGGGATAGAACGTGTTGGAAAGGGCAAAGGTTATCAGGAAGGCCTGATCGTAATACCCGGACGAACCAGGAACGTCGTGGGAGAACAGCAAAAGCCCCCAACATTCTTCAAGTCTGGGGGAGTCACTTCATTGGGGGCGACTCAAGGAAGGCTTAATGACGGAGCCTTGGTGGACACCGGCAACAGTATAGGAGAAAAAAGGGGAGGAGCTTGCAGTTTAAACAGATAGAACATGGAGCGCACGCCACTAGAGTCGAAAGGGATAATAAAAGGGTGGGGGGGGGGGGAGAAAGAGCTAGCCCAATACTCAACCATCGGCGTGAGTGGGGGAAAACCATGGGAAAGGGAAAAGGGCAGCGCGGAAATTGAGGCAAAAACGGAAGGGGAAATAAGTTGGACGTGGCAATGTTGTGGTAACCCAAATTGAGACAGAAGAGGCAGGTGAGAAGGAATCGGTCGTTGGAGAAGGAGGGCAAGGGCAACTACTGCGCTGGCGAGAAAAGATAGATAATAAAACTAAGATGGGCCCAGGACTAAAAGCAGAAGGGAAGGGGGGATAAGGACTCGGAGGGACCAGGACGCTTCAAGAAAAGAAATAAGGACGAAGAACACAGGGGTACGACTATACTCAAGCGACCCGTAATGAGATAGGCCGAAAAAGAAATAGTACCCGGCCCAACGTGTGGGAATGGAAGAGCTGGGCCGAACAAGGGGGGAGGAGTAGTCGCTGCATTGAGGCCACAAATTAGGGAAAAAGAATGGGAGGGTTAAGATGCTATCACATGGCCTCGGGCGCTGGAAGGCAGGACGCACGAGATGAAACAGAAGTCAGAGGTTCAAAAAGGAACGGTTCCCATGATGAAGGGGGGAGAAAAAACAATCCGCGGTGAAAAATACGAGTTTGAAAAGGTGAAAGTCAAGGGGGGAATGGGAGGGGAGGTCTCATGTTGCGATGCCGGGAGGGGGGGGGGGGGGAAGCATTAAAAGGGGGGTAAGTTGAAAAAAAAAAAAGGGAAACACAGCTGCCAAGTTCACCCCTCAAGGATGTTCTAACTCCTACAAAAAACAACTAAGAAAGAAGGGGAAAAAGCCCACAACACAATATTTCAAGCACATCGGGATAAAAAAAGGAATGAGAGTCACAAAACACAACGCGAAGGATCACAGCACAAGCCTCCATGAAAAAAGGGAAGGGGAAGAAAGAGCCTGCGGTCTCCCGCACCCTAGAGAAGAAGACTTCAGCGGGAGGGAGGAAGAGGGCAGGAGCCGAAAAATACAGAAAGAAGATATGGAAGGGAACCGGGGCTCCAGGAGTTGGGGGCCAAGCGGAAAACCAGAAGGGGAGCGGTGGTCACGTATGTACAAAGAGCCACCCGGGAAGGGGGGGAAATGCCCTCATTAAGCGTAGCTTAAGAGAAGCCGTGAAGCAGCCCTTCATCACTAAAAAATACAAGAAAAGCGGGATCTTGATCATTCTCAGGCCGCTCTTGTAGAAAGAGAAAAACCTGAGAATTACGGAACGGCTCGAAGAATAGAGTAGACAGCGGGGTGAGGCAATGTGAAGCCGTGGGTTGAGAAAAACAGGGGTTAAGACGTGATGGGACGAAAATGAAGGCTGTCGACGGGGGAGGTGGAGGCAAAAGTGAGGAGAGGAAGAAGGTGAGGAAAGGGCAAATGGGGAAAGAAAGGGGGGAAGGGGAGCAGCGTACATCAGTGCGGAAGGAATGCGAACAAAGGGGCAATAGGCGGATGGAAGGGGGTTAAGAGGAAGGCGAGGGGAAGACCAGGAATAGGGGAGAGGAGAAGGTAGGAAGGGTGTTCTGGGGGGGAAGGGGTGGGGGGGGGGGGAGCGAAAACGAAACCTAGGGAGTGAGAAGGTGAGAGGAGGAACAGGATGAGCGTGGGAAGATGAAAATAAAAGACGAACGAAAGAGGAAAGAAGAAATGGATAATGACGATTGAGCTGGGGTCGGCGAGGCGGTGGGAATATGAGTAGCTGTGCAGGTACGGAGGAACGACGGGAGGTGCAGACCGTACAAACGGGGTGTGGTGACTGAGGGGGGAAGGTAAGGAGGGGGGAGGGGTGTAGAAGGATGCGGATGAAGGAAGAGGGAAGGGGAATCAAGGGGGGGGAGAGAAGAAAGCCAAGAAAGGAATATGGAAGATTTGAGAGGGAGGGGGGGTGAAAAGGGAAGAAGGAGAAGGAGGGGGCGAAGACAAAGGGAAGGTGGTGCACGGAGAATGGTGGGGCAGGAAGGGGGATAGGTAAAGGGGGGATGAATGAGGAGATGGCAGAGACGAGAAGAGAAAAAGTAGATCGGAGGAGAAGAGCAGGGGGAGGAGTGGGAGGGCGAAACAGTGCGAGGGCATTGGGGAGGGGGTGAGAGGGGAGAGGAGGAGGAGTGCGGAGGGACGAAGGGGAGCTTTGTCATGCTAGGAGGCGGGGGGAAGCAAGTAGAAGACGAGGGAGGGGGAGGGTGGGGGGGGAGGGGAAAGATTGAAGGAGTGGAGACATGTGGGGGGGGGGGGGGATGGAGAGAGGAAGGGTGGCGAAGAGTAGTGGGGGCGGGCGGAAATAGAGGGGCTGGGTGAAGGGGGAAGAAGGGGTGGGAGGCAAGGGTGTGGGGGAGGTGGTTGTGAAGGAGGAGGGGATTGGAGTGAAGAAACGGGAGAAGGGGAGAAATTGATGAAGAGGTAGGTATTGGAAGGGGGGGTGAGGGGCGTAAGGTGAAAGTATAAGCTAGGAGAGGACGGTGATGAAAGTGGGTAGCAAAGTGAAGGGAGTGGTCAAGGAGGAGGGAAGGGGAGTGGGGGGAGGGAAAGGGAAAGTGGAGTCAAGATGGAGAGGAGTACAGTGGGGGAAAGGCGAGTACCAGAGGAAAGGTGAGAACGGAGAATGGGCGAATGGGGAGGGTGGCGGGGGATGCGAAAGAAATGAAATGGGAAAGGAGGTGACAAAAGGGAAGAGAGATGAAAAAAGGGAGCGATAGGACGACGGGCGGGGGGGGGACCTGAAAGCGTGAGGATTGTAAAATGGGTGGAGGGGGCGGCTAAGCAATAATGCGTAGAAAGGACGGGGAGAGAGGGGAGACCGAGGAGAGGTTGGGAACGGGTACGAAGTGAAGGAAGGGGGGGGGAAAGTAGAGAAAAGAAGAGGAGCGTGAGGGGGGAGAAAAAGCAGGTGAGGGAGTGGGTCCGATGTAGAAGAATGAGGGGTAAAATGGGAGGGGGAGGGGGAAACAGGGTCTGAAGGGGCGTCAGGGGAGAATTGCAAGAGAAGCGGGGGAGGGGATGGTGGGACGGGGAGGGACGGTAGAGAGGGGGGGATGGTGGAGGAGGAGATTTTACCCAGAGGGGAGGAAAGGAGACGGGAAAGAGATGGCGGCGGGAGTGTAGAAGAGAGGGAATAAGGGGTTTGAGTAGGGAAAAGAGAGAGGATGGAAAAAGGGGAGAGAGCGATAGGGCGGAGATGGAAGGGAGGATAGAGGGAGAAGAGCATAGAATGGGGGAGTAGTCAAGGGAGGGGAAGAGGGAGAATGGTAAGAGGAGAAATCGGCAAAGGGGGGGGGTGGGAGCGGAGTGGGCGGAGGGAAGGGGAAGAAGGGGAGAAAGGAGTAATAGGAAGTAGAGAAGGCTAGAGCCGGGAGAAGGGTCGAGGGGAGAGGAGAGGGAAATGGCGACAGGGAGCAAATATAGGCGGCAGTGGGGGTGGGGGCATCGAGGGGTGGGGTGGAGAAGAGAAATCATAAGTGGAAGGGAGAAAGTAGAGAAGAGAAGCGGGAGGGAATAAACAGGGGGGGGAGGAGGTGGGAGTGGGTGAGGGACTTAGAGGAGTGGAGTCAAGCGGGAGAGAAAATTAAAGAGTAGTGGACAGGGGCTAAGGGCGTTAAAGAGGAGAGTGCGGGAACGGAGGTAGTAGAAGAAAGAGGTTGACGTAGCGGGACTAAGTGAGCGGAACGGGAGGGGGTAAAGTTGGGGGGGAGAAGGGTGAGGGACATGAAGAGAGGAGGGGAAGAGGGGGGGCCAGAATATAGGGGGAGATAAACATAGGGAGGAGGGGAAAGGGGAAGGAAAAACAGGAGGGAGGGCAGTGGAGGGGAAAAAAAAAAAGAAGGAGGGAGGGGCAGAAACAAAAGAACAGGGACGAAGGGAGGAGAAAGGTGGCAAAGAAGAAAGTAAGGGGTTGAGGAAAAAAAAGGTATGGGAGGAGCTATGGGGGAAATGTGAGGGCGAGAAGAGGGGGAATGGAGAAGAAGTGGAGCGGAAAGGGGATTTGGTTTGCTGACGGAAAGGGAAAGGAAAGCCGAGGAGACGCCTAGTAATCAGGGGGGGGACGCGGGAGGGGAGGAGGGGAGAGGCGGAGGGGGGGGGCGGAGCGGCGGGTGGGTATTAGGGGGGCGATGGCAAGGAAATGGGGGGAAAGAGGAGAGTGGGGAATGCTAGGAGAGGATGCACTGGGGAAGAGAGGTAGTGTTAAAAGGGGAGAGGGGTGGGGGTGAGAGGGGAAAGTGGGAGGGGTTGTGCAGAGAGAAATGTAAGAGGGGGAGGATGAGAGGAGAGAAGAGTGGGGGGAGTGGACGGGAACTGAGACACTCCAGGCGAGTAAAGGAGAAGTCTGATGGAGGAGGGGAAGGAGACGGGGATGGATGGAGGGGGGGGGAGGACGGAGTTGAGGAAGGAAAAGAGGAAGGTCAAGGAAAGGGTAGATGGGATCAAGAGTGAAGAGGCCGAAATAAAAACGAACTCGAAGGCGAAGAAGAGGGGCGGAGAGGTGGGGTACGGGACGAGGTGGGGTGTAGTAATCGTGGGGAGTGGTGCTAGGAGTGAATTAGAATAGGGGGCGGAGTGGCGAGCGGTTAGAGGGGTGAAAAAAATTAAGTGGTAGGGGGGGAGAGAAGGAAGAGAGAGTAGTAGAGGGTAAGGGAAGGGGAAACCATCAATCGCTGGGCGCGGAGTATGCTATCTCTCAGAAAACGGAGGGGGAGAGAGATCCATATCAATAAGACGCACGCGCTTTCATTGTAAATAAAGGAGGGACGAGCAGGGGAGAACAGCATGGTCCCTAACGGCCAGCCGACCCCGAGGCTTAGAGTTGAATCAAGAAACCACGAGAAAGGGAAGAGGGGTCAAGGGCTCTAACCTCCACGCCGCAAATAAAGAAGGAGGGGGGGTGGAAGATAGAAGAAAATTCTGGTTGTATTGTGTACACCGAAGGCCATGACCGGAAAAAGGTGCAAAAACTATGGCTGCAGAGGGGCTCCGGACTCTTAAATGCACCAGAGGGTCAGAAGAAGAGGGGCAGGGAGTACCTGGCCGACGGACGGGACCAAGGCATGGTATATTGTGCAAAAAATCTCGGCGGGGGGGTCATTTCGGAACCATGTGGTGCGGTGGACAATGGACATGAGGGACTTGTGGGGATGGCGAAAAAGCCGAGCAGTGCCAAGCCTGTGCCGGGGGAATTATAGCACTTGGGGGAAAGGAGGGGACCCCGTTGGCTGACTTTCTTTCAAAAAAGGGGTGGGGGGTGGGGGTGGTCGTAGGGATTGGAAGGGGGGGTCAAGCTGGGGTAACTTGGGGGGGGGGTCATTCAGGGAGACGGGGGAAAACCTAATATAAAGAGAAACAATGACCGGCTAGCCACTTATACAGGAAAAAAGGGGGTTAAAAAATGGGGGGAAGGAACGAGGAGTCAAGCGGACTTGTCTCCGGGGGAAAAGGGCGGAAATTTGGAAACCTGCTTTAATTGGTCTTATTGCAAGAGAGAGGGGTTAAGAGAAAGAAAGAAAGCGCTTGTCCGGTTCAGGAAAGAGCTTCAGGGGGAGGAGGGAATATGTGGCTGAATCCTTCCAAGGACGAAAAGAACACCCGGGTTATTCCGCAGCGATGTAAATGCGAGGAGGAAATAGCAAATGCTTAATTCCTAAGGAGAAACTTGGTAAAGGGAGAGGGGAGAGGGGTCTGGGAGCGGGCTAATTATATTGAAAAGTAAGGGGGGTTTCATGATTTAGGTACGGAGGGAAGGAGTAGGCAGAGGTGTGGTATTACAACAATTCAAGGGTTCAAAAGGGGGAAGGGCTAAGAGGCAACAGCCCGACTAGACTGCATGACTAGAAAATCTTAAGGGTTCAAATCAGAACGGAAACAAAAGCATGGAGGGGTACCAAAAACATTTCGAATACTGAGTCCCGGGAGGGGGGCGCTAAACTGGTGATGGAAGGGGAACGGAGGCGCTCAAGATCTAAAAGAACATGGGCATCAACGAACCGCAAGCGGGGGAAGGAGTCTTTTTATGGATCATGGAGAGACACTGGAAAAACAACAAATATGCAATTTTCTGTGATTCTGGAAATTGGCAAGAAAGAGAGGGGCTTGAAGATGGGAAAACTTTTAGAATCTCCGTGGAGGGAAACGGAAAAGGGACAACAAAAAAATGGAGGAAAAACAGATATAGGCAGGGGGGGCCATCCAAGCGATACTAAACATTGGGGCGCAAGGGAAGAAACTAGATAAAAAAAATGCTTGGTTGGGGTTATTAATGTGGACTCCAGGAGATAAACCAAAGGAGAGAATGCGGTCGGGGGGTTCCATCAGGGGACTGAAAAGAAGTGAAAAAGGTCTGGCCTGGGGCATCCTTCCATGTGCCCTGGAAAGAGGGAGGAGAAAACGCCAGGGGAGTGGGTGAAAGGGTGGGAACCTCCATTTATTCAGAGATCGGTAAGGTCTGGGGAAGGCGAAGTCCAAGTCGGCAGGGAGAACATCGGGCAAGGAGAAAGATCGATAATATCTAGGGCACTGAGGGCCAAAGTGAAAAAAAATAATTGGTTAGAAAGGGGGGGGGACAAACAACAAGGATCGGAGGACCAGAGAGCCGATAAGGATGAAATGAGAGGGCTGGATGGAGGGGATAAAAAAAGGAGTACGCGAGGAGGATGATTACAGTAGGAGAGAAGCGTAGCATAGACAACATGAAGGCGGGAGTCGGGTGGAGGGGGCAGGAGAGGGGGGCATAGAAGCAGAGAATAAAAGTAAAAGAGGGAAGTGGTAAATGAGGGAGTGAAACGGATCGAGTAAGGGGGAAAGAGAAAAAATAAATAAGAGGAAAGAAAGGGGGGTGGTGAGGGGAGGAGCTGTGCGCAGAAGAGAGGAGAGGGGGCAGGCCACGAGGTGAGGAAGGGGGGAGGCCAAGGAGGGGGAGTGGGTCGGGGGATAAGGGGAGCGGGGAGGAAGAGAGGATATCTAAGAAGCCGGGGACAGAAACAAGAAACAGGGGGAAGCGAGGGGGTGAAAAAGGGGTAAGAAGAAGGACTTGATCAATAAAAACTGGGTGAGTCACTGCAAGTACAGCCTATGTCGCACAGGAGAGACAATGTAGTGGAAAGGAACCTCATCCAGACCCGTAGGAGAGAGGGGAAGGAAGAGGAGCGGATTCCAACATGACTGTGGCTTCGGAGCTGGGAGAAACAAGGGGGGGTGAGGGTTCGAGCTGCGAGGCCCGGAAAAAGGAAATCCTTGTGGATTGGGAGAGACTTAGAGAAAAGGGGAAACGCATGTCAGCTGATCCCGTTGTACAAAACTAGGGGAATCATAATACGCAATTTCATGTTCAAAGGGAACCGAAGGAAAAAATGAAGGGAGGAAAGAACTACAAGGTGAAAAGTCACTTCTGGAAAGTACATATTTATTGGAAGAATCGGTCACGGGACAGTGGGGTTCTAGAAAAATTGTACGTATCAGGGGGGACATACTTTGACAACACCCAACAGGGGAAAAAAAGGCCGACCCCAGGGTCAAAAAAGACACACCAAAAACCCCAAGAAAGAAAGGCAGCTCACACAAAGGGGGAAAACACCAACGTTTCCCGCGAAGGCTACCCAGGCCTCGTTGCACGGAAAAATCTGCGAAAAACAAGAGGGAAAAAAGATTCCCACCTAGATTTGAAGAAACTAGACAATTCTGGGAAAAAGGTAATCGCAAATATTCTCTTTGGGCGGCGCATATCGGACTTTCTCCCTTGATGACTCATGGTCCGAGGAGGGAGGGGGCAGGCAGAGAAGAAGTAAGGGGAAAAATCATGTCATCCTCTTCAAAAAGCACTTTATCGGTAAAAGGTTTTACCAAGAAATGGGGGCTTTCATGAAGGGCAACGCCTTCGCGTATCAGCCTCCTTGAGGGCGCGAAATCGTTCGAAGACCAAAGGGATAAAAGGAAGGAGGGAGATAAATCTCCTCCTCGCGTGGCCGTAGAACTAGGAAAAGAAAGTCGAAGGTAAAAACTGCTCGTCACTTCCGGGACATGAAAGGCGTTGACCTCGGGATAT
>Ga0179593_1522286_pt1 | contig 10934 bp, 7 predicted proteins | sample CZODoug2_1_08_16_FD_185931 | JGI IMG/M metagenome (GOLD analysis project Ga0179593, IMG submission 185931) | Vadose zone soil fungal communities from Angelo Coast Range Reserve, California, USA - CZODoug2_1_08_16fungal (PacBio error correction) | ecosystem: Environmental > Terrestrial > Soil >...
AAAAAAACAGTCAACCAAACACTCTGATGGATGAAGCGATATCCTGAAAGGAGACATAGGAGGAACAAAAGCACGCGCGAGCAGCACGACACTGAATTCATTCCAGACTTGGCTAAGAGCTGCGTCTCAGGGGGGAAGAGAAAGTCGACCGGACGAAGAAGCTAAGAAACGAAAAGAGTCGCTGAGGGCATCGCCAATCGCGAGGCTGAGCTCTAGCTTCCGAGAAGGGAGATACGGAAGGTCTCGTCCGCCCTTCGAGTGCCTGCAAAAAGAAAAGTACTTGAATGGGTCCGAACCTAACAGAAAAACAAGCGAGCCACCCGCTCGGCGGCGAATAGAACAGCTGATAGTCATCGAGAAAGCTGACTCAAGGAAGGGACGAGACCTGGACACCGTGAGAGGCGAGGGATCTGGAGCAGCCGTGAGGGGGAAAAGGACGCGTCCCAGGGAAGGGGGAAAGGGGGGGGAACTCAACACCTTGAAAAAACAACGATCGCCTAAGCTAAAGCTTCTGGTCCTCGATAATAGGATCTTGCGAAAGATGAAATACAGTTCCAGGACTGGGAATTTGAAGGGGCCGAAGGAAAGAAATCGCGGATGAAACTGAAATTCACGAACGCCAGATGGGGCTCTCGAAAGATTCAACTCTCAACGCGCGGTCCCTGGTTGAAGGAAACCGATCCTTGAAAGGAGGTAAGCAGGAAATCTTCCGTCCGAAGCGAGGGGGAGCTCAAGGAAGCATCCTACTTGCCGGGCAGCGAGAAAAAACTAATGGAAAGCAACGGCAAAAGGGACAATCGTTTTCGACACACTCTTCCACGCAAGAGGTCCTGCGAAAACTACTGAAATCAACTGCTAGTCTGGTCAGGGAAAAAAAAAAAGGACCTCGAGAAACTAGGAGAACAGGTATCATTGGGGGATCGAGGCGAGCTAAAAGATCACACCCACGACGCGCGGAGAGGCGGCAGTTTAGAATTCAAAGAGTAATGTCCCACGATAAAAGGCTCAAGGAGGAAAAGGAAGAATGAACCCGGATCCGACCTGGCGGTAAATCATTTATTGACGATTGCAAGAGAAAAAATGAGCTGCGGAGACAGCTCGGGCCTGGCGATATATTCGAGTCTGCAGAGTTGGGCAGACGAGCCTTCCACGGGAAGACGAAAAGAGCCGGATCTGAAACAAACGACTGCACGAAGACAGAAGGCATGCTCCGGGTCGGCTCAAAAACCGAGCTCTAAACAGACCGGAAACCCACGAGTGCACGGAAAAAGGGAGAAAGGAGAAAAACTGCTCGTCAATCACAGGGAAAAAAGACTCTGCAAGGAAACAGAGGAGAAAGCGCCATCCTGCATGCGGGACGAGGGGAGTCTACGACTATCCCTGAATTCCGGCAGAGAAGCAAAGGGCCCGCACACGAAAGGGGGGACGACTGCGCGGGGGTACTGCTACAGTGGCGTTCGGTTCATACGAGGGGGGAAAGGAGAAGAGACGAAGAAAAGTAAGGACTGGGCTCGAAAAAGCGCGCAAAAAAAGCGAGCTTCGAAGTGGTGGCCGGGGCCTAAAAGTAGCCGATCCCGAAGGGCCTTGTCGAAGGGGGGGGTACACGGTTCCAAGGGCCCGTCGAGTCAGGACCCCCTAATCTTTTACGAGAGGGAGCGTCAAGAGGGGGATCCGAGAAGGTCAACACCGAAAAGACATCTAGGGGTACCCGCACCATCAGGACATCCGCTGAGTCGGGAAGGACGAAATTAAGAAAGGTAGGCCGCGGGAATTGAGTGCTGAAGAAACGAACACAGGACGACAATTTGGCGGGGGAAGGAAACCTACTCAACGGGCAGTGAAAATGGTGCATTCGTGAAGGCCCGCATAGAGTCCCGAAGACAATTAGGCCCGCCAATAACGATTCAGCCTTACCAGGAAAGAAGCACCTGGCCAATTCCTGATCTCCTTACAGAAAACATGAAAAGATGGGAAGGATGAGTTGAAAGACCTGAAGAGGGGGGGGACCCCCGGAACAATTCATTTCTCACAGAGCTGGGGAGGGGAAATAAAATCCTTTTAATGGGGGGGACACAAGAAGGGCAAGGTCGGACAATGGGGGGGTTTCGTCGCCATGGAAAAATGTACGCGCTTAGATCAAGGTGTTAAAAACGCGTCGAATTAATTACGGGGGGGGGGAAAATAAATTAGGACAGTATAGCCGCGTCAAACGTCAGTAGAAAAACACGAACGCAGCAACTCGACCAGTAGCAAAGTCATGACCTCACTCACAGAAAGGCGATGCGAGAAGGTCTGGAACGGGAAGGGGAAAACTCTTCACGCCGGGGTTCACTCGGCCGATTCGAACGTCAGGAACGGGGACCAATCGGGGTCGGGCGTCCGATCCTAGTCTAAAGTAAAGACGATAGGGTAGGTTTTCATTCCGGAAGAGTGAACTCTTAAGTGGCCGTCGAAGCTTGGGGTGCATTAACTAAACCCCAGGGGGGATCAATTAAATAGCGGTCTTCCCGCTCTAGGGGGAAGATCAACGCTCGCCCACTGCGATTCTGAGGGTAAGAGGCGACGAGCATCGGTGCGAGAAAGGTCGACAGGCCGAAAGGGCGGCAGCAGCATAAAAGGTAAAAAGGAGACGACTACACGCAGATACGAATCGAGTGGACAGCTCTCGGAAAAAAACCAAGAGGGGAGGATGGGAAAAAAAAGGGAGAGAGCTGAAACAGCTTTCGCGTAAAAGAGGGTGTCCGGGTACTCCCCCTCTGCGAGGGGAAAGAAGGGTCCTAGCCCTAAAAAGAGAAAATGCTAAACCCTAAAAACCATCGCTACGCTTGAAGACGAGACTGGGGCACCGGGAGACAAAAAATTAGATATGACCGGTCGCCGTAACCACATCGTGGCCGAGGCTAAAACGGGGGGATCGTCCGCCGAATCGTCCGTGCAAAGTCAAAGGGCCAGACGGAAGCGGACCAGCCTGCACCGGGGCAATCGGCCCCCCAGGCACAGAAAGTGACGAGTTATTAGGGGAGTTGGCTCAGGCCCGGCCAACCCGTTCTCCAGCCGTACTGTGAGGGTGGAGGGGGTAAAGGAACGTCTGGGACCGGTCGAGCTGGCGGGAAAGGGTAACGAGCCCTGGGGGAAACGGATCATGCTCGGAAGGAAGTGATGGGGGGGCGAGATGGCCCTGAGCTACCCTGAAGAAAGAGCGCGGAACGGAACAGGCGTTGACAATGCATACTAGGGCGCTCTGAAGGTCGGGGTTTTACCAAAGCTACAAGGAGGGATGACCCCCAAGCGATGCTGGAACCGCAGCGGCTGTGCCGTGTCGAAAATGAGCCAGGGAGGTTAACAAAAAAAAAGACTAGCCCCAGCGCTTCCAAAGGGGGGGGGAGTCTGTGTGGAGCGTCAGGACATTTGAAACAAAAAAAAAGCGCCTGTCGGAGACGGTCACACGGAGTGCCTTGGAAAAGGGGACGTCGGGCTTCACTAACAAAAAAACCGAAGCCCTTGAGCAGGGGGTTTCCGGAAAGACACGGAGACGGGGGGGTCAAACGAACCAGAAAAAAACAATCTCCGCAACGCTTGGGACCAGAGGGATACTCCACGTCCGAAGAAGACTGATTAAAGTAGGGAGGGGAATGAAGAGGTCTGAGTGGGAGGGCCTCGCGCAAAAAAGGGGGAAACTTCGCGTAATTGAAGGGGGTCATCCGAACACCGGGATTAAAGTAAAAGAACCAAGATCGCACGCACCACAATGAGCATATTTCCTATCGGCCCACCCCAGCTCAGGGAGGGGGAGCGTCCGTCCGCTTTCGGGGAAAAATGGATCTCTCGGAGCGGAAGCAAGAAAATCAGTCATGGCTAACTCACGAAAGACGATAATTCGAGCGCGTCGTGAAACCCTTGAGCAAAAGGAGCTGGGGAAGGGGGAGGGTGTGAAAGGGAATCCGAGCCGACCCCCCCCACCAACCACCCAACCCCCCTGTTCTCAGGAGGACTATGGAGAAAGTAGCATAAGGAGGCTGCAGATTGAGCGGTCTATACTCTTTTCCAAGTAGAACCTTCAATGGACGTCGAGGAAAATGAAGGTCCACTGGGCTACGCAGGAGGAACTTGGGGCTTGGCTTAGGATTCAGCCTTAACAGATCTGAGGAGGTGTTTTAAACCGAGGGTGAAGACAAAAATGTTGCAAACTAGAGGCTTGCCTAGGAAGTTAGCTTGCTGGGAGGGACCCCTTATTACAGCGCGATAAATGCTCCGAGAAAAATGTGCTGAAAGAACCATCAATAGGTAGGGGGACACTTCGTACGAACGGGGTTCGCCGCCTGGGAACTTCCTGGAATATGTCCTCTGCCACATCTTAAGAGTCGACTTAGGTTACCAAGGAAAAAAAGCGGCGCAGCTGGGGGAACATTCTCTAGCATGCACGGTCAGAGACCGATACGTTCTCGAGCGGGGGCGGCGGGGGGGGGGAAGGTATGGCGCCTCCCGAAAAAAAACTGATCATCGGAAGTGACTCCGGGAACGAACAAGTCGGCTAGTGAAGGGGGGAGCCCTAACAAAATCGTAGGAACGGTGGCCCGGTTCTTTCCACGAGTGGTAGGATAAAAAAAAACTAGGCATAGGAAAGGAAGGGGGGCGTTCTTGGAAAAAAAAAAGGGGTCTGAAAGGCCGAGGCCCGTTCAGAACACTCAAATCTAGGGGTGAGCCCAAAACTGGGGAGACGAGTGGAAGGACTTCGCGAGAAAAAGAAAAAGTTCGTAAAAAGGGCTGGCCAAGGACTACAGAAGCCTTCGCGGCTACAAAAGAGAGGAAAGAGCTGTCCCGGTAAAGGTCTGGCAATCGAAAAAGGAAAAGACCTGGATCTCGGAGTCCAAACGTGACCAGAGGGAGGAGGAGTCTTTTGACAGAGCCTTTTGGGTAGAGAAGGGGTCTCAGTCGAGAGCGGCGGCTACTTCCGAAGCGATACAGTCCTAGAGAAGGACCCTTCTGGGCACCAGGCACTCAGCCGACTGTAGGAGTCGTAGATCAGCGAGCGGGGGAAAAAAGAACACGGACACGTCGTCGCCACACCGAAGGGCTTTCGCGGGCGAAATCAGCGGGAGAACAATTCGGAAAATCAAAAAGGGATGAAATCGCAAGGGTCGGCGAAACTCGTCGGGGAGAGCACGTCTCGGAACTGCTGAGAGAGAACCACGAATCCAGGTGGAGGGTCTCCCAAAAAAAAAAGGGGAGTGTCGTTAAATGCTCATCGGTGACGCCGCCTGTCTATTTCCTAGGAGGGGATCAAGATGAGAGTAACACAGGGGGAAATGACTCGAGGGGGGGAGACCCTGATGCTCAAAAAAAGTCAGGGCGTCCGAAGGCGCTGAACAGGCTAGCAAAGAAATAACTGGTTTGAAAGGGTTCGGAAAATCTCTACAACAAAAAAAAGAGTGAGATCGGGCGTCAAACCCAACTAAAGCGGAAAGGGGGGCGCGAGATCCTGTTTGGGGAAAAGAAAAGCAGGGGGGGGAAAATAGGGAAACAGAAAGGGGATTAGATGCAGTACAGACGGGACTTAAAAAGATTACCTTAGCCTACATGAAGAGAGAAAACCGAGGGCAAAGAGGACGCCGGGGGTAAAAATTAATTCATCGTTGGTCAAAGGGTCCCAAGAGACGGAGTGCGAATACTCTAGCGAACTCGGGAGGCCTAAAAAAGGACCTGCTTCTCCGACCACAGTCCGACGCACCAGAAATCTGAATGGGGAGAAGAATATAGCGGCAGAGGAAATCCCCTGAGAAGTAGAGAGAAATGATCGAGAGTCTTCTGAAACGCCGTCCGGACGAAAAAAAGGACAGGGTCCCAGCAGGGGGGGGTTAGAAAGGAAAAGAGCACGGAGACGCCGGGGAAAAAGTACGGGCGCTCGAGGTGCTAAAAGAGAGTAAGTCCACAAAGGGCGAGACACGATAACGCAACAAGAAGCGGCAAAAAAACCGGAGAGGACTCTGAAAAGGATAGGAGGGATAGAGGGGGGCCAAGAAAACGGAACAGATAATGGGCCGAGGGCGGGGGGTAGGGCTACCGACCGTCCATCCTTATGGAAAAGACTTGACACCATCAAGGTGATCAGGAAGCGAGGTGCTAATACGGGGATCACCCTCTCTGGACCTAAGACTACAAAAAAAGACAGAAGGAGGGGTTCCCAACATGGAAGAATCCGTCTGAAGGCTCCGATCGGGTCAAGACACTCGGCATGGGGCACGGCGAGGAGAGAGGACACGGGGGAACTTATCACCTTTAGAAACTGGTCTCGGGCCAAGGACCGAGAAAATAGAACCTCGCCCAACAGCTGGAGCCCACGGTGATTTGGGTAGAGAAAGGGAAAAGAAACAAAAGGAAGGGAAAGATACCTGAATCAGGAGGGAACTTTTCGCTATAGGATAGAGGCGCCACCAAACCACTATACCTACCATCTTCTTCTTCTTGTGAAGGAAATGGAGGCTCCCGGAGAAAGGGAGAAAGATTACGGGAAGGGAAAATCGGCAGGCGGCTAAAAACCAGTTCATGGAAGAATTAAATAAAGGATGCCCATGAAAAAAAAATCGGACAGACTCAGTCATCGCGCAACCAACTAATACTGGCGCGGCATCAGTCCCTGAACTGCAAGGTTCTTCCTCAAACGAAATAAGCAACCGAGCACAACCATAGCATGGGAAAAAAACGAAAAAACTAGGTTGCACGGGAGACAGCCAGCCCGAGCTACCCGAAAATAACCCAGAAGGGTGGGGAACAGATGGGTCCAAATGCTGCCGCTAACTTCCGAAAACAAGGCCCCGAGAAACGATCTCTCCATCCTGCAGGATGCTAAAACGAAGTCTTGAATAAGGAAGGGGAGCGAGGCCAAGGCCTGCAAGGGCCGCTCAGCGTCAAGTTGGAAAAAGCCAGAGGCGACTTCTCGAAGGGCTGAAATACTAGGAAACAAGGGGGTGGGAAATAGGCTACAGAATTAAAGCTGCGCGAATCTGACCTGGGCTGCCTGAAAAGATTTTTGTGGGGGGCCCGGAAAGATGTCCAGAATCTCGTTGTCGGGGACTCTCTTTTCAGTGGTCACATCCGGAAGGGGGTCGGAGCTCACCTCCTATGGATCAGTCACAGGAGGAAACCCAGCCCCGCAATCCCTCCTAAATATTTAAATGAAAAAAACGCGAGAAATCAATCTATTCAATGAAAGAAAGAAATGTAATAACTAGACCCGGTATGCTGTTGAGAGTTCGGAGGAGGACACGGGCGACCAATGTTTGCAAGGAAAACCCTTGCCAGTTGGTAAACATCTTGAAAAAGCAACCAGACGCTGAAGATCCGAAATAGGAAAACCGGGCATCAGGCGAAATTCTAAGGGAAAAAGATTACACTATCAAGAGCCAGTGGGGGCAAAGGGTTAACTTATCCTAGCACACATCACAATGACGTCTCTGGAATAACAACGTTGTAACTCATCCCGAGGCCGACCAAACAGGACTTGAGGGACAACTCTCGAGAGGGGAGGGAATCCTCCATGGATAGTCACCAAGACCTTTCAAATTTCTATAAACCAGTAGTGTGGGCAAATCTGCAACAGCAAGTCAGACTGTAAATCCTCTCTCAAGGGGTCGTCTTGTGGGATATCCGACAAGAAAGATTGAAAAAAGACATCGCGCTAAAAAGGCCGCGGCTCACAAGAAGCACCGACGCGAACCGGAGCGCAAGTTCAGAAAACAACCACGAGCGGAAAGGAAAATTGAGGGCGCTGGGTGCTTTCCTCAAAATCCTGACCGAAAGGGTCACTAAAATGTGGGGAAGGGAAAAGGGGCCGCGGTGCATTCAGGGGGTGTCTCTCCGAAATTGGGGGGGAGAACGGGGGTGAAAAAATGCGGGGGCTATCGCGGTCAAAAAGGAGGTCCACGCGGCAAGAGTGTCGAAAAGGGGGGACGCAGGGGGTAGGAACGAACCTCGGGACGCTCGTTGGAGCCGCAAAATCCGGAGCTAAAATACGCCCTGGCTCGAGCATTCCTCGTCTTAGGGGTCCTGAAGAAAACCAAAACTCGGGGAAAATATCTCTGTCAAAGAACTACAGAGTGGAGAGCTTGTCAAAACAGCGCAGAGGATATCAAAAGGGGAGAAGGAGAGAAAAAGGCCAGCCGCAGCATTTAATGGCACAGCGTCGGGGCTTACGTAAAAAAGGGAAAGGCAGGGCATTCAGAGGTGGGAGAGTTCACTGGACGACCCGCAAAGAACCATGAAGCTAGGCATGGATAAGAAAAAAAGGGCGCGGGGTCCTCCGAGCCCACGTCACCTAAGGTTCCCACAATTTCGATGACGCTAATTGACACATCGGACGCAATCTTTTCCCCTATTCCGTGGGCTTGGCTAACTATCAGTCAAGCAGCAAGTAAGCCCCGATTCTCCTACCAAATGGACAAAGGGCCGTATACCCTTCACTCAATCTCGAGGTCGTAGTGAGGCCGCAAATAAACGTATCTACCTTCTCCCGCAATCGTAGGTGGAAGTTGGGGGGTACGCGTCTGCGAACACGAGCAGTGGGCTCTTTGCTAGACGGCCTTAGGCTCTGGAGAAGAAAGGGAGAGGGGGGGCAGAGAAAAACAGCGAAAAGCCCCCATGGAAGGGCTGGAAGGCGGGCCCGGTTTGAAGAGAATTCAACTCTTTCAGGCAGACCGTACCGGGGGGGGTGAATTCAAGGAGGGAAAGTATCCCCAGAACGCGATGTATGGAACTGAAAGCGCGTTCCCGTTTTCTGAACCTTCGAAGGGGGCACTAATTAAAAAGCGGCAGTCAGGGGCTTCTTGTTACTCGGATCAGACTGAACATCGGCGAGATTGCGTGGAGCGAAAACGTCCTGACGGTCTCAACTATGGGGGGTCGAGGAACCGAGAAGAGGGGCGGGGCCCAACCGTCAGAACACTTTGCCAGCAGGGGTTAAAAAGGAAACAACAGGGCGGAAAACTGTGGGGCGAGCCCAGAACCATCACAAAGACGAATTGTCCTCGTCAGTCTACGTAAAGGACAAACTACCGAGGATGTCCTGAAGCTGGGACAGGGGGACGGGGCCGGGGAGCATGGGATTGGACATAGGCGCCGCGCATTGGGAAAAAGACCGTACCGAGAGGGGGGAGAGACCGGCGGGGCTGGAACCCCATACCCGCACAAGACTCGAACACAGCGGGGAAAGCTAGGGAGAAAAAAAAAACATGCATATGGATCTACGAACCCCCGCGAAGTCGAGCTTCCGAGGTGTACATTGATCTTGGAATCGCCTGCCAAGTAGTATAGTCAACGGACGCTCAATGCGGGGCAAAGCGCGTCGTCCCGTGGGCGGTAGCCGGGACCTTGCCTTAGAGTTTCAGGGCCGTAGCTGGGACACGAGTCCGGGACCGAGAGATGGAGTGGCGCGGTCAAAATTGGGGGCGAGCCGTTCCATATCTTCGGAGTACTGAAAGAAAAAGTAAACAGGGATATAAAATGTCGGTCATGGGTCTAGCACCGCGCCGTTAAAAGACAAAACACGGGGGGACTGCTGAGGGGAGGTGTCGGATTAGAAAAAGGGGTGGTACGAATGAGCGTCGAAAAAAACGGCCGGGAAAAAGTAAGGCGCACTGAGAAATCGTACAGAGAGAACGGTGCCGCCCCTTCCTTTGCGCCGATACACGCGCAAGTTGCGATGGGGCCTTCCACCTGGATGTGCACCCACTCATGCTCCGCTGTCAAGTAGGGGGACAAGAAGCTGCGCCCTGCTCGGAGCGCCCTGCTTAAACATACGCGGAGGCTAGGGGTGGATTTCGGGACTCAGACTCGTCTGCTAACAAAAGTTTAAGAGACCCGAAAGGTCAGCGAGAACGTGCAAGTTAAAAAAAAAGTCTTTGCCTTCTAGACCCAGCCGAGTCCGTAGTGCAGGGGGGGGTCCCCATGCCACTAACTGATAGCGTGAGGGAGCCCAAATCGTGACGTTGTGCCTTGCAGAGTGATTGATCGCGCCGTTCTGCGGACAGGACGTGATTGCCTCTCGAGGAGTCTCTGCCAGCCTTAAGGAAACCTACGGTCGCTGGGTTGTAGAAACACCGGGGAAGCGCTGGTGCAAGTCTAAGTTCAGTATATCAAACGGGCCGTTACGGTCAGAAACCAAAGAAGGGACGGGAGGGTAAACAAAAGCACCGCATTCTGGACCCATGGGCTCTGCAAAGATCGTCGATCATATCCGTATTCTACTCCAGAGAGAGAGGCGGGGATCGGAGCGGGTGTGACGAACGGAATTCGAGAGCGGCGGTAAAATGAGAACGAAACTGATGATCACCTCAACGAGCCGACTTGGAATCCACGCCAGGCATCCGGTCCTGCCTTACTTACTAAAAGTGGCGGAAAAAAAGGAAGAAGCAGCATCCTCGGTCGCCAAGCGAATGTCGCTCGAGCGCGGGGAACCTTGAAAAACGGTCAGTAGGGGTACAACGCGAGGGGGGCGAAGGAAGGTAAGCACGTCACGAGTCTCGAGGGTAACGACCGCGCCCCGTGGCGATTAAACGCCCCCCGGCTTGACGTGCTGAGAGGCAAGTCTCAGCCCGGAAGGCGTGGGTCAGAGCCGAACTAGATCACAGGCCCCGGAACGGATGTGACATCTATACGCCACCCTTGGGTGAGCAAAAAGCGCGCGTGAATTCACGCGCTAAGCGAAAACGAGCCACTCCATCGCGGGGACGGCGATAGAGCCCAACAAAAAACAACCGTATTAGGTAGAGGAAGGGACCGGCAACACAAACGCTGAGGGTGGGGGGGGCCGAGAGCCTGGTGAAAACTATCAGTCGAGCCAGAGAGCACAGGGCGCAAAAAGTTGTCCAGAACGGGGACTTCACATTTCCTACATCAGACGAAAAAGAGCGCCTTCGCTAGGACGCCAGCAGCAGAGGAAA
>Ga0179593_1715689_pt1 | contig 10934 bp, 22 predicted proteins | sample CZODoug2_1_08_16_FD_185931 | JGI IMG/M metagenome (GOLD analysis project Ga0179593, IMG submission 185931) | Vadose zone soil fungal communities from Angelo Coast Range Reserve, California, USA - CZODoug2_1_08_16fungal (PacBio error correction) | ecosystem: Environmental > Terrestrial > Soil >...
AACCAAAAACAACAAAAAGAAAAGAGTTCCAATATCCATTACCATAGACACAAAACCTGACTCCCATAAATAGTTGTGGTGGCTCCATGGTAATAAGGATGCAAAGAAAGACTGGTTGAACGTAACGGAGGTAGCATCCAAAGTTTGACTAGCAGCTGAGAAAAGATTTCGGGGTTTGGAAAAGCTGCTTCGGGAAGAAAGAAGAGGGGGCAAGCCGATACCGGGGATGGGGGGGGTGATATAGGGGAGTTACGAAAGACAGAGACGCGAGTGGGAGAGTAGCAAAGCACTTAAAGGGTCAAGTCATTAGAAGTTTCTGGGGAAGCCGATGGACTACAGCCCGGAAGGGCCGGCAAGGGGGAGAGGGGAAGTAGTCTTTGGCGGTGGTTTTGGTCAAGAGGCCTGAATAAAAACGGAGAACCGACAAAAAGCCTACTGGGAACCCACCTCAATAACCCTGGAGGAATGGCGACTTGAGACTTTTGGGGGGGGGACAAGAAGGGGGGCCTTTTTCTTGTTGACAACTCTGCTCAAGGGTCTCATCAGAAAAGACAGAAGTCCCTCTCAAAAATAAGGAAAAAATGGGACGATTGGACCAAACCCACCGCCACAAAATTGAGAAAGACCTACAACGACGTGGTAGGATGAGGAAAGCGTGAGGGAGATAGCAAACCAGGGGAAGAAAAAAAGAGCGGGAGATTTCAGGGGACAGCGGAGGGGGAAGAAAGGGTTGCCAGGGGGGCCGGTGAAGGCAATCGCCGGGATGGATAGAACGCTGCGCGAGGGGGGGAGGGAAAGTGTTAATTGGGGAAAGGGTAAACTTGTTGCCGGGGGCTAGGAAGGGTCTAATGAGTGGGGGGACATTGCGAAGGGGTGCGAGGGATTGCGGGTGCACGCCCCAAGTTATTTGGGAAAACGTCGCAGTGGAAAAAGGGAAAGGGGCGAAAAGTGTATGCGCGCTGGTGGAATTGTGGGGGGGGAGTGAAGCGGTAGTAAGGGTGAGGAAGCGGAAAGCGGGGGGTTTCGCTTGGGGGAAAAAGGACAGGCTGAAGAAATAGGTTTGAGGGGTATTGAAAAAAAATAGTGATGGCTTCGGGCCGGGTGCACAAGAGAAGTGGGAAAATGCAGGATTTTTACTGAGTATGGTCCTAATCGGTTGGCAGAACGGAACCCGCGAGCGAAAAAAACGGCCTGGACTGCCGGGGGGCATTTTTGGTGAAAAAAAAAAAAAACTCATGTTGTCTATTTTTGAAGAGGGGGGGGGGGGGAGCTTGGGGTTTGGGCACTGGAAAGGGTGGCTGCACGGGAGGGGGTTTAAAAGGAGGTCCCACGCCAACTAACCAAAAATTTCAGAGTGGAATAGCAAGTTTGGGGGGAGGGATGGAAACCCCAAACTCCCGGGAGGGAGAAGGATGGAGCGGAGGGAAGAGAGATGGTGGGGAGAAGTGTTGGGGATAAGGGAGGGGGGGTAAAGGGAAAAAAAAAAAGAGATAGAAGAAGAGTAACAGAGAAGCGTGGGAGTAGGAAAAGAAGAGTAAAGGAGAGTTAATAGGAAAAAAGTAGTGGGGAAAGGGGGGAGGGAAAGAAGAGATGGCAAGAATGAAAGTAAAGAAGAAAGGGAGCAAAGAAGAAGGAAAAGAAAGGGTGCATGGGAGACTGAGTGGGGGGGTGGGCGGGAGAGAAGGAGACAGGAGTATTATAGGAAGCAGGGTGAGGAGAGAAGAGGAGGGGGAGAGGGCCAGGGGGTGGAGGGGGTGGGGGGGAGAATAGATAAAGAGACGGGGAGTGGGTAAAAAAATGTAGGGAAGTGGGAAAAAAGAAGCGCATAAATGAGGTGGAATGGAGGCAGAAAAGAGGAAAGGGAGAGAGGTGAGGGAGGGAAGAAAATATGATGGTGGGGAAAAATGGGCGGGGGAGTGAAGGAAGGGAGAGGCTGGAGGGAGGAATAGGGAGGGAAAAGGGAAGGAGAAGGGGGCGGAGAAGAGGGAACTAAGATGGCAGGGAGAAAAGAAAAAGAAGAGAGAAGAAACAGATGGGTGGGTAAGGGGAGGCGAGCATGGGAAGGAAAGGGAGAAAAGAATGAGGAAGGAAAGATGAAAAAGACAGAGGGAAAAAAAGAAGAGGGGTGGGTAAGAGGGGAGTGGGGGTTCGGTGGAAGGGGAACGAGGGGATAAGAAGTGAAAGGAGAAATGGAAGGGGGGGGGAGAAGGAGGATGGGGTAGAGAGAGGAGAGCGGGGTGGTGGGAGAAAGGGACTGAAAGTAGACAGTAAAAGAAGAGGCGAAAAGGACGACAAGAGGGGTGTAGGAAGGTGTGAGGAGGCAAGGAAAAAGAAGCAGGGGAGGGGAGGCGAGGCTGAAGAAGGAGCGAAGGGCGGAGGGGAAAGGAAAGAGGATGGGTAAGGGTAGAAGAGGGGGGGAAGAGGAGAAAAAAGGAGGGGAGTAAGCGTCGGAACGGGGAGGGAGGGAAATCTAAAGGGAAGGAGAAAAAAAAGGAATATGTGCCTTTATGGCGCGGGGCGGCCTTGGGTCACGTTGGTGTGGGGGGGGGACCAAGGTTCGTTTAATGGGGAGGTCTATTACCGCGGAGGAAAATCGAAATCGAGGTCTGGAGTGAACGCGTGCGCGGTGGGGGAGGGGGGAAGAAGGTGGGGGGGATTTCATTGCAAAAAGAGATGTCGGGTCTACGAAAAGGCGATGTCTTCGGGGGGAAAAAAAAAAAGCTGGGGGGGGGTGGGCGGGGGGGGCCTGCAAATAAGGCGTTTGGGACGGGGGGGGGGACTGTGGTGTTTGAAGAGGAGGGGCTGATGAGAACTGGTGCCCGGAGTGCTGCCACCCGGCGCCAAATTGGGGAGGAACAACCTTCAGGTAGCTCACAAAACACTGAGAAGAGAGAGGAAAAAAAAGAGAACCAAAAAGAAAAGGGGGGGCAAATGGGGGAAGCCAGCAAGGAGATTTAGAGGCAGCAAACGCCACTTGTCATCAAAAACACATAAAACAAAGACAAAAACACCCGCAAACCAAAGAAAAAAAAAATCACGCCGAATGAATGGGGGGGCCTAAAAAAAGCAACATCAAAAACGCCAACTAAAAAGAGAAAGCTAGCTGCAAAAACACCAAGAGAAAAGTTGAATCCCACAAAAAGAAAAAAATCAACATATCCACGCCCGCGAGAAAATCCGAAAAGGACGCTCCGAGGCACGGGTCAGATTTTTCACCGAAGCCCCTCAGGGAAAAAAAATTTATCAAGACAGCAACATAAAAACGAAAACGCAGAAAAAACCCAAAAAGCCCCGCCAGGAAAAAAAAATCAGGGAAAAAAAGAAAAAAAAGAAACCAAAAAAAAAGTCGGGAAAAACGTGTGAAGGGGGGGAGGTGGGGTCGGCGATTCCATAACAACAAAAAAAAAAAAAAAAAGAGAGAAAAGCCCAGTGCAGCGCAGGGAAAAAATGGAAACTCGCGCAAAAACCCAACACGAAGAAAAAGTTGCCCAAAAAACCGTCTTTCAAAAAACTAGTAAAAAACAAAGGTCAAAGACACCACCCAAAGGCGAACCCCCCAAAGACACAGCAACCGATAAAGGGGGACGCTTGCCGATTTTTGGAAAAAAATCAGGGGGCGAAGGCTGGGCCATCGATGAGGAAAAAGGAAAAAGCCCAAATACCAGAAGCAGTGAACAAATGAACGTGGAATCGAACAGACCCAACCACCAGCGAAAAAAGGGGGCAGTACCAAGTCCGATTCACACTGTCTTACAGCCGACCCAAAAAAGCCCTGCGACAGAAACAGAAAAACCAGTAACCGGCTGAACCAAACACGACGTCGTTGTGGATGCGACGGGAGGAAATCCCAAGGAAGATGGAAATCAATTGGACAAATAATAAGCCTGGATGCAAAATAAACGGGAAAACACCAATCATACAGCAAAATAAACCAACCGGCGAAAGGAACCGTAAAGCGCCAATCAGCAACAAACGCACGCAACCAAGTTTGAAAACGCGAACAAATTCCCCAATTCATGACGGGCGTCAAAAAGAAGCCCCGCCAAAACCAAAAATCCCATACGAAGAAAAAGAGAACCAAAAAAAAAACAATAAATCCCAGAAAGCAAAAATAAAAAAAAAGAAAGAGCTCAGAGGGTGGAGGGGGAATTTTTAAAATAGTCGCCAATCCCGCGTCAGAAAGAAAAATCAAGAGGAGAGAACAAGGTGTAGGTATGGGAAGCAAACCCAAAAAAAAAAAAAAAAAAAAAACCCGGGTAAGTGGGGGGGACCCTGCGGCAACTAAGGGAAAAGAAGATGAGAAGATGAGATAAACGGGATACTGGGCGGTACGGTAGGGAAGACCGTGTCAATTCTACAGACGTATCGATAAAAAACAAAGGAAAACAATACCCGGAAAAAGGAAGAAAGCCCCCAAAAAAAAAATACACGAGAAGCAAAATGAGGAAATGTTCAAAGAGTTCTGGGGGGGGGCGGTTTCCCGGAAAAATGAAAAGGTCCGGACGGGGGGGGAACACAACGAAACACTGGGGCCAAAAGACCTAAGAATAAGACTGGGGGATAAAAGGGAAGGGAAAAAAAGCAGGAACCGTTTTTCCATCAAAAGAGGGGGGGGGAAAAAGAAAGAAGAAAAGAAAGGAGGAAGGAGGGAAAGGAGCAGCGCCGTAGAACTTCACAGAGATACCCGTAAGGCGAAGAATGTCTGTGGTGGAAGATCCAGAGGACAAAAGAAGAGGTCGGGGGAGGGATTAAGAGTACCCCCCGAAAGATTGACAAAAATCAGAGCGGGGTGGGTTCCGCAATCAGGAAGAGAAAAAAAAGGCTGTATAACCGAATTACAGAACCGCGACCAAAAACCCAAAGAGGAGATCTCCGGACTGACATTAAAAAACATAACAAAACTCCCTGGGGTATCGATGGGGAGTCAGGGAAAGGCCCGAGTAGGATGAGGAAAAGGAGTGCCTATCCTCTGGAAAAAAAAAGGGGGGGAAAAAAAGGGGAAAGGGAAAAAGAAATAGATAGGACATAGGACTTAGAAACGAGCCCAGGCCCCCCTGAAAAGAACCCCAAAACAAACGCTTGTTTGAAGAAAAAAAGGTAGGAAAAAAAAAAAGTCAACGCGCTGGGGGGAGGGAGATAGGCGGACATCCAGCGATGGGGGGTCTAGCCAAAGGTAGAAAACAAGGAAGGGATGACGGGGGGGGGACAATCAGGGACGGGGGAATCAACTCTGCAGAGAATAAAAAAAAGGGACGGTCAGGATTTGTAGATAACTTGGGAGGAAGGGAGAACGAAAAATAAACAAAAAAAATGAGAGTAGGAAAACAGGCTCCAAAGGTCAAAAAGGGGGAAGGAAAAAATTTGGGAAATGGCATAAGCCGAGTCCTACAAACGGTCACGGCTTGGTAGTCTAGAAGTAGGGGAGTTTGAATGGTCTGGGGTGAACGAAGGCAAAAGAGAAAAACGCCTGAAGCATCCTCAATTCGGCAAAATTGAGCAGGGTGAGAACCTTGGCAAGGAGGAATGGGGGGGGCGGTGTTGGGGCAATCGTGGGGGGGCAAGGGGCCGAGCAAGAGCTTCGCCATCAGTAATAAAATCAAAGAAAAAAAAAAAAAATAAAAAAAAAAAAAAATGGGAATAGAGAGTTATCATATTTCAGAAAAGGGGGACACCCCCCCAAAAAAACCTCTAAAAAAAAGAGTTAGGGGGGTGAACTACAGTTTAATCGATGTATTATATCGCTCGGGGGAGAGGAGAGAACTAATTTAAAAAAGGGGAAAAAGAAAAAACCGCAAAAAACGAGATTGCAGGTGCCATTTTTGCGGGGGTATCTTTGGGGGGGGCACGGGGGTATGGCTCCTGATGGAAGAAGAATTTGGTGGAAGAAAAAAAAGGAATTGTTTAGCCCGTTGAGTGAATTTTGATACCGGGAAGCCGGTAACAGGGGGGTTGCACATTTCGAACGGGGGGAGAATGGGCAAAATTTATTGGGGGCGCGTGGGGGGGGGGCGGGATTACTGTTGGAGGGCGGGTGTAGGGGGAAGGCGGGGCGTGAGTATTAGGGAACGTCGATTACGCGCAGGGTGCACCAAGTAGGGGGGGTGGGGAGTGAAGCCAGGGAAACTGGAGGGCAAAGTGTGGGGACAAGCTGGAAAGTCAAAATTGTAAAAGGGTTGGGCTGCGATGTGCTGGGGCTGTTGTTGCGTTGCGACTGGCCTCAAGGGTTGAGGGGCGTGGCGGGGGATCTTGCAAGGGGGAAAAGTCGCGATGTAAAACGAACGGGAAAAAAGCCCTCGGCGGAAAAGCGCTTCTGCAAGAAGTGCTTTGTTTGCGGCCAAACAGAAAAGGGGGGGTTTGGGGGGGGTGAATGATGGGGCGTAGGTGGGGCCTGGTCCTTGTCCAGGGCGTGTGGTTGGGGGACGAGGGGGTCAATGCACTGCGGGGAAAAGTGGAATCAGGGGGGGGTCGAGGAAACAAGGCAAACCTCCCGACCCTGGGGGCGGGGGGAGACGTTTTTTTGGGAGAGGTGGGGGCGGGCGGGATAGGGGAAACAGGGGCAAAAAAAGTGAACTGTGGGGGGTTGTGACTGAGTTGTTTATGGGGGGTCAAGGGTTAACGCAGGAAAGAAATAGAGAAAGGGGAGTTCCCTTGAGGAAAACAGCATGTGGCGTGAGGGGATTAAGGGGGTTGGAGGAGTTGCACGGAGGTTCGGGTAGCCCCGCCAAAAAACAAAAAGCTGGTCAGTGCAGGGGCTTGGTTTGAAGTCGGCGTGGTTGAAGGGGGTGGGGGAGTAAGTTGGGGGGAATTTTAGGGGGCCAGAGGAGAAGTGCCGTGCGTGCCCCAGATCAGGGAAAGGGGGGGAAAAAAAGAAAGGGGGGGGGGACAGAAAGTCTGCTTAAAGGCAACAAAAAAGGAGGGAAAAAAAGAATAAAACAGGAAGCGTGCTGCATGGGGAAAGGAAAGAGAAGGGGGATATGTCCTCAGAATGAAACAGTCCTCATCCCAGAAACCTTTCTCAAAAACAGGCAAAAAACCGTCACCAAACCTGCGCAACCCCAATCAAACGTAGAGGGGGGGGAAGTTCATTTGAAAAAGCACTGAACCGATCCAACTCCCGCAGCCAGATCAAAGGGACAAAAAGAGAAATCTGCGAGAGGTGAAATCCAAAAACCGAAAAATGAAGATGGAAGTACGGGCGCTTCAATAGACCGTCCCGTCGCAAAGAAAGCTCGGGGCGGCGGATGTTGGACAAGGGAAACCCAAAGGAAACCTTCGACGGGACCGCAAACATAAAAAACGAACGAACAGATCACCCAAAGGGTGCCAAAAAAAGCCCCCCCCCGCCCCGATCAAACAACATAGAAAAAAAACAACCGTCGCCACCAAACCGTTAAAAACTTCCAGGAAAGGGGGACCAAGGGCTCACAACTGGGGGGGCCAAGTGGTCGCATGGGCCAACCTTCCAAAAGTGGGGAGGCAAAAGGACCAGTCGAGAGCAACAAACTCAAAAACGAAAAGGGGCCAAACACAGAGCTGAAGGTCAAAAAAAGAGACAAAAAAACACCGCGTGGGCCAACAAAGAGAAACCCACAAAAAAAAAACCTCAGCAGCAAAGAGCCTTATCATCGAACCAATCCGTCTGGCGGGTGAGGAAAATAACTCTTAATTGAGGGCCCAAAATCCGTCTCCACACGCAAGCCAGTACAATAAAGGAAAAATTAAAAAACAAACGTGAAATCACAGTGCACAAAATCGCCTGCAAATTACACCGAAAACGGCAAAAAAAGAAAAGCGTAAAACAAAAAAAAAAACATGGGGTTTCCAAAAAAAACAACCCCGGCCTTCTCGCCACATTCACTTCAAGACCCAACCAGGGAGGTCACCCCCAAAAAAAGATATACCCCCTGAGGGCAGGCAAAAATAAAATCACTGATAAAATCCATCGACGCACGAGAGAACGGCCGCTGCAAAATAAAAAGAAACCCGCCAATTAATCCCATACAAAGAAAAAAGCCAAAAGAAAAAATGCAAATGGGGTCGGCCAGCCCCTCCGGCGACCTCTGTCTGCGAACGAAAAAGTTTCAAACCCGCTCAAAAAGGGGAGATCCCCCCAATATCCTCCATCCTCGGCCTGGAAAGGCCCCCTTTCTCCAAAAGGAACTCACAGATATGGCAAAAAAAAACCACCAAACGTAAGGAAAAAACCGCAAAAATGAACAACAGTCAACGCTCAAAGCCGTTTCAGGGACTTTTTTGCAGGTTTATCCGTGGACAAAGAAAGACATCGGGCGCAAGAATTTTATAAACAATACAAAAAAGTGTGAGGGATTAGCCACCGAAGGGGGGGTTGGGGGGCCAAGGCGCTAGGGGAAAGTTTAAAAAGGGATGAGGGGCTAACAAGAGAAGTTCAAGGCCCAAAAGACGGGGGGAAAATGAACTAATAAAAAGGGGGGGTAAAGGCCGGCCAAAAAGAGCAAAAAAAAATCACGATCAAATTGGGGGAGGCAACGAAGGAATCGAGGGCTCTGAGTGATTCCGTAGATGAAATTAACCAATACCCCACAACAATGCCAAAACTAAACGAAAAATAGGGGAAACCAAGAGGGTACTCTGTCGGATCGGCCTGGTGTTATCAGGTCAGGAGACGGGAAAAAATAATGAAAAGAAAAAAAGGGAAGCGCATGACTGATCAATAAAGAGAAAAACCTGTCAATTGAGTAAATAGTTCGGCGGGATTAAGACCAGAAAAAACAGAACCGAGGTGTGAAGGGATGCATATGACCCAGGTGATTTCCCGTTTTGTAAACAAATATAAGGCAAAAAAACTCTAGGAGAGAAAAAAAATCCTATTGGAGGGAAGGAGTGAAAACGAAAACACGAAAAAAAAAAGCAAATTCTACTGCGTGAACGGGAGGGATCAAAAACCACAGCATGGGAAGGGGACTTCATGGTTGGGGTTCCCCGGCGAAATAAAATGGTTATCTTGAGGTGAATCAGAGGAAAAAGAAAACAAACAAAACGGAAAGGGGAGTAAAGAGAGAGAGAGGGGAAGAAGGCAGGAGGGTACAACTCGCACCTGGCCACCCTGGACTCCCCAGACGACCAGCGCTTTTGGTGTTGCAAAGATATAAAAACAACGCCTCTGGTTGTCGGGTAGCAAAAGGGAAAGGGGCAAAAAAGTTTGGGTTCAATAAAAGCAGAAACAGAGGCGGATGGACGGTTGGTACCAATGACTCCGGGGGAAAAAGGGGGGGCAGAATCCGATACCGACGCCTGCCGGGGGGGGGGGGGTAGATATTCCAGATGTCGGCAGGATTGGTATGGGGGGATTAAAAAGACACAGGGTCCAAGGGGTCAGTCATAAAGTTTGAGGGGGGGATTCCGGGGGGATTTGATAAGGGACTAAGCAAAAAGTCCTGCAACGGGGAAGGCGATACCGCAAGTCGGGAAGGAGGTGGAAGGTGGTATTGCGTTGTAGGGAAAAACTCAAAAAAAAACAAAAAACAAAAAAAAGACGACAGTAACTGTAGAAAAAAAAAACAGAGGGCGGCTCGGGGGATGGGGGGAAAAAACTTGGGGGGACGGGTTTAAGGACGATGTGCGATTGGGGGAAAGCGTCCATAAAAAAAAAAAACAAAACGGGGGGGGGGGGGGGGCACGGGTAGCGGCAAAAAAAAAAAAACCATCAATAGGGGGGGCTCTCAATCCAAATACTGATCCGAGGCCACCCCCTCCACAAAGCGGCAACCATACACCGAAGTTGGGGGGGCATCGAGGGAGAGAACAGCGGCGATAGCAAACGAAGAAAACGAAAAAAGAAACTTATCGCGATTTAGGTGGGTGGGTGTGGGGGGGATTTAGGAACGGGTGTGGGAAAGGCGCAAATCGCGAAAAAGGTGGGGGGGGAGGAGCGATGGGTGCGAAGAGGAAAGGGGTGGGGGTCGGGTCTGGGGGGTGAGGGTAACTGGGGTTTTTCCGTCGGGGAGGGAATGAGAAAAGGGAAGGGTGCATGCGCGGGGGATTGAGGGATGGAAAAAGGTGAAAAAAAAAAACGTTAGTTTTCCGTGGGGAAGAGGTTGCGTGAAAGGGGGGGGGCGGTGGGCAAAAAGGCAATTGAAAAAACAAAAACACCGAGGTGGGGGGGTGTGGGGAGTGAGCCGTGGAAAAGGGGGGCTCGCGCAGCCCGGTGGCACACCGCTGGGGGAACAGGGGTGACCGCGAGGGGAAGGGGGGGGAATTTGTGCTGGAGGGGGGGGATGCCCGAGACAAACGTTTGGGCCCAGGAGTGGTACGGGGGGCAGTTCGTTATCGTGGGGAAAAAAAAATCGGGAAATTAAAAGACTCGTGGGAAAAGGAAATCGGAATCCCGCGGCGGGCCCGGCTGGACCAGAAGGGCAAAGGTGGGGTGTCGGCCCACCTTGGTCTGGGAGTTTTGATCAAAATTTTTACTGGCTTTACGGACTGAAGACGTGCGAGAGGATTCGGGAAAAGGGGAAAGGGAACTGGCTGAATGTATAAATCCTGGGGGGGGATGGAATCTCTTGGGAATAAAAAAAACTTTGGTACCGGTGGCACGTTTGTTGGGGGGGGCCGAACGGGATGGCGGGGACGAAAACAAAGGGTTGTGCCAACTGTTTGGGGGGTATTTTGGGTCGGCCTAATGGGGTGTTGGGAAACGGCAGGAAAAAAGCAAAACCTAGCGAGGGCGGAGGGGAACGCGGCAGGAATTTAGTGTTGTGGGATGCAAACTTGGCGCGAGAGGCAGGGGAACGCCCGGGGGCATTTTAGACAGGCAAGGTCTGGAAGTTTCGCGAAAAAAATCAGACGGGGGGTTTTGATTGGGGGGATGAAGTTTGGTGAAAGGTTGTTTCAGAGAAGGGGGGGGCCGTCGTGCTAATCAAAATCCGGCGCAAGGGGGGAGCAAAAAAAAAGGG
>Ga0179593_1384699_pt1 | contig 10933 bp, 15 predicted proteins | sample CZODoug2_1_08_16_FD_185931 | JGI IMG/M metagenome (GOLD analysis project Ga0179593, IMG submission 185931) | Vadose zone soil fungal communities from Angelo Coast Range Reserve, California, USA - CZODoug2_1_08_16fungal (PacBio error correction) | ecosystem: Environmental > Terrestrial > Soil >...
GTGAACACAAAGGTTGGTCAAGGAAGTAGCATTGGGGACGAGAAGTTTAGTAAAAAAATTGCCTCATGCTAGGCAGGGGTAGGGGGCGCGATTATTTAAGTGGGGCCGGAAGTAATCCGAGGTCGCTGAAGATTTGGGAATCTCGGCAAAATGGGGGTGATAGATGGGGTTTGCAGTTTAGATTCTCAATTGCGGCTGGCCCTAGTAAAAGACGGGTTAAGTGGCCCGCCGAAAGCGTGGAGTCTCAAGGTTTGGGGTGGAAAAGGAGGAAGTCACAACGGCTCGAAGGAATCTGGGGTGGGACTCTCGAGTAACGTACCAAGTTCTGTAAGGGTGGATATGGAGAGTACGACAATGTTTATGGGGACTTCATACGCGATATTTATTGAAGCTACCTCTGGGGGTATAGATGGCGTTGGGCAATCGCTGCTGTTGTTGTGACTGCGCACATAATCTTTATTTTTGAACGAGGAAAAAGAGCGGGAAGAAGGGTTCCGAGGCGAAGGCGGCCTATAGGGGTGGGGGATTGGGGAGGGGGCGGCCCTGCCGGCAAATGATTTCTATTTTAATTTCGAGATGGTGAGGGAATTTTCTATGGGAGGGGGACTTGTGGGGGTCGATTCGCAAAGAGAAAGAAAGAGGCTTAAACGGGGGAAAACGGGGGAAGGGTGGGATGTGAAAAAGGTCAGACGGAAAAATCCATGACGTCTTCACAATGAAATCTTTTCATGGGGTAAGGACTGAAGAAAAGGCCAAGACGATTCAGGAGACGGAAAAGGATCGGAAAGGTACATGGGCAGCAAGGAACTGTCATGCCGTTGAGGGCATGAGGACGGGGGCAGTGACAAGGGGGGGGGCACTCACAAAAGGGTCATGGGTGCGGTGAAAACAGATCCAGGGACTTTGAACAGCACAAAGAATCAGAGAGGGCGGTAAGGTCTCCACTTCTTCAAGATGGGGAAAGGAAAGCATTCACAGAGGAGCACCAAAACCGAACTTTCAATCCGCAACGGGAGCGAAAATGGACGGTCGAGAAAAGTGGCACAGGTCCTTGCTTTGCAGCAAAGGAAGGGAGGAGGGCCGGTTAGGAGGGGAGCATGTTGGCTCTCCCCGCTGCTCTATCAGCTCGGCGAACCGCGACAAGGGGCGGAAATGACAAAAAGAAAGGGAAGGAATTGGGAGTCTCTATCTTCACTTACTTGAAGGGAAAGTGCCAAGAAACTTTTTCACCGTCTACGGACGGTACGGGTAATGGCGAGGTTGATAGAAGAGAGATCAACGGCTTGGGACCGGCGTTTTAAGAGGAAGAAGAAGGCAGACTCTCTCGGTCACTGAACGGCATAAAGAATCGGCAGATCGATTTGAGGATGAATACCTAGACTAAGCCGCTGCAAGGAAGTGAAAAAGGGGAAAAGGGAGGGACTATAATATTCCACTTTGCCGAAGCGGGATGCAAGAGAAGGATCGCAAGGGCGAACATTCGGATGGACGCATATGGATGCTCTCAACAAATCAACACAACAAGAAGGGATTAAATAGATCCCTCTTTAATAAAAAGGCGCACGCCAGGGAGGAAAAAAGAATGAAATCATACATGCGACATCCATCTCTGCCGATATGACTGGTAGAAATGCAGTTGGGCGCGCGGCTGCTGTTTCTTACATCAGGGAACACACAGCAGGAGACGTAAGATTAGTGGTCGAGAAACAGCCAGTCCGCCTGAGGATTCAGAAGGAAAAACGTCAAATAGTTTTTAGAAGAGATTAGACAGAAAGGAATCCCTTAGTCGTCCCGTCTCCTATTAATGGCGGACGGGCAACATGGACGGAAAGGGAAGAAGAGACAAATACAATGGCCTTGTGTGAGTATTTCACAGTTCTAGCGGAGGGGTGCAGAGGCTAGCTATCAACGTACTCAAGGCGGGGCTCTACCGACCCCAAATAAGAAGACTAAGAGGAATGTAGGGGGGGAAGAGGCGTCAACTGTCGAAGTAATGGGGAGAAGGTGTGGGCGGAAAAGTACGTGCATGTTCGCGCAAAGGGGGATACGTTCGCAGCCCAGACTGAGAAGTTTGGATATGAGCAACTTCCCTTCATAGCAGGAAGGGCAAAGTCGAGGAAATAGGGAAAGTAACAAATAAGGGGGCAACCTTTTCCGAGCAACATTGATCAGGGAAAGGAACCTGAGCAAGAAAAAGAATAAGACCATGGACTTTTCGATCCTTACTTGACTGTAGCCGGAAATCGAATCGTCCGGCGCCTAAAAGAAAATCGGAAAAACAACTTAGAGTAGACTACTTTCATAATGGGGGCTCGCAAAGACCTGAAAGAAAATCAAATTCCCGAAGGATCAATCTGTCTGAGTAGACACGAGCGAAAACCCACGGGCCACTACAAAGTTCAAGCACCTAGATCTATGACGTAAAAGAGGAACAAGCAGTGGGAATCCGGCCCGGAAAGAGAGGGGACCACCGACTCGATGGCAAAAACAGATTAGCTCTCTAAAAATAAGACTCGCTATCTGGAAAGTCGAGCGAAAGGCGTGACCGTCACAATAAGAAGTTTCAGGGTACTGCCCACTCCCGTCTATCCTTATAAGCGGAGCCGGGATAGAGGTTACCAAGCCACATCGAGCTATTGAGAGAATTATTCAGGGGAAATCAAAACTCCCAAGGGGGAAGAAGACCTCTGTGCTGCTGCTGTGTATGGATTCCTCATGTCGATCCTCGGGACGTAGAGCGGCGCCTGGTGTGGTGTGCGAACGCGAAAAAAAAAAATACTCTCTTGGGGGGGATGCGATTCCCGCTCGGTGCGGGGGAGTCAGTGGGGGAGAGAATCCTTTCTACTGGCGCGGGGAGGACAGGACTGGTTTAATGCGTGCGCGTCTGATGAAGAGTGAGTTGTGGAAAAACTGCGTGAGGCGTGCTCGTGGCAGGCGAAAACATAATGTGGTCAGAATTGTCTCGGGGTCTCTTGGTCAGGTCGAACCGGGGGGGGGGGACGGGGGGGGGTGTAAGAACAGACAGTTACACCTGAGCGACGAGAGAAACTTCTCGGTCATATAACTTCATTGCCAATTGATGATCACGGCGGAAAGCCACAAGGAATGGGCTGGAGGGGGGGGGGGTTGTTCGGCGAACTCATACCTGACACATATCTTATATAATGGTACTCCGCAGGGCGGCCTCGTAAGCCAATCCAAACCAAATGGAAAACATGGCAAATATAAAAATATAGATCGCCGTGGACGGGGGAGCGCATTCAGCCGATACCTTGTAGCGTGAGCACATTCACAGGGCGCAAGAAGGGGAAAGGGAGTGCGAAAGCTGGCCGAGTCAAAGGTCAAGAAGTCCAACGTGTCAAGACTATTAGGGTGGAACGACATTGGGTTGAAGAAATCGAGACGGGGTGCAGAAATTTCAGAAAGGATCTTGCTAAGGAAAATAGGAAACTTAGACTGAGAATACCATTAAAACGCGGTAAAAACTACCTCGCGGGCAAAGAGGTAGAGGAAAAAATTACACGAGCCAAATGCCATAGTAAGCAACCAGACATCACGCCAGAGAAGCATCTTACGATTCAGGGAGACGGAGAAGACTGAGGGGGTCAGTAGGAGCATCAGGGGCTTGATAACTATCAGGGAGAAGAAAAAGAGAGGCTGTTTAAACCGATCAGATTCTTACAAGAAATGAGAGGCCGGAAATGGGACAATAGATCGCGCCGAGAGAGGGTCCGAGGGGGAGAGCGGCACAGAGACACTCCGCTTAATCTATGTTTTCCAGACAAATCAAAGTAATGGAGGGGGATTCGGGGGGAATCACCATCCACTCTTCGGAGGCGGTCACTGAGGTCAAGGGGGCAGGAAACACCAGTGTCGCTATACAAACATACGGAATTGAAAGAGGACAAGGTCCGAAGGGAATAAGATGGTGAGGACACTAAATCATCGAGTTTTCCGGACAGACTGAAAGGCCAAATTAGCCATCGCTGAAAAGGTCGACGCCGCGAAAATCGAGAGGGCAATACGCAAGGACAAGAGTTAAGGAAAGTCGAGAGGGGGGTTACATCGCGTCTTCAGGATCTTCTGCAAGGCAGATTAAAGTAGCGTTTGAGAGCGCGGATCTAGTGAAAATTGAACGTAAAACAAGAGAGTTCCAGTCGGTTTTGCACAATCTGACTATTCTCAGAAAGGAACAAAGATAAGGGAAGAGGGACGATCACGCTTCGTCGGAAAGGCAGTTCACACAACAAAGAGGAAGGACAGATGAAATCACCCCTCCGCCCGAACGTTGAAGACCTTGGGAGAAAGGATGGAAGGAACGACCAGGGGAAAGAAACGTCAGCTCTTTGACGAACGTCTACTGCAAGCTGAAAGCCGGGTGTCGTTGATAGAAAAAAGAGAGGAATCTGGGAGGAAGGATTATGCGGCGCAAAAGGGCCGGTCCCATTCCGTGCGCGCCGGTCTGTCGAAAAGGGTCAAACGGAAAAGAAGGAAGGGAGGAAAACAGTGGGGAGCGATGAACGCAACTACGTACGCAAATCAGGATAACAGTGAGAAAAGGGAACAAGACGAGAAAAGCAGCGCGTAAATCACAACTACTTTGGCAGCAGCAGGAGGAGGCCCGGGAAGAAAAAAGAACCAAAAAGCTTATTCAAGACTGGACAAAGAACGCAAGAACGGGGCCAGATATAAAAGAGGAAAGAGCGGGAAAAACTTAGCGATCCATTCACCGCGAGACTTCTATCCTAAGAAAGGCTACTCTGGGAACAGGAGGAAATGGAAAAAAGCGGAGAGGAAAATGTCCGGGTCAATAATGTCACGCCATTTCAAAGCCGTGGGGAGCCACCTAAACCACCTTAGGGAGGGGGGGTCGACGAAGCAGGAAGTCATTGAAAGAGTGCCAAAATAATTGCACCCGCAGTCCTATACTAGAGGGGCGTTAATGCGAGGGAAAAGGGGGAAAGGAAAGAAGGTTGAGGTAGGCGAGCCGTTCCTGAATTCATGTTCGCTGAGAAGGAATCTTATTTCTATGGGGGGGGCTGGGAAAGGGGCATGGAGGGGGGGATGAGGGTCGAGGTTCAGTTTTAAAAGCATCTGGGAGGGGGGGAAGATGGACACAGGGCGCGGAACGCGCTTCATCTAACGCACGTTTGAGGGAAAGGAAAGAAGCACCAGGATATCGGGGAAGTGGCTTTGACTAAGCAGCATCTCTCCATGGGGAACCAGGCTAGGGGGGAGGTGAAAAGCGAAAGCCAGGCTTCCTGAGGACTCAGGCATGACCGGGGACCGAAAGGAGAATCATGAGAAATAGATGCGAAGCGTACCCTGGACTAAACTCCAAAAGAGCAGGTGGGATGAAAGGCGTAGGTTCTCAAATCAGGACTCTCAGCAGTGGTAATAAGGAAGAGGGAAAGTGTAAAAGGAGAGGAGGGCAGGAGTGTCTTTTTCCTACGATTTCGAAGGGGAAGGGGGGGGGGCTTCACAACAACGCTTATAAAAATCATTAGTCTTCGACTTCGAAGGTGAAATTGAAAAGGGAGGGGAAGGAAGGATGTTTACGCTGTTAACAAAAAGGAAGAGAAAAGGAATCAAAGGGATCGGGAGAGGCTGGAGCGAAATACGAGAAATTAGGAGGCTTGCGAGGAGGGAATCAGGATGGAGCGCGAGATGGGGGCTTCTTCGACCTTTCTATAGTCAGGGAATAAAGAGGGGAAGGTGCCGAATCTTTTCCGGGAAGTCCTGATTCAGGAGTCGACCGAGAGAAGGGGAAGGAGGTCGATTCACATTTTTTGTTATTACCAGGGGGGTGCGGAGGGAAAAGTTAGGAACGCCTCATCCGAAAGGAAGTGGCATGGGTTTCCGCAGGGGATCTTCTCATGGTGATGTCTTTGAAAAATGTTAGCGCTAGGAAGATTGAAGGTAAGAGAGACCTAACGGAACTCGGAAGTTGGTAAAAGGAGTGGGCTTGCCGGACAGGACGTTTGAGACGAAGAACGGGGGTATCGTCTAACACATCGTCTGGAGATTCTGAGATCGAGAAGTGGGAAAAAGGCAAATTGATGAACGGAGAAAGACGACAGATCTATCCGCTAACAGTGGCCGAGATGAGCTGCGAGGGCATGACGATGAAGACGTGGCACTCATAAGAGCAGCAGTTTCCGTATGACGAAGCAGAGGGGGCTCTTCAGGAGGGGAAGGAGAAAGGGATCAGAGTTCAGCAGGGCAGCAAAAATAAAAGAGGAGCATACCAAGAATTCCTGGGAATGGGTCGGCTAAAGTGTCCCGTCCTAAGGAAAGGGGAAAAGTCGAAGAGAGGAGCTTCTTCCTAAGACAACATTCCCTGCTGACTTCAAAGTATGCCGGCTTACAGCTCGCGACGATATTCGAAACCAACGTTGGGTATACTTAGAAGGGTCGCAATGGGATGGCAGCAGGCCTCTATCAGCATCGTAAACATCGGGCGTGTTGGCACGGGTATCGAGTCGGAAACACTCCTCGCAACCTTATGATCGGGGCCGAGGTTCACCGCGTAAAAACTTGGGGCACAGGCATTGTTACCGAGAAGTTCTGTATCTATTCTCTCATATCTACTGAAAGAGGGGTTTAACGTCAATTTCACGTAAAAAGGGGGATAAGGGGCATTAGTTTCCCTTTTTCCGGAAGAAGGGGAGATGACTAGGAGGGGGAGACTTTGGTTTATCGAGGCGTTAATGCCTGCTGGAGTTCAAGCCGGTGGAGGATACTATGACCTCCTAAAGGTATTCGGGAGAGAAAGGTGGGGTGGCAAAAGGGGGCACCAGATGTCTAAGTACTGGACTTGGGAAAGACGAGGGACGGGGGGAACCCATTATGGGAGGGGGAGGCTTTCAAGAATTCCGCGAAACATAGGTTGGTCGATGGTGGAGAGGAAGGACGGTCGATATTTCCGCAAATCCCTTGGAGTCAAGAGGGGAACTGCAAGGAGAGGGGGGGGGATGCCCGACGAAGGATTTCTTTTTACGCGAGATCCGCGTATGTGGAAAAGCTGCCTACGGCTAAGTGCACCGATCGGAGTGGGCATTTGAAGGCCTAAGGCCAAATAAGTGTTAAGGTTCCTAGTGCGGTGGGAGTAGGAGATGGGGGAGGAGGGGGGGGGTGGGGCGAGCTCCAGCTCGGGGCAGAAAGAGGGTTTGGGAGGGTTCTTCAGACGTGTATTACAAGGAATCTAAACGGCGTCCGCCAGGGATGAATTAGGGCGGAGTTGCGCCAGAAGGTGAGAGCAACGAGGTCAAGTCGTAACATTCAAGTGTGTCGAACATGGAGTTGTCGCGTCGGGTTGTCGTTGGGGGAAGGGGGAGGTCAGCTTGTCAGATGCAAGAAGCGATTGTGTCCTAAAGGTCGACGCCGTCGACGGGGAAAAGAAACCCGCTCGGGTAAAGTACATGGAATCGGCAGGGGGAGATGCGACGGGGAGCGGAAAACTGCAACGACGACAGAGTTTCCTATACGATGCTGAGGACAAGATGGAGAGGGGTCGCCAAGTCAACGCTGCAGTCCGCAAATCGAAGTGTCGGAAATGGGGGGGAGAAGGGCCAGCCGCAGTCGTTGACGAGCAAAAATCGTGGACAAGAAGAACGGAGGGAAAGGGGAAAGGGTGGGGTGTAGGGAGGAAGTCTACTGCAGAAGAAAGGTCCTGTAACGTAAAAACTGTTGGAGTAGGACGACGGGACAAAGCTACGTGGGGGAAAGCGCCTAACTTCGGGGAACCGGGGTCGTTTTCCTAGAGGACGGGAATCATCCTTTGGGTGCCACGCCCAGGAGAATGGTTTCAGGACATGCCCTAAAGCGCGAAAGATTCTCTAATTCTGCAGAACTGGCTGGAAAGAATCCGTCCAAATCATAGGCAGGTGCATCATGGCAACGTGCGCAAAGGAGGTCAAACAACACACATTGAGAGAAAAAGAAGGAAAAATACTGAAAAAAAGGAGCACGAGGTCAGAATGCAAGACAGACGACCAGGACAGAAAAAGAGATGAGGGGGGGGTAACGAAATGCCTTGGCTCTTCTTCGCGTTTTCATCGAAAAAAATAGGGAGGGAGGGGAGTGATCTCAACACGATCACGAAAAAAGAAAGAAAAAGCAAAAAGACGTTCGATCACTCGCTTATACAAAATAAAGGGAATCACTGCGCGTGCCGGAGGGCAGACTTGCACAGCCATGGTGACGAGGGACAACTTCACCTGGGTGGGTTGGCGACCGTGCTCGCGAGGTATCTATCTTATAACGCGTAGCCCAGGGGACACAAATCCCTAAGAGGCCGCTTGGGCCAAAAAAGCAGAAAGAACGGGAACCGGTCAATCGAAAAGCCGTGCAGCAGGGGTTATAGGGAATTCACGGTACCGCGAAAAGGGGCAGCGTTCCCACCAGTCATCTATTAAACACAAGAAAAAAAATTGGAAAAGGGCTGGTCCACCTTCTACCGCTGACCCGTAAAGATGCAAGCCCCAATCGGTCAAAAGAAAGCAAAGCTATTCTCCGAAATAAGTCACCACCAGTTGAGGAGCTGCCCAAATTGACTGTTTAGGGCTCCTTGACTTCGTCTCAATATAAATCTCGTAACCGGCAACGCACGATCGAAGAAACACAATGCAACAATTCCGCACGTAAACCATGTGATACACGCGACGAGGAAACTGGTAGGGCCCCCGGAAAAGAAGGCGCGAGTAGCAAGAGAAACCCCGTCCCTACATGCCAAATTTGCCCTCAACTATCTGAACTGAAATCCACGGCCGCAGGGCACGACCGAGCCCCACACGATTCCGACTAGCGAGAAACCGAATATCAAATCCCAGATCCGTTTCAGCAAAGGGCACACAAGAGCTACAGGTGATAGGCAAAAAGCCCGATCGATCCCTGAGAATGACGTCATAGGCAGAGAAGAAAATGGGTGGGCGGTAGTCAAAAATCCCCCTCCCCGAAAGGGTATACATCCTAACGAACCCCTACCCCATCACGATTACAAAGGGGTTCGGGTGACTTAGAAGAAGGGAAACCCGGAAAAAAAAGCGCGAAGCTCTTCCATCGCGGAAATGTAGAAACCTACTCTTGATTCAACAGCAAGGTTGCGCCTTAATAACACTCGAAAAAAAGTAGCAGCTCGCGCTCCGCCAAACGCTCGACCATCGAAAATAGTCGCGGGGAAGCATCGAGCCCAGAGACTCCAGTGACGAGAAAGGGTAACTACATACCGAGGCTCGGGGAACAAGAGGCAGGAACGTGGTGAGTAAGCGTCACGAAAAAAGAACACACTGACGGATGGGTTTCGGCCGAAGAGACGCCTTTGCCAACGAACCATTGAAGTACGAGTCGTCGGATAACGAGAAAAAGGGAGTTTAGAAACAGCCACTCATTTTCGCCGGTAGCTAAGGATAGGTGGGTCGCAACGAGCCCCAACTGAACAAGCCTCCCTACGTCTTGGTAGACTTGAGTCGGTCCGGGGGGAGGAACTTGGGAAAGGACCAGAAAAGAAAAGTTTTGAAATGACCGGACATATTTGGGGGGGACCCGAAATAAGAATATCAGGGGCGCTGGGAAAAAAGTGTCGGACCTTCTCGGGGCGAAAGTGGGAACTCCTGGCCAGAGATCGGCGAATGAAGACAAAGCGGGGCTTGGCGTTAAAGTATCAGTCATGGCCTATCGTCACAGCGCATACAAGGACAAAACTCGCCGGTCATAAGGATGGGAAAGAAAGGTAAAGAATCATCAAAGTGCTTAGAAGCACGTGAAATAGAAAACTCGCTTCGGGGGGGCAATAGATAAAAATGCGGCAGAAAAAAAATCAAGCAGAAAAGAAAAACGAGGATCGCGGCCGAAACTCTTCGAGAAGCTGTGGCCCCAGTACTGCGAGGGACAACGTTACGAGATGAAAAGGAAAGAGCTTGAAAGGAGAACACCATTCCACGCGCGCTGGGGAACGGGCGAGGTTGAAGGGCAGCGGTGGACTAAGGGCAAAAACGGGCTTTAACCCAGATGCGAATCGACCTTGAGCGTTCCTAAAAAAAAAAAAAAAAAAAAAAAAAAAAAAAGAAAAAAAAAAAAAAAAGGAAAAACAAAAGGAGTCGAGGAGGTGACAACACTACAAACCCTCCCCAAAAACACATCTCTGTTACTCCTCTTTAGGTGGGGAGCTACGCGAAGCCTAATTAAGGCGCTATCGTCCATGACTGCCGCTCAACTGGTGCAAAATACGTTTCAAAGTTAGCAAGCGAAAAGGAGAGAAGGGATATCTCGACTGTCGAGAAGCAGCGTACCGGGTTACATTCACAACTTGAGCGTTACAACGTATTTTGAGTAAGGGTAAGAAAAAAAGCCAGCGGGTTAAAGAGGACTGAAAAAACACTAGAACGTGAGATGCTAAACGTAAGAGGCGTAAGCAAAAAAAAACCCTGAAGACCCTCCGAAGGAAAATAACAACTAAGAGCTTGACTATACGGGCCGAGAGGAAGGAAGCAAAGTAACGGAGATCAAATATCGCTCACCTTCCTGCCGAATGGGGCGTTTAAAGGGTCAAAAGCTCGATTGAGGCAGGATGAAAGAAACGACAGGTTAAGGCAGGCGACGCGGGCGAACGGTTGAAAAAACAATAGCCAAAAATTTTCTGCAAGACAGGCCAGGGGGGAAGTCAAAATAGAACCTCTTTAAAGGTAAATCGAAAATAAAGAGGGGAATCTCGTCGGGGGTATGAACACGGTGATCCTAGAGAAAGGCGCACGAACCAGAGAGAACCTCTTATTTGAAAACGGTTCAAATGACTCAAAAACAACACAACCAAAAGAAAGAGCAAAACGCTATCCGCACCGCCGAATGACGGAAAAAAATTCTATCGAGGAAGGAAAACTAAAAGCGAATCGCCTGGCAATGCGACGGCAACGGGATAAAAAAACCGCGGGCTCCG